>Ga0209498_1002030_pt1 | contig 12327 bp, 12 predicted proteins | sample WalLakDeSediment_FD_184131 | JGI IMG/M metagenome (GOLD analysis project Ga0209498, IMG submission 184131) | Lake sediment microbial communities from Walker lake, Nevada to study Microbial Dark Matter (Phase II) - Walker Lake 11/02/13 Deep... | ecosystem: Environmental > Aquatic > Freshwater >...
CAGATGCTGAGGTTAATCAGTTAGTCGATTAGCCAGTCAAGGCAAAAGATAAAGAAATGTTAACCGCCCGCTCGCAGACTCGCTCAAGCCGCCAGGTGCGCAAAGAAAGAAATTCAGCTTTGCGGGGTAGCCCCAGCAAAACTGCTTTGCATTTTCACTGGGCCATACCCCAAAGCTTAAACTTGCCTCCCTTCGGGAAAATTACGCCTTTGGCGTGGAATGCTTTTCTATTGCTGTTCACCCAGCAATAGAAAATTATACTCCTTCTTCTTTGCGTCCTTCGCGCCTTTGTGGTTCAAACTTCTTTTTTCTTCCTGATCTCTGATATCTGACTTCCGACTTCTGGTTAAAAACTTCCGTCATCCGTCATCCGACTTCTGACTTACTGCCGACTGACAACTTGCAAATGCCCAGTCCGGATCAAACACCTGACTGGTCCAGATCCTGAACTGTTCTCTGGCCTGATGGACAAACATGGTCAATCCGGAAATCGTCTTAAGCCCCTTATTTTCAGCCTGTATCAACAGCCTGGTTTTCAAGGGGTTGTAAACCAGGTCATAGACTATTTTAAAGGGAAGCTCGTCAAAATCCCATGGCGACCTGTTTTCATGATCACCGCTGGTGCCCAGGGGGGTGGTGTTGATGAGGATATCAGCCCTTTGATCTATCCGCTTTGACCAGTCTATGCTTTGAACATGAAATTGATCAGCCAGTTTTTCCGCTTTATCCTGGTTTCTGTTGCAGATTTGAATCCTCTCCAGCCCGAGTTTTTTCAGGCCATATAAAACCGAACGAGACGCTCCCCCCGCTCCCAGAACAAGGGCGGACTGAAGTTTAAGTCCGCTCAGGGGCGCCATGAAACCCATATAATCGGTGTTTGTTCCCAGGAGCTGGTCATTTTCATGAGAGATGGTGTTAACGGCGCCAATTTCCAGAGCCTCAGGGCTGATTTTGTCCAGATAGGAAGTCACTTTTTCTTTATAGGGAATGGTCACGCTTACTCCTGAAAGGGGCAGAACGCGGACAGCGCGCATGAAGTCAGGCAAGTCATCTGGTGTTATTTCCCATTTGAAATAACACCTGTTCATGCCGAGCTTTTTAAAAGCCTGGTTGTGCAGATAAGGGCTTAATGAATGCCCCAAAGGATATCCAAGTACTCCGTATGCCTGATACATATTTTATTTAATTTTAAATTGTCCGAATATCCTAAAATCCATGGCGTTAAAAAATTATCACGCCAGGACGTGACAAGTACCAATAAGAGTTCTTGAAATCTATTTTTATTTCTTACCCTTCAACGTTGAACATTGAACCTTGAACGCCTGCCAAGCGCTTGGGGTGGTTGAACCACCCATTAGCAACGCAGCAATTGAAAGATTGTCAACGTCCTGCAACTGCTTCTGCCCCGGCTGCCAAGGCCTCAGCGTTTTTAGGAATCAGGTGACTGTAGTGAGAGGAAATAACCTTGGCCAGACTTTTCTGGACAATTTCCAGGTCAACTATGCCCGTAGCCTGAGCATAGGCTCCAAGGGCCACCATATTGGCCATGCGGGTATTTCCAATCCTGTCGGCAATCTCATTGGCCGGCACTCCGTAAGTTTTGAGACGATCCTTATCTGCCAGCTCCATGTCAACCAGTGACGAGTTGATGATGACAACTCCCTGGTCCTGGACCATGGGCTGAAACTTATCCAGGGAAGGCCTGTTCATGGCAATAAGGCTCAGGGGATTCTTGATTATTGGTGAACCAATATCTTCGCTTGAAATAACCACTGTGCAATTGGCTGTTCCGCCGCGCATCTCAGGCCCGTAAACAGGAATATAGGTTACATTAAGCCCGCTTTCCATTGCCGCGTAAGCCAGGAGATTCCCAATGAGCATGACCCCCTGGCCGCCGAAACCGGCAATTATCGTGTCATTATAAACACCCATTATGATTCTCCTTGTACGTCTTTGAATACACCCAGGGGAAAGTAAGGTATCATTTCCTTTTCCAGCCTTTCATTGGCGGCAATGGAGGTCATCTTCCAGTTTGTGGGACATGAAGCAAGAAACTCAACAAATCCTAATCCTTTGCCGGATATCTGGATTTCAAAGGCTTTTTTCAGGGCTTTTTTGGCCTTTTTGAAATTCTTGATATTGTTGACCGCGACCCTGGCTGAATATGAAACTCCTCCCAGGCCGGCAATTATCTCAGCCATTTTTATGGGCAGGCCTTCACGGTCCGCGCACCTGCCGCCGGGACAGGTTGTGGTCTTCTGACCGATCATGGTGGTGGGAGCCATCTGTCCGCCGGTCATCCCGTAAACAGTGTTATTAACAAAGACAACGGATATTTTTTCGCCCCGGTTGGCAGCGTGCATGATTTCAGCCAGACCGATGGAGGCCAGATCTCCATCGCCCTGATAAGTGAATACGAATTTATCCGGACGACTTCTCTTGACACCTGTAGCCACCGCTGGAGCCCTGCCATGAGGGGCCTCCACGGTATCCAGGAGAATATAGTTGTAGATAAAAACCGAACATCCAATGGACCCAACGCAAATAGTATCATTTCCCAGTTCCAGCTCTTCAAGACACTGGGCGACCAGCTTGTGAACCGTGCCATGGTGACATCCAGGGCAATAATGGCTGGGTATGTCAGCCAGAAGAGAAGGTGATTTATATGCCAATATTTCTTCCATTGTGATCAACTCCTTAAAAACATGTTGAAAAAATCCTTATCAAACAGAGCGTTCAAAAATTTCAAGTGCAAGGCGCAATAAGAGTTCTTGAAATCTATTTTTATTTCTTGCTCTTCAACGTTGAACTTTGAACATTGAACCAACCATTAGCAACGCGGCAATTGGAAGATTTTCAACGCTATGTTAAAGCGTCAATAATGGGCTGTTCAAAGTCATTGGGCGTAGGCAGATTCCCGGGAAGCTGAGCAAAAAAAGCGCTTTCAGCCACCCCGCAAATGGATAGACGCACATCCTCAACCATCTGGCCCATATTGTGTTCTATGGTCAGGAATTTTTTGCCCCTGCCTGCCAGGGTTTTAAGAATTTCAGATGGAAAAGGATAAAGAGTAATGGGCCTGATCAGCCCTGCCTTAAGACCCTCCGCCCGCAGCTTGCGGATGGTGGACTTCACGATTCGCCCGATGGAGCCGTAAGCCACGATTATCAGCTGGGCATCTTCGGTCATGAACTCTTCATACCGGCATTCTTTCTGAGCCTGTTTATATTTTTCCTGAAGCTTTAGATTATGTCCGGCCAATGCCCCGTCAGTCAGATAAAGAGACTTTAAGATCCTTGGCTCCCGGTCGCGCGTGCCTTCCAGGCGCCATGAGCTTCCTTCAAAGGCATCCACGGCAACAGGCTGGCGGGGTGTAATGGGCTCCTGCATCTGACCGATGATGGCGTCTCCCAGGATAAGGACGGGGTTGCGATAGGCAAAAGCCAGCTCAAAGGCCAGGAAAGTCAGGTCATAGGCCTCCTGAACTGTACCCGGAGCCAGCACGAGAGTGCGATAATCTCCGTGTCCTCCGCCTTTGACCGATTGAAAATAATCACCCTGAGACGGGCCGATATCACCAAGACCAGGGCCTCCCCGGTTCATATTGACGATAACTCCGGGCAGCTCGCTTCCGGCCATGTAAGAGATTGCCTCCTGTTTGAGGGACATGCCCGGGCTGGATGAAGAAGTCATGGCCCTGATTCCGCAGGCTCCCGCGCCCAATAACATGTTCACCGCGGCCACTTCACTTTCAGCCTGAACAAACTCGCCGCCCGCATCGGGCATTGCCTTGGACATGAATTCAGGGATATCATTCTGGGGAGTAATGGGATAGCCGAAGTAGCACCTGCATCCGGCGTCCAGGGCTCCCCTGGAAATGGCTACATTGCCCTTGATGAATATTCTAGCCATTGGCATCCTCCAGATGTTCATTTTCTTCAGTACTCTTTTTTGTCCTGTACACGATTATAGCCTCGTCAGGACAGATATCCGCGCAAAAAGCGCAGCCTATACAGCCTTCCATGTCTCCATTTTTGACGCAGATGACTTTATATCCCTGTTTGTTGAATCTTTCCGACTGAACAAGGATTTCAGTGGGACAGACCTGCGTGCAGAGAAGACATCCCTTGCATCTCTCCTCCCGAAACACTACTCGCGACATATAACACCTCTTGTAATCAGTTAGTCAGTTAATCTGTGAATCCGTAAATCTGTGAATCAGTTAATCAGTAATCTTTAACCAGAGATCTGACGTCAGAGGTCTGATGTCCGATGTCCGATTTAAGATTATCAGCCACAGACCCACACAGACAGACACGGACAAAAAAACAATTAATTTTCTCCTGGCAACGTCGCCAGGAGAAAACTTGTCATGGCCTGCGGCCATCAAGAATTACGCCGCAAGGCGTGGACACTTTTCCCGCGGGGAAGTCCCCCGCGGGAAATATTTATGTCTGTCTTTCAGTCTGTGTTCGTCGAGCGAAGCGGGCGGCTAATAACTCTTGCTCTTCTTCTTTTCTCAGCAGCCTGCGATTCACCGGTTAAATAATAAGCATGGCATCACCGTATGAAAAAAAGCGAAACTTCTCCTGCCGGGCTTTCCGGTAGGCCCTGAGTATATTTTCCCTGCCTGCCAGGGCTGAGACCATCATCATAAGCGATGATCCAGGAAGATGAAAGTTTGTGATTAATTGGTCAACAACCCTGAATCTGTATCCCGGATAAATAAAAAGATCTGTAAATCCCCGGTAACCGGCAGTATTTTCCTGGGGAACGCCCAGACTTTCAAGGGTTCTGGCCGTGGTGGTGCCTACAGCCACGATTTTTTTGCCTGCGGCTTTGGCCTGAAATATTTTACCGGCTGTCTCATCTGTGACTTCTATGTATTCAGGATGCATTTTATGCTGTCGGACGTCCTTGACCCTGACAGGGCTGAATGTGCCGTAACCAACATACAGAGTAACCTCAGCCCAGCCAAAGCCTGATTCTATAAGGTTTTCCCTGAAACCTGGAGTGAAATGAAGCCCGGCTGTCGGCGCGGCAACAGAGCCGAGTTTCTCACCTGATGAGTAAACAGTCTGATATCTGTCATGATCAGATTGCTCGTCCGGCCTTTGAATATATGGTGGCAGGGGAACCCGTCCATTTTCAATAAAATACTGTGCCAGATCCCTGGTCCAGTAAAGCTCGCCCAATGCCCTGCCCATCAAAGAGTTTTCCAGGACCTTGAAACTGACGCCCTGGGAGAAATGAATCCGTTCGCCCGGCCTGGGACGTCTGGAAGACTTGAGCAGACATTCTACCAGGGCTTTTTTGGTGTTTTTTTCCTGAACCGGTTCAATCAAGGGCAGCGGTGTGAGCAATAAAAACTCAACCCTGCCCCCGGTTTCTTTTCTGCCCAGAAGCCTTGCCGGAAGAACCCTTGTGTTGTTGGCCACCAGCAATGACCCCGGAGTTAAATAGTCCCCCAGTGATTTAAACGCGCTTAACTCTGACCCCCCGCTTTTTTTATCCAGCACAAGCAGTCTTGATTCTGTTCTTGAGGCTTTTGGATGCTGGGCAATCAGTTCCTGTTCAAGCTCGTAATGGTAACTGTCAAGATCATAATCAGCAGGATCAGGCATAACTTTTTTTTGTAGGCTATAGATTGAAAAAAATCCATAAAATTTTCAGTGGAAAAATGACCTCTATGTTATATGACAGCCAACACCCGATCCTGGTATCTTTTTTCCGGTCATTCATGATCCCTTTATTGTGGACAGAATAAAAACGTCTTGGATTTTTTGTGGCTTTTTTCAGGATCATGTCATATTTTCTATGCCAAGCATTTCTTTTGCCGGACAAGTGGATTTTTGTATTTGATTATCAACCAGGTTGAACGATCTTCCTGTTAAGTGTTAGAGATTGCTTCGCTTCGCTCGCAATGACAGGTTCAGGTGGAACATGGGATTTTGTGAAATCTGTCATTGCGAGCGAGTCCTCGAGCGCGGCAATCTTTTTCATAACTGATTGGGATTTCCTCTCTTCTCTGGCAATGACATATAAAAAATCATCCAAATAAAGGCATATATACTGGGAACATGCAACCCGCAATTATAAACCTATAATTCTTTAACCATGGAATTTATATACAAAGCCGCCACATATGAAGGCAAAGTCCGTCACGGGAAAATACTTGCCCGGGACGAGAAAAGTGCTGTTGCCAAAATCCAGGCCCAGGGGCTTGTTCCTTTGTCGGTTTTTTTGCCTGACACAGATGTCAGGGAAACCAGCGGTCCTGGGTCAGCCTCTCCAGTTGTGGGTTCAGAAATGCAAAGGGCCTTTTCAAGGCTGGCAGGATTTAAGCCTGTTCTTGGCCGAAGAGTCAGGACCAGGGATCTGATAATGTTTTCCGAGCATCTTTCCACAATGCTCAAGGCCGGGATAACCCTGAACAAATGTCTGATCATTCTGGCTGACCTGACCGAAAACAAGGCTTTTGCCAGAATCATCCTGGATGTGCACAATCAGATCAGGGAGGGCAGCTCCCTATACCAGGCCCTGGAAAAGCATCCGGATGTATTCCCGGCAGTCTTTGTAAGCATGGTCAGGGCGGGAGAGACAGGTGGAGTTCTGGATCTGGTTTTGAAAAGAGTTTCCGAGTTTCTCGAGGAGATTCAGAAATTAAAAGACTATCTTTTATCCTCCATGATTTATCCCGCCATCCTGGGACTGACCGCTTTTGTTTCTCTATTGATCATGCTTATTGTGGTGGTACCAAGATTCGCTGAGATTTTCACTGACATGGGGGTAGATCTGCCTCTGGCAACTAGCTTGATGCTTATGGCCGGCAATTTTCTTCAGTCCAACTGGTGGATTCTGGTTATTATTGCCGGAGCGTGTTTTTTCCTGTTCAAATACCTTATCCATACCCCCAAAGGCAGGCACTGGTGGGACCGGTTCAAGCTTGGCCTTCCTGTTATTGGGCCCATACTGCTCAAGATTGAGATTGCCAGGTTTTCTAAGACCCTGGGGACTCTTTTGTCCAGCGGGGTTTCCATTCTCGCGGCCATGAACATTGTCAAGGGCGTGGTGGTGAACAGCTCCCTTAAAATGTCTCTGGACAAGGTCTATGATGAGCTTAAACAGGGCAGGATGCTCTCTGGCTCTCTGGAAAGGCACAATGTTTTTCCATCCCTGGCGGTGAATATGCTTGGGGTGGGTGAGGAATCCGGCAATATGCCGGAGATGCTTGAAAAAGTCGGTGAAATGTATGACAAGGATTTAAAGGTGGCCATTAAATCGTTTACGTCCCTGTTTGAACCCTTGGTCATTCTGGTCATGGGTCTGGTCATCGGCGCCATGGTGGTTTCCATGCTCCTGGCCATATTCAGTTTGAATGAATTGGGAATATGAATAAGTTCAACGTTCAAAGTTCAATGTTCAACGTTGAAGAAAAGAAGTTTGAACCGCAAAGACGCAAAGTTCGCAAAGAAGAGGGAGTATAATTTTTCTATTGCTGGGTGAACAGCAATAGAAAAGGCTTCCACGCCTAGCGGCGTAATTTTCCCGAAGGGATGCATGTTTAAGCTTTGCGGTATGGCCCAGTGAAAATTGCGAAGCAGTTTCGCTGGGACTACCCCGCAAAGCTGAATTTCTTACTTTGCGAACTTTGCGGCTTGAGCGAGTCTGCGAGCGGGCGGTTAAAATAAGTGAATCAGTTAGTCAGTTGATCAGTGAATCAGTGAAGACCAAACAGGAAGAAAGATATTGGACGTCGGATGTCGGACGTCTGGCTACAGGGTCTGTGGCTAATGTTTCTTCAAACACGCTTCGTCACACGCTTCGCGTGATTGAACATTGAACGTTGAACATTGAACGTTGAACTTTGAACACATATGGAGGTTTGACATAAAATGACGGGTAGAATGCTGCAAGCCGGCCCAGGGGGCCGCCAGGGCTTTTCATTGATAGAGCTGCTAATTGTATTGATCATCCTGGGGCTTTTGGCCTCACTGGTAGGGCCAAGGCTTTTCAGGCATGTGGATGATGCCAGGGTTGGTACGACCAGGGCCCAGATAGAGCTTTTGGGCACAGCCCTGGACTCTTACCGGCTTGACGTGGGACGTTACCCGACAACTGAACAGGGTCTTGAAGCTCTGAGAACCGAGCCCAGCGGAGTCCGTAACTGGAATGGACCATATCTGCCCAGACCCATTCCCAGGGATCCCTGGGGTAATGATTATGTATATAAGTCTCCAGGGGATCACGGGGATTATGATCTCCTGTCTTACGGAGCCGACGGCCAGCCAGGGGGTGAGGGCGACAACGCCGAGATCAGGAGCTGGGAATAAAAGGGTTCAATGTTCAACGTTCAACGTTGAAGAAAAGAAGTTTGAACCGCAGAGACACCCAACTCAGGAGTCGGGAGTCACGGGTCAGTAAAGACAAAAGAAGTTTTAACCGCAAAGGCGCAAAGTTCGCAAAGAAGAAGGGTTTTAATTTTTCTATTGCTGGGTAAACAGCAATAGAAAAGGCTTCCACGCTTGACAGCGTAATTTTCAGGCACCCACTTTAACATGATAAATTTTGCCATTGAAGAATATCAGGGTAAATCAGGGATTATGAACTTCATTTACGGGGTTAAAGTGGGTGTCTGATGGCAAGTTTCAGCTTTGCGGTATGGCCCAGCTAAACGCGAAGCAGTTTCGCTGGGACTACCCCGCAAAACTGAATTTCTTAACTTAGCGCCCTTTGCGGCTTGAGCGAGTCTGCGAGCGGGCGGTTAACTTCAATCGGACGTCGGATGTCTGACGTCGGACGTCTGGTTCCTGGGTCTGTGGCTGATAATTCTTTGAACTCTTATCTTTCAGCCTTTAGCTTTGAGCTTTGAGCTTCCAACTTTGAACTTTGAACATTGAACCTTGAACGTTGAACATTGAACTTCAAAAGCGAGGTTAAATCACTCTTGCGTGATAAATTGATCAGTACTTTTTTTACATCTGATTTTACGGTTCTGGTCCTTTCAAATAAGGTCCTTGTCCGTAAGGGAAGATCAGGCCTGGCAGCCCGTTTTTCCAGTGATGTCGTGCTGGAGTATGCATTCAAGTCTGTTGAAGATATGCATGACATCCTGGATCAGGCCGGAAAAACACTGAACTCTCAACCCTCTGATCGCTGGTTTCTAGGTCTTCCGCTGAAATATTTCACTCTGGTTAATTTTTCCCTGCCCGGGGCTGCCCTTGAAAACCTGAACCAGGCCGTCAGATACTCTCTTATGCGTCATGTTCCATATGATCTTGAGCAGGCCCAGGTTAATTATCAAGTCAAAGAAACTGGCGGTAATCTTGACGTATCCGCGGTGATAATCCCCAGTCAGTCCCTCAAGCCTTTTTTAAAGGCGGCCGGATCAGGGAATATTACATTTTACAGCGTTTTTCCCTCCATAGTCTACTGGGCCAGGATCATGGGGGATGGTGTTTATGTGTCTTTCAATCATGGCTATGGTGAAGCCCTTGTTTATCAGAATAATAAAATTAGCCTTAATACATGGACGGAAAGCAGGGAAAATGATACTTATTTTCTTCAGGAATCCAGCCGTCTGCTGGCCAACATACCTGATCTCCCGTCCACTCTGTATCTATGGGAATCCATTGGTCAGACCGAGAGAATTGTTGAAAAGCTCCAGATTAAACCCAGAGAAATCAAAAACATTGGGTCTGATTTTAAGGCGGTGCGTTCTCAATCCCCTGAATCATCACCCGGTTATGAAATAAATCTTCTTTCCCCGGCCGCGCTCAGACAAAAAAAGGTTGCCGCGTACATGGTGTATGGGGGTATTTTGTTTTTTATCCTGAGCCTTTTTGTCTTTCCTGTTTCAAAGCTTGCTGGTCAGAAAAGACATTTGACCAGGATTGAAAACCGCCTGCAGGAAATCAGCGCAGCGGCTGATGACCTCAACCGCGTCCGTCAGGAAAGCCGGTTGATCTTGGACCGCGTTGAAACCATGGCGGAAATGAAAAAAAACTACCCTTCCACCATAAATATTTTAAGAGAACTTACCCAGGTCATCCCTGAGACCGCGTGGGTTGTATCTCTTAATTACTCTAATAAAAAGATCACCATTCAGGGAGAAGCTGAATCAGCCACATCCGTGATTGAGGCCATTGAAAATTCTCCCATGTTCCGGGAAGTCAGATTCAGCTCCCCTGTTACCAGATCCGGTCCGGTTGACAGATTTACCCTTGAGGCTGAGGTTGTATCATGATGGACAACTTGTCTGATATTCTGAAAAGATCCGGGAATGGTCTTTTTCAGGGAAAAAACAGAGTCAGGGTGTTTCTCCTGGCCCTTGCCGCGGTATTGATGGTTATATTGGTGGTCAGGTTCCTGGGCGGAGTATATCATGGATACGCCGGAAACATGCAGAATGAGATAGATATGAACATGATCAGGTACAACAGCCTGAGCAGATTAATGGCTGACTCGGAAAAGTACCGTGAAGAACATTCCACTCTGGTCAGATTCAAAAGGGAGTTTCTGGATTCAGGGCTTATCCAGGCAACAACACCGGCCCTGGCAGAAGCTCAGCTGCAGAATATGATTAATGATCTCGCGCAGCAGGCCAACCTTAATGTGCTCAGCTTGAGAATGCTTCCCAGAACGCAGCAGGGTGACATAACCAGCCTGAGAATAGGAATCAACTGTCGGGGGGAAATCAAAGCCATAAAAGAGTTTCTGGAGCTGGCTTCTACTCATGATAAATTTCTGTTTGTGGATCAGGTCCAAATTCAAATATTGAACCAGAGAGAAAGAAGATACTTTAATTTCAACGCTCAGCTTGTGGCATGGACAAGTTCATGATCAAAGATTTTTCCGCCAGGATTAAAGGCCCTCATTTTTTTCTGTCCCTGATTTTTCTGGGACTCGGATTTATGGTGCTGTCATTGAGCGTTAAGGCGTATATAGATTATTCCCAAAAGGAAATTCTGTTTTCAGACGTTTCTGACAGTCATGATCCTGAACTTTCTCCTGAAGACCTCATGGTCATGCTTGACGTCTCCACCGAGGCATCAGTTGACAGTTTTGAAGTCGTCGCCCGGAAGAACCTTTTTTCTCCGGAACGTGAAGCATGGGAACCTCCTCCTCCCATGAATGGACAGGAACAGACAGCTCCTGTGAGAAGCCGCAGGGTCAGCGCGGGCGATTTCAGGTTGTATGGGATCACTTTTTTCAAGGATGAAAAAATGGCCCTGATATACTATCAGAGGCTGCCGGAAAATTCCAGAAATCGCCTGGTACTGGAAGGTGAAACCGTTTATCACGAACTTGACGGAGGAGGCGAGGCTTACAGGGTTGTCAGCATAGGGGCTGACTCAGTAACACTCGAGGCTACGGGAGATTTATTTGAAATCTGGCTTTTCAGTCATGAGAGGCAGGGCCCGGAATTAACTGAATCCGGAAATATTTCAGTTGTTCTGGGCGGAATGGATAAAACCCGGGCTGATGCCATAGAGACCATCAGCCCGGAGGATCCCCGCGCCGGGCGGATACAGGGGCTTCAACGGCCTGCGGGGTCTGACCCGGGAAGTGATCAGGGAGATCCAGGTTCAGGCCGGTTTCCCGGAGAGCAGCCTGAAGACTATGAAGGATCAGACTCCATGACTGAATTGTTGCAGAAAGCTGGTCAGGAGTCAGACCTGACCAGTCAGGATTCACCCGGTTCATCACAGGAAATGGACAGGCAGGTTGAGGAGGGGACAATGAGAAGAGTTGATACCCCTTTTGGACCTGTATACAGACCGGTTGAATGACCCCTGAAACCAGAGATCGGAGATCAGACGTCGGAGGTCATAGGTCAGTGTTCAGTGAAGATTGAAGACAGGAGAGATTTAACCGCCCGCTTCGCTCGACGAAGAAGGACAAAGACAGGACATAAATATTTCCTGCGGGGGACTTCCCCGCAGAAAAAGTGTCCACGCCTGACGGCGTAATTGTTCTCAGGGAATCACATAGTACTTTACATATGCTTTATAAACATAGAGTTACTTGGTTCTTCTTCACTGGCAGAAGTTATCATGTTGAAGTGAGTGCCTGATGACAAGTTTTTCTCCTGGCAAAGTCGCCAGGAGAAAATTGGATTTGTCAGCATTCCTGTCTGACTTGGTCGAGCGAAGCGGGCGGTTTGTTTTTTATCGGACGTCTGATGTCGGACGTCTGATGTCTGATTCCAAAGCGGGCGGTAGATAGATCTTAACTGCCTTCATGACCAGAACGATGGAAAGATTTATTCAACACTCTGATAAAGGAATAAAGGATTTTCTGTAATGAAAAAAATAGCCATACTCT
>Ga0209498_1002031_pt1 | contig 12326 bp, 8 predicted proteins | sample WalLakDeSediment_FD_184131 | JGI IMG/M metagenome (GOLD analysis project Ga0209498, IMG submission 184131) | Lake sediment microbial communities from Walker lake, Nevada to study Microbial Dark Matter (Phase II) - Walker Lake 11/02/13 Deep... | ecosystem: Environmental > Aquatic > Freshwater >...
TGACGATGTCCGCGCCGACGCCGCTGGTCAGCACCCGCACGCGCGCGCCCAGGTCTTCGTTGAACGGGTCCACGATAGCCTCCGGCTCGAAACGGGCGGCGACCTCGCGGCGGGCGGCGTTCGGTTCGGAGATGATGACGCGCGCGCCGCGCGCCTTCGCAATGGCGATGTGCAGGCAGCCAATCGGCCCCGCGCCCATCACGACGACGGTGTCCTCAAGGCTCGTCCCGGCCTTTGCATGGCACGCCAGCACAGAACTCGCCGGTTCGGAGAGCGCGGCGTGCAGGCTCGAAAGGCCGTCCGGGATGCGGTGGACGATGCCCAGAGTTAGGACTTCGTGCGTGAGCGTCATCTGCTCGGCGAAGCCGCCGGGATAGCCGGGCGTGATGCCCAGGAAGTGCAGGGTGTCGCATAGGTTGAACATCCCGCGACGGCAGTAGTAGCACGTCCCGCAGTGGATGTCCGGCGCGACGGCCAGCCGGTCGCCGACGGTGTACCCGCTGCACTGTGGCCCCACGGCGATCACCGTCCCTGCCGCTTCGTGCCCGGCGACGATACCGGGCGTACCGGCAAAACTCCCCGCGCCCGGCGGTGGCCCTTCCCTCCATCGCCGTAGGTCTGAACCGCACACGCCGCACGCTTCCACACGCAATACCAGCCCATCCTCCGGTGCGACCGGATCGGGAATTTCCCGCAGTTCGTAGACGCCGGGATGCGTCAAAAAAGCTGCTTTCATGGTCTGCTCTATCGCTTGAAGACTTCGACGGTTTTGTAAGCGATCTTGCCGTCTGGCTTGGTGAACGGTTCGTCGAAAGTGAGCAGACCCTCTTCGATCACCATTTTGCACTCCAATCCGTCGGAGGAACGCCGGATATAGGGCGAGCCGTTGGCCCGCACCTGATACGCGTATCCCGTGGGCAGGGGATAGTAACGCGCCAGGTCGGCGACCGTTTTGATGTCTGGATCATCAATGTGATTGTCCCCTTCTGGGAAGTTCGGGTAGCTGCGCTGTGGGGCCGCTACGGATGCCGGCCGTGCTTTTTGCTTCTGTCCGAATAAACCTTTTCGCAATGCCATTTCAACCTCCTGAAAAATAGTCTAAAGTTCAAAGCTGTCAGCGATCAGCTTTCAGCGGTCAGCACGAGCAAAAAGCTGAGGGCTGCTTGTCGACCGCTGCATTACGCTCGTAAATGCACGGGATAGCGGCTGCGCAGGCGCCCATCGCCACGCTTGGCCCATCCCACGGGAAACCCATCGATGGCCACCAGCACATACCCTGCCGGGCCGCGATCTGGCCAGAACCCGCCGCGTCGATAATTCGCCAAGCGTGGATCGTCCTGTGGCAGATCGACAACCTCGCGGACATCCCCCGGGCGCAGCGCCATTGCCAGCGCATGATCGGGCCAGATTTTGTTGTGGCGCAGCGCAGCCATCCACCAACCGGGGCGCAATACGTGCAAGCCCTCCCACAACTTGGGGTCCATCGGGATCACGTAGAGGTCATTAGTTTTGGTCAACAGCAGCCCTTTATCGGACACAGGAGAAACCAGCGTATCGCCGAGGGTCTTGCGGTAGAGGTTCCATATCCGGCCGGGAACGGCGTTGCCCGTCCAGCGTTCGGGCAGGTCGTTGGGTGGATCGCCTTGACGGCGCAGCAGCGCGTAGAAGTGGCCATGTCCCGGCCCGGTGTGCGGCCAGAAGCGCCCAGCGCGCCGCAATGCCTCCGGCGCATTGACCCATTCAGGGCGTCCCGGGTGCAGGCCTGGCACCTGCGGCAAGTCCACGATCTCGAAATCGGGATGCGTGGACAGGAAGGCGGCGATGACAGCCTCGTTCTCTTCCGGCGCAAAGGTACACGTCCCATAGAGCAAGCGCCCGCCACGCCGCACCAGCGGCGCAGTCTGATCGAGAATGGTTTTCTGGCGACGCGAGTTCCCAAATACTGTGTCCAGGCTCCAATCGCGGATGGCCTGCGAATCGCGCGAAAACGTGCCCTCGCCGGAACACGGCGCATCGACCAGTACCGCGTCGAACAGGCCGGGCCAACGCGCCGCCAGTCGTTCCGGCGTCTCGTTAGTGATCAGTGCGTTGGTGACGCCCATACGTTCGACGTTCATCGCCAGCACCGAGGCGCGGCGGCGGACGACTTCGTTGGCGACGAGAACGCCTGTGGATTCGCCACTCTGACTGCCACTCTGGAGAGTGGCGTTCCCAGGGAGCATGCGCGCGGCGATGTGCGTCGTTTTGCCGCCGGGCGCGGCGGCGAGGTCGAGCACCCATTCGCCAGGTTGTGGATCGAGCAGCACAGCCGCCGCCATCGCGCTAGGGTCTTGCATGTAATAGACGCCAAGGGTGTGGTAGAGATGCGCGCCAGCCTGCGCTTCTTCCTGAAGCCACAGTCCCTCCGGGCACCAGGGGATCGGATGTGTCTTCCAGGGGATGCGCGTTTTGAGGTCGTCCAGCGGGCCGCGCGCGGCGTTGAGGCGTAGCCCAACGTCGCGCTTTGCCAGCGCCGCGAAAAAGTCGTCCGCTTCTTCGCCAAGCCAGGCGCGCATCCGTTCAATGAATTCGGGGGGCCAGGTTTCGGGTGGTTCCATGTTATACAAGGCATCCATCATGAGGGTAAGTGCGAAGTCTCAAGTGTCAGGGATCAACGAAACAAAACGACACTAATCACAGGTTGCTTCGCTGCGAAGCCGCAATTGCCCGGATTGCATCGGCTTGTGCCTCGATGCTCTCGGTCAGACGGAACTGGACCAGCGCGCGGCGCAGATTGTGCTCTGTATCTTTCGTCCTGAAGTAGACGTTGCCTTCCAGGTAATCGGTGAAGAAGCGCAAGCCTAGCTCAAACGCGATCAAACGCACTGCGTCATAGATGTAGTCGTAGTCCTTGGCGGTTAGGAAATGTCGCGCCTCGCCTAGATACCCTTTTAAGATAGCCTGGCACAGATCCGGTTCAAACCGTATCGCATCGAGGGTCTCCGTCTCCTCACCCAGGGGATTGCAACAGGAGCGCAGACAATCGCCGATGTCGTAATGCACCAATCCCGGCTTGACTGTGTCCAGGTCGATCACGCTGACGGCCTGTCCGGTGACATCGTCGATCAAAATGTTGTTGACTTTTGGGTCGCCGTGGATGGGACGCAGCGCCAATTCCCCGCGCCGAACCGCGTCCTCCAAGACTGAGGCCCAGGCACGGCGTTGCGCTACAAAATTCCGTGCGTAATCGACTTCAGGCGACGATTTGGAACGCGCGTGTTCCCCAACACCCGTTGCAGTGACGGCATCGTAATGGGCCAGGTAACGGGGCGTGATGTGAAACCCTTCGAGCGTATCGTAGAGATTCTCCACCGGTAGATCGCTGATCAGGCTGTGGAAGCGTCCGAGTGCGTAACCCACTTCTCCGCTGTGGCGCCGATCCCGAATCGTGTCATACGTCTGTGCGCCTTTGACGAACGTCGTCATACGCCAGAAGCCGGTTTCGGAGTCGCGCCAATAATCCGCGCCGTTTTTGGCGATGATGATAGCGGGTATCTCCCACCGGCGTTCCCGTGTATCCCCACATCTCCCGTTGTTTGCCCAAATGTGCCCGATAAAGGCACGCATATTCAGAATGATCAGTTCGGGATGGCGAAAAACTTGCTGGTTGACCTTTTGGAGAATCGCCTTTTCGCGTGGATCGGACGCCAATGTGACCAGGAACGTATCGTTGACGTTGCCAGAGCCATAACGCTGTACATCCAGTACCGCTCCCTCGAAATCGAACTGTTCTGCCACCGACCGCAAGGACGTAGATTCGTCCAACGAACTCAACTGTGCTTGCTTCAAACAGGACCTCCTCACTACCAGCCGTGTACTTACCGGTAACAAAGTAAGGGAAGGTGCATTTAGATGCACCTTCCCCAAAACCCTTAAGGCCTGACGACAGCTATTGCTTCTCGTAAGGTAGACCGTCGGCGGCGGGCGGATTGGCGCGCCCTACCACTCCCGCCAACACGATCATCGTTACCAGATACGGCGTCATCAGCAGGAACTGCGATGGGATCGGCACCCGCAGAATCGCCAGGTTAGTCTGCAACGAATCGGCAAAGCCGAAAATCAGCGACGCGCCGAATGCGCCGATGGGATTCCATTTGCCGAAGATCATCGCTGCCAGGCCGATGAAACCGCGACCGGCGGTCATCAGTTCATCGAAACGGGCGACCGAGCTGAGCACCAGGTACGCCCCACCTAGCCCGGCGACCATACCGCCGAGAATGACGTTGACGTAGCGCGTCATAAACACGTTCACGCCGAGTGTATCGGCGGCCTTGGGATGCTCGCCCACAGCGCGCGTGCGCAAGCCCCAACGTGTGTAGAATAACATCACATAAATCACGATGACCAGCAAAAGCATCAGATAAACGGGCACTGTGGTCGTAAAGAGCACCGGTCCCAGAATGGGCAGGCGCGACAGCCCCGGCAGCGCGATTGCACGGAACGTCGGCGGTTTGTTCAGATCGGGTATGGCTTGCAAGTAACGCGAACTGAAGTAACTGGTCAGACCCGTCGCCAGGATGTTGATGGCTGTGCCTGCCACAATCTGATTCACCTTGTAGCGAATCGCCAACACTGCGAGCAGCGCTCCCATCACCCCTCCGGCAAGCAACGCCGCAATGAGTCCGATCCACACGCTCCGGCTAAGGCTGCCGACCAGCGCCGAGACAAAAGCTCCCGACAACATCATCCCTTCGATGCCGATGTTGATGACGGCACAGCGCTCACACATGACGCCGCAGAGCGCCGCCAGGGTGATGGGTACCGCCCGGAGCAGCGTGGACTGTAACATGCCCGTCATATTCATGGAGCGATCCCGCGCCGCCCAGGTGAGGAAAGCCACGACGAACATCGCGACGACGAGGCCCAGAATCGGGTACACACGTTTGAACCCTTTGGCAAGTTGCCACGCTCCCAAAAACACCGCCACCACAGCCAGCAAAAAGATGCCCCCCTGCGTGGAGAAGGTCAAGCTGCCGATGGGCAGCGCCGGGCTTAGATCCAGATCGAACGCGAAGGTCGTTCGTTGATTTCCTGTGGTGCCTGGGAGGAAGAGGATGAGCATCAACGTTGCAAAAACCAAAAAGGCGATTCCCAATGTCCGCGCCTGGTGTGTATTTTTTAAATTATCGTTCATGGCAACCTCCTATAACTGCCCCCAACCACTCGTCACCACCAGCTCCTCACCTTCTTTTATCGCGCGCAACCGGTACAGGGAGCGGATGATCGCCGGAGCTGCGATGAAGATGATGATCAACCCCTGGACAATCTCGGTGAGATCCAAGGGCACGCGAGCCATAGCCTGCATATTACGTGCGCCGGCCTGCAATGCGCCGAAGAGCAACGACGCCAGTATGACCCCGAACGGGTGGCTGTTGCCGAGCAACGCTAACGCAATCGCGTCGAAACCATAACCCGAGGCGAAAGCATTGGGCATAAAGCGGAGGACGCCGAGAATGTCCGTCGAAGCGGCCAACCCGGCCAGACCACCGCTGATCGCCATCGTCAGGACGATTGTGCGCGTCACGCTCATACCGGCGTACTTGGCCGCGCGCGGATTCTGCCCCACCGTGCGGATCTCGTAGCCGATGGTCGTCTTGAAGAGCAGCCAGTAGACGAAAGCTGCCGCCAGCAGCGCCAGGATGAAGCCCACGTTGAAGCGGATATTGGGATTGGAGGGGAGGAACTGCTGCAACCGCGCGGATTCTTGGATGACGGGACTCACCGGGCGCCCGTCGCCGCGCGCCATCGGCCCACCCACGTCCAACATAAACTCGGCAAAGCGAAAAGCGATGTAGTTCATCATAATGGTGTTGATCACCTCATGCGCGCCGGTCTTGGCCTTGAGATAGCCAGGGATTAGCCCCCATACTGCGCCGCCGAGGATCCCGGCGAGCAGCGCGAGCGGCACGTGAATGATCCACGGCAGACCCGTCAGACTGTAGCCCACATAGACCGTGGTCAGCCCGGCGATAAAATATTGGCCTTCCGCGCCGATATTGAACAAGCCGCCGCGAAAACCAAGCGCCACCGCCAGGCCCGCGAAGATTAATGGCGTGGTGTAGCGTAACGTCTCGCTGAGCGGGTACAGCGCCTGCGCCCAAGCGCGCCCATCGCCTGTGGTGATCCAGAGGCTTAAGCCCTGCGCTAGTCGCACCGGGTCGCCGAAAGCGCCGACGAATAGGGCGCTATAGGCCGTCGCAATCACTTGTACCGCACGTCCTAACCCCGCGCCGAAGCCCCGCTGGAAAGCGTCATAGACGGAGGTATCTGTCACGACAATCACCACCGCGCCTAAAATCAACGCCGTGACGATGGCCATCACCGGCGTGAGCAGCGTGCGCCAACGACTACCGGCGCGTCGTTTCTGCGTCGTATTGTTCTTGCTCATACCGCCTCCTCTATGGCCGCGACGTTGGCCTTATGCTCGTCGGGATGTACTCCCGCCATCAGCAACCCCAAATCCTCGCGGGTTGCTTTTTCAATGGGCACGACATCCATAATCCGCCCGTCGAACATCACGATGATGCGATCCGCCAGCGAGAGAATCTCATCCAACTCGGCGGAGACGACCAATACCCCGGCGCCTTCATCGCGCTTGCTAATTAATTGCGAATGGATGTACTCGATGGAGCCGACATCCAGACCGCGCGTGGGTTGAGAAGCGACGACAAATTGGCCGGCCCGGCTCAACTCGCGCGCCACGATGACCTTCTGCTGGTTGCCGCCAGACAAGCTGCCTGCCGGCGTCATAATGCTGGGTGTGCGGACGTCATATTCGGCCACCAGATGCTCGGCGCGCTCGCGAATCACCCGGTCTTGCAATACCATTCCTTCCGCAATGGGGGATAGATAGTAGGTGTTTAGAATCAAATTGTCGGCGACGGGATAACTGAGCACGAGACCGTCCCGTTGACGATCTTCTGGGACGTGCGCCGTGCCCACTTCTGTGATCGTACGGGGAGAGGCGTGGGTTATATCCTTGCCCAGTAACCGCACCACACCGCTGTGCGCCGGGCGCAGTCCGGTCAACGACTCCACCAGTTCGGTCTGCCCATTGCCTTGGACGCCGGCTACGCCTACGATCTCACCTGCACGCACGTTGAAAGAAATACCCTCAATGGCCAGTGCTGCCCCTTCACCCAGGACGTGCAGGTTTTCCACTTCCAACACCGGCTCTTTGGGCTGGGCTGTCTCTTTCTGCACCGTAAGAATGACGTCGCGGCCTACCATCAACGAAGCGAGACTGCGCTCATTGCTCTCTTGTGGAATTGCCGATCCGGCCACGCGGCCTCCGCGCAGTACCACAATTGAATCGGAGATTTCGAGGACTTCCTTCAGCTTGTGGCTGATGAAGATGATGGACTTGCCTCTGGCGAGCAATGAACGAATGACCTCGAAAAGTCCACGTACCTCTTGCGGCGTCAAAACCGCGGTTGGCTCGTCCAAAATCAGGATATCGGCTTCCCGATAGAGCAGTTTGATGATCTCCACCCGTTGCTGAATACCCACGGGCAGATCACCTACTAGGGCATGGGGATTCACATTGAGACCGTACTGCTCGGAAATCGCTTGAATCCGCTTGGCCGCTTTTTCGCGATCCAGAAACAGCCGGTTCTTGATAGATTCCATACCGAGCATCACGTTTTCGGTGACGGAGAGCACCGGCACGAGCATAAAGTGCTGGTGGACCATACCGATCCCCAATGCAATCGCATCGCCAGGGCCGTGAATGTCGGTTTTCTGACCGCGCACGAAGATTTCCCCTTCATCCGGCGTGTACAGGCCGTAGAGGATGTTCATCAGCGTGCTCTTTCCGGCCCCATTTTCTCCCAACAGTGTTAAGACTTTGCCCTCTTCAAGGGTCAGGTCGATGTGATCGTTCGCCAACACCCCAGGAAAGCGTTTTGTGATGCCTTTCAACTCCAAAACGGGGGGCATAGATACCTCCTTCGCATATAAGTCATACGGTGCAACACAAGTTAAAAAAGAGACGCGGTCGAACGACCGCGCCTCTTTGCGTAACTTAGTTCAGGCTTGAGATATAGTCGCCCCAACCGGTGTTGATCCTGCCGGCGATGATGTCGGCCTTGACCTGTTCCAGTTCAGCCTCGATACCTGCAGGCAGTGCGCCCGAAGCGACAGGAGCAATTCCCACGCCGTTGTTCGCCAGCGTGCCGAGGTAGGTCTCACCTGCAAAGCCGGTGAAACCGTCGGCCATAACGGTCTGGATGGAATCGAAGACGGCGACATCCATGTTCTTGAGAACGCTGGTCAGGATGAGGTCCTTGTACTCCGGTGCGCTGACGGTCCAATCGGTATCCACGCCGATGATCCAGGCATTGCCACGCTCCCTCACGGCCTGGGCGCTGCCCAAGCCCACCGGACCGGCAACGGGCATGATCACATCCGCGCCTTCGTTCATGAAGGTCTCGGCAACCCGGCGACCATCGTCGGTGGAGTCAAAGTTGCCCACGAAGACGCCAGTGTTGGCAGCGGTTTCCCAGCCCAGAACCTCGATGTTCGTGCCGTGCTTCTGGTTGTAGTGATTCACACCGTACTCGAAGCCCACCATGAAGATGGAGACGGGCGGGATATTGATGCCGCCGAAGGTTGCCACCTTGCCGGTCTTGGTCGCCGCAGCCGCAGCGTAGCCGGCCAGGAAACCAGCTTCATCGGTTGCAAAGGTCAACCCACGGACGTTATCGCCCAGGGACGGAAAATCCACGATGGCGAAATTGACCTCAGGATGGCGCTCGGCAAACTCAGCCGTATCATCCGCCAGCAAGAAACCGACGGTCACGATCAGATCGGCGTTCTGATTGATGTACTGGGTGATGTTCGTCGCGTAGTCGGTCTGCGACCGGGATTCCAGATACGTACCGTCCACGCCTAGCTCTTTGACTGCGCGCTCGACACCTGCCCACGATGTGGCGTTGAAGGACTTGTCCTCCACGCCGCCCATATCGGTCACTACACCGACCTTGAATTTCTCCTCGGCCGTCTCACGAGCTCCACAAGCCGCCAGAACCATACTGAAGACCAACGCCAGACTTAGCAAAACCCATAGCTTCTTGAACATACAGATCCTCCTTCACTAGATTAGTTAAGAAATTTGACAAACAACAACCGCGTACACGCTCCGTTTATATCTTCTGCGATTGCACCACCTCCTTATGTGTTCTACTTCAACATGTACGAAAGGCCAGTAGACCCTTAAGAGGCATCTACTTCGATGTATACACCATAGCGCAAGATTGGCAACCAGACTAGAGGAAAAAGACCTTGTCGAAAACGCAAAACATCACATGCTATCCCACGTCATTCCCTGACCTTGTTTTGTGCTCGACCGACAATCGTTGCCCACAAACCGGGATGGCTAAACTGATGCCTCAATCTGGGCCTCCTCAACGACTTCCTCCGGTTCGGCAACGCGAAAATCTAGCGGCGCTATATCGCCATCTGTGCCGTTGCCCGTGGCGACGTCCACGCAGATATGCGCACCGGGGCCAAAGTTACCCCGTAAGATCTGCACGCTCAAGGGACTTTCCACGTGCCGCTGGATCACCCGTCGTAACGGACGCGCGCCAAACTGCGGGTCGTAGCCGTGCTCGGCCAGCCACCGTTTGGCTGCCGCGGTCAACGTGACGTGCAGGTTGTAATCACTCAAGCGCGTCTGCACCTCGTGCATCTGCAGATCGACGATGCGCGCGACATCTTCCAGCGTGAGGTTCGCGAAAACGATGATCTCGTCCACGCGGTTGATAAATTCCGGGCGGAAGGTCTCCTTCAGCGCAGCCAACGTGCGACGCCGCACCTCTTCGTCTTGATCATCGGCCCCACGCGCAAAACCCAACGCCCCGCCGCGTTTGCCGTAAGCAGTACCGATATTGGACGTCATGATGACGACGGTATTGCGAAAATCGACGTTGCGCCCTTGCCCGTCGGTGAGGCGACCTTCGTCGAGGATCTGCAACAGCGCGTTCCACACGTCCGGGTGCGCTTTCTCGATTTCATCGAAGAGCACCACTTGATAGGGACGCCGTCGCACAGCCTCGGTCAATTGTCCGCCTTGATCGTAGCCCACGTAGCCCGGCGGCGCGCCGAACAGCCGCGAAATCGTGTGGCTCTCGCGGTACTCGCTCATATCGATGCGCAACAGGGCGTCTTCGTCATCGAAAAGGAACACCGCCAGCGCCTTAGCGGTCTCCGTCTTCCCCACGCCAGAAGCGCCCAGGAAGAGGAAGCTGCCGATGGGGCGGCGCGGGTCCTTCAGCCCGGCGCGCGCCCGGCGGATGGCGTCCGCAATGGCGCTGATGGCCTCGTCCTGTCCGATGATGTGCTGTTGGACGGCTTCTTCCATCCGCAGCAGCTTGTCGGCCTCCTTTTCTAACACTTGATACACCGGGATGCCCGTCCACGCCGAGACGACGGCGGCGATGTCTTCCGCCTCAACCAGTTCGTCCAGTTGATGGCGGTTCAGCCACTCCTCGCGCTTGGCGGAGAAATCCTCTTCCTGGCGCAGACGTTGGGTCTTCACCTCGGCGGCGCGCTCGTAGTCGCGCATATTGCCCGCCGCTTCTTCTTCCACGCGCAGCCGATTGATCTCCGACTCCATGTCCTTCAAGTCCGGCGGCAAGGTGAACAGCGCCACACGCAACCGCGCCGCCGCTTCATCCATAATGTCGATTGCCTTGTCCGGCAGATGCCGGTCGGTGACGTAGCGATGCGCCAGCCGCGCCGCCGCCGCTACCGCCTCTTCGGTAATGCGCACTTTGTGGTGCGCCTCGTAACGGTCGCGCAGGCCGCGCAACATTTCGATGGTATCGTCCACCGAAGGCTCGTCTACGAAGACCGGTGCGAAACGCCGCTCCAACGCGCCATCTTTTTCGATGTACTGCCGGTACTCATCCAACGTCGTTGCGCCGATGCACTGCAACTCTCCGCGCGCCAACGCCGGTTTGATCATGTTCGAGGCATCCAGCGCCCCTTGTGCGTTCCCAGCGCCGACGACGGTGTGCAGTTCATCGATGAACAGTACGATCTCGCCTTCAGCGCGCTGCACCTCCTCGAGGATGGCTTTGAGCCGCTCTTCGAACTCGCCGCGGAAGCGCGTCCCGGCAACCAGCGCGCCTAGATCGAGCAGCACCAGGCGCTTGCCCTTGAGGATTTCGGGAACGTCGTCTCCCGCGATCTTCTGCGCCAGCCCTTCGACGATGGCGGTTTTGCCTACGCCAGGTTCGCCGATGAGCACGGGGTTGCTCTTGGTGCGGCGCACGAGAATCTGGATGACGCGCTGGATTTCGCCATCGCGCCCGATCACCGGATCGAGCTTGCGCTCGCGCGCCATCTGGGTCAAATCGCGGCTGAAGCGTGTCAACACGCGGAACTGCGCTTCGGCCTGGGGGCTGGTGAGTTTTTGACCACCGCGCATCTTTTGCACCACTTCCAATGTCCGCTCGTGGGTGATGTTATTGTCTGCCAACAGCCGGGCCACGCCCGTGTTGCGTTCCAGCGTAATTGCCAGGAATAGGTGCTCTGTGGAGATGTACTCGTCTTTGAGCGCAGTGACTTCTTCCTGGCTGAGGTCGAGCACACGCTTGACGCGCGGCGTGATGAAGATCTGCTGCCCGCCACCCGCGCCATAGATGCCGGGACGGGAATTCTGCCGCAGCAGTATATCCAGCGCGTCGGAGAGCTGTCCAGGATTGGCGCCCATTTCTACCAACACCGCCGGGACGGTACCCTGCTGTTGTTGGATCAACGCCAGTAACAGGTGTTCCACATCCACCTGGCTGTGCCCATAACGGGTCATCAGCTCCACCGCCCGTTGTGCTGCCTCTTGGGCGCGCTCGGTGAACCGGTCAAAACGCATCATAGACTTTATACCTCTCAGTGATTGGTAATCAGAATTAGGGATTAGGGATTAGGGATAAGGATAGGGATTGGGTTTTGTTCAGAGCATCCAATGCAGATTGGGCGGCAGCTTGTTCTGCCAGACGTTTGCTGGAGCCTTGCCCTTCGCCGGCCACCCGCTCGTTCAACAACACTTGCGCGATAAACACCTTGGCGTGGTCGGGGCCTTCCTCACCGGCGATCCGGTACGCCGGCGTGATGCCCATATCAGCCTGCGCCCACTCCTGAAAGCGCGATTTGGCGTCGATGTCGGCGCCGGCGCGGAGTATGGATTGGGCTTCTTCAGCAAACCACGGCTCAAGGTGCTGCCAGGCGAGTTCCAGTCCTCCATCCAAGTAAAGCGCTCCCGCGAGCGCCTCGAAAGCGTCGCAGAG
>Ga0209498_1002032_pt1 | contig 12321 bp, 8 predicted proteins | sample WalLakDeSediment_FD_184131 | JGI IMG/M metagenome (GOLD analysis project Ga0209498, IMG submission 184131) | Lake sediment microbial communities from Walker lake, Nevada to study Microbial Dark Matter (Phase II) - Walker Lake 11/02/13 Deep... | ecosystem: Environmental > Aquatic > Freshwater >...
TCGTGCTCCCGCGATACCCGCGCCCAGGGCACGACCGACAGGAGCCAGTTGCTGCGGGCCGGATCGAGGAGGGTCTCGTCGGCTGCGATGCCGGGCGTGACGATCCGCGTCACCTCGCGGCGGAGGAGCCCCTTCGTCGTCTTCGGATCGTCGATCTGCTCGCAGATCGCCACCCGGCGGCCGGCGGCCACGAGCTTCACGAGCTGGTTGTCGAGCTGGTGGTGCGGGAAGCCCGCCATCGGCAGGCCCTCCTCGCCCCGTTCAATGGCGGCCTTGTCGCGGCTGGTAAGCGTGAGGTCGAGCAGGTCGGCCGCCTCGCGGGCGTCGGTGCCGAAGAGCTCGTAGAAGTCGCCCATGCGGAAGAGCACGAGTGCCCCGGGGCACCGTTCCTTCGCCGCCTCGAACTGCCGCATCATGGGACTGGCCGGATTCGCCATGGGCGGAAATGTAGCAGCCCCACGCTCGTCTTTTGACCGCCCGCCCCCGCCGACGTACAAAACATGAGTCCGGCCACCGATGAGAGGCCCCTGCGATGGGGATCTGCGAACCTGGTCAGGGCCTAACCGCAGCAGCCATAAGCAGTCGTCTCTTTGTGCGGTGGGCCTCTCATCGGTGGCCGGCAAATGCCGGCCACCGATGGTGTTGCTGGGCGAAGGTGGTGGCCGGCGATCACGTGGGCAGTCCCGGGCGCTGGTAGGATGCTCGCATGGATGCAGCTCCCGCGTACCAGGTCGTCGCCCGCCGCTATCGCCCCCAGCGGTTTGCCGATCTCGTCGGCCAGGAACACGTCGCCCGCGGGCTCTCCGGCGCTATCGAGTCGGGTCGCGTCGGCCACGCCTACCTCTTCACCGGCGCCCGCGGCGTCGGCAAGACGAGTGCCGCCCGGATCTTCGCCAAGGCCCTCCAGTGCGCGAACGGGCCCGCCCCGGAGCCGTGCAACGAATGCGACGCCTGTCGCGACATCGCCGCCGGTCAGGATGTGGACGTGGTCGAGATCGACGCGGCCAGCAATCGCGGCGTCGACGAGATCCGCCAGCTCCGGCAGAACGTCGCCGTCCGGCCCGCCCGCGGCCGCGCGAAGGTCTACATCATCGACGAAGTGCACATGCTCACGAGGGAGGCCTTCAACGCCCTCTTGAAGACGCTCGAGGAGCCGCCGGGCCACGTGAAGTTCGTGCTCTGCACGACCGAGCCCGACAAGCTCCCGATCACGATCCTCTCGCGGTGCCAGCGGTTCGACTTCACGATCGTGGCCCCCGGGCCCATCGCCCGCCGGCTGGCCCAGATCGTCGAGGCCGAAGGGGCCGAGGTCACGCCCGCCGCCCTCGACCTCATCGCCCGCCGTGCCGCCGGCAGCATGCGCGACAGCCAGTCGCTCCTCGAGCAACTCCTCGGCTCGGCGACCGGTCACATCGGCATCGACGAGGTGCACGCCCTGATCGGCACCGGCCGCGAGGAACGCGTGGGCGAGATCATCTCGGCCATCGCCGCCCGCGACGCCGCCGCCGCGCTCGCTGCCTTCGATGCGGCGGTGCAGGGGGGCGCCGATCCGGGAGGCGTGCTCGATCAACTCGTCGCCGCCCTTCGCGATTGCCTGCTCGCGAGCGTGGGCTGTGGCCCCGACGTCATGACGCAGCCGGCCGGTCTGGGTGTCGACCTGGCCGGGCTGGGCCGCCAGATGGGCACGGCCACGCTGCTCGCGATGCTCCAGATTCTCGACCAGACTCTTTCCCGGATGAGCCTGAGCAGCCATGTCGGCGTGCTCGCCGAGATGGCCCTCGTGCGGCTGGCACACCTCGAGGATCTCGACAGCCTGGCAGCCGCCGTCGCCGGACTCCCGGAGAGCCCCGCCGCGGCATCCGCCGCGCCGCCGCGCGAAAAAAAAACGCCTGAGCTGACGCTGCCCCGGCCCCAACCCGCACCGGTCGCGCGAGCCGAACCGGAGCCCGAGCCCCGCCCTGAGTCGCCGGTGGCCCGCCCTGTGTCGCCGGAAGCACCTCCTCAGTCGCCGGCCGTACCGCGCACCGAGCCGAGAACGGAGCCGCGCCTCCCGCCGAAACCTGAGGCAGTGGAGCCGCGTGCAGTAGAGCCGCGTGCAGTGCCGGCTCGTTCGCAGGCGGCGCTCCTCCGCGAAACGGCGAATCATCCGCTCGTCGCCCACGCCCGCAGCCTGTTCGACGCCTCGATCCGTCGGGTCGAGAAACGGCAGCCGCCGGCCGCGGAGATGGCGGCCCCGACGACGAGCGACGAGTCTACCGGTGGCCAGATCAACGACGCCAACGCATCGGAGCATGCCGGTGTGGAATAAAAGGCAGGCTTCGGCTTTAAGAAAACGACGAGCTCCGGGGTTAACGAAACGGCGGGCTCACGCGGTATGACCAGCTCACGCAATGCCATCGCGCGACTCGTGGACGCCTTCGCGTCGCTCCCTGGCGTGGGCCGCAAGACGGCCGAGCGGCTCGCGCACCACGTGCTGCGGATGCCCCCCGCCGAGGCCCTGGCCTTCGCCGCGGCAATCCGGGCGGTCAAGGAAAACCTGCGGCCCTGCAGAACGTGCTTCAATCTCGCCGAGGAGGAGCTCTGCGACATCTGCCGCGATCCGCGGCGCGACCGGTCGCTGCTCTGCGTGGTCGAGCAGGTGCGCGACCTCCTGGCGATCGAGCAGGCCGGGAATTATCGCGGCGTGTTTCATGTGTTAGGAGGACGTGTGGCTCCGCTCGAGGGGCGGGGGCCGGAATCGCTGACCCTCGACGCACTGGTGGCCCGTGTGGCCGGTGGCGAGGTCCGAGAGGTCGTCATGGGGACCACGCCGAACGTGGAAGGGGATGCCACGGCGCTCGTCGTGGCCCAGCGGCTGGCCGGCCTCCCCGTCGAGATCACCCGCCTGGCGCGTGGTCTCACGGTCGGCGCGTCGCTCGAACAGGCCAACCGCGATATGCTGGCAGACGCGATGGCGAGCCGGCAGAAGTTTTAGAGAGGACCCTGACGATGCGGATGTCGTTCGGCCAGGAAATGCGGTTGGCGCAGAAGCAGGTGCTCGCGCCGCGCATGATCCAGTCGATGGAGATCCTGCAGCTGCCGGTGATGGCCCTCGAGGAGCGGATCGAGGAGGAGATTCAAAACAACGAGACGCTCGAACTGGAGGAGACCGGGCAGGAAGGCGGCACCGGCGACACGCAGGCCTCCAACGCCGCCGACGAGACGGTGGTCTCCTCCCGCACGGTCGACGAGCAGCCGCTGATCGTCGATCAGGAGCATGCCAATCAGGCCGACTTCGAGCGGTCATACGACTGGTCGGCCGAGTATCCCGACAGCGACGACGACCGCAGCCGGCCGTCGGCCTCCCAGATCGACCAGGCGGGCGACCGCTACCTCGACGTGATGGCCAACATGGCCGAGCGGCCGGAGACGCTCTTCCACTACCTCCACGAGCAGCTTCCCAACTACGAGCTCACGCCGGCGGAGGAGCAGGCGGCCGATCGGATCATCCACAACCTCGACGTCAACGGCTACCTGCTGCTGCCGCTCGAGGAGCTCGTCGATCCGGAAGGGCCCGCCGGCCAGTTGGAGTGTCTGCAGAAGGCGCTTCGCGTTGTGCAGAGCATGGATCCGCCGGGTGTCGGAGCCCGTGATCTCAAGGAATGCCTGCTGCTCCAGCTCACGCCCGATTTTCCCGAGGCTGCGCGGCTCCGCCGGCTGGTGGGCGACCATCTGGAGGATCTGGCCGCCAACCGGCTCCCGCTCATCGAGCGGCGCACAGGCTTCTCGATCGAGGAGATCGAGCGGCTCCGCGACGAGCTCCACGTGCTCCAGCCGAAGCCCGGCGCCGCGTTCACCGTGCCCCTCGTGCCGCCGGTGAAGCCCGATGTCTTCGCCGACCAGATGGCCGACGGCTCCTGGAAGGTGCGGCTCGAGGACGTCAACCTGCCCAACCTGCGGATCAGCCCGACCTATCGCGAAATGCTGATGGCGAGCGACACCGATCCGGCGACGCGCGACTACATCAAGCGCAAGATCAACTCGGCCCAGTGGCTCATCGACGCGATCGAGCAGCGGCGGAGCACGCTCCTCAAGACGGCGCAGGCCATCGTCGACCATCAGACGCGGTTCTTCGCCGAAGGGCCGGAGGCGATCGAGCCGCTCAAGATGCAGCAGATCGCCGACCGCATCGGCATGCACGTGACCACCGTGAGCCGTGCCGTCGACGACAAGTGGCTGCAGACGCCGCGGGGCCTCTATCCGCTGCGGCGGTTCTTCGTCGGCGGCACGATGAGCGCTGACGGTGAGGAGGTGGCCTGGGATGCCGTCCGCATCAAGCTCCAGGAGATCGTGCAGGGGGAGCCGAAAGAGTCCCCCTACAGCGATGACGAACTGGTGGAGGAACTGGCCAAACGCGGGATCACGGTGGCCCGGCGGACGGTCACGAAGTATCGCAAGGCGATGAAGATTCCCAGTTCACGCCAACGCCGCGACTGGAAAATTGCCCGCGGCCCCCGCCCGGCCGAACCGTAGGATTCCGGAGACGTCATGCGCTGCCCCTTCTGCCGTGTCGACAACGACAAGGTGATCGACTCCCGCTCGGGTGACGATGGCGATACGATCCGCCGGCGACGGGAGTGCAACGCCTGTCGCCGCCGCTACACCACCTATGAACGCTTGGAGCGGCAGCTGCTCACGGTGGTGAAGAAGGGGGGCGTGCGCGAGCCGTTCGACCGCGACAAGATCCGCCGCGGGCTCGCCAAGGCCTGCTGGAAGCGGCCGGTCACGGAGGAAGACCTCGAGGGGGTCGTCTCGGCGCTCGAAGGAGAGCTGTACGGCACCTACGAGTCGGACGTGCCCAGTGGGGTGATCGGTGAGCGGCTCATGGAGCTCTTGCGAACGCTCGACCAGGTGGCCTACGTCCGGTTCGCCAGCGTGTACCGCGAGTTCAAGGACGTTCGCGACTTCGTCGACGAACTCGAGCCGATCCTCGCCGAGAACGAGCCGGGAGCCGAACGGGCGGTTCAGGCGCGGACGTAGGCGCCGCGGGTGCCGCCGGTTTTTTCCTCGAGCCGGATCGACTCGATCGTCATGCCCTGGTCGATCGACTTGCACATGTCGTAGATCGCCAGCGCCGCGGCGGCGGCCGCCGCCAGGGCCTCCATCTCGACACCGGTGCGGGCGGTGGCCCGGACGACCGTCTGGATGACGACTTGATCGGGCTCGACGAAGCCGATCTCGGCTTCCACCGCCTCGAGGGGCAGGGGATGGCACAGCGGCACGATGTCGCTCGTCCGCTTGGCGGCCATGATCGCCGCCAGCCGGGCGGTCGCGACCGCATCCCCCTTGTCCAGGCTGCCCGTGCGGATCCGTGCGATCGTCTCCGGCCGGGCCCGCAGCCGGGCCGAGGCACGGGCCGTGCGGGTCGTCACCGGCTTGCCGCCGACGTCGATCATCCGGATGCCGTGGGGGGCGGGGCTGTGCTCGTTCATGGCCGGAGCATACCTGAAACGCCGCCGGGGGCCGGCGTGCCTGTGCGGCGCGCCAGCCCCCGGGGATGCGTGTGCGGACCAGCCTGGTTTCCGGATCAGACCAGTTCCTTGCGGGCGCCGATGAGCGTGCGAAGCCGCTCGGCGAGGAGCGCCACGTCGAAGGGCTTCTTGAAGCTCTCGTTGACGTGGGCCCGGTCGACCGTGATCTGCGAGCCGTCGTCCGGGAGCAGGGCGATCACGATCGTGTCGGCATACTCGGGATTGCGGCGGAGGTTCTGGCAGATCTGCTGGGCATCGATGCGGCCGATCGAGTAGTCCACCACGATGCAGTCGGGATGGAAGCTCTCGGCCTGGATGCCGGCCTCGAAGCCGCTGGCGGCGACCTGGATCTTGAACGACTTCTCGACCGGCAGTTGCTTCTTCAGGTTCTCGATGAGGACCTGATCCTGGCCGACGAGGAGCACCTTCGCCATCGCCTCGTCCTCGAGGTCGCCCAGCGGCATGCCGTGCTCCTTGAGGAACTTGATGAGGTACTCCCGCGGAATGCGGCGATCCTGACTGCCCGGGATCCGGTAGCCCTTGAGGCGACCGGAATCGAACCATTTGCTCACCGTGCGGGGAGCAACCTTACAGATCTTGGCGACCTGGCCTGTCGTAAAAACCTTCATCACGTGGACTCCCTGTGGATCATTCGTGTCCGGAAACACTCTGGCCAGCCCGCACCGATTGCTCGAGCGACGGACACTAGCCCCCCCTGGCGCGTCGTTCAGCAGCGGGGCGTCCGCGCCGACGCGGCCCGCGCTGGACAGTCGTCGAAGCACGGGAGGGAGATGGAGCGTGGCGATTCACCGGTCCGGCGGCCCGAGGGATGCCGGAACGTGAAGGCAGCGACTCGCAGGATTCCCCCCCTGCTTCATGCCCCGCCCGCGTTCCGGTTTGTGACCCGGACACGTTCGTGACATGACTGTCCAAGGGGGTAGATCGAAAGATCGCGTCGTGCGACTTGAGCCGTTCTTCCGGAACGCGCCGGTGGCACCGTTTTCAACGGTGATTCCCAGGGATCAGGCGGCCCGGCTGACGGGCCGGACGGCGGCCGCGGCGTTTTCGAACCGCACCGACACCCGCTTCGACACCCCCGACTCCTCCTGGGTGACGCCATACAGCGTCGTGGCGGCGGCCATCGTCTTTTTCGAATGGGTGACCACGATGAACTGCGTGGCGGAGAGAAAATCGCGGAGCACGCCGACGTAGCGGTCGACGTTGGCCTCGTCGAGGGCGGCATCCACCTCGTCGAGCACGCAGAAGGGGCTCGGCCGTGACTTGAAGATCGCCAGGAGCAGGGCCACGCAGGTCATCGTCTTCTCGCCGCCGGAGAGCAGGGAGATGCTCCGCGGCTCCTTGCCGGGAGGACGGGCGACGATCTCCACGGAGGTCTCCAGGAGGTCGACGCCCTCCTCGAGCACGACGTCGGCCTGGCCGCCGCCGAAGAGTCGCTCGAAGAGGTCGCGGAAGTGGCCGCGGACGGTCTCGATGGTGTCGCCAAGGAGCCGGCGGCTCTCGTCGTCGATGCGGACGATCAGCTGTTCGATCGACGTCTTGCCGTCGGTGACGTCGGCGAGCTGGGCCTCGAGCGTCGCGAGGCGGGTGCCCAGCTCCTCCGCCTCGGCGAGGGCCTCGAGGTTGACCGTGGTCATCGAGGCGAGCTTCCGCCGCAGTTCCTCGATGTCGCGGTCGAGCACCGCCCGGTCGTCGGGGATCGGCGGCGCGTCCTCGGGCAGCGGCTCGTCCGGCATGCCGGCTTCGATGTCGAGGTCGTACTCGTCGCGGATGCGTTCGATGATGCGGACGCGGCGGTGGCGGGCCTCGCCGGCTTCCAGCTCGTGGAGATGCACCTGCTCGGAGAGCCGGGCCGCGTCACTGCGGGCGGTTTCGACGACCGCCGTGACGCTTCGGCGGCGGGCGTCGACGCCGGTCGTCTCGTCTTCAACGGCCGCGAGCGTGGCCGCTGCGCGTTCGAGGGCGGCCACGGCCTCCGCATGGGCCGCGCCGGTCGCGAGGAGTTCGAGATCGTGGGCCTCGCGGGCGGTGTGGGCCGCTGCCGCGGCGTCGCGGGCGGCGGCGACGGCGGCGCGGCGGGCCGTGAGGTCGCGTGCGAGCCCCGTCATGGTCTCCTGGCCGCGGGCGAGCTTTTCCCGGCAGGTCGCCTGCTCGATCCGCAGCCGCTGGATCTCGGAGACGACTTCGCTCCGCGACCGCTCGAGGTCGTGGATGGCCGACTCGGCGGCGGCCAGTTCGGCGTGGGCCGCCTCCACGGTGGGGATCAGCGTTGCCACCGCTGCGGCCGCATTCCGCGATGTCGCCGCGGCCTCGACCGCCTGCTGCTCGGCGGCCCGCTGGGCCCGCTGGGCCGACTCGACGGCGGTCGCCGCGGCCCGCTGCTCGCGAAGCGTCTGCTCCATGTCAGCCTGCGAGCGCGCGATCGTTTCGGCGACGGTCTGCCGCCGGGCCTGGGCCTGCCGGACCGCCACGTGGAGCTCAGCGGCCTCGGCCTGCAGCGTATCGATGGTCGCCTGGGCCTCGCGGCGACCCCGCTCGAGTTCGCCGTGACGCTGCTCGAGCGCGCGGAGTTCGCTGCGGCGGGCGACGAGCCCCGCTGCGGCGGCGGGCGTGCCGATCTCGAACGTGCCGTCCGCCGACACGCAGCTGCCGTTCCGGGCGATGAAGAGCGTCCCGGGCGGCGCCGTGACGAGCAGGGGCAGGGCATGGTCGACCTCGTCCACCACCCACACGCGGCCGAGGAGTTTTTCCCGCAGCCGCTGCTCCCGCTCGTCTGCGGGCGGCTCGGGCAGGAGCCGGTCGAGGCGTCCCACGATGCCGACTGCCTCGGGCGGCTCGAAGTCGGCGGGCGAGCGGAGATCGTCGGTGGCGACCAGCGTGATGCGGCCGCCTGCGGCGAGCACGTTGCGGCCGTCGTCACCCGCGACCCAGTCGGCATGCCACCGGATGGCGTCGGCCAGCGAGTCGACGACGAGTCCCTGGGCGAGTCCACCGAGCGCGGTGTCGACGGCGGCGGCCCAGTCGACGCTCGCCACGATCAGATCGGCGACGATACCGGCCAGACTCGGCAGCTGGGTCGGGCCCGCGGCGAGCAGGCGGCGGGCGGCCTCGGAGAGCCCTTCCTGCCGCGAGACGATCTCCCGGAGCACGTCGGCCCGTTCACGACACGCCTCGATCCGCGCCTGCCAGCCGGCCAGGTCCTGCCAGGCCGCCTGGAGGACGGTCGTCTTCTCGCGGTGGGCGGCCTCGAGGGCGTCGATGTCGGCGCGGGCCGCGTCGAGCCGGGTCATGAGCGCCGCGATGTTGCCCTCGCAGGCGGCATGCGTCTCGGTGAGCCGGGCCTGGTGGGCCTGTGCCGCCGCCACTGCGTCGTGGGCGGAGGCGGCCGCCCGCACCGCCTCGGCCGCCCGTTCCTCCGCACGGTCATGGACGGCCTGGAGCCGCATCCGTTCCTGGCGGAGCTGGTCGAGGCTCGCGGCGGCGGTCGCGAGCCGCCGCCGGCCGTCGACCGTTTCGTGATGGGAGCCGTCGGCCGATCGCTCGCAGGCGGCGAGGCGGTCTTCGATGGCGGCCAGACGGGTGGCCAGATCGGTCGCGATCCCGGTGGCTTCCGTGGCGGCCTGGGCCGCCGTGCGCTCGGCCGCGGCGGCCGCCTGCACGTCGGTCTCGGCCCGGGCGCGATCTCGTTCGAGATCATCCCGGCGCGAGCGGGCGAGCACGAGCGCCGTGTCGGCGGCTGCCGCCCGTTGGGTTGCCGCGGCGACGGCAGCACGGGCGGCGTTGGCCGTGGGCTGGAGCTGTTCGGCGGTCGTGGCCAGGGCCGCGGCCTCGGCGGTGGCCGTGAAGAGCCGCGACTCGACATCGGCATGGGTCTGGCGGGTCGACCGGAGCCGGTCGTCGACGTCGGCCACCACCGCGTCGACCTCGGCCAGATCGCGGCCGGCCGCGGCGAGCCGCAGGCAGCGGAGGCGGTCGGTCATCTGCCGCCAGCGACGCGCCCGGGCCGCCTGATGCTTGACGGTTTCGAGCCGGGCGGCGACCTCGCCCACGATGTCGGCCAGCCGCTGCCGGTTCTGTTCGGTCCGCTCGAGACGCCGCAACGCCTCGGCCCGCCGCGTGCGGAAGCGGGTGATGCCCGCAGCCTCCTCGAACACCGCGCGGCGCTCGCGGCCCGAGGCGACGAGCAGGGCGTCGACGCGGCCCTGTTCGATCACGCTGTAGGCCTGGGTGGTGGCGCCGGTGCCCGAGAAGAGTTCCCGGATGTCGCGGAGCCTGGCGGTCTCACCATTGACGAGATACTCGCTCTCGCCATCGCGGGTGACCCGCCGCATGATCTGCACCTCGGGCGTCGGCACCGGCAGCTCGCCGGCCGAGTTGTCGAAGATGAGCCCGACTTCGGCGTAGTTGAGCGGCTTGCGGGCGGCCGAGCCGGCGAAGATGACGTCGGTCATCTCCTTGCCTCGCAGGCTGCGAACCGACTGCTCGCCGAGCACCCACTTGATGGCGTCGACCACGTTCGATTTGCCCGAGCCGTTGGGCCCCACGACGACCGTGATGCCGTCGGGAAACTCGAAGCGGGTGCGGTCGGCGAAGCTCTTGAAGCCGAAGAGTTCCAGCGCGAGCAGCCTGGTCATGAAGACCCGTCCGCGCGCTTCCGGTCGCCGCTGGACGCGGTGGCGTCGTCGTCGTTGTCGGAGATCTCGCGCGCTTGCCTGGACGCCTCCTCGTGGATGCTCTGGCGGCCGTCGAACTCGGTGGGCATGGCATCGAAGGCGAGCCGGCTGGGGAGGGCCCGGCTGGCGCTGGCCTGCTGCAGGAATTGGACGGCATCGGGATAGGTGCCCCCCAGCTCGACGATGCCCCGAACGACCGCGTCGGCGGTCGCCTTCACTGTGGTGAACTGGTCGGGCTGGCCGGCGACGAACCGGCTCACCTCCGCGGTGCTGCCGTCGACGACCACGACGATCGAGTTTCCCGCCTCCGCCCGGAGGCCGTCGCCCAGGGGATGCTCCGTGCCGAAGAACACGATCTCGGGACGGAAGCTGCGGGTCGCATGGACGAGCGGTGGCCCCTCGACGTCGAGCACGTGCAGGCCGCAGGCCTCACCGAGCCGTTCGCCGCGCACGAGCGGCAGGCTGCGGTCGAGCCGCCAGAGAGCCCGGAAGGCGCCGTAGCGGGTCTCGGCGCTGGGGCTCGCGAGGAGCGACTGGAGGGCGTCGATGCCGTTGGCGTCGTCGATGACACCGAGCGCGGCGAGGGCGGCGGGGCGGGCGCTGCGCAGCGTGGTCGCCGCCTCGGCGAGCTGCGTGGCGGCCACGGATTCGCCGAGGTAGGCGAGGGCCTCGGCGGCGGCGAACCGTACCTCGGCGTCCTTCGATTCGAGCGCGGTGCGCAGCGTGGGAATGGCATCCTTGCCGATTGCCTCCAGCCGCAGGGCCGCGGTCGGCGCGGTGACGGGGTCGGCGAGCTGGCGGGCGAGCAGCTGGAGTCGGGCATGCCGGCCCTCCGGCGGCTCGATCACCGCCACGCATTGGAGCACCCGCATGTAGCGGCCGAGGTTGTGGCGGTAGACAGGAGGCACCTCGAGGGCGATGTACCGATCGGTGCGGGGCGTCGCGACGCCCTTCTTCGCCCCCTTGATGGTCGTGTGGAAGCGGCGATTGATCCAGTCGCCAAGCCGCTTCGACATCGCGAACGAACGATGCTCAGGTGCGATCACGAGGCCCACTTCGCGATCGGTGAGGGCGATGCCGCCGCCGGGTATGCGGGCGCGGAGCTTCGACTTCGCGTCGTGGGTGCCCTCCGCCACCGGATCGACGAGGAGTGGTCCGGCCGCGATGCCGAGCTCGTGCCCGTCGCGGATCGTGTGACCGATGACGGCCTTCTCGGCGAGCCGTGTCTCCATCAGCCAACCACTGGCGAGACTCGTCGTGTCGTTGCCCGGCGGCACCTCCAGATAGACGTCGAACCGCTCCCCCTTGCGGACTGCGGGAGGCAGGTAGCCATGCACCCAGGTCAGCGACGTCGACGGTGAGGACATCAGGCGGTTCGGTTCGGCGACGCCGCGGGCCTGGACGTCGGCCATCAGGGATTGCCGCTGCGGCCCCGGTGGCGGGTCGCTGCCGGTGTTGGCCAGACCGGTGACGAGCGCGGCCCGCTCGATTCGCTTGGCGGAGAGGCCCCAGGGCGTGGCATAGTCGCCCACCATGCGCGTGCCCGCCTCGAGTTTGGCGAGGGCCTCGTTCTCCGGGCTCTGGCTGCGGATCGCCGAGCCGGCACAGCCCGTGAAGGCCACCGCCAGCGTCGCGGCAACGAGACCTCGCGCGGCCGTCAGGAACGACGAGCCGCGGCGGGCGGGAGCGGTGAAGGAAGTGGTCGTCGTCATGGATGGTGTGGAGGAGGGCCCGCGGCGTCGAGACGGCGCAGGCGGGCGGGAGGCTAGGAGGAGCGGGAGGCAGGGTCAACGGCAATCACCCTTCCCGACACCCCCGCCACCAGCCGGAAAAACCAGGTTGTGCGGCCGGCATACGGGGCGGCAAGGTCGCCTTGGCCGGGGGCATCGACGCTGCTACGGTTCCGCCCGCGACGATATTCGAACCATTCACTCGTACGCACCCACACCACGAACCACCGAGCAGGCCGGCACCGGAATCGGCCGGCCCGCAGCAGAGGAGATTGAGACCGTGACGACGTTGTCCACCGCCGGAGGAGCCGGGATCCATGTGCGCTGGATGATCCGGCGTGACATGCCCGAGGTGTTGAGGATCGAGCGGGAGGCGTTCGAGTTTCCCTG
>Ga0209498_1002034_pt1 | contig 12316 bp, 11 predicted proteins | sample WalLakDeSediment_FD_184131 | JGI IMG/M metagenome (GOLD analysis project Ga0209498, IMG submission 184131) | Lake sediment microbial communities from Walker lake, Nevada to study Microbial Dark Matter (Phase II) - Walker Lake 11/02/13 Deep... | ecosystem: Environmental > Aquatic > Freshwater >...
ACTATAGTCATGTTGATACTAGGATTTCTGTTTGCTGCGGTCGCCGGTTATCTGGTTGGACTTGTGGGAAGTTCCAATAATCCTATCAGCGGGTTAACCTTGAGTTCCCTGCTCATTTCTGCTGTCTTGCTCGTCCTCATCGGAGTTAAGGGCAACGCCGGAGTCATGGCTGTTCTTGGTGTTGCTGGCGTTATTTGCACTTCAGCTGGGATTGCCGGTGATATGACTCAGGATCTAAAGGTAGGACATATTCTGGGGGGAACACCCTGGCGGATGGAAATCGGTGAAATTATCGGTGTCATCTTTGCGGCCTTGGTACTGATTTGGCCCATGTGGGCCATGGATCAGGTCTACAAAATTGGAAGTTCCGAACTGCCTGCCCCTCAGGCCGGATTAATGGCCCTGATGGCCAAAGGCATCGTGGGTGGTGAAATGGCCTGGCCTCTGGTCATTGCTGGTATGATCTTCGCATTGGCTTTAATAATGCTTAAAGCCCCTTCTCCCATGCTGATCGCCGTAGGTATGTATTTACCTCTGCACTCAACGGCAGCCATCTTTACCGGTGGCATTATTCGCTGGGTTTTGGATTTAGTGATCAGAAAGCGAAATGTATCAGAGCAAGAGCGAGTAAAAGCTGAAAATAAAGGGGTGTTGTTATCCTCCGGTTTGATTGCCGGTGAGGCCCTTATGGCGGTCATTTTAGCGTTTGTCGTTCTTGGTGAGCGACTGGGTGGCTCAACACTGATGGTTAACGGCGAACCCGTTAGTTATTTAAAACATCTGGCGTTTAATGTGTTGGGAGTGGCCACACCCAGTGTAATTGCCGGTCTCATGGTATTTGCCGGCTTAACGTATTTACTGGTCGCTATCCCTCTGAGAACCTTAACTAAAAAATAATCACTTACATTTATTTAAGGGGATGATTACACATATCATCCCCTTTTATCCTAAACAATATTTATGCGTACTAAACAGCAAATATTGGATAGCAAACCGGTGCGTTTACACTATTGGGAAATCAATGAAACGACTAATCTGGTTGTCATTTTCAAGCCAAAATTTGAAAGTGCTCTTGCTCAGAAAACGATATTACCTTTTTTTAAAAACCGACATTTTACCATAAAACTGGATGCTCTTGGCAGTGAGGTCTGGAAGAATTGCGATGGTGAACGAACAGTTAAACAATTGGGCGTGATTTTGGCCAAAAAATTTGGCCCAGAAATTGAACCAATCTATGAACGCTTAATTCAATTCGTCGTCGAATTGCAGCGGGGAAAATTTATACGGCTTGTTGATTCACTGTGATACCTTTAGGATATCCTGATTGGAATCCCTTTAAAATAATCGTTTTCTTTTCAGTAAATATTGAGTGAGGGCCACATCAAAAGTGGTATCGGTAAATAGTTTTTGATAATCGATGCGGTTATTACTGAAATTTATCTTATAAAAATTGATAAACTCCTCAAATTTTTCACGATAGGATTTTTGAATATATAGGGGTTGGGTTTTTATTCTTTCAAGGCTTTCTAAATCTTCGAATTGAATATCACCATGGAAATTGAAGTCAACTTCCTGCCGGTCGAGAATATGAAAGACGAGAACCTCATGCTGATTGTGCCGGAAATGCTTTAATCCATTCAAAATCCCCGTTGGTTCGTCTAGTAGATCCGATATCAGAATTACTAAGCCCCGACGATTAAGTCGTTCAGCCATGCGATGCAAGGTATCGCTGATGTTTGTATCAGTACCATACTCTGATTTATCGATTGAATGTAAAATAATATGTAAGTGGGAGGTCATTGAGCGTGCTGGAATTAACTTACGTATGGTTTCATCAAATAATACTATCCCTGTGGCATCGCGTTGTTGAATGATTAAGTACGCTAAAGCGGCTGCTAAATACTTGGCGTAATCACCTTTAGTGATCGTCCCGCTGCCATAGAGCATGGATTTGGAAATATCCAATAAAATGGTGCAACGCAAATTGGTTTCCTCTTCGAACTGCTTAATAAAATAGCGATCGGTCCGACCATATACCTTCCAATCTACAAAACGCAAAGCATCACCAGCCATATAAGGCCGATGTTGAGAAAACTCAACACTAAATCCGTGGAAAGGACTGCGGTGCAATCCGGCCAAATACCCCTCGACCACCAATTTGGCTATAAGTTCCAGATTTCTGATGGAGGATATGACCTGAGGTTGAAGATATTTACGGATGTCGACTTTTTCCAAAATGAGCTATCCTGTAATTGAATGTTCAGAAAGCCTGAGTCCTGTTGCTGCAGAAGTCATTTTGTTGAAGATACCATGGAAGACTGAATTATAAATCACTAAATTAGAAGCGCCATTTACCCATCAGGAGTTCCGATTCATAAGAAATCAGCATTTTCTGATTTTCATTCATCATTGGGTAATGACAATCCATTTTGTTCGGCAGTAACCGTAAGCGTATTTTGCATTAACATGGCAATGGTCATTGGCCCAACCCCACCGGGAACAGGTGTTATCGCATTCACTATTCTTGATACTGCATCAAAATCAACATCTCCAACTAATTCATAACCCTTTTCATTCTGGGCATCAATTCTGTTCATGCCCACATCGATCACCACGGCACCCTCTTTACACATATTCGCTTTCACGAAGTGGGCCTGGCCAATAGCCGCGATTAATATATCGGCATTCCTTGTGTGGGCGGCAATATCTGTGGTTCTGCTATGGACTATGGTTACCGTGGCGTTGGCGTATTTATTTTTTTGTAACAATAAATTTGCCATTGGTTTACCTACGATATTGCTGCGGCCCATAACGACTACATTTTTCCCAACGGTCGAAATTTTGTAATGTCTTAAAATTTCCAAAATCCCGGCCGGAGTGCACGGTAAAACATAGGGTTGACCGGCAACCAGTAATCCCACATTTTGAGGATGAAAACAATCAACATCTTTTTCCGGGCTAATCGAACGGATAACCTTGTTTTCATTGATTTGATCGGGCAATGGCAGCTGCACGAGAATACCATTATTTTTGTCATCCTTGTTAAGGCGATCAATTATTTCCAAAAGGCTGTCCTCAGAAGTGTCCGCAGTAGGATGAAGAGTCTCGGATATAATACCTAACTTTTCACACGCCTTTCCTTTGCGGCGTACGTAAACATGGGAAGCAGGATCATCACCCACAATCACAACGGTCAGTTTGGGTTGGATTCCATTGGATGTTAAAAAATGGCTTTGTTTCTGCAAACGATCATTGACTGCCTTAGCGACTTTGTTACCATCTAATATTTTCGGTAAATCCATTGTTATTCTCTTTATTTATATTGCTTTGTAGTTATTTCTTATCAGGCATAATCTACTGAACGAAATTCCCGTATGACTACTATCTTGATTTGACCGGGATATTCAACACTCGTTTGCACTTTTTTAGCAATGTCATTGGCCAATTGGAAACTGCTCGTATCATCAACTTTTTCATGATCAATAATGACACGAACTTCTTTTCCGGCCTGCAAAGCATAAGCACCGTTAACCCCTTCAAACGATAAAGCAATCTCCTCAATATCTCTCATTCGCTTAACAAAATTCTCGATGACTTCCCTTCTCGCTCCAGGCCGGGATTTGCTTATTTCATTGGCGATTTGCACCAAAACCGAGATGGGTGAGATAACGTCGGCCTCACCATGGTGGGCAAAAATGGCATTTAATACAATAGGATGTTCACCATACTTTTTAACATAATCATATCCGATCTGGGCATGACTTCCTTCAATATGGCGATCGACTGCTTTTCCGATATCATGCAAAAGACCGGCACGTTTCGTTAATCCCTCATCGAGTCCTAACTCAGCAGCCATTAACCCGGCGATCATAGCCACTTCCTTACTGTGATGCAAAACATTTTGACCGAATGTATTCCGATAACGAAGTTTTCCGAGTGACTTGGCTACATCAGGGTGAATACTGTGTACTCCGGACTCTAATATGGCCTGATCGCCCAGTTCAGCAAAATATTCATCCATATCCTTTTTGGTTTTTTCGTAGGTCTCCTCTATGCGGCCGGGATGAATGCGTCCGTCACTTATTAATTTTTCCATGGTTATTCTGGCCAACTCGCGCCGGTAGGGATCGTATCCGCTTAAGATGACCGCTTCCGGAGTGTCATCAACAATCACATCAATTCCCGTGGTTATTTCAAATGCACGGATATTCCTTCCCTCCCGACCAATGATACGCCCTTTCATATCATCATTAGGCAGGTTTACGATCGATACCGTGGACTCAACGGCGTGGGTGGTTGCGTTTTGCTGTATTGCTGAAATGATGATATTTTTAGCTTTCATTTCAGCCTCCTTTTTTGCTTCTTCCATGATACGCAGAGCTTCGGATGCCGCTTCTTTTTTAGCCGTATCCATTAGGTTGTCCATTAGAATTTTCTTTGCCTGCTCACTTGTTAAACCGGAGATCGTTTCCAATTTTCGATTTTCCTCGTCAAGCAAGCGATCCAGTTTTTCCTGACGAAGATTTAATTGGTTTTCACGATTACCGATATCGCGCTGTTGTATTAATATTTCTCGTTCCTTTTTAGAGATCAGATCAGCCTTACGGTCTATATTATATTCTTTATTTGCCAGGTCCGTCTCAAGCTTTTTTAGACTTTGCCCTTTTACTTTAAACTCGTCTTCCAATTTTTGGCGGAGTTGATAGATTTCCTCCTCGGCTTCAATGATTTTTTCATTTTTAAGATTTTTGGATTCATCCCTGGCATCTTGTATGATTCGGTCAGCCTTCTGTTTGGCGCTGCGAAAACTGTTGCTTCCAAAAAGTGAATTAACCAGCCAACCAAAGATAAAGCCCGCCAACAAAAGGGCAAAACCTATGATGATATTAACCGTTGTCATTCATTCTCCTTTTACATAACATACGCAGGAGCATAAAAAAACCCTGTATTTCTCCGAAGATTCATCAATAGAACCCTTCACAATACGATGGGCACCTCCTGAACGGGTCATGTTTCCACTCGCCTCGAAAGGCCGGGCCTGCAATCAACGCTCAGAGCCGAGTTCCCTGGTAGTTTGGTGTTGGTCCTATTTTTGAATCTTCGGAGAAATACAGGGCTGAAGATTCAATAAACCTTATTCAGATAAAGCTTCTTTAAGGTTTTGATTTAACTTTTTTGATTCCTCGTTTAATTGTTCAAAAAGTTTTTTTCTATATAAGCGTTCCTGGAAGAGTTCATCAGCAACATTAAGAGCCGCCAATATTGCGACTCGGGTTGTTGACTTCAGTGTCTGGGTACGGTCTATTTCACGCATTTTTTCATCAATGAACTGAGCGACTTCTCTCACATAATTCTCATCGCTGTCAGCCCGTAACGTATAATCACTACCAAAGATATTAACTCGAATTTGTCCAGGAGACATTATTCAATCCTACTTTAAGAATCAACACCATGATTTACCAATTTCTGTTTTTCTAATTGGTGAATCAAATTTTTTATTTGATTTTTTACCTGGGAATTTTTTTCTCTCAGCCTTTCATTTTCAAAATGGAATTTTTCTAATTTTTTTATATGTTCTGAATTATCGTTTTGTTCGACCAATTGTATTCTTTTCTTTAACTCGATATTTTCCTTTTCAAGTTTAATGATTTGAAATCGCATCTGCCGATATTTATTAATAAATTCTTCGATATTTGTCTTTAATGTATCAAAGTGTTCGATGGCCATGTTTTATTTCCGTAAAGTCGCATTAAATTCCTGAGTAGTTTTGGTAATTATTTCTTTGAAGATAGTATTCACCTCGGTGTCATTTAAGGTACGCTCTTTGGATTGAAAGCGCAGACGCAAAGCTAAACTTTTCTGGTCAGCAGACATATTCATTCCGCCCTCAAATATATCGAAAATTTCGACATTATGCAGCAAGTTGCCACCGATATTTTTTATATATTTAAGAACCTGTGATGCCAAAATCTTTTTATCAACAAGAATCGCGAAATCCATCTCCACATGCGGAAATCTTGGTATCGGTTCAAAAATCCGGCTAAGCATGAGCTTAGGCAGCAAGTCATCTAATTCCAGATGAAATGCATATACCGGTTTCTTGAGATCAAAGATACCGGTTACTTCATCCTTTACCTTACCACAATAACCGACAACCTGTTGGTCGATCTGTATGGCAATGGTTTCTTTAGCATTCAAGTACAATGATTTATCATATAAAAATATTTGAGCATTGTCAAGAAATATTTTCCTAAAAAAACTTTCTAAATAACCTTTTATGTCAAAAAAATCAATCTCTTCTTTAGTCGTGTTCCAGGTGGGGACGGAACGATCACCCGTCAGAACGACGCATAAGGCATAGGGTTGTGCCGGCAAAGGATTGTTTGAATCTTGCTTAAAAATACGGCCGATTTCAAAAAAACGCAGATTCGGTTGATGACGGTTTAAATTGTAGCTGACCGTCATTAACATTCCCGGTAATAGAGATGGCCGCATAGTAGTCATATCGTCACTGATGGGATTCAATATGCTGACCGCTTTCTCTTCGGTAAAATATTGTGCTTCTTTTTCTCGAATCATGCTGTTGGTAAGTACCTCTGTCAAGCCCAGCTCCAGGAGCATTCTCCTTAAAAAACCCAGCATCTGATCGGTCTTCTGATGAGGTAATTCGTAAACTATGGTTGTTTCTTTTCGGGATGGTAAATTTGAGTAATTGACCAGTCGGGCAACTTCTTCAATAATATCCGCTTCCATTTTGAGATCAACACGGTAAGTCGGAGCGATAATATGATTATCTTTGTAATCCAATTGTAATCGCTTCAGGGTATTAAGAATGGTTGTCTGGTTTAAATCCGAGCCAAGAAGGTGATTAACACGTTGCGGGCGGAAGAAAATTCTGGCAGGCTCAATGGGGTGCGGATAAACATCACAAATACCGCTAACGACCCTTCCACCGGCCAGTGAACTGATCAACGAAGCAGCCCGGTTTATAGCAGCCGTTACACCATTCGGATCGGCGCCTCTTTCAAAGCGTTGTGAAGCTTCTGTACTCAACCCTAAACGCCTGCCCGATTGAGCAATACGCGACGGTTTAAAATAAGCACTCTCCAGAAGGATATTCCGGGTTCCTTCGGATACCTCCGAATTGAGGCCACCCATAATACCGCCAATCGCCACGGCTCTTTCCTTATCACAAATCATGACCGTATCCGTTGGTAAATGTCGTTCCTTGCCGTCCAGGGTAATAAAAACTTCATTTAAATCACTTTTTCGAACATGGATTTCCGCGCCTTTTATTTCGGACAGGTCGAAAGCATGCAGGGGATGGCCATATTCCACCAGAACATAATTGGTAATATCAACAATATTATTTATGGGGCGAATACCCACACTTTCAAGGCGTTCCTGCATCCACCGGGGACTTGGAGAAAGAACAACATCGAGGATCACTCTTCCGGCATAACGCGGACAACCTTCCTTATCGTGGATATGAATCGAAATATGGGAATCGATGGGTTTCGATTTGTCTTCTTTGATGGGTGCCGATGGCAGAGTGACTTCTTTGCCTGTAATGGCGGAAACCTCACGGGCTATTCCGATAAAACTCAAGCAATCGGGCCGATTTGGCGTTATGGCAATCTCGAGGATATGATCCTGCTGTTTAGCAAGATGAGAATAAAAATCCAGGCCAACGGGTAAGCTTTCCTCTAGAACCCAAATACCATCGGAAGATTTTTCCAGGCTTAATTCTTCTTTGGAACAAATCATTCCGGTCGATTCCACGTCCCGAATTTTTGCTTTTTTAATTTTAAATCCCTGCGGCAAAACGGCGCCAAGTTTCGCAAAAGGAACCAGTTGTCCCTTTTTTACATTCGGAGCACCGCAAATAACCCGGTTTGTCGCCTCACCATCGAAAACTTCGCAGAGCGATAATTTATCCGCATCGGGATGTTTTTCAACGGAATCGACCCGTCCCACAACCACTCCGGAAAAGGACTGAACCGAGGGAATGACCTCTTCAACCTCAAAGCCCGATTCGGTTAACTTTTTAGCCAGGTCATAGGGACCGTCTTCAATAGCAATGTAATCTTTTAGCCAATTAAAGGAAATTTTCATGATGGTATCATTAGAACTGATTTAAGAAGCGTAAATCGTTTTCAAAAAATATACGAATATCATTGATTCCATAACGCAGCATTGCCAGGCGGTCGATGCCCATCCCAAAGGCGTAACCGGTGTATTTTTCGGAATCGTATCCAACAGCTTTGAAAACATTAGGATGAACCATGCCAGCTCCGGAAATCTCTATCCAGCCGCTATTCTTACAAATCCGACAGCCCTTGCCTCTGCAAAAAATACAATTAAAATCATACTCGGCGCTGGGTTCAGTAAAAGGAAAAAAGCTGGGACGAAATCTGACTTTAATATCTTTGCCAAACATTTGATGGGCAAAGGCTTCAATCACTCCCTTAAGATCGGCAAAGGTAACACCTTCACCGACAACTAATCCCTCTACCTGATGAAAAACGGGCGAGTGACTGGCATCTGGTGTATCCCGGCGATATACCCTTCCCGGGGCGATAATCCGAATGGGAGGCTGAGTTCGTTCCATAACTCTGATCTGAACCGGTGAAGTATGGGTACGCAGGACGATTTCATCGCTGATATACAAGGTATCCTGCATTTCACGGGCCGGATGAGATTTGGGAATGTTCAGGGCTTCAAAATTGTAATAATCGGATTCAATTTCAGGTCCATCTTCAATACCAAAACCAAGGTTTTTGAAAATATCTTTGATTTCATCAGCCATTTGTACCAGAGGGTGTTTACGGCCGATGAAGGGTTGTCGACCGGGCAAGGTCAGATCAATCGTTTCAGAAGAATGATCGGAAGACTTAAACCGGGATAGAAGATTTTCGTACTTTTTTTCTACCTCAACTTTAAGTCTATTCAGGTTTTGACCGAACTGAGGTTTTTCCTGAGCAGGAAGTTCAGCAATCAGGTTAAAGGCCTCACTAATCAATCCTTTTCTGCCTAAATACTTTATGCGTAATTCTTCCAAGGCATCCAATGAATCAACGGAGGCATAATCCTTATCAAATTCTTCTCTTATTTTAGCAATCGTATTGTGCATGGCGATTATCAATTTCAAAATGAAAAAAGGAAATGCCTGTGTTGCACACTTCCCTTTTTGAATCATCCCGCAAAAAATAACAGGATTGATGGTTCCAATCAATAAAAGGAAACCACTCAAAAAATATAATTTTCTACAGGCTGGATCAAACAGAATTAAAATCTTAGTTAAATGAATGACGATTAGGCCGTAACTTTTTTAACCAGCTCGGCAAATCCCTCAGGATTATTGACAGCAAGATCAGCCAGCACTTTCCGATTCAGATCAATATTTGCTTTCTGCAAGGCATTCATAAATACAGAATAAGAAATTCCCTGTAAACGGCAGGCGGCATTGATTCGGGTAATCCATAACTGGCGAAAGGTACGTTTCTTAGCTCTTCGGTCTCTGTATGCGTAGAGCCAGCCTTTTTCAACCTGATCTTTGGCGGTTGCATATAGGCGGCTCTTACCTAATCGATACCCTTTCGCTGCTTTCAATATTTTTTTTCTGCGTTTACGTGCAGCGGCATTATTTGTAGCACGAGGCATTACTTCAATCTCCTAATTAATACAATAATTATTTCAAGATCATCTTACGAACTCGGGGCATATCAGCCTTATCAACTTGCGCTTCCTGACGAAGATTCCTCTTTCGTTTAGCGGATTTCTTGGTCAGAATATGGCTGTGGTAGGCCGAATGTCTTTTTATTTTGCCGCTGGCGGTAACCCTGAATCGTTTGGCCGCCCCTCGGTTTGATTTCATTTTAGGCATAATAATATATCCCTTTCCCTATTTTTGCGTCATTATCATAATCATGTTTCTACCTTCAAATTTACGTTCGCCTTCAACTTTGGCGATATCCTCAAGCATTTCCTCCACACGATCAAGAAGTTTTTCACCAAATTCTTTGTACGCTAACTCCCTGCCCCGAAATTGCACCGTAAATTTTACCTTCTGTTTTTGTTCCAGAAAGGAACGGGCATGCTTTATTTTAAATTCAAGATCGTGAACGTCGGTTTTGGGTCGCATGCGAATTTCTTTCACGACAATCGTGTGTTGTTTCTTTTTAATCATTTTTTCTTTTTTGCTCAGATCGTAGGCGTATTTTCCGAAATCCATAACTTTACAAACCGGCGGTTTGGCATCGGGTGCGATCTCTACCAAATCAAGATCAGATTTTGCTGCAGTATCAATAGCCTCGGTAATCGAAACGATCCCTATTTGCTTGCCATCCTGTCCGATTAAACGCACCTTTTCGGCAGTGATCTCTTCGTTAATACGGGTTTTCGGATTATTAATAGGTCATCTCCTTAATTTATTACACATGGCATACTTGTATTTATTGGGTTTGAGTAGTAAAGCGATTGATAAATTCCGTTACCGTCATCCGGCCTAAATCTCCCTCGCCTTTTTGACGGACAGAAATTTTATTGGTGTTGATTTCCTCGTCACCAACGATAACCATAAAAGGAATTCTCTTAACTTCGGCTTCACGAATTTTAAAACTGATTTTTTCATTGCGAAAATCGGCTTCAGCACGCAAACCATGGATGATTAGATCAGATTTTATTTGTTGTGCATAATCGGCATGCCGGTCGGTTATGGGAATAATAATCACCTGCGTAGGCGCTAACCATAAAGGAAAATTTCCGGCATAATGTTCGATCAAAATACCAAAGAATCGTTCCAACGATCCCAACAAAGCGCGATGTATGATAATCGGCCGGTGACGCATACCGTCTGCATCCACGAAATTCAGATCAAACCGTTCCGGTAAATTGAAATCGACCTGAATCGTGGAGCACTGCCACGAGCGGCCCAGGACATCTTTGATTTTAATGTCGATTTTCGGACCATAAAAGACGCCCTCACCCTCATCAATTTTATAAGTGATATTCTTCATTTCCAGAGCCTTACGAAGAGCATCCTGGGCATGATCCCAACCCTCAATGGTGCCAACATATTTTTCAGGCCGCGTTGAAAGAAAAATCTGATAATCATGAAATCCAAATTTAGAAAGGACCCGCGTATTTAAGTCCAGTACACCGATAATTTCATCCGTTAATTGATTGGGGTGGCAATAGATATGCGCATCGTCCTGGGTAAAACCGCGCACGCGCATAAGGCCATGTAAAACGCCGGAACGTTCATAACGATAAACTGTTCCTAACTCGGCAAAACGAATGGGTAAATCCCGATAACTGCGGATTTTGGATTGATAGATCATCATATGAAAGGGACAGTTCATCGGTTTCAATTGATAATCCACTTCTTCAATACTCATTGGGCGGAACATATTTTCCTGATAGAAACTGGTATGTCCACTGGTCTCCCATAATTGCAATTTGGCAATATGTGGGGAAGTAACCAGTTCGTAGCCGCTACGCAGATGTTCTTCCTTCCAATAGCTTTCTATCTGATGTCTTATGAAGGCTCCTTTAGGATGCCACAAAATGAGTCCGCTGCCTACTTCATCCTGGATACTGAATAATTCCAGCTCACGGCCTAATTTTCGATGGTCCCTTTTTTTGGCTTCTTCAAGTCGGTGTAAATGTTCATTTAAGAGCTTTTTATCCGGATAATTTGTACCGTAAATGCGTTGCAGCATCTTATTCTTTTCATCGCCATGCCAGTAGGCACCGGCAACAGAAAGCAGTTTAAAATTTTTACCTAATACTTTCGTTGATGGTACATGCGGGCCGCGACATAAGTCGGTAAACTCACCCTGACTATATGCCGTAATGATTTCATCACGATCAAGATTTTCGATGAGATCGATTTTGAGTAATTCATTTTGCGCTTTAAAAAAATCGACTGCTTCTTTGGCGGTTAAAACTTTCCGAATAGTCGGTAGATTCTCATCGACAATCTTGGCCATTTCGTTCTCGATGGACGGGAAATCTTCGGGCGCAATGGTGCGATCCAGATCAATATCATAATAAAAACCATCTTCAATAGATGGGCCTATACCAAGCTGAGCCCCAGGGAAAAGACGCTTAACCGCCTGAGCCATTAAATGGGCGCTGGAGTGCCAAAAGATATCCCTACCCTCTTCGTCGTCAAAGGTAAGAATTTTAATTTCTCCGGATTCCTTAAGTGGCTCGTGCAAGGAGATCAGATGGCCGTTTATTTTAGCAGCAATCGCCTTCCTGGACAGTGAATTACTGATTTCCTCGGCAATCTGGAGTGCCGTAATTTGAT
>Ga0209498_1002035_pt1 | contig 12311 bp, 9 predicted proteins | sample WalLakDeSediment_FD_184131 | JGI IMG/M metagenome (GOLD analysis project Ga0209498, IMG submission 184131) | Lake sediment microbial communities from Walker lake, Nevada to study Microbial Dark Matter (Phase II) - Walker Lake 11/02/13 Deep... | ecosystem: Environmental > Aquatic > Freshwater >...
CGCCCGAGCCCGCGAGCTCGTCGTCGATGTGGTTCAAGAGCGCGTCGAGCTGGGTGAAGCCTGCGGTCTGGCTGGCGAGCGCCTCGCGGATCGCCCACATGGTCGGGAAGTCGAACACGCTGTCGAGCCCGCCAGGCCCGAGGTAGCGGCGCAGCCCGGCGACCCCAGCCGGACCCGCGCCCGTGAACACCTCGCCGAGCAGCAGGCGATCGTCGCCGGGCGCCGAGGCTCGCCGGACCTCGTCGGCGATCCGCCGCGAGGCCGCCCGCGGCATCATCGGGACCGCGTCGATGCGCAGGCCGTCGACCTCGAATTCGGCGAGCCACCACAGCAGCTCGTCGACCGCGAAGTTCATCGCGTCCGGGTGCTCGAGGCGAAGATCGGGCAGGTAGGGCGCGAACCAACAGTCGAGCATGTGGGTCGACCACGGGCAGCTCGGGGTCCCGCACACGCACTCGCTCGGGTGCTCGTTGAACCACCCGGCGTCACGCTGCTCGGCGACGATCGGGTGGGTCTCGTAGACATGGTTGGGGACCACGTCGAGGATCACCGCGATCCCGCGGGCGTGGGCCGCCGCGATCAGCTCGCGCAGGGCCTGCTCGCCGCCGATGCGCTCGTCGACCCGGCGCGAGTCCTCGACCCAGTAGCCGTGGTAGCCCTCGTAGAGCCGGCCGTTGGTCCCGAGCCGGGGCTCCTCGGGGTTTTGATAGACCGGCGAGAGCCACAGGGCGCTGACGCCGAAGGACTCGAAGTAGCCGTCTTCCAAGGCCGCCCTGACCCCGTCCAAGGTCCCGCCCGCGCGCGCGCCCGGATCGGCGGGCGGCTCGAGCCACGCGCCGACCGGGCCGCGAAACCGATCGACGACCACCTGATAGACAATCGCGTCATTCCAGGCCGGCGCGACCGGATCGACGAACACTGAGACCGTGGCCGCGGCCGCCCGGCCGCCGCGATCGCGGGCGACGATCTCGAATGATCGGCGGCCGCGAGCCAGGCCGGCGCCGTGCAGCTCGAACGCGCCCTCGCTCGCAGACGCCGACTCGAGCACGAGGCCCTCGCCGCCAGCGAGCTCGATGGTCGTTGGATCGAGGGGATCGCCCGATTGCCCCCGTAAAAATTGTCCGCGAACGACCAGCCGATCCCCGTCGAGTTCAACGCCGTCAGGGGCCTCGAACACGAGCGCGGGTTGTCCGCAATCTGCGACCGAAAGCCATGACACCTCGCGCCCGTCACTGTCGCGAAAGGTCGTCAGCGGGTTGTGCAGATCGATTCGCCCTGCGCCGCCGTCGACGATCAAGTAGCCGTATTCGCCCGGCGGGAGATCGAGCGCCAGCGCCTGCCAGCCGCCTCCCCGGGCCACCATCGCCGATCCCGGAGCCGCCCAGTCGTCCCAGCTCCCGACCACGCGCACCGCATCGCCGGCGAGCCGTGGCTGAGCCCAGACGATCGCTCGACAGTCGCGCTGCGGCGGCTCGGGGTCGGCCTCGCCGCTGCACGCCGCCAGCGTCCATGCGACCCAAGCCGTCGCTCCGCTGCCTCGCCAGCTCACCGCGATCACTATACCGGTTTTCCAGCGGCGGCTTGATGTAGAGTCCCCGCGGTGGCGATCCACGGCAGGGCCCTCAAAGCGAGCTTGCTGATGACCATGGGCGTGCTGTGCTCGGGCGAAGCTCGAGCGGCAGCGCCCCCGGGTGGCTTCGGCGACGACACCAGCGCGGCTGACCAGGCTGACCAGCCGACCGGCCCCTCGCAGGCCGAGCTCGACGCGTTGATGCGGCGGCTCGACAGCCTCGAGGCCGAGGTCGAGCGGCTCCGGGCCGAGCGAAACGCCCAAGCCCAAGCGCCCGCGCCCGAAGGTCCCGCGCCCGCGCCTGCGCCCGCGCCCGCACCCTTTGACGACCCAGTCGACGATCCAGCGGGCCCGGTCCCGGTCGGCTCCTCGACCGACGGCCAGCGGCCCCCGGACTTCGCCGATGGCTTTCACTTCGGCTCCTACGGCCGGGTGGTCGCGGCCGGCGACGGGCGCGGCCGACCCCCACGCGACGCGGACATCGTCGGCCGCGGCTCGCGGATGGACGAGTCGACCTACGCCGAGCTCGAGCTGCGCCGCGAGGACTACTGGAAAGCGACGGGCGCGTTCACCCGGGTGGTCGCGACGGTCGCCCTGCGCCACCCGATCTTCCACTACAACGCCGAGTTCGACGGGGCGCTGGCCCTGCGCAACCTCTACATCGAAGAGATCGACCTGGGCTTGAAGGGCCTGTCGTTTTGGGCCGGCTCTCGCATGTACCGCGGCGACGACATCTACGTGCTCGACTGGTGGCCGCTCGACAACCTCAACACCATCGGCGGCGGCGCCGGCTACCAGTTCAAGAGCGGCTCGTTCATCAAGGTCCACGCCGGCATCAACCAGCCGAACTCGCGGTTTTATCGCGATCTCTCGATGCGGCCGCTGCCCTACAACCAACCCGGCGAAGCCGAGGTTGCGATCCTCGATCGGCAAAAGCTCATCAGCAGCTACAAGATCGGCCACGTGTTCAAGGTCGGCGAGTCCGGGGGCGTGAAGCTGATCGGCTACGGCGAGACCCACCACATCCGCCCCGGCCAGCGCGAGGTCCCCGGCGCCTACCGGGAGTTCGAGGACGTCCCGGCCGACCGGGGCTACGTCGCCGGCGGCGAGGTCAGCTTGTTTACCGGCAAGCGCAGCACCCACATCAACATGTGGGTCCGCCACGCCTGGGATATGGCGGCCTACGGCGAGTTCGCCTACCCCAGCCAGCTCGCCCCCGATCAGACCACCAAGGGCGCCCGCGAGCTGGTCGTCGCGCTCGGAGGCAACTTCGAGAAGAACGCGTTTGGCGTGATGATGGGCGCCTACTTCCGCCGGTTTCGCAACGCCAGCCCGGACCTCGACATCCACGATCTCAACGAGGGCATCGTGCTCGTGCGCCCGCAGGTGTGGCTCGGCAAGATCGCCGGGATCGCCGTCGAGGCCTCGTACCAGGCCCAGCAGCGCGCGGCGTTCCCCGATCTCTCGACCACCAATTCGGGCCCGCTATACGCGAGCATGGGCCGGTTTGGGTTGATGCCGTTCATCACCCCGGCCGGCCGGGGCTCCTACGCGCGGCCGCAGATCCGCGCGATGTACATGCTGACGCTCCGCGACGACGGGGCCCGCTCGCTCTACCCACAAGACGACGTGTTCAACCAGCGCGGCGTCGACCACCTGATCGGCTTTGGCGCCGAGTGGTGGTTCGGCAGCACCAGCTACTTCCGCGACTAATCGAAAGGGCGACTGACCATGATCCGCAAACCACCCGCTTGGCTCCTCGCCGCCGGCTTGGCCCTCTCGCTCGGCAGCTGCCTCGACTTTCAAGGCCACGACGCGCCGCCCAAGCTGACCACCGAGGTCGACGATTGGCGCGACGAGGTCATCTACCAGATCCTCGTCGATCGCTTCGCCAACGGCGACAACGGCAACGACTACCGGATCCAGCTCAACGCCCCGGCCCGCTACCACGGCGGCGATTGGCGCGGCATCGAAGATCAGCTGCCCTACCTGCAAGAGCTCGGGGTCACGACCTTGTGGATCTCGCCGGTCATCAAGAACGTCGAGACCGACGCCGACGTCGACGGCTACCACGGCTACTGGGCCCAGGACTTCACCCAGCTCAACCCCCACTTTGGCGACCTCGTCGCGCTCCGCCGGCTAGTCGCCGCCTGTCACGAGCGCGGCATGAAGGTGATCATCGACATCGTCACCAACCACGTCGGCCAGCTGTTTTATTACGACATCAACTTAAACGGCAGCCCCGACGAGCAGATCCAAGGCAACGGCTCGACCTCGCCGGTGCTCTACATCAACGAGTACGACCCTGACTTCGACCCGCGCGGGATCCAGTCGTTCACCTCGCTCGGCGAGGCCGGCCCGGCGCCGATCATCTTTGGCGGCGATCCAGCCACCAACCACCTGCCGCCGAACCCCGCGGTGTTTCGCAACCCCGCGGCCTACAACCGCAAGGGCCGGACCATCAACTTCGAGGATCCCGACCAGCTGCTCCACGGCGACTTCCCCGGCGGGCTCAAGGACGTCAACACCAGGCGCTGCGACGTCAAGGAGGCGTTCGTCGACGTCTACGCCAAGATCATCGAGCAGACCAACGCCGACGGGTTTCGCATCGACACGATCAAGCACGTCGAGCACGAGTTTTGGCGCTACTTCAGCCAGCGTGTCCGCCAGCGGCTCGCAACCCAAGGCAAGCGCAACTTCTTCATGTTCGGCGAGGCCTTCGACGGCCGCGACGACTTGGTCGGCTCGTTCACGCTCCAGCTCCCGCCCGAGGCCGTCGAGTTCGAGTGTGCGAGCGGCGGCCCGCCGCTGTCCAGCGATCAGCTCGACAGCGCGTTTTACTTCCCCCAATATTTCCAGGCGATCCGCGACGTCTTCCAGCAGGCCCAATCCACCGATCGCATCCAGGCCCTGTGGGAGCAGCGAACCACCACCTGGGGCACGGTCGCGCCGTCCGGCGGCATCGACATCGCGCCGGCCGACATCCCGGTCAACTTCGTCGATAACCATGACGTGCCGCGGTTCTTGTACGACGTCGAGCACCTCGATCTCGACGTCCAGCTCGCGTTGTTGCGCAACGCCTTGGTGTTCCTCTACACGGCCCCGGGCGTGCCCTGCCTTTATTACGGGACCGAGCAAAACTTCCGCGGCGGCAACGATCCGGCCAACCGCGAGGATCTGTGGGACAGCGGCTACGACACCAGCGGCGAGACCTTCCAGTGGATAGCGCGGCTCGCCAAGGTCCGGCGCAACTACGCGTCGCTGCGCCGCGGCGCGGTCAACGTGACCTGGGCGACCAACCGCACCGGCGACGAGGAGGACGCGGGCATCTTCGCGTTCGAGCGCAACGGCGGGTCCAACAAGAACGGCTATTCGCTAGTGGTCATCAACAGCAACCAGATCCACCCGAGCCGGACCGGCTTCGAGGGCGCCGGCATGCCGGTCATCGCCCCGCCCGGGACCGTGCTCGAGGACGTGCTCAGCGGCGCGACTTGGACCGTCGCGACCGACGGCACCGTCGACATCACGGTCGCGGCGATGTCCGCGGCGGTGCTCGTGCCCGCTGGCGACGTCATCTAAAGAGCCCAATTCCATGGTCAGCGTCCGAGCCAAGCAACTGATCAAGCGCTTCGGCACGACCACGGTCTTGCGAGGCATCAATTTGGAGGTCGAGGACGGCGCGTTCGCGGTCTTGGTCGGCCCGAGCGGCTGCGGCAAGTCGACGCTGCTGCGGCTGCTCGCCGGGCTCGAGCGCGCGACCGCTGGCTCGATCTGCTTCGGTGATCGGGACGTCACCGAGCTCGAGCCCCGCGACCGCGACATTGCGATGGTGTTTCAATCCTACGCTTTGTACCCGCACATGAGCGTGCGCCGGAACCTCGAGTTTGGCCTGCGCCTGCGCAACACCGAGTCGACGCTGATGAATTCGCGGGTCGAGGAGGTCGCGCGCATGCTCGACATCACGCACCTGCTCGATCGCCTGCCCAAGGCCCTGTCCGGCGGGCAGCGCCAGCGCGTGGCCATGGGCCGGGCCATTGTTCGTCGGCCGGCGTTGTTCTTGTTCGACGAGCCCTTGTCGAATTTGGACCCTGCCCTACGCGCGCAAGTCCGCGTCGACATTCGCAAGCTCCACGACGAGTTTGGCGTGACCAGCGTATACGTCACCCACGATCAGACCGAGGCCATGACCCTCGCCGACGTGCTCCACGTGCTCGACAACGGCGAGGTCCAGCAGCGCGGGCGCCCCATCGACATCTACCGCGAGCCGGCCAATCGCTTCGTCGCCAAGTTCCTCGGGAGCCCGGCCATGAACGTCAACGAGGCGATCCTCGAGCGCGCCAGCGGGCGCTGGACGGTCGGCGATCTCGCGCTCGTCGACCCCCAGGAGTTCGCGGGCTTGGAGCCCGGGCGCGAGCTATTCGTCGGTGTCCGGCCCCACGACGTCACGCTCGCGGGCTCCGAGCCGGCCGACTTGCAGCTCGCGGTCGAGGTCGTCGAGACCCTCGGCCCGGAGCTCACGGTCCACGGCAAGCTCGTGACCGAGCCGGGGTTCGAGCGGCCGTTCGTCGCGGTGCTGCCCGCCGATCACCCGGTCCGTCGGGGCGACGTGCTGCCGCTTCGGGTCGAGCGCATGCACTTATTCGATCGGATCACGGAGAAGACCTTGCGATGTTAAAGCGCTCGGCTATCGCGTTGGTGTTCCTGCTAGTTTGGCTGATCGCGCCGATCGTCCAGGCCAAGCAGCCGGTCAAGCTCTGGCACGCCTACCGCGGCGCCGAGGAGCAGGCCCTCCAAGAGATCATCGCGGCCTTTGACGGGCAGGTCGAGCTGCTCGCCGTGCCCTACGACGCGTTTGGCTCGAAGCTGCAATCGACGGTGCCGCTCGGCGAGGGGCCGGATCTCTATATTGATGCGCACGAGCGGCTCGGGGATTACCGCGAGCGGGGCATCGTCGCGCCGCTGCCCGAGGCGCTCGCGGCCGGGCTCGCGCCGGCGTTCTACGCCGACAAGACGATCGCCGCCGTGACCATCGAGGGCGCGGCGCTCGGGCTGCCGCTCTCGCAAAAGTGCTTGGCGCTCTACGTCAATGTCGAGCTCTTCGCTGGCCTGGGGATCGAGCCGCCGACCACGCTCGAGCAGATCGTCGGGCTCGCCGATCGGCTGCCCAAGGGGACCTTCGCCCTGGCCTACGAGGCCCGCGGCGCCTATGCCCACGCGGCCTTGCTCGCGGCCTTCGGCGGCGCGCTGCTCGACGTCGAGACCAACGATTATAGCTTCGAGGGCCCCGCGGCCGCGCGCTCGCTCGAGCTCGCGGTCGCGCTGATCGAAGCCGGCGTGGTGCCCGAGGACGCCGACGGCGCCCTGGTCACCAACTTGTTCAAGGCTGGCCAAGCGGCCACGGCGATCAGCGGTCCATGGTTGGCGGCCGACCTCGGCGAGCGCGTGGCCTACCGCGTCATGCTGCTGCCGATCGTCGAGGAGACCGGCCAACGCATGCGCCCGCTGCTGACCGTCGAGGCCGCGATGCTCTCGCCCAAGGGCGCGCAAAACCCCGACGCCCTGCGCTTGCTCGAGCACCTCGCGAGCGCCGAGGCGGCGACGATCCGGGCCCAGCGCGCGCGCAGCCTGACCGCCCGCAGCGACCTGCCCCTATCCCAGGATCCGCTCTTGCAAGCGTTCGCCGAGCAGGCCGCGCTCGCTGATTTAACCCCCTCGACCGCGGCCATGCGCGCGGTCTGGGAGCCGGCCAATCGAGCGATCCGCAAGGTCATGCGCGGCGACGTCCCAGCCGACACCGCCCTCGCCGAGGGCCGCCGCCGATTCGACGACGTCCGCCGCCCGCCGCCGCCGCCCGCGTCCCCGACCCCCTTATTGATCGTGCTCGGGCTGCTGAGCTTGTTCGGCGCGGGCGTGTTGGTCCAGCGCGCCCGCCAGCGCGAGGGCTGGACGGACCTGCGCCGCTCGCTGCCGGCCTACGCCTACATCAGCTTGGGCGTGCTCGCCGTCGGGGTCTTGGTGATCCTGCCGATCTTGTTTGGCGCCGGCGCGGCGCTATTCGCTGGCAAGCCCCACGCCATGTACTACGTGGGCCTCGCCAACTTCTACGAGATCCTCACGGCCCGCGGCGCGCCGCTGCTCTCGAGCGGATCCTTTTATGTGGTGCTCGCGGTCACGGTGTTGTGGACGGTGGTCAACGTCGCCCTGCACCTGGGTATTGGCATGGCCTTGGGCATCGCCCTCTCGCGCCCGGCCATGCGCCTGCGCGGGGTCTACCGGGTGCTGCTCATCGTGCCTTGGGCGGTCCCGAGCTACGTCACCGCCCTGGCTTGGCGCGGCATGTTCCACCGGCAATTCGGCGCCGTGACCGGGGTGATTCACGCGATCAATGATCTGTTCGGCGCCAGCCTCGAGCCGATCGCTTGGTTCGCCCGATTCTCCACGGCGTTCACCGCCAACGTCGCGACCAACGTCTGGCTGGGCTTCCCGTTCATGATGGTCGTGACCCTCGGCGCGCTCACGGCCGTGCCCAAGGACGTGCTCGAGGCGGCCGAGGTCGACGGCGCCACGCGCTGGCAGCGATTGACGCGGATCACCTTGCCGATGATCGCCCCGACCATGATCCCGGCCGTGACCCTGGGCGCGATCTGGACCTTCAATATGTTCAACGTCGTGTTCCTCGTGTCCGGCGGCGAGCCCGACGGGACCACCGACATCCTCGTGTCCGAGGCCTACCGCTGGGCGTTCACCCGCGAGGCGCAATACGGCTACGCCGCGGCCTATGCCGTGTTGATCTTCTTGTTGCTCTTGTTCACCAGCCGGCTCACCGATCGCTTCATGCTCGGGAGCAAGAGGGCCTCGCAATGACCCCGCGCCAACGCGACCTGCTCGAGTCGATCGGCTCGCACGGCTTGGTCCTGCTCGCCGTCGGCTTCTCGCTCTACCCGATCTTGTGGGTCGTCAGCCTCGCGTTTTCGGGCGCGACCACGCTCGCGCCCCAGGTCTTGCCGATCCCCAGCGAGCCGACCTTGGAGCCCATGCGCGAGGTCATCGGCGCGACCCGGATCGAGGCCGACGGCGGCGAGATCTGGCTGTTCGGCCGGCAGCTCGCCAACTCCGTGATCGTCTCGCTGGCCACGGCCTTGGTCGGGGTCGCAATCGCGATCCCGACCGCCTACGCGTTCGCCCGCTTTGACTTTGTTGGCAAGCGCGGCGGCATGCGGGTGCTGCTCGCCACCCAGATGTTCCCGGCGGTCGCCAGCGCGGTCCCGCTGTTCATGATCCTCGAGGCCCTCGATCTCCTCAACACCCGCAGCGGCCTGGTCCTGTGCTACGCGAGCACCTCGATCCCCTTCGCCGTATTTCAGCTGCGCAGCGCGTTCGAGGCGATCCCCGAGGATCTAGAGGAGGCCGCGATGGTCGACGGCGCGACCCGGTTTCAGGCGTTCGTGCGCGTGGTCTTGCCCGTCGCCCGGCCGGCGATCGCCGTGACCTTCTTGTTCGCGTTCATGACCGCGTACAACGAGTTCATCCTGGCCGCGACGCTGCTCAACGACGAGCGCGCGTTCACCCTGCCCGTCGTATTGCAGCGCTTCATCGGCGAGTATGACGCGCGCTGGGACTTGTTCGCCGCCGGAGCGATCGTGGTCTCGCTGCCGGTGATGTTGTTGTTTTATCAGGTCCAGCGCCACATGGTCGCCGGACTCGGCGCCGGCGGCGTCAAGGGGTAGGGCCATCGAGCGACGCGCCGGCGCGGCGTGTCAGTACTCGCAGCCGCCGACATGCCACTTGGTCACCCGACATGCCCATCGGCGCATACGGAGCCGCGCGAGCTCAGCTGGTCCGTACCGCCGGCGTCCGCAGGCCGGTCAGCCTCACGAGCGGGCCATCAGCATCCAATCCAGGGTCTCGCCGAGGCGCATCGGCGTGCCGTCCCACTTTGGATAATTGGTGCTCGGATCAATGTGCAGATTCGCGTCTTGCAAGAAGCCGTCGAGCTCTTCGAGTTCGCGCCCGGTCGCGGCGCTGGGCGGCGCATGGGGGATCTCGCGGTGTTGTTGATCGAGGAAGACGAATTTGCCGTCACGGACCTCGGTGGACAGCTTGTCCTCGTGAATCATGCGGTGGTGGCCCGAGCATACGAGCACGAGGTTGGAGAGCCGCGTGGGGCCGCCGTCCGCCCAGGCGTGGATGTGGTGGGCGTGGAGGTGCCGCTTGCGATCGCAGCCGGGCACCCGGCAGGCGCCATCGCGTAGCCACAGGGCGCGGCCGATCGCCGAGGGGATCGTGCGGGTGCGACGGCCGACATCGAGGATCTCGCCGTGTTCGCCGAGCGTGACGTCGACTCGCGCGGCGTCGCAGGCGAGCATTCGCGCGACGTGCAGCGGGATCGGCGTGCCGTCCCGCAAGAAGCCTCCGACGCCGCCGGGGCCGTGCTCGAGCTGCTCTTTGGAGCTGATCAGGACCAGCTCGTAGCCCGAGCCCAGCGTCCGGGGTCGATGCTTAACGTACGCGCGCGCAACATCGACGATCGCATTGGCGCGCTGCTCCTCGTACTGCTCGAGGCTGGACGAACCAGCCGGCGCCGCGGGCTGGACGAAGGCTTCCGCGGAAGCCTCGGGCGCCGCTTCCGCTGAGGCCTCCGCGGAAGCCTCTAAATCCGCGCTAGCCGGCGGTGTCGCGTAGGCCGCCGACATAATCGCCTCCCAAACAATCGCAGCCTCCTCCGGCTCCAATTGCATCACGATCCGCACCATACCATCGGCGTTCTCCGACCGGCGCACGAATCGCAGCCGATCAGGCCGCAGATCAGCCGGGTCACGATCGTGCGCGAGGCAGTTCTTATAAGCGCGAGTCAGGCGCTCGACCTGCGAAGCCGTCGTGTGCATCGCAGCATTGATCATGTCCTGCTCGTTCGCCGGCGTGGCCGCGCGAGTGATCGCCCGAACCTTGGAGTAACTCAGCTGACCGCGGCCAAACAGCGCATCAACCTTGGGCAAGGCACTCAACGCGCGAGCGACCCGAACCTTCTCACGCGCGGTCTTGAGATCGATGCCGGCCCGCCAGCTCAGCCAGTGCGCGCACGAGGTGAAGCCCATCGGCCCCCAGGCCTCATGCGCGTCGAAGATCCGAAGCCGGGTGAGGAGGGCGTGCACCACGACGTCGTTCCGGGCTGCGAATGTGGCGATCTCTTCGCCGAGCTGCTCGAGCTGCTCGGCGGTCATGGGCTCACGACAGGGACTGACTTCCACCATGCCCGGCATTGTAGCGAATCACCTGTTCAGGTCAAGCACCAAATGTGATTTCTTCAGGTTTTTTCAGGCGCTCCCGATCCCGGCGACGCCACTACGCGGGGAACAGCGTGACGCCGAAGAACAACGAGCACAGCCGCCTCCGGTCTCGTCTACGCGAGAATCGGAGGCGGCATAACAGCGAAACTACTACGGCCCTCGCCCGATGTGGCTGAGGGCCGGCGCCTGCTCAGGCGCGCGCGACGCTCACTGCGCCGCGTCCCCCATCTGATGCTCATACGATTGACGCACGAGGCCGATCACATAGGGGAGCTCGGCGAGGGAGTTGAGGCCAACCTCGACATCGCCGTTGCCCCAGCGCCCGAGGTTCGTCACGTCCTTGCAACGCCCCTTCGGGTCGTGGAGATCCGCGAAGTGTACTCGTCCACCGAGACGCGCTCCTTGCGGTCGTGGTTTTCCAGGCGCCGCAGCCAATAGCTGCGGCGCGGAAAATTGTAGAGGTCGCGGGTGTGCAGGTCGCGCCGAAACTCGTCATCGTCGGGGAACCGGCGGTAGGACGGCAGCGTGAGGAAGTGAGCCTGAATGCTCTCGAGGTATCGATCCTTTTTGAGCGCCTTGCCGAAGGTCGAGAAGGTCTTGTTGAGCGAGTGAGTTGGGATTGACGAGATCGCGCGCCGGAACACGTAGGCTTCCACGAGCCGCACGGCAGCCGCAAAGTCGGCCTGGCCGAGCCTGTCGTTCGCGTAGTCGTCATACAGCTCGAGCAAGAAGGGGTAAGCGACGTCCACCTTCATCTCGCGCAGGTCATCGAACGCGGCTGCGAGCGTCGGTTGCTCCTCGCGGCCCAAGGCCACGGCGCAGAAGTAGCGAGCGAAGGTCCGGATGTCTTTGACCAGCGCTTCGATACCCGCGGCTTTCACTGGATTGGTGTGGGCGTGGTCTTTGAACGCCTCATCGGGCGCCAATAATCCTCGTAGAGGCGGGTCTGAAGCCCCGGTTCGAGCCCCATCAGGATGTAGTTGCGGATCAGATCGGCCTGGCTGAGCTCCTTGCCCGTCGAGTTCATGCTCTCGAAGATGAGCTGCGGGTTGTCCAGCTCCCGACTGAGCGCGATGTCCACCACTACCAATTTGGCGAGGCCTCGGCAGATGGGCTCGAGGTCGTCTTTTCGTGCTGCGAGCAGCTCATTGAAAAGGTCGAAGTTCTACATCACACGTATGGATTGCTCTTTTGGTAGCTCGGTGTTCTTAATGACCGCCTTCAGCGAGGCGTTGTCGGTCTGCGAGAGCAGCAGTTTGTAATAGCGGTCGCCGCTCTCGAGCGGGTTGCTCAAGTAGTAGTGGCGCAGCTTCGCGGCTGAGAAGCCGTCCGCGGGCTCGGTGTCGCCAAGCGCCCGGGCCAACGCCTCGATGGAAAAAAGCGGAACAGACGATAGGCCCCTAGCAGCCCGTGGTGAAACCCCTCACGACCCAGAGCACGCCCTTGGGGCCCGA
>Ga0209498_1002036_pt1 | contig 12309 bp, 11 predicted proteins | sample WalLakDeSediment_FD_184131 | JGI IMG/M metagenome (GOLD analysis project Ga0209498, IMG submission 184131) | Lake sediment microbial communities from Walker lake, Nevada to study Microbial Dark Matter (Phase II) - Walker Lake 11/02/13 Deep... | ecosystem: Environmental > Aquatic > Freshwater >...
CGAGCACGAGCAGGTCGGGACCGTGGGCGATCGCCCCAGCCAGCTTGGTCCGCTGCCGCATTCCCTTGGAGAGCGTGGCGAGTGGTCGGCGGCTGGCCTCGCCGAGACCCACGCGGTCGATTGCCGCATCGGCCAGTTGGCGGGCTGGGGCGGCGGCGTGGCCGGCGAGCCGCACAAGATACGTGACCCAGTCGCGGGGCGTGGCCTGGCGTTCGAGGAGGTCGGCCGATGGGCAGTAGCCGATCCGGGCCAGGACGGCCGGGTTGCCGAAAGGCTGGCTGCCGAAGATCGCCACCCGGCCCATCGTGGGCAGTAACTGGCCGGTCACAAGGCCTAGAAGCGTTGTCTTACCGGCACCGTTGGGGCCAAGCAGGCCGTGGGCCCCCGGGCCGAGGTCGACGGTGAGGTCATTGACACCGATCACCGTGCCGTAGAGCTTCGTGACATGGTTCAGTGAGATCATCGAGCGGCTCAGGCTAGATCCTGGCGGGTGCGTCGACCCGCAGGAAGAGGATGACCAGTGACACAATCGCGACGATGCTGAGCGACGCAAGCGACGGACCGAACGCCGCCGGCCGCGTCTCGAGCCCGAAGATCCAGGCCTGCACGGCCCCCTGGGCATGGAAGAGAGACAGCCAGGCCCAGCGGTCGATGCCTTGACCGAGGCCCGCGGCCTTGGCGAGCCAGCCGAGCCGGGGCGGGCGCGGGGGCTGCGCGAGTGTGGCCGGGTCGTCGAACGGGTCCTCGAACGCTGTCGCGGCAATCTCGGCGGCACCCACCGCCGGCCTGCCGGCGGCGAGGTCAGCGCCAGTCAGGGCTCCATGGGTGATCCAACAGGCCACCCAGGTGGCGAACCAGGCGAAGGCGGCGATGCGGCTCTCGGCGGTGAGCGACGAGTAGGCGAGCGCCAGAAGCGTGGTCGGGATCGTGACCGCCGCCGCCGCCCCGATGATCCGCAGCGGGAGATCCCAGGTGGCCATGGCGATCGACAGGCTCGGGCTCACAAGCACGCCCACCATCCAGAGCACAAGCGCCGGCAGGAGCGTGATGAGCGCCACGATTGCCGCCAACACTCCCGCCTTGCCCAGGATGTAGTCGCACCGGGACACCGGCCGGGTGAAGTAGACAAGCCAGGCCCGGGCCCGCAGGTCGCCTGCGATCAGCCGGGGTGCCACGAGCCCGACCACCACCGCCAGCAGCACGGCCTGCGGGGCCCGCATGAACGCCAGCAGCAGCCGAGACCACACGATCCGCCGGGCCTCCTCGGGGTCGGCGAGCGACCCGCCAAGCGACTGGGCCACGAGGCCGCCGATCACGCCGAAGCCGTCGATCCGTCGCCCCGCCACCCGGCCCGTCGCGAGGGTTCCTTCGTCTACGGCCTGCTCGAAGGCGAAGAATCCGAAGGCGAATATCACGGCCGGACTCCAGGCAAAGAGCACGACGCGGCGGAGCCAACGGCTCTTCCAGGCCAGGCCGATTCCGGTTGCCGCGATCACGGCCGCCGCCCCGCCGGAGCGGGCCGCGCCGTCCCAGGCCCGGTAGCCGACGTCATGCAGGGGCATGCTGTATCCCCCGGGCATCCGCCTCATCGGCGGCCGCCAGGGCCGCCAGAAATACGTCCTCGAGCGCCAGCCGCCGCGGCTCGAGCGACCAGGCAGTCACCCCCGCCGCGCGGGCCGCCTCCCAGACGGCCACAAGCGACGTGTCGTCAACGGCCTGAACAACGAGCCCGTCACCTGAATCGGTCATCCGGGCGGGGATGCCCCGGCTGGCGAGGGCTTTAGCTGCCGCAGCCAGCGGCCCCTCGCCCCGCAACACGAGTTCGCGGTCGGCCAGCCGGGTGAGCGTCGCGAGCGAGCCGGCCAGTCGCACCCGGCCGCGGACGAGCAGCACGAGCGAATCGCAGATCGACTGGACGTCTCGCAGCACGTGGGTCGAGACGAGGATCGCCTTGCCATGATCGCGGGCGAGGCTCACGAGCCGGCCGAGCATCGCCCGCCGCTCGAGTGGATCGAGGCCGTTGGTCGGCTCGTCGAGGATCACAAGGTCGGGGTCGTGGACGATCGCCGCCGCGAAGGCCACCTTCTGTCGCACTCCGACCGAGAGCGTCTCAATCCCGCGATATCGCTCCTGCCCGGCGTCGCACCAGTCGAGCACCTCGTGGGACCGACGCAAGGCTTCGCTGGTAGGCAGGCCGGCGAGCCGCGCCGCATAGTGCACCATCTCGACCCCGGAGAGGCCGGGCACGGTGGCGTCGTCTTCGGGAACCACGCCGACGAGCCGGCGGACGGGACGGGCTGCGACGGCCGGGTCGAGCCCGAACACGCGAACGCCTCCGCTGGCGAGCCGCACAAGGCCGAGCATCGCCCGCACGAGGGTGCTCTTGCCGGCGCCATTGGGGCCCACGAGGCCGGTGATTCCGCGGGGCACCTCGAACGAGACACCGTCGAGCACAACCCGACGGCCATACCGCTTTGTCACTCCGGCGAGCCGCACCGGAAGGGGATCGACCGCAGGCTCGGGCACGGCAAGGTCCTCGTTGGGCAATCGGCCGGCGGCCTGCTCGATCACTCCTCCATGACCTCGGTTTCCTTGGTCTTTGCCACGTCGCCCACCGTGCCCTCGTACTTCTTGGTGAGTTCCTGCACCTCTTCCTTGCACTGCTTGGAGTCGTCTTCGGTCATGCCGCCGTCTCCCTCCGCGTTGTCGGCAGCCTTGTTGGCGTCGCGGCGGACATTGCGGATGGCCACCCGGGCCTCTTCGGCGAGTTCCTTGATCCGGGCGGTCATCTTGCGGCGGACATCGGCCGAGAGCGGCGGAATGACGATCCGGATCAGCCGGCCGTCGCTCTGGGGGTTGAACCCGAGGCCGCTGGCGTGGATCGCCTTCTCGATGTCTTTGAGGGTGCCCGGATCGAACGGGCGGACCACGATCTGGTTGGGCTCGGGGGCCCCGACATTCGCCAGCGCCTTGATCGGTGTGGGGGAACCGTAGACCTCGACCCGCAGCGAGTCGACGATGCCGGGGTTGGCCCGGCCGGTGCGGATGCCGGTCATGGCATGGCGGAAGACCTCCACGGCCTTCTCCATGCGTTCCTCGGCGTCGAGCAGGATGTCGTCGGCCGGCATCGCAAGCGGCTCCTCGGGCGTGGGTGGCGTGTTACTCGGACGGGAAACGTTCCAGACCATGGGATTGTGGCACGGCGACTCGGGCCGGGGCAAGCGGCTCGGCCGGACACAGGCTTTGCCCGTGCCATCTCGTCAGGGCTTTGCCACGAGCAACCCCGCGGGGGAAACTCGCACCAGCAACCCGCGGGAACAACCAGAATGGATCCTGCTCCCGGACGTGCTCCGAGTCGGGGGTTATCGGTTTCACTTTTACTCGAACGAGGGCACCGGTTGCTTTGGCCAGAGACCGTGGCCTGCCTGCCCACACCGTGACCAGCGCCTGTGGGTTTTCATCCAGGGCGTGAGCGAGATTGATTCACGCAGGCAGTTCGAAACCCTTGCGACGCTCGCGGACGAGGAGGGCGTCGGCGGCCGTGTCATCAACGAACCGTTCGGCGGCCGGATTCCACCTGAGCGGACGGCCGATCTGCCGGGCGATATTGGCCAGGTGGCAGGCCGTCACCGATCGATGGCCGATCTCGACGTCGGCGATGGGCCGCTCGCGGGACCGCACGCAGTCGAGCCAATTCTCGAGATGCTCGCGGGCCTGCCAGAGCGCCGTCTGGTCGCTCCACTTCCGCTCCTCCTCGCCCACGTCGACAGCCTTGAGGATCTCGGCTGCGATCTCCGGCGGATTGCTCGTGACCTTGTTGCGGTTGATCTCGAGTTTGCCCTTCTCGCCGATGAAAATCCCGCCGCCCGACGGCCCCTTCTCGAGGACGAAGTTCACCTCGATGCCATTGGCATATTTCATCGACACCTGGCCGTTGGGGCCCTCGGTGAGCGGCTTGATCTCCACCGGGCCGGTGTCGTCGGCACCAAGCGCCCACTGAATCTGGTCGACGCCGTGAGCGCCCCAGTTGGTCATCTGGCCACCGGCGAAGTCACGCCAGCCCATCCAGCCCAGCCACTTCGAGTTGAAGGGACGTTCGGCGGCCTGATTGAGCCACTGGTTCCAGTCGAGCCCCGCCGGCACGCCTTCGCCGGGCGGCAGCGGAGAAGGAGTGACGGCAGCACCCGAGTAGTTGACCGCCCGTACTTCGAGCAGGTTGCCGAGGCCGCCATTTCGTACGAATTCGCAGGCCAGCCTGTTGATCGCCATCGACCGCTGCTGCGAGCCCACCTGCAACACGCGATCGTGCTTCCGCACCGCATTGACCAGCGCGCGTCCCTCCTGGATATAGAGTGTGAGTGGCTTCTCGGCGTAGACATCCTTGCCCGCTTGGCAGGCCTCGATGCAGGGCAGCACCCGCTGAAACTCCCCCGTGCCGACGATCACCGCATCGATGTCCTTGCGGTCGAGCACGTGGCGATAGTCTTGGAAGACCGGCCACACGCCACTCCGCTCGGCCTTGTATTTCTCGGCCTTCGGCACGTTGCAATCGCTCAGGGCGACGATCTCCGCCCCCTCGGGCAGCTGGTCGAGTAGGAGCGCGGCCCGCTTGCCGACGCCGATGGCCCCCACACGGATACGGTTGCTCGGGGCCGTCTCCGCCGCCCGACTCCGCGGCTGCGGTAGCTGGAGCGCGGCGACGCCGGCAGCCGCCGACACGGTCAGGAAATGTCTGCGGTCAATGCCACGAACCTTGTTGTGCATGAGATTTCTCTCCGGTGGGCCGCGTGGTGCGTGGTGCCTCAGGCCATGCCTGAGGCAATTCGCTACCGCGGTCCGAACGATAGCCTGGTCAATGGAACTTCCGCAACCATTCTCCCGCCTGATCGTTGGCTCGTGTGCCGCGTGCCCCGTTTCCCGGGCCCCACGAGGCGGTCCTCGGATCGCCGGCCCTTTCCCCCCCCCTTGGTTGCCGGCGACGGGCGGGGCTGGTCATGTTGCGGCGGGACATCGGCAGAGTGACGATCCGGATCCCAGCAACCCGCGTGAGCAAACGCGATGGCTGCTTGTTCCCTGTTCCGCCGCTGAGGTTGGTTTGGCCGCTCCGGTTGGCTCGCCGGGTCTTCAGTCACGCCGGGAGCTGATCAGCGTGCCGATCCGCTCACCGGCGACGGCCCGCTCGATGTTGCCGTCGCGGCGGTAGTTGAAGACCAGGATCGGCATCCCGTGTTCCATGCACTGCGAGATGGCAGTGGCATCCATGACGCGGAGATTCTGCTCCCGGACCTGCTGGTAGGTGAGCTCGCTGAAGAGCAGCGCGTGGGGATTCTTCTCGGGGTCGTCGGAATACACCCCGTCGACTCGCGTCGCCTTCATCAGGATGTCGGCGCCCAGTTCGAGCGTGCGCTGGGCTGCGGCGGTGTCGGTGGTGACAAACGGGCTGCCAGTGCCGGCGGCCAGGATCACGATCCGTCCCTTCTCGAGATGCCGCCGGGCCCGGCGGCGAATGTAGGGCTCGGCCACCCCGTCCATCCGGATCGCGGTCATGAGCCGGGTCTGGGCTCCCAGGCTCTCGATCGCATCCTGGAGCGCCAGGCCGTTGATAACGGTGGCCAGCATCCCCATGGAGTGGGCCGTGGCCTCCTGGATGGCGGTGTTGCCGGTGGTGAAGGAGCCGCCGCGGAGAATGTTGCCCCCGCCGATCACTACTGCCAGTTCAACCCCACGGGCCACCGCCCGCACCGTTTGGCGGGCGATATGGACGACCTCTTCCATCGAGATCCCCCGCTCACCGGCCCGCGCGAAGCTTTCGCCGGAAAGCTTGAGGAGCACCCGCCGGTAGGGAGTGGAAGACATTCCTACCTACTCTAGCAAACACGCCCGCTCCCGTGAGAGGCATGCGGTCTGGCTCGGCCTGCATCGGCTCGAGGCCGTGGCGAGCGACCACCCGCATGCCCACGGCGAGGTGGGGGGTGCGGGAGGTCTCGTCACTCGCCGAGTCGCCAGTTGTCGACGGCCTTGATCTCGATGCCCGCCTGCTTGGCGAGCTGGCCGACCGACTGCTTGTCGTCTTTCACAAAGGGCTGCTCGAGGAGGACGCACTGGGCGAAGAAGTTCCGCAGCCGGCCCTCGATCATCTTGGCAATGATGTTGTCGGGCTTGCCTTCGTTGCGGGCCGCTTCGGTGAGGATTTCCCGCTCCTTGTCGATCACTGCCGGGTCGAGATCCTCTTTGCGGATCGCCTGGGGCGAGAGGGCTACGACATGCATCGCGATCTCCTTGGCGGTCTCGGCCGCCTCGGCCACCTTCTCACCGGCGATCTCCACAAGCGCGGCTTTTGAGCCGTCGTGGTGGGCGTAGCCGCCGCAGGGAGCGTTTACCCGCTTGATCCTGGCGAGTTCGAAGACCTCCCGCATCCGGTTGAAGAGGTCGGCTTTGAGTTCGGCGAGTGTCTGGTCTGGGTGAGCTTGGCTCTTCTGGGCCAGGAGTTCTTCGGGCGTGTTCGCGCCAGGACCGAGCGCGAGCGTCTTGGCGATGTCGTTACAGAAGTCTTTGAAGTCGGGGCTGCCGGCCACCGGCGGGCTCTCGCACCGCATCTCGATGATCGTGGCCACGCCCCGGGCCGGGTCGGTGAACACGGCCAGCCGGCCGCAGGAGGTCTCGCGGTCGGCCCGCAACGCCTGGGTCTTAATGCCCTGCTTCCGCAGCCACTCAACGGCCTCGTCGGTGTTGCCGCCACATTCCCGGAGCGCCTTCTTGCACTCCATCATCGGCAGCCCGGTTTTTTCCCTCAGGGCCATGACGGCCGCGGCGGTGATTTCGGCCATGGGTGTCTCCTCTGTGCTTGAGTGTGTGCTTCGGTGTGTGCTGGGGTTGATCGAACGGCAAAGAGGGACGACTGCCGAACAGGCGATGCCCGGCTTCAACAAGGGGCAGCGTGCAAGGCAACCGGCTGTTAGGCGGTCGGCTTGGGCACGGACCGCTTGGCGACCATCGGACGGGCCCGAGACTTCGGCTTCACTGCCTCACCCTCGGCCGTCGCATCGCTTCCCTCGGCGGCCGTCTGCGTGGCGACGGCCGACTCGCTCTTGCCCTCGAGGATCGCGTCGGCCAGCCGGCCGGCAACGAGTTCGATCGAGCGGATCGAGTCGTCGTTGCCCGGAATTGGCAGGTCGACGAGGTCGGGATCGCAGTCGGTGTCGATGAGGGCGACGTTCGTGATCCCCATCTTGCGGGCCTCGCTGATCGCGTTCTTCTCCTTCTTGGGATCGAACACGACGAGGCACTCAGGCAGCCGGGACAGGGTGCGGATGCCGCCGAGGTTCCGCAGCATCTTGCGATGCTCGCGTCGCAGCGACGACTGCATCTTCTTGGAATAGGTGGCAAACTTGTCGCTGGGGATGAGGACCTCGAGTTCCTCGAGCCGAGCGAGCCGATTGCGGATCGTACGGAAGTTGGTGAGCGTGCCGCCGAGCCAGCGTTCGGTCACGTAGGGCATCCCACAGCGGGCCGCCTCGCGGGCGATCGCCTCGGCACCCTGCCGCTTCGTGCACACAAACAGGATCAGACTGCCGGTCGCCGACACCTGCTTGAGATACTTCCTGGCCCGGAGCAGGCCGCGGATCGTCTCGCGGACGTCGATAATGTGGATGAGGTTTTTGCGGCCGTGGATGTAGGGCCGCATCTTCGGGTTCCAGCGGCTGGCGCGATGGCCAAAGTGCACGCCAGCTTCGATCAGTTCCTGGGCCAGGACGTTCGACACGCTCGGTTGACTCGTTATGTGGGGTGCTGTGGGTGGAAAAGGAGAGCCGGAGAGCTCCGCAACTTATCGGCTTTTCGTGGTCAATGTCAATCGTCACCGGCCTTTCGGCGGCCTGGATGCCGTCGGGCCCGCCACAAGACCCTCGGAAAGCGGGCGAGGCTTGAATCACCGCGAAACACCAAACTAGACTCCGGGTCGGTTTTTTCAGGTTTTTGCCCGGCTCCCTCCCTTCCCCAGGCCCTCCCCCCACCGATGCGGCACCTCCTTTCCGCCACCGTTCAGAACGTCCCCGGGGTGCTCTCGCACGTCTCGGGCATGCTCGCCTCGCGGGGCTACAACATCGACAGTCTGGCTGTTGGCGAGACCGAGGACCCCGGCTTCTCCCGGATGACGTTTGTTCTGCGGGGAGACGACCGCGTTCTCGAGCAGGTTCGCCGCCAGCTCGAGAAGATCGTCACCGTTGTTCGGGTAGACGACATCAGTTCCCGCAACTTCGTGGAGCGGGACCTGATGCTGATTAAGGTTGCGGCCGAGGCGGGCAGGGCCCGCACCGAGGTCAAGGAGCTCGCGGAGATTTTCCGGGGCCGGATCGTGGACGTCACGGCCGACAACGTCGTCGTGGAGATGTCTGGCACCGAGAAGAAGCTCGAGGGCTTTATCGAGATGATGCGGCCGCATGGCATCCTCGAGCTTGTCCGCACCGGCCGGATCGCCATGGTCCGCGGGAGCCCGCCCACTCGCGAACTCACCGAGGCCGATGCCGGGTCCCTGCCCGCAGCCGAAGCCGGCGCCGAGTCGCTGGCCTAGACGAGTTGCTGACCCAGACATGTCGCTGACCTAGAGTCGATCCCTTTCCTTCTCCCCCACAGTCTTCCTGGAGCGCACCCCTTGCCCTGCACGATCTACTACGACGCCGACGCCGACCTCAAGGACCTCGCCGGCAAGACCATCGCCATCATCGGCTACGGCTCGCAGGGGCACGCCCAGGCCCAGAACCTCCGTGACAGCGGCCTCAAGGTGGTTGTGGCCCAGCGACCCGGCGGACCCAACTATGAGCTCGCCAAAAGCCATGGCTTCGAGCCGCTCAGCGTCGAGGACGCCGTCAAGCAGGCTGACGTGATCAACATCCTCCTCCCCGACGAGTTGCAGGGGGATGTCTTCAAGACGAGCATCAAGCCGAACCTCAAGCCGGGGGCGGTGCTGATGGCCAGCCACGGCTTCAACTTCCACTTCGGCCAAGTGGAGCCGCCGGCCGGGCACGACATTCTGCTCGTGGCTCCCAAGGGTCCCGGCCATCTTGTCCGCAGCGAGTACGTGAAGGGCGGCGGCGTGCCCTGCCTGATCGCCCTGGGACCGGGTGCGAGTGAGTCGACCAAGAAGATCGGCCTGGCCTACGCCAAGGGAATCGGCGGCACCCGCGGCGGCGTGATCGAAACGACGATCGCCGAGGAGACCGAGACCGACCTGTTTGGCGAGCAGGCCGTGCTCTGCGGCGGCGTCTCGGAGCTCATCAAGGCGGGCTACGACACGCTCGTCGAGGCGGGCTACCAGCCGGAAATGGCCTACTTCGAGTGTCTCCACGAGATGAAGCTGATCGTCGACCTGCTCTATCAAGGCGGCCTTGAGTACATGCGGTACAGCGTCTCGAACACCGCCGAATACGGTGACTACACGCGGGGCAAGCGGATCATCACCGATGAGACCCGCGCCGAGATGCGAAAGATCCTCGAGGAGATCCGCTCGGGCCAGTTCGCCCGCGACTGGATCCTCGAAAACCGGGGCGGGGCCGCGATGTTCAAGGCCACCCGCCGTCGCGAGCGGGAGCACGGGCTCACCGGCACCGGCCGCCAGCTCCGCAAGATGATGAAGTGGATCGAAAGCAAGGAAGTTTGATGGGTCAGCGGGAGGCTCCCCGAACGGGTTCTCGGAGGGCATGCTTGCCAGAGGCTACTGCATGACGAGTAACGAGCGGGAGTCGCGGGCGGTCTATGACCAGCTCGAGCCGGGCGACCGGGTCGAGGTGATTCACGACGTCACGGTCGGGTCGAGCGGCGTTTGGAAGACCACGACGACCGGCCGGGTGCTCAGACGGGAGCGGCGGCGGCATGGCCTCCACTTCCGCCGCAATCCCGACGACAAGGTCTATAGCGACGTGCTGATCCTTGCCCGCGACGACGGCGAGCTCACGACCGTAACAATGGACGAGTTCACGCGGCTCAAGCGGCTCTAGGTCATGCGACGTGAAGGCCGAGGCCGCACCGGTCACGGCAGGCGATGCGAGAGCGCCGTGACTGGCAGGGCCCCGAAGTGTCGCGAGTCGCGGCTGCCCGAGGGGAAGTCGCCGAGGACGAAGATGGTATCGCCCGCGAGCGACCAGGTCGTCGTGCCATCGGCGGCCGAACGGTAGAGAATGTCTCGCCAGGTTGTGACCTGCTCGATGACGATCGGCATGCCGCCTTCCGTGGCCAGGCTGAGCGCAAGGGCGGGCGTGAGGTCGGCGCCAGCCGCGCCATCGCCTCGAGCGGGCCACGGCAACGCCACGTCCCATGCCTCCGGCGGGGCGGGCGGCAGGCACGACCGTGAACGCCCGGTCGGCGGTCGGCCCGCCGGTAGCGGCCAGGCTGCCGCGACCGCATGGCCGTCGAGCCGGCCGGCAACAACGCAATAGCGGCCTGCCCGCCCCAGCCGCCAGCTGACGCGGAGCGGTCCGGCCGACGCCCGCACCCGCACCGCTCCAGCGCGGACCGCCTCGGGCGGCACAAGCAGCTCGGCCGCGAAGCCCGCGTCGCGGACTGGCAGCAAGAGCCGGCTCACCTCCCCCGGCGCGAACGGGGCATCATCGAGCACAACAGCCGGGGCCGCAGACCAGTGCGAGTCTGGGGAAGCCCCCGATGCGAGCGGGGGAATGGCAGGCTGAGGGCCCACCCCACGGTCAGCATGCACAGGTCGAGCAGGGGGCAGGTTTGCAAGCTGCCATTCGCGCGCGCCCATCTCCGCCAGGAGCCGCGGCCCTTTGAGCGTCGTGCGGCCGTCGATCACGAGGTCGCCCTCTGCGAATGAGACCGTCTCGCCGGGCAGGCCGATCACCCGCTTGAGACCAGTCGAGCCATCGGGCAAGGTCACGATCCAGCGGTCGAAGCGACTCGGTTGCCGCCGGCGGTCGGCTGACGGCACCCAGCCGGTTGCCACGACGTCGCCGGGCAGCAGTGCCGGCCCCATCGAGACCCCCTCGACGACATACCTCCGCGGAGCCACCGCGAGCCCCGCCGTCAGGGCGACCGCAAAAGCCGCGATGATGGTGATGCGACGATTCATGAGCGGGACGCGGAACGGGCGGCCGAGGATCTGCCCTTTTTAGGCTGGTCCTGGATTTTAGTGGGTCACGTCGAGCCGGTCGGGGTTGCCCGTGCCATCCCGCCGGACGTTCGCTACGGGCATGAGGCCGTCGAGATAGCACGAGGCAACGTCCTGGGTGGGTCGGGGTTGCCCGTGCCATCTCGCCGGACGTTCGCTCCGGGCATCCTGCCCTGCGCTCACTCCACGCAAGCTCGCTTCGGCATCCTGCCTCTCGCTCGCTTGCGAGGCCGTCGAGCTAGCACGGGCAACCCCTCCCTTCCGCATAAAAGCCCCAGGGCGCGAGCCCGGGGACTTGGGGAATAAAAGCCACCCCGCCTGCCATGCCGCTTAGTCTGGCTGATTCCAATGGGTGAACCACGCCACAGTCCCCCAGCTGGCGCTGGGGGCTTGTATGCCGTACGGGCCGGGCCGAACCGTGAAAAATCCCGGTAAACCCCGTTCCGCTGCTGGCGGCCCTACACGGCGGCCCACTGGTGGCTCTTCGCACTCTTCAAGACCGCGTCGCAGACCTTCTGGGTCTCGAGCGCGTCACGGAAGGTCGGATGGCAGGGCTGCTTCCGCGAGTAGGCCTCGAGGAAGTCGGCTACCTGATGAACAAATGAGTGCTCGTAGCCGATCGCCAGCCCAGGCACCCACCACTTGTCCATGTAAGGGTGGTCTCCGTCGGTGACATGGACGCTCTTCCAGCCTCGCTCAGGCCCGGCGTCTTTGTGGTCGTACACCTGTAGCCGATGGAGGTCGTGGAGATCCCACTTGAGGCTCATGTGCTCGCCGTTGATCTCGAAGGTGTAGAGCGCCTTGTGGCCGCGGGCGTAGCGGGTGCTTTCGAACAGGCCGAGCGAGCCGTTCTCGAAGTGGCAGAGGAACGAGCAGGCGTCATCGATCGTGACGGGCTCCTTCTTGCCGGTGAGCTGGTGGGTCCGCTCCTTGACGAAGGTCTCGGTCATGGCGGTCACGTCCTTGACGCTGCCGTTGAGCCAGATCGCCGTGTCGATGCAGTGGGCGAGCAGATCGCCGGTCACGCCGCTGCCCGCGGCCGCCGCGTCGAGCCGCCACAGGGCCGCACCCCCTTGGGGCAGGTCGGCATTGATCGTCCAGTCTTGGAGAAACTCGGCCCGGTAGTGGAACACGCGGCCGAGCCGGCCGGAGTCGATCAATTGCTTGGCGAAGGTGACGGCCGGAATGCGGCG
>Ga0209498_1002037_pt1 | contig 12308 bp, 12 predicted proteins | sample WalLakDeSediment_FD_184131 | JGI IMG/M metagenome (GOLD analysis project Ga0209498, IMG submission 184131) | Lake sediment microbial communities from Walker lake, Nevada to study Microbial Dark Matter (Phase II) - Walker Lake 11/02/13 Deep... | ecosystem: Environmental > Aquatic > Freshwater >...
TCACTACGATTTCCAGGAGGATCGGGTTCGGCGATCGATCCTTCTTGATTCCCGCGCAGACCTTGCCGTGACCGGCATGGGAGAGAAACAGATCGTGAGGATTGCTCAAGCGCTGGAGCAGGGGGTTTCGGCACGGGAGATCGAAATTGCCGGCACAGCGAGATTGGCCCCCGACCCTCCCCCGCAAGAGGGGTTCATGCGACTTCCCTCCCTGGAGAGCATCTCAGAGGATGCCCTGAAGCTCATGGAATCCCAGCTTATGGTTGAGAGGGCCGTGCTTCAGGACAAAGGGATTTGCCAGGAGCAGAACGGCCGCTGGGTGATCGCCCAGAAAGCCGAAGACTACAGCAGCTCGGATCTTGACTGGATTTACGGCCTGAATTACACCCGAGCCCACCGAGCCGGAAAGAGCCTCTCTCCGGCATTGCAGATGAACCTCTTTTCCATCACAAGCCATCGGGGCTGCTGTGGTGGGTGCGCTTTCTGCTCGATTGCCACCCACGAGGGCAAACAAATTGTGTCGCGATCTCCGGAGTCCATTCTCCAGGAAGTTCAGACATTGACCCGGCACCCCGCATGGAAAGGATATATCTCAGACATCGGAGGCGCCTCGGCTGAGATGTACGGGATGGATTGCCGTCAAAAGGGCTGTGAGAAATCCTCTTGCCTCCATCCGGAGCCGTGCAAGAATCTTTCTTCCCTATCCCCCTTCTTGGAACTCCTCCGGCAATGCAGAAAAGTCCCGGGGGTGAAAAAGGTCTTCGTAAGTTCCGGTGTCCGTTTCGATCTTTTCCTGCAACACCCTGAGCTTCTTGAAGAGATTATGGTTCATCACGCCGGCGCCTTTCTTCGGATCGCTCCGGAGCACACGGAGGACGAAGTGCTCTATCTCATGAAAAAACCCTCCTTCGAGACCTTGGAGCAATTCATCCGTCTTTTCCAATTCATCAACAGGGGCCTTCGTCGAAAAATCCAATTAGCGCCTTACCTGATAGTCGGGCACCCGGGAGAAAGGCCGGACCATGTGGCATCCATGGCTAAGAAGCTCAAGGACCTGGGCTTTTCGACAGCGGATGTCCAGGTCTTCACACCCAGTCCCGGGACCCTTTCAACAGCCATGTTCTATTCCTGCGTTTCACCGACTTTCGCTCCTATTGAAGTGGAAAAAAATGTCCAGGCGCTGATCCGCCGGAAAAACCTGTTGGCGGACCGGACGACGATTCTGCCTTAAACAAGGTTGAGCGGTTCAGGTTAAAAAAACTTTGACATAAACCGGGGCCTATCCTATAGTGATCGCACTTTTGGATCCGGTTTTGGCGTTCATCCCCAGAGCCTGCCGAAAAAGGCCTCTGGGGTTTTTCGTTCCCCCGGCAACAGGGCGATTTGCCGAAGCGCTTGTTGCTGAAGGCTCGGCCATGCCGGACAAAAACAGGAGGATCATGGGAAAGCAGAGTCAAAACAAATTCAAAAAGCGGCAAAGGGAATTCGAGCGCAAGCGCAAAGCCAAAGAAAAAATGGACCGGCGGCAGGGGAAGAAACCGATCGAGGAAGACATGGTAACGACCGATAACCAGGTTACCCCCGATGAGCCCGCTCAGGCCGAATGATTCGCGAGATCATCAAGGCTGGATTCTCATAAACAGGCATTTACAAATGCGAAATAAGTGCGATATAAGAACGAAGTTCAATGAGAGGAGAAGCGATGAATATTTACGTGGGCAATCTGTCTTACACCGTGACGGAAGAGGATTTGCAGAAGGCCTTTGAAGCTTTCGGGCAAGTAGCCTCCACTTCCATTATCAAGGACAAGTTCAGCAACCAGTCCAAAGGGTTCGGATTCGTGGAGATGCCCGTGCAGGAAGCAGCGCAGGCTGCCATAGAGGGCATGAACGGCAAGGACCTGAAGGGACGTGCCATCAACGTCAATGAGGCGCGGCCCCGCACCGACGACCGCCGAGGCGGCGGTGGTGGAAGGCGGCCGGCCGGGAGACCTCGCTACTAGTAGGCGACCGAATCCGCCTTTGGGCTTTCTCACCTGGGCCGGCCTGCGCAGAAGGTATTCACCCAGCCCTGAGGGCTATCAAAAAAACCTTCTGAAAAGATCCATGAGCCCGCTTTTTCTTCAAAGCCGATGCCGGGGCAGTCGGTGAGAGGGATGAGTCCGTCTTTCACCCGAGTGGTTTCCGCGAACCCTCCAAAGGGGGCAAAAATCCCCGGGTAGGACTCATTTCCGCGCAGACCCAACCCCGCTGCGATATGCAGTGCGAACTGATGCCCCCCATGGGGAATGCATCGTTCTGATGACCACCCGTGGGCCTCAAGCACCTCCAGCATCATTCAAAAATCCTCCCCCCGTTCTTCCAGAAGACGGAGAATTCTGTCCGTTACCTGGCCGGTATTGGCCTTGCCTCCCAGGTCCGGGGTCACGGTGCCTTCCGCAGTGGCGGTTTCGATGGCGGCCATCAGAGCCTCTGCAGCCCGGTGTAGACCGAGGAAGTCCAACATCATTTGCACCGACCATAACGTGGCAATGGGGTTGGCGATTCCCTTGCCGGCGATGTCGGGGGCCGAGCCGTGAACCGGTTCGAACATGGAGGGAAACTGCTTTTCAGGGTTGAGGTTAGCCGAAGGAGCAATGCCCATGCCCCCGGCGGTGGACGGGCCGAGGTCCGAGAGAATGTCGCCGAATAGATTGGTGGCCACGACGACGTCAAACCAGTGGGGATGCAGCACAAAATGGGCCGTCAGGATGTCGATATGGTACTTGTCCCGGCGAACGTGGGGGTATTCGCTTCCGAGGGCTTCAAAGCGTTCGTCCCAGAAAGGCATGGTGTATTTGATCCCATTGGATTTTGTGGCCGCAGTCAGGTGTTTGGCCGGTCGTGACGCGGCCAGTTCAAAGGCAAAACGCATGATCCGGTCAACGCCTTTTCTTGAAAAAATAGACTCCTGCACAACCACCTCGCGCTCGGTGCCGTGAAAAAGCCTTCCCCCGATGTCGGAGTACTCCCCTTCGGTGTTTTCCCGGATCACGACATAGTCGATGTCTGCGGGTTTTCGTCCTGCAAGGGGAGTCGCAACCCCTTTAAGCAACCGAACGGGGCGCATGTTGACGTACTGGTCAAAGCCTCTGCGGATGGGCATCAAGAGGCCCCAAAGGGATACGTGATCAGGCACCGCCGGATCACCCACGGCGCCGAGCAGGATGGTATCAAAGCCTTTGAGACGGTCCAAGCCGTCGGGAGGCATCATGACCCCATGTTCCAGGTAATACGCGCAGGAATACGGAAATTCCTCGTATTCCACCTCGAAGTGAAATTGGGAGGAAAGAAATTCAAGCACCCTTACCCCTTCGGGCGCCACTTCCTTGCCGATGCCGTCGCCGGGGATCAGCGCAATTTTATAGGCCATGGACCGCTCCTTTCAAGAAACATCCGGCTGTTAAAAGAAAATGCGCAGGATCGCGAGCAGCACACCCCGAAAAACCCGCACAAGAGATGACCCATGCACAAGGCGCCTCAGCTCCCGAGCATCTTGAGGATCTCGTCGTTTTGCGGGAATCGGCCGGTTTCGTGCTTTGAGTAAATGAGGGTGCCGTCGAGCACGACGTCGAAAATGCCGTTCTTCCCCTTGATCAGCTCTGCTTGGACCCCGAATGAATCGGAAATTGCGGCCGCCAAACTGGAGGCCTGGGGCAGGTAATTTCAAGGAACACAGTAGGTAATGGATATCTTCATTTGAGTCTTCCCCTCCTCTTCCCGGATGCGTTCTCCAAAGCCGATACGCCGTGCGCCCCCTTGAAAGGGCGAGGGCCGGCTCATTTGCGGTTGCGAGCCGATTCTATGGCCCTCCACACCTCTTCAGGAGTCATGGGCGTGCGGTAAAGCCTGACCCCCACCGCGTCATAAATGGCGTTGGCCACAACAGCGGCCGGAGGCCCCATGGTCGGTTCACCCAAGCCTTTGGCGCCATGCGGCCCATAAGCGGCCGGGACTTCCACCAGGACTGCCTCCGTTTCCGGCACGTCCAGGCTGGTGGGAATCTTGTAGTCCGCGAAATTGGGGTTCAGGACCTGCCCCTCCGCACCCAGCTTCAGACTTTCGCTCAGGGCAAACCCGAGCCCCATGGACACACCCCCTTCAACCTGTCCCTCCGCAGCCCGAGGATTGATGACCCGGCCCACGTCATGAGCCGCCACATACCGCTTGACGGTAACGAGCCCCGTGTCCGGGTCTACTTCAACAACCGCGGCATGACAGGCCAGGGTGTTCCCTTTGAAAGCGCTGAAGGAAAGCCCTTCCACCCGGGTTTCGTCAATCGGGTCCATCTCCGGCAAGTAGTTGGCGGAACAAGCCAAAGGCCCGCCGCTTTGCATGTGCCGCGCAAATGAAATCTCCGCAAAGGAAAGGCCCACAGCCGGATCGGTCCGCAGGTATATGCGGCTTCCTTTGATCTCCAGTTGCGCCGGATCGACATCAAGCCTCGCTGCGGCCTCGTGAAAGAGTTCCTCTTTGACTTTGACCGCAGCCATCTGTGCCGCCTTGCCGATGGTGAAGACACCACGACTGCCCCCGATACCGTGGTCATACACGGTTGTGTCCGTGTCACCGGAGGCCAGGTGCACCTCCTCGGCTCGCAGACCCAGCTCCTCGGCCACGAGTTGCGGCAGGCTGGTATAAAGATAGCCCGTGCCCATATCCACAGCCCCGGTGATGATGCCCACCGTCCCATCCTCATTGACCCGAACCGTGACCGATGTGGCCCACCCCCCACTTAGCCAAAACATGCAGGCCATGCCCCGGCCCACATTCTTTTCCCTGGGCAGGGTGCGCCAACCTATGGCCTCCGCCGCTTCGCAAACCACCTTCTTGAAGTCCACATCTACGAGGGTCTGGCCTACAGCCGATTTTTCGCCGGCTTCCAGGAGATTTTTCAGGCGAAAATCCAGAGGATCCATGCCCAACCGATGCGCCAGGTTGTCGGTGTGAGATTCAAGGGCAAAGGTTGTTTGTGGTCCGGACGGCCCTCTCATGCTGCCGCAGTTCATCTTGTTTGTGTAGACGCAGTAGCCCTCCAGCAGGAAATTGGGCACTCGGTACACTCCGCCCCAGAGTTGAGCCGACAGGGTCACCGTGGTCGGCCCGTTCCCGGAATAAGCCCCGGTGTCATACACCAGCCGGACCTTCCGGGCGACCAGACTTCCGTCCTTTTTCATGCCTGATTTGACCCAAAAAACGGCGCGGTGTCTGGGATTGGTGCAAGCGAATTCCTCGGCCCTGGAGTAGACGATCTTGACCGGGAGGCCGCACTTTTGAGCGAGAAGCACCGCATAGGGTTCGATATTCAACTCCAGCTTGCCCCCGAAGCCCCCTCCGATGCGGGTGGCCACGACACGCAGCCGGCTCATGGGGATCTGCAACGATTGATGCAGGTAGCGCCTCATGGCAAAGGGTTTCTGGGTGGTCGACCAAACCGTGATCCGGCCCGAAGCTTCCACCTCAGCCACGGCAGCATGGGTTTCTATACTTGACTGATGCTGAATTTGGGTGGAAAAGTTATCTTCGATCATGATGTCCGCCTCGGCAAAACCTCTTTCCACGTCCCCCACTTGGACTCGAGCCACAGTGCAGACATTGCCGTGAGTTTCGGTCCGGAATCCTCGCACATACTCGCTCAACCGCTCATGCACAAGCGGTGCATCGGACTTCATAGCCGCTTCGGCGTCAAAGATCGGCTCAAGAGGCTCATAGTCGACATGGATCAGTTCCAGGGCCTGAGCCGCGATCTGCTCGCTTAAGGCGGCCACGGCCGAAACAGCCTCGCCCCGGAAACGCACCTTATCTCGCGCCAGAACCAGTTGGTCCTTGATGTCCACGCCGTAATATCCTTCAGGAACTTCACGGCCGGTCACAACAGCCAGGACCCCGGCCAGCGCTTCTGCTTCGCGGGTATCGATGCTCTTGATACGAGCATGAGGATGGGCGCTTCTAAGGATCCTGCCGTAAACCATGTTGGGACGAAAAACATCGGCCCCAAAAATGGAGGCGCCTTGAACGTGCTCCAAGGCGTCAGGGCGGCAGCAGCTTCGCCCCACATTGGACTCCCCTTCCGAGGCCGGCGGCGCGGTTCCATGAGCAAGACCTTCAACGGCATCCACCATCTTCTTGTAACCGGTGCAGCGGCAGAGGTTGCCTGACAGGCCTTCTTTGATCATTTCCCGGGTCGGTTTGGGATCTTTTTCCAGCAAGCTCTTGGCCGCCAGAAGGGCTCCGGGGGTGCAATAACCGCACTGCACCGCGCCATGGCGCACAAAAGCATCCTGCAAAGGGTGGAGCCGGCCGTGGCCGGGAGCCAACCCCTCTATCGTCTCCACCACGGAGCCGTCGCACTCCGCGGCCGGCACCAAACACGCATTGACGGTCAGACCGTCCAAGACAACCAGGCAGGCCCCGCATTCCCCGCTTCCACAGCCTTCCTTGGTCCCGGTCAACCCCAGGTCTTCGCGGAGAACCTTGAGCAGAGTCTCGTCCGGGCGGATTGCCAGAGACTGACGTTGGCCGTTCACGGTCAATGTAAGGGATATCGTGTTCACCGCCACCTCTCCACCCCTGTACAGGGCAAGTTGCCTAATCCGCTAATAATTCGCGCGGTGAGGACACCGGCCATTCGGCGCCGGTACTCGGCCGAAGCGCGATGATCGGAAATGGGTTGGACCGCGGCCGCCGCCGCTGCCGCTGCTTTCATAACGAGGTCGTAATCGATGCGTTTTCCTTCCAAGATCGCTTCCGCTTCAGGCGCCCGGATCGGTGTGGGCGCCACCGCACCCAGGGCAATCCGGACCTGAAAGCAGGTCCCATCCCTTCCCGGGCATAAGGAGGCGCATGCATTGACAATCGCTATTTCCATGGCCTTGCGCTGCCCCAGTTTTTCAAAGTTCGCTCTTTTCTGCGAGTCCCTACGAAGCCTCAGGCCTTTGAGGATTTCCCCTCGCCGGAGGGCGGAACGGCCCGGGCCCAAAAAAAACTCCTGAAGGGGCATTGTCCGTTCCCCATCCAGGCCCCAGATGAGCGCCTCGGCGTCATAGGCCAAAAGAGGAGGCGCCGTATCTGCAGAGGGCGAAGCGTTGCAAATGTTCCCGCCGATTGTGGCCCTGTTCCTGATCGACGGAGAACCGACCAAGCCTGCAGCTTTGGCAAGGGCCGGGAAGTGTCGCCTGATCCATGGCGCTTGGGCAACCGCGGACTGGCGCACCAAAGACCCGATAAAACAGCTTCCATCCGATTCCTCTCGCAAATCCGCAAGGCCGGGCACACGCCTTAGAGAAACCAGGGAGGTCTCCGGCGCATTCGGCGCCGCCAATTGGACCATCAAGTCGGTGCAGCCCGCGGCCGGCCGGCTCTCTCCATGCAAGGAGTTCAAGAGCTCGGCCGCTTCTTCAAGACTGGTTGGCGCATAAAAGTTTTTTACAGGCATAGTGTCCTGACTGAAATCAGTACCCCATGAAAATCCTCGGCAACACCAGGGAGAACCAGGGCACATAGGTAATAACCAGCAAAAAACCGATCATGGTCATAATATAGGGCAGAATCGGTTTGACGATGCTCGTCAGGGGCACGTTGGCAATACTGGAGGCGATGATCAGGGAAATTCCGAAAGGGGGCGTGGTAAAACCGATCCCCAGGTTCATGACCACAAAAGTGCCGAAATGAACCGGGTCCACCCCGAGGCTCACGGCGACAGGAAAGATAATCGGCACCACGATGATCACGGATAGAGAAGCGTCGAAAAACATGCCCATGGCCAGGAGCAAAAAATTGACTGCCAGAAGAAACACGTACTTTCCTCCGGGGATGTCGGCCATGAAGGCGGCCAATTTCATGGGGATCATCTCCCGCGCCATCACCCAGCCAAAAGCGTACGATATGCCTACCACCAGCATGACCACCCCGGAGATGGATGCGGACTTCCAGAGGATCTCCGGCAACTGGGAGAGCCTGATCTCACGGTACACCGCAACGGACAAGATGAAGCCGTATATGACCGCCACGGCCGCGGCTTCGGTTGCCGTGAAAATCCCAAGGATAATTCCGCCCAGGATGATCACGCCCATGAACAAGGAAAGAAGGGACCGTTTGACGGCCACGAGCAGTTCCCAGAAGGTGGCTCGCCTTTCCCGGGGAAGATTCTTCTTGCGAGCGATGATGTAGGTCAGAACCATGAGGATAAGTCCCATGCTGATGCCTGGGACAAACCCGGCCAGAAAAAGCGCGCCGATGGAAGTATTGGTCAAACTCCCGAACACGACCATGGTCAGACAGGGAGGAATGAGCACGCCCATGCCGGCGGCTGCCGTGACCAGGGCGGCCGCAAAACTGGCGTCATAGCCCCGTTTCTTCATGGGGGGAATCATGACGCTTCCGATGGCCGCTGTATCCGCAGCCGAGGAACCGGAAATATCGGAGAAAAAGATCGTGGCCACCATGACGACCATCCCCATGCCTCCCCGGATATGGCCGACCAGGGCATTGGCCAGATCCACGATACGCTTGGAAATTCCTCCCGTCTCCATCAGCATCCCGGCCAGGATAAAAAGGGGCACGGCCAGGTAGGGAAAATGGGCAAGACCTGAAAAAACCATCTGGGGCAGGATGGCCAGGGAAAAACCGCCGATCATGAGAGAGCCGGCGGTTCCCACGGCAATGGCAAAAACAATAGGCGCACCGATGAGCAGGAGAAGAAAAAATGTGGTGAAAAGCACGCCCGCCATGCCCTAACCCTTCTCCTCCACACCCCGCAGGACGGTCTTCACCGTCAGAGCGACTGTGTGGACCAGCATGACCAACGCCGAGAGGGGCAAGACGGCGTATATGTAGGCCACGGAGTATTGCAATGCTGCCGTCACTTGCCCCTTCATCATGACGGCCAGCCTGAAACCGTAGATCAACAGGACGGTCAAAACAAAAAGGATGGTGCAATAGATCAAGACTTGAACCCATTTTTTGACGGGAGCCGGGAAGAACCTGAACAGGACGTCCAAGCTGGGGTGGTCGCCGTGGCGGAGAGCAACACTGGCTCCCAAGAGGGACATCCAGACAAATGAGAAACTGGCTGTTTCTTCGGACCAGGCCAAAGGCAGGGCCAGGAGGTAGCGAAAAACAACCTGGAGAAAAACAAGGATGGTCATGGCCGCAAGCAGAAATGCGGTTGCATGCTTCATGATCCCGTTAAGGGTTTGGCTGATCCGATCCAATGTGTCCATGGCGGGCTGTCCCTGGGTTCGAATGCTGCTGATACGGTATTGTGCAGCCTGCGATCGAGAGCATCAAGGGAAGTGCGAAACCCCTGTCGGCTGCAACACAAAGCATGCTTCACCGTCTGGGCGGAAGTTCTCCTCGCGTCTTCGCACAGAGGTTCATCCCTCTGCAGGAACGACGGAAGGTTCGGACCGATCATCGAAAAGTCCAGATCCGGGGGTCTCCTTGGAGGCCCCCGGTCCAGCGCGCACCGCTTATTTCACGGCCTTGATCTGGTCGATGATGTCCTGGCCCACCTCGGCGGCATAGGTGTCGCTGATCGCTTTTGAGGCTCGCTTGAAGGCTTCGATGTCAGCCGTATTGAACTGGACCTTGTCCTCCCGGGCCAGTTTTCCGATAATCCGGTAATCCATGTCCTTGGTGATTTGGGCCGCTGTCGGGATCAGTTCGCTTGCCGTTGCCACAATGGCGCTCTGAACGTCCGCTGGAAGAGAATCGAATTTCTTCTTGGACATGCTTAGCACAAAGGACTGGTACTTATGGTTTGTTATGCTGAAGTAGGGGGCCACCTCGTAATGCTTCACGATGTGATATGAGTAGGGTTCCAGCCCCGCCGCGTCAATGACGCCCTGTTGCATGGCCGTATAGACCTCGCCGAAGTTCATAGGCACGGCCTTGGCCCCCCAGGCGTTCTTCAGATCCACGTAGAGAGGATTTTGAATGACCCTGTATTTCATGCCCGCCAGATCCGCAGGAGTAAAGATCGGCTTCTTGCGGTTGTACACGCATCGAAATCCGAGGTCGTAACACGCCAGCACCTTGATGCCGTGACGCTCCATTTTCTGGTTTATGGCCTGGCCGATGGGGCCGTTCATCACTTTGAGCGCATGGTCGATATCCCGGTAGAGGTAAGGCACATCAATGTAGACCATTTGCTTTTCCCAAAGCGCCAGGAGGGAGCTCTGGGTGATCGCCATATCCAGCGAACCGATGATCTCGGCCTCCAATGAATCTTTTTCGCCCCCCAACTGGCCGGCCGGAAAAATCTTCACCGTGACCTTGCCGCCGGTTTTGTTCTCCAGCATTTCTTTGAATTTCTCGGCGATGATTTGATACACAAAGGTCGGGGGTGCGCTGTGGGCAAGAGACAATTCAATCTGCGCGGCCTGCACGGCAGTTGAATGAAGCCCGAACAGAGTAAATCCCAAGAACAAAACGCTCACAACCAACAAGCCGGTTTTCTTTACACCTTTCATGGTCATAACCTCCTTGAAATAAGATGGAGCAGGATGGATCCCTTTCGCCGGAACGCAATGGGTCGGTTTTGGACGTGAAACCTTCAAAAAACCCGGCGCCAGGGTATACAAGCCGGCTTGCCATGTCAAATCAAAAAGAACGGATGATCGATCGTGAAGGGGTTCCCGAAGGATACAGCCCTATGCTTACCGGCGCCAAAGCTCGCGCAGATTTTGCACCAGGAGATGGGCGCTCACGATCAGCACCAGGAACAGGAGAATTTTCCAGAGGAATTCATAGAGAAAATGCGTTCATGCTGAGGTATCGAGGCATGAGCCGCGGCGTTCTCCCTCCACCCTTTTTCAAAAGATAATGGAGGGCCATGCTCTGCGGAAAGGAGCGAAGCAATCTCTGCATCACCTTAGGGTGCCGAAGAGCCTTCTCTTCCCTTCTTTTGGCTCAAGCGGAGGTAGCGATCCGAGATTTGCTGCATCCTCCTCCGGTTCGCGCCGAAGTCATAGTACCCGGTTCTGGAGGCTGAACGGAAGTGAATCAACCGGGCGGAATCGTCCAGGACAAACTCCACGTCGTCCACGAAACGGAAAAGGGCCGAGCGGAATTCCACATGAAGGGATTCACGTGAAGCGGACACGATGACGGCCCGATTCATCTCCCGCACAATTGAAACCAAGCGGTTCATGCTTTCCTCGGCCGAGTTGAGATAGGGAAGCGGGGGCATCGCGCGACCCGGGTCTTTGCTCTTGGTGGACACGCAATTGGGTGAATCAGGGCAAGGCGCAAGGTCGGCCGGGATTTTACTGCGGCTCTCCTGAGCATGGCCGGCACATGCGACGGCGCTCATGACAATGAGAAACAAGGCCACGATTTTTATTCTCCCTTTAAGCATGATGAACTCGTGAAAAACCCCTCAGGTCGTCACTCCCGCGCAGGCGGGAGTCTAGAAGACTCTGAGAGGACTGGATTCCCGCCTGCGCGGGAATGACGGAAAAAGCCGCTTTCTGACAGATTGCGAAACCATCAAAGGCACAGCCCGCCACACGGCTGGCGGGTAAAAGGCACAAAGGGACAAAGCAGAAGAGTTCTTTTTTGTCTTTACCCTTTGCATCTTTGTCCCTCTTTACCTTTGTGCCTATCTTCATTGCGCCGGACCGCTCAAATCAAGTTCCGGAGGGGCGTCATGCATCCCCTTCACCCATCTTGAGGGAAAAGCCCCAAGGCCGTTCGCCGCGCCCAGGAGAGCCCCAAGCACCGCCCCCCGGTGCACGTTGTCTCCTCCTAAATGGGTATTGGCGATCAGTCCCTCCTCAGGCCGGTCGTGGTATTTTAGTGCCAGGTAGAGCACCGACGGCACCGAGTCCTCCACGTAACAGGCCGTGCTGAGGCGCCGTCCCACAACCGCTTCATCGGGTTCATCGAGCCAGCGTAAATAGGGGAAACCGTATAACGGGCTCTTTTGCTCCCGGATCTGCTGCACCAAAACCTCGCGGAGGGGGCGCCCGGAAAGGATTTCCAGAAGAAGAGGGATTAGAACCTCTGCGGCGTTGCGCATCTTTTGTCCCAAATGGGTGAGGGAGAGGTGTTCGAGGGCCGCCTCCGCGGCCCGGGAAGCGGAATGCCTGTAGAAGACGACAATAGGCACCAGGCCGACCAAGCCTCCAATGTGCTTCTCCATGACCCCGCAATGGCGGGGGTTCTTGCCCGCCGCATAGTTGGTGAAAAAATGGCGGTGATATTCTTCCACGTACGTGTCGCGGTGTGAACCGGGCGTTGTCATAAAAGGCATATAACGACTCAGGT
>Ga0209498_1002040_pt1 | contig 12305 bp, 16 predicted proteins | sample WalLakDeSediment_FD_184131 | JGI IMG/M metagenome (GOLD analysis project Ga0209498, IMG submission 184131) | Lake sediment microbial communities from Walker lake, Nevada to study Microbial Dark Matter (Phase II) - Walker Lake 11/02/13 Deep... | ecosystem: Environmental > Aquatic > Freshwater >...
AGCTTCCTTTTTCACACAGCGGCAAATGACTTTTGGGGGTTTGGGCAATGGTTGGAACAGCACAACGCAGCGGTGGCCACAATCGCAACGGCTCCGTCGTGGGCGTGGGCGATGGCAAGCCGCAGTCACCGCGAGATCTCGATTCGGTTGCCGCGGATAAGTTCGACTGGCTGATGGACCGCATTGGAGCCAACAAAAAAAGTTCTCCATTCTGCCGGGCGGACGGGGCCGTGATCGCAGCGTTGGCCGAACTGCTGGCCAGCCAGGAAGCAATCGCAACCGTCCTGAGTCGAGAACCCGACAACGACAAGTTCCTGCGCTTGCGTCTCAACTACGCCGTGCAAATCAGCCGCTATTCCGCGTTGCTCGGTTTGTGTCCGAGAGACCGCGAACGGCAGCCGACAACGGAAGATCCGCAAGACGCCGACCCAGTGTTGGCGATGCTTTCCAAGATGCAGAGGTCGCGTGAAGTCAATTGAGCAAGAATGTAGAGACTACGCTGCCGGTGTCGTCAGCGGCGAAATCGTCGCGGGCCGGTGGGTGCGTCTCGCTTGCGAACGGTTTCAGCGTGACATCGCACAGACCGACTGGTGCTATCGGTTCGATGCCGAAATCGCGGAGAACGCGTGCCTGTTGTTTCCGGTCGTGTTCCGGCACTATAAGGGCGAATGGGAAGGCAAGCCGATCGATCTATCACCGTTTCAAACTTTCGTGACGGCTAATATCATGGGATGGATTCACAAGGAAACGGGGCTGCGTCGCTTTCGCAAAGCGTTTGTCAGCGTCGCACGGAAGAACGGCAAGACAACCTGGGCCGCGGGTCTGGCTATCCTGTTCGCTTTTTTTGACTGTGAGGCAGCGGCGGAAGTCTACATCGGTGCCACTAAGAAAGAGCAGGCCGCAATTCTGTTCGGTGATGCGAAGGCGATGATTCGTCGCAGCGAGACGTTGAAGAAATACGCGGACGTTCGGGTACCGCTGATCGCATTCCCGCAGTCGGATTCGCTTATTCGTCCGCTGGGTTCCGATCGTCCATACGACGGACTCAACCCGCATTGCACCATCAAGGACGAGGTGCATGCCATGACGGAGCAGCACCGCAAGTTCTACGACACGATGAGGACCGGCGGCGGTGCGAGGCGTCAACCGCTGGACCTGACGATCACCACGGCCGGCGATGATAAGTCGTCGATCTGGCTGGAAGAAATCGGGTACGGCCGCATGGTGCTCGAACAGCAGCTAGACGATGAGGAGCTATTCTTCTACTCGGCAGAGATCGACGAAAGCGACGACCCGTTAGACGAGGCGTGCTGGCCAAAAGCTAATCCTGGGCTGGGTGACTCGGTAAAAATCGGCTACCTGCGGTCGATGGCCAGCGAAGCGAGGGCTTCGAAAACGGCGATGAACAGGTTCAAACGCTACCACTGCAACACGCAGACGAGCAGCACCGAGCAAGCAATCGACCTACCGACGTGGGATGCACTCGGCACGGGGCTGTCTGACTGGGATGAGGCCGACGCTATCGGGGCAGGATTCGACCTCGGCGGCCGTGACGACCTGGCAAGCTATGCGTTCGTGGCTCGGTTCTTGGTGGGGGAGGATGAGGACGAACAGCCGATCTACCGATACGAAACCCGCCAGCGGTCGTTCCTGTTCGCCGACAGCAAGCGGGACTTGACGAAGGAACCTTACCGATCGTTCATCGCTTCCGGTTTGATCTCGGTCGAGCGGTACGCGATGGACGCGTTGCAGGCAAGGCTGATCGCAGATTGCCGGCAGATGCCGGTTGAGTTCGTCGGGTATGACCCTTACCAGGCAAGCCAGATGGCAGGGCAGTTGGAGCAGGAAGGGCTAAAGGCTATCAAAATGCCGCAAAATTACTTACACTTCAACGAGCCTATCCGCGTCTTTTTGCAGTCGATGCAGGAAGGCCGATGGGGACACGACGGCAACGACCCGCTAATGCGGTACTGTGCGAGCAACGCCGTTATCGTTCGGGACAGGACCGACCGGTGGATGTTCGACAAGTCGGCGGCGAAAGACAAGATCGACCCGATTGTCGCGATGGTGATTGCGTTACGTGCCTGCATGGCGAGCAAGCCGCGAACGGCTGGCCAGTTGTTTGTTAGCTAAGGAGTTCCAATGGCCACGTTTTCGCTTCGCCAATTTGGCAAACTCGCTTCCGACTTCTACGAGTCGGTGTTTGGCGACGGCAACGGAACGGTAGTAACGCCGCACAATGCGTTGACGTTTCCGCCGATTTGGTACGCCGTCTCTAAGATTAGCGGCAACATTGGACAGCTTCCGCTGGTGCTGCATCGCGAACAAGGCGACCGCCGTGACAAGGCGATTGACCATCCGAGCTACCGGCTGATGAAGGTGAGGCCGAACGGCTGGCAGACGCCGATGATTTTTAAGCGGCAGTTGCAGACGCACGCGCTGCTGTGGGGCAACGCCTACGCCTATGTCGTTCGTCGTGGCAACGTCGTGACCGATCTGTATCCGCTTGACCCTGGCAGTACGGCACCGTGCATGCACCTCGGGCAGAAGTATTTCCTGCACTTGACCGACAAGGACGACCCGCTGCGGCAGATTCTCAACACTGAGGACCGGCAGGTTGACGGCATCCCTGGCGGAGGTCGGATGGTGCTGAGTGACAGCGAGGTAATGCACATTCCCGGACTGGGGTTCGACGGCATTGCCGGCTCGTCTGTCTGGCGGATCGCTTCCGAAAACTGGTCAATCGGCATCCACGCCGATAAGCGGATGCGGAATGGATTCGAGAACGGGTTCAAGTCAGCGATGCTACTGGAGGCACCCGCGGGAGTTTTCCGCCAAGAGAAAGACGCGAAGGAGTTCATTGACAATTTCAATTCCGTCCACTCGGGAAGCCGCAACCCCGACAAGGCCGGGCTGCTTCGCGAAGGCATCAAGGCGAACGTCGTCAGCATGAGCGGAGCGGACGCACAGGTAATCGAGAATCGCCGCTACGCACGACAGGACGCGGCGTTGTGGTTCCTGATCGAGTCGATTCTCGGCGACGATTCAAGTGTTAGCTACAACACGCTGGAACAGAAAAACCTGGCGTATCTAGCCAACTGCCTCGGCACGTGGATGGTGCTTTGGGAACAGGAATGCAATCGAAAGCTACTGACGGAACGCGATCAACTGACGCACTATTTCAAGTTCCACGACCGAGCGTTGCTTCGCACCTCGCACAAGGAGTCGATGGAATCGCTTGCCCGCGGAATCTCGGCAACGATCTACTCGCCGAACGAGGCGAGAGAGTTGCTGGACATGAACCCGTATGAAGGCGGCGACGTCTATTCCAACCCGGCTATCACTGTCCACGACAGCGATGATCCGATTGACGCGACCAGCGACGCAGCCGAGAACGCCATTCGGCACCGCATCGCACACATGATCGGGATTGAGGCAAAGCGGGTGGCGACGGCGACGACCAGTAAGAACTACTGCGATTGGCTTGACAAGTTCTATGCCGGATGGCAGACGCGAATTGCCGATGCCATCGTTTCGATCTGTCCCGAAATGTCGGACGGCCGAGCGGACGAGATCGCGGCCGGCCACTGCGACCAGTCAAAGGAAATCCTGCTAGACGCGGCCGGCCGGGCAACGCCTGACAGCCTGGCGGCGGAAGTCAGCGAGTGCGTGGCGTCGTGGGATTCGCGAGCCGATGGAATCGTAACCTTGATTCGGGAGGGTGTCTGATGTTTGAGTTCAATGCCGAGAGCGGCGAAGTGTACCTGTATGACGGGATCGGCCCGGAGTATTTTGGGTTCATCGACTCGGGCACGATGATCCGTGCGTTGTCGCAGATCAAAGGCCGCGCCACGGTACGGATCAACAGTCCTGGCGGATCGGTCGACGAGGCCATTGCGATTTACGGAGCGATGAAGCGGCATCCCGGCGGCGTCGACGTCGTGATCGACAGCGTGGCAGCATCGGCGGCGTCGTTCATCGCGTTGGCTGGCGAGCGGATCACGATCGCACAAGGCGGTGCGATGATGATTCATTCACCGATGTTCGGTGCCATTTTCTATGCCAACGCTCGAGACTTGCGGAAGTACGCCGACGAACTGGACGTCCATGAGGATCGCGTTGTTGGCTTCTACGCCGACCGGATGAAGAAGGACAAGGACGAGGTTAAGGAACTGCTGGCAGCGGAGACGTGGTACACCGCAGAGCAGGCGGTTGAAGCTGGCCTAGCTGATGCTGTCGGTGACGTGTCCGCGGTGCCTACGGCAATGCCGGAGGACATGCTACGGCGGGCGCCGGAGTCGATCCGCATCGCCGCGGTGGCAGCACAGGCCGGGAGCCGCACACCGTATCCGATTCAGCGTATCCGTGCCGGCATGCTGCTGAGCCGAGCAAAAACGCTTGACACGTTATCCCCAAAGGGATAGATTGACCGCACACGACTAACTATCGCAACTCGGCAACTCGTTAGCGGCCGGTTCGATTGGCAGTCACTTGGACAGAAACCAAGTGCCAGCCGATGGACCTGCCGTTTATTTTTTGGCTTCATCGGTTGGCATAACAGCCATTCGAGGATGACCAATGAAGACCCTATCCGAGCGTATCAAAGCGCTGACCGAGCGAAGGAACGAGTTGCTTGCGGAGGCCGAAGCGTCTGTCGCGATGGCGACCAGCGAGAATCGGGAGCCGACCGCCGAAGAACAGACCCGACTGACCGAATTGGTCGGCGAGGATGGCACCGGCGGGGCTGTCGCGGCTGCACAAAAAGAACTGGTGCGGCTGCAAAATCTGGAAAAGCTCCAGAAGGAGTCGTTGGCGATTCAGTCCGTCAACTTCCGCCCTGACTTCTCGGGAACCGCACCAGCACCGCAGAACGACCGCATCCCGGCACGGGCCAAGCGGCAGAACACTCGTCACTACCAGTCGAGCGAAGACGCCTACGAGGCTGGCCAGTTTATTCTGGCGACCGTCGGCGGCAGCAAGTCGGCACAGCAGTGGTGCAAAGAGCAAGGCGTTGTCGCGACGCACGTTACCTTTGACAATCCGAAAGGCGGCTACACCGTCCCTGAGACGCTGGAATCGGCGATCATTCGGTTGGTCGAGGAACGCGGCACATTTCGTCGCAATTCTCGCGTCTATCCGATCGGCGGTGGTTCGGCACTGCTGCCACGGCGAGCAAGCGGGTTTACCGCAAGCTTTGTTGGCGAAGGCGAGGAAATCACCGACAGCACCGCGGCGTTTGATCAGATCAAGCTGGAAGCTAAGAAGCTTGCAGTCTTGACGAAGATCAGCAGCGAGCTGGATGAGGACTCGGTGGCAGCGCTGGCCGACTTCGTGACGGCTGAGTTTGCGTTGGCGTTTGCCGACAAGGAAGACCGCTGCGGGTTCAACGGTGACGGCACCGCAACCTTTGGCGGAATCAAGGGCGCGAAGAACGCGTTGCTGGACGGGTCGATTGTGGTCGCTGCCAACAAGTCCTTTGGGGCTTTGGTGATCGGCGAGTTCCACAAGATGATGGCTAAGCTTCCGATGTTCCCCGGCATTCAGCCTCGGTGGTACATCAGTTCGGCTGGCTATCACTCGTCGATGGCACGGTTGCAGATCGCGGCCGGCGGAAACAACGTCGCGGATCTCGGCAGCGGGCCGGTGGTCCAGTTCCTCGGCTATCCGGTCGAGATGGTTCAGGTGATGCCGACGGCGTTGACTGACCAGGCGAACGAAAAGGGAACCGTTTATTTCGGTGACCTGGCGATGGCGGCCACGTTCGGCAGCAAGCGGGAGATCACGATTCGTTCGGATCAGTCTCGCTACTTCGAACAGGACCTCACCGCCGTTCGGGCGACCGAGCGTTTCGACATCGTGGTCCACGAAACGGGCACCGCGTCCGTTGCTGGTCCTTTGATCGGCCTGACGTTCAGCGCGTAATCCGCTTGACGCTCCGGGCGGATTTGGTGCCAGCGGGTTTCGGCTCGCTGGCACCTTCAAACACAAAACAAAACCAATGAGGTACATGAGATGAAAGCTTTACAGGTTGCCAAGCGGTCGGTTGTGCTTTTGCCGATTGCTGCGGCTACGGCGGTTCGAACCGCTTTGATCGACACTGATTCCGCAAACGCCGTTGCCGTGACGCTGGTTGTCGGTGCTTTGGCGAACACTTCAACGGGCGTTGGTCCGACGTTGCAGTTCCGTCACAGCGACGACGACACGGCGGATTTTGCCACGTTTGACGCGACGCTTAACCGGACGCTTACGGGTCGAACCGGACTCGTCTCGCTGACGCTGCTGTCCGACATGGCGAAGATCAAGAGGTATGTGGAACTAACCGTTACGCCGGGGGTAACTGTTGGGACCGACGCCGTGATCGTCGCGGCTACGGTCGAGCTTGATCCGGACATCCGGGTCAGTGCTCTTTCGAGCTTGGCGACCGAAGTCGCCGCAGGTTAATTCCTTCCAACCGCCCGGGGCAGACAGTGGGTAAGGAATCGATTCGGTGTGCCGGTTTGATGACGGCGGGACGGTATGAGAATACTCGTGCCCGAAACGTGATCGATACGGCGTTTCGGAAAGCGGGTATTCCGCTGAGTGTCAGTCTGGGGGTTTACTATCACCAGTGCATGCAAAACATGATGCTCGACACGCTCGAGCTGGATGTTGATTACATCGTGACGGTAGACGGCGATTCGTTCATTGCATCGGATCAAATCCTGTTGCTGCTAAAGGAAATGGTGGAAGACCCGACACTTGACGCAATCGCAGCGATGCAAGCAAAGCGTGGGGAGAACGTGATGCTTGCGGGATGCGACGGCGAAAAGACGGTGACGGTAGGGCCTGAACCTATTCGAGTTGACGCCGCACACTTTGGGCTAACCGCGATCAGGGCGGAGGCGTTACGGAGGACGCCTTTGCCACTGTTCTTGCCAGTCCCGAACGGCGAAGGCCGATGGGATGAAGGTCGAATCGATGCCGACATTTACTTTTGGCAAAACTGGAAAAAGGCGGGTAACACTCTTGCCGTTCATCCTCACGTCCGCATCGGACACATGGAGGAAATGGTGAGCATGTACGACGCCAATTTTCAACTTCATCACGTATACCCGAACGAATGGGAACCAGCGTGAGCTACGTCACAGTTCGATTTTTAAAAGCGTGGCGAACGTGTCCGATTGGATTCGAAGGGGAGACTACAAGTGGTGCTGCACAACTACTGTTCGAGCGGGGAATCGCGGAGCCGGTCGAGTCAGCCGATCCGGTGGAAGCGAACAGCGGCACCGACAGAGGAACCGGTGACGTTACGCCAAGCGAAGGAACACCTCGGCATCGCGGCCGGCGACGACACGCACGATGACCGGTTGCGACTGGCGATCCAAGCGGCTCGCGAGGAATGGGAACGCGACACGGACACGGCGACGACCGAAGGCGAGTTTCGCCAAGTGTTCGAGCAGTTCGACCAATCGCTACCGCTGACAGTCAGGCCAGCAACGGCGGTCGAGGAAATCACGTACATCGACACGGACGGCACTGAGCAGACGCTATCGACGAACGTCTACCAGCTCGACGAGTACAACGGAACCGTGAGACTGCAAGCCAACCAAACGTGGCCGGCAACACGGCAGCAGTTTGACGCGGTGCGAGTGGATTATATCGCTGGACAGTCAGCAGCGTTGGTTCGTGCTGACATCAAACAAGCGATGCTGTTGAAGATCGAACACAGCTTTGATGCACTCGGCGGGACGATTGAAGGCGAGCGGGCGACGCGGGCTTACGAGCACATGGTCGGCAAGCACATCCGGAGCACCTACCCGTAATGCACCGTCCGAACAGCTTCACCGTTGGCCGCATGCGATACAAGGTCGATCTGCAAGAACAGGTCGACGTTGTGGATACGCAAGGTCAACCGGTGACGACGTGGAAAAGCTACCTCTACGACGTGCCGGCAGACTTCGAGGAAACCCGCGGCGGGCAGATGTTTCGCGGTGGCCAAGTGCAGGAGGGGGTGACGGCGGTTTTCACTATGCGGCAGGTCGACCGGATGCAACCGCAGGACCGGATCGTATTTCGCGGCGAGTCATACGGCATTGTGTGGGTCCAGCCTGTCGGCGGTCGTGATCGGTATCAGATCGTCCACGCGAAGGTGGTGAAGTGATCAAGATCAAAACCACGTTTGACGCGTCGCGAGTCAATAAGGTGCTTGCACAAGTGCCGGCCACCTCGGCGAGCGTTGTCTACACAAAGGCACTTCCAGCGGCGGCGAAAGTCGCGATGAACGCAGCGAAACAACGGGCACCTCGCAGTGCACAAAGCGGCAGTGCGGATCGGCAGTCGGCAAAGAGCAAGGCGATTTGGGGAGCAAGACCACTGTCAGAACTAATTTTCTGGAAGGTGGTGAGGGTTCAAAACTCGCTATCGTTCGCACTGATCGGGCCGCTGCGTCCGTGGGGTAACAAAATCAACTTCGTGGCACCGTTCAAGAAGACCAGCAAACGGGTGAAGCTTTGGGGGCGCGATCCGACCAATGTGCCGGCAGAGATGCCTAAGTCTGACCGGTTTATGGAACAGGCTGCTGACGAAACGCGAGGCGAGCAGCAGCGTGCGTTCGTTGGTGCGTTGGTGAAACACGCACGAAGGGAGTTGAAGAAACTACGTGGCTGACGTGGGCGCATCGTTTCGGGCTGTCGTTGTGGCAAACGCTACCGTTGCCGGGTTGATCGGTACGCGGATGATTCCCGACGAACTGGACCAGAACGCAAAGGTACCGGCGGCAACATATCACCGGATTAGCACGACGCACGTGGAAAGCCTGCAAGGCACCGACGTGTTGCTGGCGTCGACCGTCATGGAGGTCCGTGCCTATGGCAAGACGAGACAGCAATCAATCGACTTAGCCAACGCCATCAGGCGATCTGGCGTTAACGGAATGCGAGGCACCTTCTCGGGTGTCGCGATACGGAGCTGTTCGACGACAGGCGGAAGGCGGGACTACACCGAGCCGCCGATCGATGGCACGCACGAGATGCGTTACATCGCTTCACAGGATTTTAGGATTTTTTACGAGGACAGTCCGACATGACCAAGAACGCAATTACCGGCAACGGCGCGACCCTCGCGGGCAGCGTCTACACCGTGGCACTCGACATTGTTTCCATCGGCGAAAACGAGCGGAGCGTTGAGGATCTCAACATCAGCGTGCTGAGTTCCACCGGTGCCCACAAGTTCATTCCCGGCGACCTGTTCGACGGCGGCGAAGTCAGCATGGTGGCACTCGCACGGGTTGGAGTTGCGTTGCCTGCACTCGGCGGAGCAAACCAGACTTGGACGCTGACGTTCCCGAAGGAGAAAACCACGGACACCGCGGCGACGCTTTCCGGAACCGGCTACGTCAAGTCGATCGGTTCGCCATCTTTCGAAAACGACACGGTTGCCACAATCGGCATCACAGTCAAGTTCGATGGCAAGACGGGCCCGGCATACGCGGCAGGCACGGCGGGGGCATGATGATCGATCTACAGATTGAGGATCACTTGATTGACGACGAGCCTACCGACGTTCAGCGGGTGATCTGGAAAGGCGTTGACATTGGCTATGTGTACCGCCAATCGATGCACGTAACCATCTATCAGCGGATGGACGATTCAGAGCGGCGGCAGGTGCTCGCTGCGATTAACAAAGAGCTACCAGGCGAGCGGTATCTATCGGTGCCGCTTGGCGTGGAGCAAGTCGACGAGGAGCAAGAGGAAGATGACGACGACGATTAGCAAGGCGGCACTACTGGCCAAGTGTGAGCGACGGTATCGAGAGGTGCCGATCGGCGGTGGGGAGTGTTGTCGCATCCAATCGCTGACCGAGCGAGAGCGTGCCGACATCGAGTTTCGCTTGTTGAACAGCAAAGGGTCGGTCGACGTCCGCAAGTTGCCGGAGAACAAACTGCGAACGCTGTGCGCTTGCATGGTGGACGGAGAAGGCAACCGGCTATTTGCGGACAACGAATGGTCGCAACTTGAAGCACTCGACAGCGGCGTCATCGCCAAGGTGTATTCGGCCTGCCTCGAGCACATCGGCTTCGAGGATGCAGAGGTTGAGGAACTGGTGGGAAAATCCGACTGAGCGAGCGTATGCGGCTGGCCTGCCGTGTCTGTCTCGCTCTTGGCGTCGATGATCCGGAGGCGTGGCTGGACCGTGCACCGCAAAGAGTGGTCGCGGTTTGGAGAGCGTTCTACCGGTTGGAGCCGTGGGGCAATGACTACCAGCGGCATGCTGTGGAGGCTTCGCTATTGAGCCGAATCAACGCGACGATCGGGGCAAGTTTCGGGGCGAAGCTAAAACCGCTCTCGTTCGCGGACCTAATGCCGCAAGAGTGGGATAGGCCGGAAGCGATCGAGGTCGACTCGGCATCGATCAAACAAGCACAAGCGGCGATTGCTGCTAAGTGGGGAAAGAAGAATGGCAACTAGCCTAACTGCGTTGGTTATGAAGATCGGCGCGGATACATCCGAAGTCGACAAGGCCGCTACGAACATGCAGCGGACCATGCGAGAGGTGAACAGCGTTCTGCGGCAAGCGGAGACGCCAGCGGACAAACTGAGAAAACAAACGGCAGCGTTGGAGGCTGCATTCAACGCCAACAAGATCAGTGCGGATCAGTACCGCAAGGCGATGGACCATCTCAACCGCAGCACCGGCAAGGCAGTCGAGACGAAGCGGAGCCTGCTGAAAGCGCTGTTGCCGGTCGTGTCTGCGTTCCTCGTGTTCCGCAAGATTCGCCAGTCGATGACGGAATTGGACGCGACGATTAAAGCTGCGGCATCCGTCGGCGAGTCGGTTGCAAACTTCCAAGCACTGACGCACGCCCTAGGCGAAGTCGCCGGAATGAGCGAAGGACAGGCATCGACGGCAATTAAGATGATGCAGGTTCAGCTATCCAATGCGGCACTGAACGGCGGCAAGGGAGCGGAGGCAATCCAGAAGCTAGGTCTATCCGTCCGCAGCTTGATGGCACAGAGTCCCGCGGAGCGATTTAACGCGCTGGTGAAGGCGATCGCAGGACACAAGAACGAAGCGGAGAAGGCAGCGCTCGCACAAGCCGTGTTCGGTCGTGCGGCGAAGGACGTGATGGCTGCGGTAAACGCACAGGCCGGCGTGTTCGAGGATTCGCAGAAAGCCGCACGGGATCTCGGGCTGACGCTTTCGCAAGAACAGGCGGCAGCGATTGAAAAGCTGAATGATGCAATCGCTAGGCTGCGGAAGGTTTTCACGATGGCTTTCGCACAAATGGCCATCGCCATTGAGCCGATCGCGATGCAGGTGTTCAAGGTAGCGGAAGGTGCAAGCAAACTTTGGAACAGCCTGAGTGCCGTTGCCAAAACCGCGACAGTGGCGACCGTGGCAACGATTGCGTTAGCGGTGGCGATGCAAGCGTCCGCGCGGGCGATGATTACCGTTCTCGCACTCAGCGGGCCGAAGGGTTGGCTAATCCTCGCGGGAAGCATTGCGGCGGCGGGCGCGGCTACCTGGGCATTCAACAAGTTCATCGCACAGACGCCGGAAGAAATCCGCAACGCTGCGATGGAGGCTGGCAATCTTGAAAGCACGATGATCAGATTCGGCCGACAAGGCAGGACGGTTTCGGAAGAATACAGAACGCAAAAAGCCGAACTAGAAAAGCAGTTGCAAATCCTGAACCTCGGGGAAGACGCATACTTGAGAATGCAACAGTATCGCCAGGGCATGAACCAAACGGAAGTGACGACGCTGCAAAATCTTCGCGACGAGATTCGCATGGTGGAGATGCGGCAAAAGCGAGAACAGGAAATCGCACGAATCCGCAAGCAAGCAGCCGAAGCATTCACCGCCGAAGCAAAATCAGCATTGCAAGCGGCAAGGCAGTCGTTCGCGGTCGAACGTGAGCGTGTCAAGGTGATGCGGCAGGCTATCGCCGCGGGACCGGACAGCATCTCAGCAGGAAGCAGCGAGGCGGCGGCGTTCGTCGCGGGATTGTCCAACGCTGCCATCGCAATGCAAGCCGCACCAGACGCAACGCCAGGCGAGCGGGAGATCATCAAGGAAGCACAGCGGCAGCTCGAGTTGCAACGGCAACAGTTGGCAGAGGAAAAACGGCTAGTGACTGAGGTCCAGCGATTAACTCGAGTCACTCAGGAAAACGCGATCAGGAGGGTTCGCTAATGGGAACGCTGGAAGGACTAGGTAGGGCTGTCGGGAACGTCCGTCTGCGATCGACTAACGGTGTGCCGGTGCTCGAGGAAACTTATGCGTTTACTGTGCTGGCCGCTGCTGCGAACGAATCCTATGCCAGC
>Ga0209498_1002041_pt1 | contig 12305 bp, 11 predicted proteins | sample WalLakDeSediment_FD_184131 | JGI IMG/M metagenome (GOLD analysis project Ga0209498, IMG submission 184131) | Lake sediment microbial communities from Walker lake, Nevada to study Microbial Dark Matter (Phase II) - Walker Lake 11/02/13 Deep... | ecosystem: Environmental > Aquatic > Freshwater >...
AGGTCCAGTTTCGGGTAGCGGTAGTCACCGGTCTGTTTATCTTTTTCGGCAAAGGCGATACTGCCCAGCTCGAGACTGCGGATTCCTCCCCCGATGTAAAGCTCCACGGATATAACCTGGGCCGGAAACTGCTCCTGCGGCACATGGGGCAGAAAACGACGGCCGTCTATATACACGGCATGTCCTCCGGGCGGTTCAACGATAGGCACGCCGCCTTCCAGCAGCAGCTCGGCCAGATAAGCCACCTGGCCCACGCGAAATTCAAGGTAAGGCAGTTCCAGGACATCCTCCAAACCCCGGGCCAGGGCTTCCAAATCCCTGCCGGCCATACCCCCGTAGGTGGGAAATCCCTCATTGATGATCGAAAACTGGCAGGCCTGCTCGTAAAGGGAACGGTCGTTAAAAGCCATAAACCCGCCCATATTGACCAGGCCGTCCTTTTTGGAGCTCATCATACAACCGTCACCGCAGGCAAAAATTTCCCGGGCAATCTCCCTGATGCTCTTCTGCCCGCAGCCTTCTTCCCGCTGATGAATAAAGTAACAGTTTTCAGCGAAGCGGGCCACATCAAAGAAAAGAGGAATGCCGTATTTTCGGGCCAACTCGCCCGCCGCCCTGATGTTGGCCAGGGAAACCGGCTGTCCGCCGTTGTTATTGCAGGTGATCGTAAGCAGGACAAAAGGAATTATTTCTTTATCGTATTCTGTTAACGCCTTTTCCAGTTTTCCCAGGTCGATGTTTCCCTTAAAGGGGTGCCGGTTCTCCGGGTCGAGCCCTTCGTCAATGATCAGGTCGAGGGGCTTGCCGCCGCGCAGCTGGATATGGGCCCTGGTGGTATCAAAATGCATGTTTCCCGGAATAACCATCCCCTCTTTTACCAGTAGATCCATGACATTGTTCTCGGCAGCCCGTCCCTGGTGAGCCGGTAAGACATAAGGATAACCGGTTATTTGCTCGATCGTTTCCTTTAAACGGTAAAAGCTGCGCGATCCGGCATAGGACTCGTCCCCAAGCATCATCGCCGACCACTGTTCCTGGCTCATCGCCGACGTGCCGCTGTCCGTCAAAAGGTCGATATAGACATCTTCAGAGCGCAGAAAGAACACGTTGTAGCCGGCTTCTTTAATCAGCCTCTGCCGTTCTTCCCTGTCGGTCATTCTGATAGGCTCCACCATTTTAATCCTGTAAGGCTCTGCCGGGAAATCTGACGGCATAAAAATCACCCCTTTTTGCATATTTGTATATTTGCATTATAAAAAAAATAAAACCGGTTAAAAAAGATACTTCTTCATAGGTTGCCCTGATCCTGTCATAATTTGAAACAACCTGACGGTCCTGGGATCTCCTGGGACCTATTGACCGGCGTTTTTTCCGCTTCATCGATTTAATCCAGCACTACCGCATCCGGAGGCTGGAACAAAAACTGGATCTGCGGGAATAAAGATCTGCCGCTGTCTTACGTTGTCATTGTCAGGATGCTAGCCCAATCTCTTGTGCAGCAAGCTTCCCACTTCTGCCGGTGTAGCGGCAACCGGGATACCGGCGCTTTCGAGGGCCTGGCGCTTGCCCTCCACCGTTCCCTTGCCCCGGGAGATAATCGCCCCGGCATGACCCATTCGTTTGCCTTTTGGGGCGGTCCTGCCGGCTACATAGGCGACAACCGGCTTGGCAAACCCGGTACCCTTCACAAATTCAGCCACTTCTTCTTCCATTGATCCGCCGATCTCACCAACTATAACTAAAGCCTCGGTTTGCTCATCTTCGGCAAACAGGGGCATCAAATCGGTAAACCTGGTTCCCGGCAGTGAATCGCCTCCACAGCCGACCAGGGTGCTGATCCCGTATCCGGCTTCAATAATATGCGAGGATATTTCGTTGGTCAGGGTGCCGCTGCGCGTAATCAATCCCACCGATCCGGGCCGATAGACATCGGAAAGCCAGACCGGAATAAAACCGACCATAGCTTCGCCTATCGTCGCCATCCCTGGCGTGTTCGGACCAATGATCATCGCTCCGTTTTTTTTAGCCAGCTCCTTTATCTCGAGCATGTCATAGACAGGGACCCCATCAGCCAGGGCTACAGCTTTTTTTATGCCCGCCGCCAGCACCTCGAACAGAGCGTCGCGTGTGAAGCGGGCCGGAACATATAAAACAGCCATGTCAATTGGTCCCTCAGCCACCGCTTCCTCAACCAGATCGTATACCGGAACCCCGTGAACTTCACTCCCGCCTTTGCCCGGTGTTACCCCGGCCGCTATGTTGGTTCCGGACTGCAGCATTTTTTCAGTCCAGAAGCTGCTTTCCTTTCCGGTAATCCCCTGGACCAGTATTTTAGTATTCCCATCGAGAATTATGCTCATCTTGTTCACCTCGCCAGTTTGATCGCTTCTTTTACTGCATCTTCCATGCGATGGAATGGTTCAATTTTCAGTTCTTCCCTGAAGATCCTCCGGGCCTCTTCTTCACCGGTACCGCGGATGCTGGCGACAATCGGTATCGCCGGCTTCAGTTCTTTGATCGCATCGCCCAAACCGCGGCAGATCACATCGGCCCGTGACACCAGGCCAAAGGTGTTGATCAAAAGAACCCTGACATCAGGATCTGAGAGCACCAGCGCCAGACCGTGAAAAGTGTTGGTGTAGTTGGCCCCTCCCGATTCCATGAAGTTGGCCGCCCGGCCCCCGTTATCGATGATTAGATCAAGCGTGGCCAGGGTCAGTCCGGCCCCGGTGCAGAGCAGACCAATGTTGCCATCGAGTTTAACGTAATTGAGGTTGTGCTCTGCCGCCCTGTATTCAAGATCGTTATCATAACGATCCCTGGTCTTCTGGAATTGCTGCTGGCGGTAAAGGGCGTTGTCATTAATGATTACCTTGGCATCGAGAGCGACAATTGATCCTTCCTCCGTCAGACCCAAAGGATTAATTTCGACCAGGTCGGCATCATAGGATTTATAAACATCGTAAAGTTTCGCGGCAATAGCGATGATCTCTTTAACCTGAGGCTCTTCCAGGCCCCAGCTCTTAACTGCCGCACGCACATCAAACGCCTGCAGGCCGATAAAAATATTGATCGGTTTAATGGCGATCTTTTCCTCGGACACGCTTTCAATCTCAACTCCGCCCTCGGCGCTGGCCATCAGTACCGGGGTTCCGATACCGGCATCCACTGTTATCGCCATGTAGAATTCCCGGGCAATATTGACTCCCTGCTCAATCAGCACCCTTTCAACCTTCTCTCCGGTCAGACCTTCCCTCAGCAGGGTCGAAGCCATTGCTTCTGCTTCTGAGGCGCTGTTGACAACCTTGATACCTCCACGTTTGCCCCTTCCGCCGGAAAGAACCTGGGCCTTGACCACGGCAGGAAAGCCCGTTTCTGCAGTAATCTTACCCGCTTCCGAACCACCCTGCGCAACCGCTCCCCCGGGAACCGGAATCCCCGCTTCCCGAAAAAGCTGCTTGCCTTCGTACTCCATCAGTTTCATCATTAACCAATCCTTTCAATAACAGCTAGTATCCTGTCGACCCTACCTGAACCATTAGAAAAAGCATTGCTCCTAAACAAGATATGATCACATAATCCTGATCGCTTCTGAAAATAAAACAGCACAGCAGACGACAATATTCTTCGCCACGGCAAACTATTCCTGCCCTTTAAAGGCCACCCGATAGACTTTTAGACCATCAAACAGGCAGCAGGGCAGAAAAGAGCCCGTCTCGAACTTATCCGACTGAACAGGCAAATGAAAAAGTTCTTAACTGAATATCAAAATAATAATAAATGCCAGATAGAAAAAGCTGCCCACCAGGATTATATAAAAATGTAATTTTGAAAATGTTACAGTGAGATCGCGTTCTATGCTGAATTCACCGGCATTAATTCTGCCGACAATGGATGAGTAAATGAGGTAGGTTAAAAAAATTGCCGCTAAAAACAGAAGGCTGCTTATTGATACAGCTACAGAAGCCAGCGTTTTGGATAAAACCGAAAGTTCTTTACCGTCGCCTAAACTGAGCAAAACAACAGCAAACCCCGGTGTAATGAATAAAGCCGACGCAAGTGCGGTGAGCAATTTAATTTGCTCCAGATATATTTTGACTGCTTCCTTTTTATACTTTTCGCTCATGTTACTACCCCCTAAGTGCTTTTACAGAAAGGCGGCAAACTGCAATATTTTATTTTCACGGCCTTTCTGACGTCCTTGTCACGGACTTTTGTCGGTCGTTTTGCCTCCTCTGTCCGCCTCTCATAGGTGTTTATAATTTCTGCAATAAGCTCTCTAAGATTCTTTTGAATAGTTCTTTGGTCTGTCTTCGCTATCAGATCTTCGTTGATGTATCCGGTCGAATGAAGAAAAACAACTGTGGAGGGCGATACAGTCAAAGACTTCTTCTCCAGGTTTTCAATGATAAAATCTACTACACCATCCCGATCCATAATAAACCTCCCCAATAATAAAATAATTAGATCCGCCAAATTCCCTGTAGTTGGTACTATGTTTATTAAATCACATAATTCCCAATAATAAAACAGTATCGGGCCTGGTTTTTGTTAGGGCAGGTCGAGCTGAAGCTTGATAATGGCCCTGATCTTTTCTTTAACAGCTTCATTTGCAATTTGACCGCAGCGGCCTGTCAGTCTTTCCTTGGCTATTGAGCGAATTTGGTGAGCCATTACTATTGAAGGTTGGTCCAACTTGGAGTCATTTCGATCGAGGTACAATTCCACGGGATAAATCTTGCGCCCCTTTTTATATGTGGTCAGGCAAAGGACGGTGACAATTGGCAAGGCCTGATTTATCGCTTCTTCAGAAATAACTAAAACTGGCCTGCTACCGGCTTGTTCAGACCCCCTGGCCGGATTTAGATCGGCCCAAAAAATATTCCACTGATAGGTCATTTTTTTATCTTCTCCGAGGTGGCTTCGTGGTCGGTATAAGAAAAATCAGCCATTACTTGATCGAGGTCTTCCAGAAAAAGGGGATCTTCCGAAGCATTCTTCATTTGCACATAGAGGTACTTTTTGTCAATTTGAACCACATACTCTTCTATCGCTTCGCGCACCGCAGCATTGACTGAGGGGGCATATCCTACTTCTGTATATGATTTAAGTTTTTCAAGCAGTTCTATGGGAAGCGAAAAGGTGTAGTTTTTTGAGGCTCGTACCACTATATTCACCCCGATCAGCATTGTTATAAATTATTATATAATATACAATATATAAATACAATATATTTTTCAAGTAGGCATCACTGCTATCCTCGCCGGGGCAGAACATATGGCAAGCGATGCTGAACGGATCAAATGAATTCCATCTTCCGCTGACCGAGTGGGGTCTGGAAATGGTACAGGTATCCAGCAACAACATCATCATCCTCGATTGTACTTTGTGCTTTTCTCTTTCCCTCAAGCCGATTTACACTTTCGGCAAAACGCTTTTACTCTTATCCACCGGTTCAAGCCTGCTTTTGATAAAACTTGTTAGATGGGTTAGGTCTTCAGGGCGGTCAACATCGGCAAGTTTTTCAAGCATAGTTACTCTCAGGTTTAATTTTCCTGCAGCAACCAGGGTTTGCTGCAGGACCTGGTCGCTGCCCCATGATACATCTTTGAACAGCTTACCCATTTGCTTGCTGAAACCGGCCTGATTCTGCCCGATCAGATAATAACCGCCATCAAAAGCTGGCCCCAGGACCAGCTCAAACCTGTGCAGAAGATTGAAGGCATCATCGATCAGCCCTGCGTTCAGACCGGGACAGTCAGTTCCGATGATTATTACCCGGTTTTCTCCTTCTGAAAAAGCAGCATTCATTGCATTTTGAATCCTGTCTCCGAGTGATAAACCTTTCTGCCTGCGGTAAGCAAGATGATCGCCAAGCCAGGCTTTGAATAGGCGGCGGTTGCCCCCGCTGTAGCAGAGCTCGGTTCTACCTCTGAACTCTTCCGCTTTCCTAACCGTATGCTCAACCATAATCCGGTGTAACTTTTCCGCCCCTTGATTACCAAGAGCGGGAATAAGTCTTGTTTTTACCCGGCCCGCTTCCGGGTAGCGGGTAAAGATGATCAGGCGCATTTATTGACCTCCCGCTTCCAGAATTCCGCAGCATGATGAACCGGCCCCGGCCGTACAGCCAAAGCAGTGTTCCCCGGTTACGATGAACCGGTTATTGAGTAATTTCAAATCAAAGCCGGAAATGTGGTTTGGCTCGACATCCAGGGGCAATTCCAGGGCAAGATTAAAATCGCAGTCATATAAAGTTCCATCCCAGCTTACGGATACCTGATTCCGGCACATCAGGCCGGACAGGTTCCCCTTGTTAAAGGCACACTTAAGCAAAGCGAGATAATCATGCAGCTGGTTGTTACGGACGAGCATGTTTCTAAACCGTCCAATAGGCATGTTGGTTAAAACAAAAAGTCTGTTAAAAACTATTCCATAGCGAAGCTGTAATTCGCGGCGGTAGATTGTTTCCAGTTCTGCCTGCCTGCCCGGAAGAACAGCGCCACCCGGGTTGTAAACCAGGTTTAGGTGGGGGTTCTTTTCGGTTCCGTAACCCAGAGAGTTAAGCAGTTTTAAAGCCTCGATGCATTTTTCAAAAACCCGATCACCGCGCTGTACTCTTACGTTTGCCTCCTGGTAGCAGGGCAGCGAGGCGGTAAGATCAATATTCCTGGCATGAAAGTAACCGGCCAGCCCCTTTTGATCCGGTTCGACCAGGGCAACCAGGTTTGTGCGCAACTGAATTTCAAGCCCTGAACGGTGGATAGATTCGATAAAGAAACCGATGTCGGGGTTAAGTTCGGGAGCCCCGCCGGTTATATCGATCTTTTTTATGCTGTTCTTGCTTTCATTTATTACCCGGGCCACTTCCCGCATGGTTTCCCGGTTCATGATTTCTCTTGAAACGGGCGAAGCGGAAAGGTGGCAATGGTTGCAGCTAAGATTACACAAGCGGCCCAGGCTGATCTGAAGACTGGTTACCGGGTAGCTAGACAGGGAACCGGTCAGAGCCTTAAAAGTATTGTCGGGACAAGCTTTCATTGTATTGCCTCCAATCCGATGTTCAATCTTATGATTTTGATTATTTTATTTTTTCATTATATAATAAGCTATCGTAACTGAAAAGGATGCATGCTTATGGATTCATCAGGGTTTGACCTGGTCATCATCGGGGGCGGAGCCGCCGGGCTGGTAGCCGGAGTGGCAGCCGGCGCTGTCGGAACCAGGGTAGCTCTCGTGGAAAAGGAAAACCGCTTTGGCGGAGAATGTTCATGGACTGGCTGTGTTCCTTCAAAAGCCCTTATTCATCAGGGACTGTTGGCATTCCAGGGTGGAAAGCCGAATCCTGATCCACTGAATAAAGTGAGATCAATTACATACGAGGCGAGTAAGGCATCCAAGGCCGGCGCATTGCTGGCCCGCTATGGCGTTGAAATTTTTCATGGCCCTTTCTCTTTTAAAGACAGTCATACCCTGGTTTCAGCCGACGGACTTACCATTTCATCTAAGAAATTTATAATCTGCACCGGCTCTTCAGCCCGGAAACCGCAGATAGAAGGTCTGACAGAGGGCTACCTTACCAACCATAATATCTGGGATTTGCCGGCGATCCCCGAATCAATGCTCATTCTCGGTGGCGGACCTATCGGGACCGAACTGGCCCAGGCCTTTCACCGGCTGGGAACAAAAATAACCCTGTTCCAGTCAAGGGACAGGCTCCTGCCCCGCGATGACGAAGAACTGGCCCGCGAACTGACCGGCCTGCTGAGCGCAGAAGGCATTGATATAAGACTGAATACCAGGGTAGAGAGGATTGAAAAAAACAGTCGGGGTTGGGTAGTGACGTCTGGAACTGAAAAATTCTTCGGGCAGCAGCTGCTGATTGCCCTGGGCCGGCAGGCCAATACGGGAGGATTGAACCTGGAAGCAGCAGGGGTCAGGTATGGTCCTGAAGAAATTGTGGTTGACAAATATCTGCGCACCACCGCCGGAAATATCTGGGCCGCCGGCGACTGCATTGGCGGGCTGCGCTTCTCTCATATTGCCGAAGTTGAAGCCAAGACTGCCGTGCGCAATGCCCTGTTTCCCTTAAACAGCCGGGTTGATTACCAGGGCGCCCCCTGGGCAACTTTCACTGATCCTGAAATGGCCCACCTCGGTTTAACGGAGGAAGAATGCAAGAAACGCAATTATCGTTACCGGGTCTACAGTCAATCCTTTGCCGGCGATGACCGTGCCGTCACTGACGGCATGACATCAGGGCGGGTAAAAATAATCTCATCGCCCTTTGGAAAACTGCTGGGAGTGCATATCCTCGGCCCGCGGGCGGGAGAATTGATGAACGAATTTGTCCTGGCCCGCCGCAAAGGGTTACGCCTTCATGATATCGGCCTGACAGTGCATATTTACCCTACCCTGGGCATGGCAGTACAGCGGGCCGCCGATGAATGGTTTGCCGAAATGGCCGAAAAGCCGTTGCCTAAATTCTTTGCCAGACTGGCAATAAGGTAAAACGATGATTTCTGTAATAGTTCCTGTAAACAATGAAGAAGAACTATTACCCGGGTGCCTTGAGAGCCTGGCCGGTGCCGGCGAAAAGCCGGAAATAATAGTTGTCGACGGCGCCAGCCGGGACCGGACCAGGGAGATTGCCCGTCTCTACACGGGAAAAGTTATCGCCCTTAAACGGGCCGACTTGCCGGCCCAGCTCAATGCCGGTGCGGCAGAGGCAAGCGGCGATATCCTGCTTTTTTTGCATGCCGATTCACGCCTTACTCCTGGTTGTCTTGACCTCATCGGCAAAATACCCCCTCAGGTCATCGGCGGAGCTTTCACCATGAAGCTTGACGGTAACCGTCTTCTTTACCGCCTGCTCAGCGTCGGGGGCAACCTCTACTGCCGCCTGACCGGCACCTACTTCGGTGATCGCGGAATCTTTGTCCGGTCAGCGATTTTTCAGCATCTCGGCGGCTTCAAAGAAATGCCGATCATGACCGATGTCGATTTCTCAAGACGGCTGCAGGGTACGGGTCAGTGCATCCTCCTCAAAGGACCGGTAATCAGCAGCAGCCGCAAGTTTGACCGGGAAGGTCCCGCCCAGAGCCTCTACCTGATCATTTATGCCCTCATTGCTTTCAGGCTCGGGGTTGATCCCCGCATTATCAGGCAGAAATATTACCGCCTGCCCCCGGGTTAATCTCACTAATTATTAAAAATGTTGCCTATATAATTCTATTGATCTCAGGCGGTTCCTCTGCTTTCATAATCAGATTGGAGAATAATTCGATTGCTTGACGATCATAATTAATCCTGCCTACATTGGATTGTACTGCTAAATTTAACAGTTTCATTGAATTTGGTAATACCAACCTGATATAATCATAGTAATATGAGAGCCTTAACTGCCGCCAGGTTAAGAAGAGGTTTGAACCTTCACAGCACCTCGGTAGGTTTGCTTGTACTGTTTTAGCTGCGATTGATCTTAAATTTGGTAGAAAGGAGAAACAATCATGCGAACCGTGTTTATCATCTTGATGATACTGTTAGCCCTTTTTATTGCTGCAGTAGCTATGCTCAATAATGAAATTGTCACTGTAAGCTATCTTTTTGGCCAGTTGAACCTGAGCTTATTTTCAGTGATCCTTGGTTCTGCCCTTGCAGGCATATTGATTATGATACTATTTAGTATTTACCGCAGTATCCATAACTACATAAAGGCCGAGGGAGAGCGTGGCCTAAAAAAAGAGTTACAGCGCCGCGTGAAAGTCCTGGAGGGTGAGAATAAAAAGCTGGAAGACGAGTTGGCCAAGCTTCAGAAAGAACGTGAAGATGCTGCTGCAAGAGCACAGGCTGAATTAGAGGCTGAAAAGAAAAAGCTTGAAGAAGAGTTAAACAGGCAGAAAAAAGAAAGTGAAAATGCTGCCGCCAAAGAGCAGGCCGAATTAGAAGCTGAAAAGAGAAACCTGGAAGAAGAGCTAATCAGACAGAAGAAAGAACTTGAAAGTTTAGAAGCAAAAAACGAAGATGGGACTCCAAAAAAGAAAGGCTTCTGGGATTTTCTAAAAAAATAATCCGATTATCATCACCACGCATTATTTAAGCAATAAGTTTGCAGAAGCTATGATCATGCTTTACAGGGTTTTACAAAGCTTATCTTTCTTTTCCATGTTTTCCACGCTCAGAATGATCCTGGCATCCACTATTGTCAGGCCGTCTTCATGAACGATGACCGGGTTGAGGTCCATTTCGTGAATTACCGGATAAGCCTCGATGATATCGGAAACTTGTTCGATCAGCATCGCAATGGCCTGCTTGTCGCAGGGCGGGCGCCCGCGCACGCCGTCTAAAATCGACGACATTTTAATTTCGCCGAGCATTGTAGCGGCCCAGTTTCGGGAAACGGGGAGCACCCGGAAAGAAACATCCTTCACCAGTTCGACCAAAACTCCGCCCAAGCCAAACATGACAATGGGCCCGAACTGGTCGTCGTTTTTGGTGCCGATGATTACCTCTACCCCTTCACCGGCCATCGGCGAGACGATACAGCCCCTGATGTCGGCGCCGGGCCGGTATGCCTGTGCATTTTTAATTATTTTATTGAAAGCCTCCCGAACCTGCCGCTCGTTTTTCAGTCTCAGCATCACCCCTCCGGCATCGGACTTGTGCAGAATATCGGGTGATACTATTTTCATGGCCACATTGTAGCCAATTTCTTCAGCGATCTTTACAGCCTCTTCCTGATCACGGGCCAGGCAATCCATGGACACGGATGCGCCCTGCAGCCTTAGCAGCTCCTTGGCTTCATGCTCCAGCAAAGCCGTTCTGCCTTCGGCAAGGGCCTCGTCGATAATTTTCTGCCCTTTGCGGGTGGCCTTCGCTCCCCAGTTGAACTGAAAATTACCTTCCTCATGATCTTTCTGCAGGTAGGAACCGTAGACGGAGAGCGCATCCACGCATTTACAGGCAATCTCCAGGGAATCGTATACCGGAATTTTATAGTAGCGCAACAGGTCCAGGGAATGCGGTTTGGCAAAATTATAGAGGCTGTGGAGGACGATCGGTTTACGTTTATTCCTTACCAGTTTTCCCATGCGGTGGGCGGCGTCTTCTTCCAGGAAAGCCAGCTTCCTGGCAAAGCGGATACCGTAACCGCCAAAGAGGCCGACGACAAGAAGCCCGTGTATGTTCCTGTCACTGAGCAGTATTTCGGCGCAATCGGCGAAAATGGCCGGGTTCTGGTCGGTCCCTCCCGCTACGTCGATCGGATTGGCCAACGAGGCGTTGGCCGGAAGAAGGGCCTCGAGTTTGGCTCTAGTTTCTTTTTCAAGCTCAGGAAGCCTGATGCCCAGCTCGGTCAGGTAATCCGCCGCAATGGTGGCATGCCCACCCCCATCGGCAAGAATGGCGATAGAGGGCTCTTCGATTAGCGGCAGGGAAGCCAGCGACTCGGCGATGGGAAACATCTCATCCGAATGCTGCACGGTGATGATACCCGACCTCTTAAAAGCGCTGTTGGACACCTCCGAAATGCCCGCCAGCGCCCCTGTATGAGACCCGGCGGACTTGCTGCCCTTGGCAGACCTTCCGCTTTTGTAAAGTACGATCGGCTTAACCTGCGTGGTTCTGCTGGCCTGCTGCAGAAACCTGCGTCCCTCCCTGAGCCCTTCAACATACATCAAAATAACGTTTGTCTCGGGGTCTTCAGTAAAGTATTCCAGGTATTCGTGAAACTTGATATCGGCTTCATTGCCCACGCCCACATAATAGCTGAAACCCATCTGGCTTTTCAGGCTGGCTTCAGTGATCAGGGTCAAAGCAATGTTGCCGCTTTGTGTGAGCAGGGCGATGGAACCGGGCGGTACATTCTGCAGCCCGACCAGGTTGAGACCTTTTGCCACGCTGATCATTCCGGACGTATTCGGCCCGATGATCCTTATGCCTTTTGCACTGGCCACTATTTCCTCTTCAAGGTGCTTGCCCTCTTCCCCCAGCTCGCCAAAACCACCGGCGATCACCACCGCCCCGGCAGTACCTTTTTCGGCGCATTCCGCGAGAACCTTTTTTAGTGTACGGGCCGGTGTGGTAATCAGGGCCAGATCGATCTGTTCGGGGATGTCCAGTACCGACCGGTAACATTTCAGCCCGAGAATAGATTTCTCCTTCGGATTGACCGGATAGATACGGCCATCGAATTTTTGATCAAGGAGGATTCTAATGGCCTGGTAGCCCCGTTTTGCTTCATCTTTTGAGGCCCCGACAATCGCCACCGATTCGGCTTTGAATATTCGGTCGAGAGCAGCGATTTT
>Ga0209498_1002042_pt1 | contig 12299 bp, 13 predicted proteins | sample WalLakDeSediment_FD_184131 | JGI IMG/M metagenome (GOLD analysis project Ga0209498, IMG submission 184131) | Lake sediment microbial communities from Walker lake, Nevada to study Microbial Dark Matter (Phase II) - Walker Lake 11/02/13 Deep... | ecosystem: Environmental > Aquatic > Freshwater >...
ATCGCCATCGGCGTGATGATCGGCGTGAAGGGCCTAGCCGGGATGGTCATAGCCTTCCGGAGCGCCACGGCCGCAGTGCTGACGTTCCGCACCGCCATGATGGGCTTCTGGGCGATGATCGGCCCGAAGGGCTGGTTCGTGCTCGGGGTCGTGGCCGTCACGGAGGCCATCCGGCGGTCCGGTGCCGCCGCCCGTCAGGCCGCCCGGGACATGCAGGTGTGGGAGGACTCGCTCCGCGCCATGTCCCTGGAGGAACTGTACCAGGAGCTCCGCGCGGTCACCCAGCAGCGGCGTGAGGTCGAGGCCCAACTGGAGCAGTTCCAGCGCACCGGCAACAAGCGGCTCGCGGCAGATGCGGAGCGCCGTCTGGAGATCATCCGCCAGGGCGGCTTCAAGATCATCGCGGAAATCAACCGGCTGCAGAACCAGATCACGCCGGAGCGCCCCGGGGCTCCGGGAGTGCCTGGGGGTGGGTCGGCCGGACCAGGCAGCGAGGCCGAGGTCGAGGGTGCCCGCGACTTACTGGACCTGTGGCGGCAGTATCCCGGCGTCATGCTCCACATCGAGCAAGCCCAGAGCCAGGCGAGGGCGCAAGCCGAGCGCATGGAGGAGGCGTGGGGCCGTCTCAACTCGACCATGGAGGTCAGCCCGAAGAACGCGGCCGCGCTTGCCGATGCGGCGGCGGATCTGGAGTCGGCGTGGGTGGAGGCTTTTGGGGCCATCGAGGCTGAGGCGCACGCACTCAGCAGCACGATCCATACCCTGTTCTACGCGTTGGCTAGCGGGGGCATCGAGGGGTTGGCGCGAGTAGCCAAGGCCAAGGTAGCCGAGAACCTGGCCCGGGCGGCCGAGAACTTCGCCAAGGCATGGGGCTGGATCGCGGGACTGAACCCCGCCGGGGCTGCGGCTGCGAAGACGGCAGCCGTCGGGCACCTGGGCGCGGCCGCGAAGTGGGGCGCGGTGGCGGGCGTGGCGGGGGGCATGAGCGGCGGCGGCTCCGGCGGCTCACTCCGCACGTCGTCCGTGCCCTCCATGACCCAGGCCGGTGGCGCTACGCCCCCAGGCCCCGAGGTCCACATCTACTTCGACGGCCCCGGCTTTGACGCCGTGAACCCGCACGTCCAGCGCGTCGTGGCTGGCGCGGTCCAGATGTACGGCGAGCGGTACGGCCCGAACGCCAACGTCACAACCCACCGCCGGAAGGGAGGCGGATGATGCCCCTACCTTGGATGTCCCGCTTCTTCTACGGCGTCCCCGGCGACACGACGGACTGGACGACGGAGTTGCCTGTCCGGCCCTGGCGCCGCACCACCCGCACCATCGGCGGCTCCCGTATCGCGGCTGGCGGCGTCCCTGCGTCCCACATCGTGCGCCGGGACTACATCTTGGCCATCACGCTCCGGCTCTACGAGCACGAGCGCGACGACCTGGATGCGCTGGTGGCCTGGGGACAGCTATCGGAAAGCTTCTTCTGGTGGCCTGACGCCAACGAAACCACCTACTACGCCGTCTATCTGGATCATCCGGTGGCGGGCGAGGACCTGGAAGAGCAGCGTTCGGACGAGTTCCCGGGCGTAATCGAGGCAACCGTCGTGCTGCGTCGCGTGGACGGCTACGCCTGGGACCTGGACTACTTCGAGTGTGAGGAGTGATGATGGCGGCTAGGCGCACCCCATGAGCAGCTACGATCACGTCATAGGATCGGGGGAACGCTGGAGGGACGTGGTGCTGACCTCGGAGGGCATCACATGGTCCGGCGATCCGTGGCGCGTATTGCTTAACGGCAATACCGCCTATGACGGAGCGTGGCGCGCCTGGTGGGACGGATCGAGCGCCGCCTGCTCGATGACGTATGACTTCCTGCACCTCGTCGTCATTACGGAGGCGAAGTGGTACCAAGGAACCACCGCCTCTCACGGCACCTGGCAATGGGCCGGTTCCAACAATGGCAGTGATTGGACCAATATCGGCAATGAGTTTACATGGGGTGGTGCGACGGCCCAGACGCAAACCGAGCTAAACGCCAACGAAACCGCCTATCGCTACTACCGCGCTACGAAGACCGCAGGGTCACGGTCCGGTGCTCCCTACCTCCACGAGATAGAGTTCAAGGCGGAGGGGGACTACCCGACGAGTTACCGCAACGCCTTGGGCAGCGGGGACCGGCAGGACCTCATTGACTTCGCCAGTTCGGGGATTACGTGGTACGCGGGGGACCCCGCTGACGAACTGCTCGATGGGGTTCTCACATCCATGATGTGGTGGAACTCATCGAGCGCCGCTTGCTCGATGACGTTCGACTTCCTTGATTCGGTTGTGGTCAGGGAGGCCCTGTGGCGGCAATCAACCACCGCTTCTCACGGCACCTGGCAATGGGCCGGGTCTAATAACGGCAGCGATTGGACCGACATCGGGGGCGAGTTTGCATTTGGCGGCGCGCTTCGTTCTCGGCAGAACACGCTTTCCGCAAACGAGACCGCTTACCGCTACTACCGCGTTACGAAGACGGACGGTTCGCGGTCCAACGCACCCTACATCTACGAGATAGAGTTCCGGGTGTCCGAGGGTGGGGTGGCCCGGCCCGGTACGCCAACGCTGACGGTCACGCCCCTGATGGGCGCGTTGTTGGTGCAGACCTCGGCGTTCCAGCCCTCGGAACTCGACCCCGAGGATATGCACGTCAGCACGACCTACCAGCTTGCGGACCCGGCTGATCCTCTCTTCGCCTCGCCCCTGCTGGACGTGACTCACACCTCTCCCTCCACCGAGTTGACCGAGGTGCTGCTGGACGGGCTCGGCGGCGAGGTGACTTATCTGGTGCGGGCGCTCCACACGGGCGGCGCGGCTGATTCCGAGTGGTCGGATACTGTGACGGCCACCACGCTGGACGATGTGATCCGTCCGCACACGCCCACCGTTACCATCACGGACGTGAGCCACGACTACGCACGGGCCATCTCTTCAGCGTTCAGCCACCCGGAAGGCAGCGTAGCCCCCGAGGCTTACGATCCAGAGAACCCGAAACCGCACATCGCGGGCGCGCAGTGGCAACTACGCCTCACCAGCACGGGGTCTATCCTCGCGGATAGCGGGTGGTTGCCCACGTCCGATCCGCCCGAGTGGCTCGAGGGTGACCTTGAGGCAAGCCGTGGTTACGGCATGAGGGTGAGGCATTGGGACGGCTACTACCTGGCGGCGAGCCAGTGGAGCGCGTGGGCGAGCTTCACCACGCTGGCCGTGCCCGTTATCCGCCCGGACGCGCCGGACGTGACTGTGACGGACTGCGACCAGCGGGGCACGATCCAGATCGCGACGACCGCATTCAGCCACCCGGAGCCGGAAGCTACGCACGCCGCCACGAATTGGTGGTACAACCGGGTGGACAACATCTACGAAAATTGGCAGGTGGTCACGGAGGCGCCTGCCGAACTGACGGCGTACACATGGGACTTCATGGCGCCGGGCGAGTGGGAGTTCAAGGCCCGTCACAGGGATAACAGCGGACGATGGAGTCTGTGGGGCGAGGCGGACTCGTGCGAGGTCTTGGCGGTCCCGCCAGCGCCGGAGATGAACCACTCGGGCAGCACCCGCGTGTGCGCTAACATCCTCATCTCCTGGGACATGACGGAGGCCGTGAGCGGCACCTGGCGCTTCCGGGGTGAGCTGTCGTCCAATGACGGCGCTTCGTGGGTCACGCTGTTTTCGGGTAGGGTGCAGGACTGGTACAACTTCACCATCGCGGGCCGACCGGACGGCAACTACCTATTCCGCGTACAGGCCGTATATGAGGGCACGACCTTCGGTGGCGACTGGGCGTACCTGCTCCTGCGGGTGGATCGTTCGTGCGCTGTCACCACGTTCTACGACTTGAGCGAGGTTACGAACATCGCAGAGCAGTACCCCGAGTGGGAGGTGCTGTGGAACGACGAGAACACCACCTGGACGCCGGTTGACCGCAACTTCAATCCCGGCGGCGGGTTCGGCATCCTGGCTAACGCGCCACCCTACGAGGAGGGGGAGAGCAAGCAGGACGCCAAAAGCATCATGGCGATGAAGGAGTTGGGGCAGCCCACGGTCTTTGATGCTGAAGTAGAGATGGTCATCGTGGGCCGCGAGTCGCACTGGATGCTGATTCGGTGGCAGGATCTGTACTCGATGGGCGGCGGTGTGGCGTACAACGCCCTGGGACACCGAAGGTACGGCCCGCCGCAGGACTGGGGCGGTACGGGCATTATGACCTGCCTCCAGTCCGGGCACGTGAATCGTTACCCCGAGTACGGGGCGATTTCTATCTGCCAAATTACGGGATGTTGCTTGAACTGCTGCTGCTGGTCGTCGTCCGAACAGTGTAAGTGGGCCCCCATCATGTCATGGCAAAGGAGGCTGAACCCCACTACTCATATCGAATACGCTGTTGCGGGTGCTAGCGGATCGTGGGTGACCACGGCCTTCTATACTGGCGAGTTTTTCCACAACCCCAACATCGTCGGCAACTCTACGATCCCTTGGTTGGGTCCCCGGAAGAGGGGTATCCGCATCACGACGCGCCATGGCGGCTGCACCTGTTTTCCTCCTTGCGGCTGCGTTGCGCCCTATTACCGCCACACGAAGTACCTGCTGCGGTTCAAGGCCACGCGCACCGTGACGGGCGGTATCCGTCTCAGGACCCAGGTGCTGGGGCCTGGCCTCGACCCCGAGGGCGGATGGGCCGAAGACATCGAGATGACGTATCAGCAGTACCGGGAGATCGAGTGCGGCTACACCGGCCTCGCGTTCAAGGATATGAAGCGGTGGGGTGGGCTGAACGACATCGGCGTGGTGTTCACCAGCTTCAGCATCACGCCCTACGAGTACGATGACTGCGAGGGGCCGCCGGAGCCACCAGAGCCCGAGTACGAGCCGTCCAAGCCCTGCGAGGTCGTGGTCCGCTGCTACGACGACGACCGGGAGACGATCCGCTGGGAGGTGGGCGACAACCCGCAGCATCCGAACCCGTACCTCGTGGCGTTGGAAAACTACGGCGAGCAGGAGCTGGACATCGTCAACGGCGCGGCCACGGTGGGCCAGCTTGAGGTCATCATTATCGACCGGAGCCAGACGATAGCGGACCAGGCGTCGGGCTGGCTGACGGAGCGGTATCGGCTGGTGCATGGCCGGCGGGGCCGCGCGCTCCGCTACATCGACGAGGACCGTGGCTGGGTCGTGCTGGCCGATGGGCCGAACTCGGCGCCCCGGCTGGATGGGTCCTATGCGGCGATGCGGTACGTCATCCGGGACACGCGGGAGACGGAGCGCAAGGTGGAGGCGTTCGTGCGTGGCGGCACCACCACCGTCTTCCCGCGTGGCGTCAGGACCGGGTTCGGCTTGCTTGGCAGTGGCGAGTACCAGGTCCCGGCAACCGAGCCCTGGCCCGCGACGGCAACGGTGGGGCCCGGCTTCGTGACTTTCGAGCCCGACGGTGGGGCGAGCGGCGGGGGTGTGCCCACCATCGACCCGGAGCTCATCGTCACCCCGGCCATGCGGGAGGCCACCGAGCCCACGATCAGGTTCTACGAGTTCAGTGGGATGAGCATCCCGCAGGCCACGGTGGACAACGTGGAAATCTGGTGGAGGCCTGCCGGTGGGGGCGAGGACGATTGGAAGGTGCTCCGGGACTCCTACTGGCTGCCCATCGAGATCTTCGGGACCACACAGTCGATGCTCGTGGTGCGAGACGCCAAGGTGGCGCTCCCGAGCGGCAGCTTCGAGGACGTGGACGGCCTGGCCTACATCCGCTACTACGACATCATCGAGCAGTCCATTGCCGACTGGCCCGCCCACGAGCAAGCGGTGGAGATCATGCTGGTCTACGTGGGCCCGCCCTCCAGGGGCAACCCGATGCACATTGAGGGGCTGACGACCGGGGAGCTCCTGCAAAACGGCTACGACGGCCTCTATTCCGAGCCCGATCCGCTGACGGGCGAGCATGTGCCGACGGGCATCCGGTACCACGAGGAGGACCTGCTCCAGATGCAGGACCCGGTACGGCTCCGGCTCACGGCTCCGGTGGACGACTTCCGGGCCTGGACCGAGCGGGCCATCTACGCGCCGACCGGATGGGTGCCCGCTTTGGACAACGACGGGCGCATCAGCCCGAAGAGCCAGGTGCCGCCGGACACGTTCGACGGGGAGCTCCTGATCGACAACGCGGTAACCGAGCCGCAGCCGGAATGGAACGCCGGGGAGCGGGTGGTCAACGTGCTCCGGTTCCGGTATCCGCGCCACTACCAGGCGGACCCTGAGAAGACGGACACGAACGACCGGATCGAGACCCGGGACATCATGCACGAGTGGCGGGACGAGATGATGATCGACCGCCACGACATCCAGCTGGCCGAGTACGACGGGCAGGCCTTCGCCGCCGTGGGTGACGAGTGGGGGCAGGCGCTCATGGACCCGCAGCAGGAGCGCGGATACGGGCACGCGGAGAACCGGAAGCTCTACATCTTCGACCGCTACAAGGACGGGACCCCCATCATTGAGGTCCCCGTCATGCGGGAACACTGTGCCCTGCTCCGGGCTGGCGACTGGGTGCGGGTCGATCTGTCCTGGTTCCCGGACCACGACACCGGACGGCGCGGGATGCTCTGCGGCGGACAGGTCTTGGCGATCCACGATGTAGACTGTGCGTGGCGAATCCTGCTCATCGAGCGGGTGGTGCCGCTGATCGAGGTGTCGTAGGCACGAGAGGGGCGGACTATGGCGGAACGCAAGCCGAAGGACCCGAACGGAAAGTGGCGCTGGACCTGGGGGCCGGATTGGTGGCACGAGATCCCGGTGTGGGTCAAGGTGCTGAGTGCGCTGTTTGTCGTTTTCACGGCCGGACTGGCGGCCGCTCAGCTTGGCGTCCCTGGCATCGTCCGCGACACGGCCAAGCGGGTCGATCACCTGGAGTCATGGCGCGAGCGGATAGAGTACATCATCCCCATGGTGGAGGCCGATCACATGCTGATCCAAGAGCACAAGGTACAGCTCGACCAGGTGAAGGTGACGCTTGACGGGGTCTGGTGCGTCATGCGGGCTGAGACACACGGCCTTGATCCGCTCCGGGAGTGCTTCGTGCCGAGGCCGACGCGTAACGGTGACGGAGGTGAGCAATGACCGCCAAACCCTGGCCGATCCGCTATAAATGGCGGTGGGTCTACGCCCTGGGCCTCGCCATCCTCGCCGTAGCTGAAGGGGCGGCGATCTGGCTCGCGTTCGGGGACGGCGACTGGAGCCGGACGTTGACCCATCAGACCGTCGCCATCGTCTGGCGCCACCCCTGGCTCGGGCTCCTGGGCGGCGGCTTCCTGGTCTGGCTCGTCTGGCATTTCCTACCCGCCTTCATTCGCGTGTGGCGGGAAAAGTGGGGGCGGAAACCAACCGAGGATGACTGACATGGAAACCGTACTGTACTACCTGGCCTCGCTCGCCGAGATCATCGCCCACCCGCTCGTGGCCATCCTGACCGTGGTGGTGATGAGCGGCATCAAACGCATCATCCAGTGGGTGGATGCGCTGGCCCCCTCGCTCCAACAGATCATCGTGGTGCTGTTGGCCTATGTGTTCACCCAGGCTGGCGCATGGCTCACGCTACCACTGCCCGCCGATCTGGCGCTGTTCACGGAGGCCGACGTGTCGAGCCTCTTGAACGCCGCCATGGCCTACGGCATCCACGCCGGTAAGCGGGCGAAGGACGCGGCAGAGCTATGAGCAGGCGCTCGGAGGACGTGCTCTATTGGAGCGTCTGTATCTTGGCGGTCATCGGCGTGGGCGCCATGCTCTGGATGATGCTCGGGGGATGAGGTGGGCATCTGGAACGCCCTCGACTGCGGGCTCTGCGGGATGATGCTGCCTCGCACGCACTGGCTGCGAGGGAGGCCCCGGGCATCGTTGCTCAGGACCAACGCCGCGAGGTACGCCCGCTGGAAGCGCATCTCGTTTGACCAACACGCGGGGATCGTCGTCGCGGTGCCGGACACCGCAGGACCGCCGAAGAGTAGGAAGCCGAAGGGTGTAGTGACCATCGACGTTTGCGCCATATGCGCGAGGAGGGATCGTGAGGAACTGGAGAAGGAGTATCGTCGCCGCTTTGTGCATCCTGGCGGCTCTTACCTGGACGACGACGACTGAGGCCCAGGTCGCCGATACCATCGTCGTGACCATTCAAGGCAAGATCGACCAAGTGATCTTGACTGCCGAGTTCGTCACGCCGCCCCGGGTGGGCGACACGGTGTACTTCCGTGCTCAGGTCTATGACGAGGACGGCGATCCCGCGACGGGGTTCCGCTTTCACTGGGCGTCGGAAGACCCGGCAGTCATCAAAATCGAGCCACTAGAGAACGGCAGGGCTCGGGGCATCGCCATGCAAAAGGCTTTGGAGGGGGTGATGGTCTGGGTGATGGTCGAACCGGTTGGCGAGATCGTGACCGCGCAGCTGCTCTCGGACGGGAGTCTAAACTGGGAGCGTCCCTTTCAGCTTACAGCCCTCAGCCAGCAAATGCAGTTGTGTGCATATATGCATCGAAGCGGCGTCCTGGTGGCGGAGAGTCCTGGACCGCCTGTTTGTCCGACGGTGTTTCTCCCCGAGGCCATGCCCGCCTTCTGGCCCGGAGCCCCCATTCAACGGGCCGTGCCCTGGAACGCACTGATGGCGATGGGGAGCGGGTAGGGGTTGGGCTACCCCATGTGGCCGTGGCCTATGGGTGTGCCGATCCCACAGAGCCTGGTGGCGTGGCTGAAAGGTCGGAAGGAGGAGCCGGAGATGAAGGGCTTCACGGAGGCGCTGGGCATCGTCCTCCAGCATGAGGGCGGGTTCGTCGATCACCCGGACGATCCCGGCGGCGCTACGAACAAGGGCGTGACCCAGGCCGTCTACAATGCGTGGCGGCGGGCGAGAGGTGAGCCCACGCGGTCGGTTAGGGAGATCACCGACGTAGAGGTCCGAGTCATCTACCAGGACCACTACTGGCAGCGTGGTAGGTGCCACGAGATGCCGTGGCCGGTGTCCCTCCTCCACTTCGATGGCTGCGTCAACCACGGGATCACCGGAGCCGCCAGGGTGCTGCAACGAACCCTGGGGGTCGCCGCTGACGGGGTCATCGGTCCCGTCACCCTGGGGACCCTGAAGCAGCGACCTGCCGTGCCGCTGGCCTATGGCATCCTGTGGGAGCGGCTGGCCTACTACGTCCGCATCTGCTCGGCACGCCCAGCCTCCCGGACCTTCCTGCTTGGTTGGCTCCGGCGGGTGCTTGCTCTACGAGAGGAAGTGGCGTCATGAGAACCGTACTCTGGGTGCTGATCGTCGCGGCGTTCGCCTTGCAGGGGTGGTTGTTCCTCCGAGAGCGCCCTCGGCTGGCAGAGGCCCGGGCCGAGATCGCGGCCCTGCAGGTAGCCCTCGACGCCGCCAAGGCCCAGGCCACCGCCGACTCCCTCCGGGCCGATTCGCTGGCCCTGGAGACAGTCAGGCTCGACTCCATCCGGGCCGTGACGGAAGCTGAAGCACGGGCTCGGGCGCAACGCCTCGCCAGGCAAGCGGACTCGCTGTCCAGGCGCGTTTCGGAGCTTGTGGCGGGCACTGAGGCGGCTGAGGAGGTGGAAGCGATCCTGGGCGAAATACGGGCGTCCTACGAAGCGCGGATATCGGACCTTGAGGGCGTCATCCTCCAGGGGCACAGGATTGAGCAGACGCTCCGGGCTCAGGTGGCGGCGGAGCAGGAGGTGGCGCTGTCGCTCCGGTCCGCCCTGGCGCTGGCGGAGCAACAGCGGGACGTGTGCCTGGACGCCCTATCGCCCGGACTCTGGGAGAGGATTCGGGCGAACGTGGGACTGATGGGCGGGACTGCGGCGGCGACGCTACTTCTCGTTCTCGTTCTGGGGTAGGCCCTCCCGGGGGTATGTTCGGCTTCTCTTCTACGCTCCCGCGACGTATTTACAGCCTGCCCGGGCCGGGCCTAGGATGGGTGGGCGCTACCATCGCCGCCCCGACCGGAAGCAGGGACATGGATCTGATGTACTCCCTCACCCGCGACCTGCCTGGACTGGGGAGGTCTGGTGACCTGGTCGTATTCCGCCGCCGCCCGCACGCCCCCGCCAGGGCGTACCTCGTCCGTCCCCTGACTGAGAACGCCCTCGAGTTCCTTCTCAGCCAGGACGCCGTCCTCACCCCCGCTGCTTCGTTCTGCGCCGATCCTGCATCGGGCTGCTGGGCCCCTGCTCCACCGTGTCCAAGACGGCCGAGATCTCCGCGAACTCATCTGCGGCTGCTCCCATAGTCGTGGGCGCGTCCAAAATGTCACAAACCTCCTGGAGCTTCTCCCGGACGGCGGCGAGCTTGGCGTAGGCCGGGGACGCCTCGCTGCCCAGCAGCCAGCTCGGGTCCGTCCCCAGTACGTCGATCAACGCCCGCAGATACCAGGCGGGGACATCCCGCTTGGCCAGCTCCCAGCGCATCATGGTTTGGTGGGCCAGGGAGTGTCCCGCCTCGGCAAGCATGGCGATCAGGTCCTCCCGCGACAGGCCCGCCGCCTCCCGTGCCTCCAAGCATCGTTCAGCCAATTGTTGTCTGGACAACACTTCACCCTCCTTTCACCCAAACGGGCGAATGCACCCTTGACACCTTAACCCGTATGGGTGTATGATGGCATCGTCAGTGTCAACTGCATGACCCATACGGAGGGAAGGTAGTGAGCAATCATCCCCGCATCAATGATCTCGACCGCCGGGTCCTGGGTGTCTTGGACGGGCGGGACAAACTGAAGGCCCTCCTGCGGGAACGAGGGCTGTCCGTCGGTGACTTCGCGCGCAAGCACAACGTCTGGGTCGAGAGCGTCTCCCGGTGCCTGTCCGGGGAGCGCCCGTACCCTGAGATCCGGGACTCCCTGGCGGCTGATCTGGGGCTCACCCGGGCCGAGGTCGATGACCTGATCGACCAACGCCAGCGCCCTTAGACCCACCACCCGAACGAAAGGCCGATACCATGAGCACACGTGTCCCCCTGGCCTATGGCCGCATCGCTCCCGGAGGCAAGATGGTCCTGGTCTGCGTCGGGTTCGCCAATGGCGAGGCCCTACAGGACTACCTCCGCTACCGGGACGAGGACAGCATCAGCCCTCCGCTCCCGTGGAAGAAGAGATCCATCCACGCGGACACCCCCCTCTTCGTCATCGAGGAGGTGGAGGCGTGAACGAGCACGAGACAACCGGCGTGGCCGTCGAGCGGATGAGCCAGGAGCCGGAAGAGATGAGCGGCCTGGTCCGCCTGGCGATCCAGGAGAAGGTCCCCGTGGAGGTCCTTGAGCGCATCGTGGCGCTACAGGAGCGGGTCACGGCCCGCAATGCCGAGATGGCAATGGCGGAGGCCCTGAGCGCCTTCCAGGCCGAGTGCCCGCCGGTTCCCCGGGTCGGCAAGGCCGTCGTGATGAAGAACGGCATGAAGCAGTACGAGTACCGCTTCGCCCCGCTGGACGAGATCGTCCGGGTCATCCGGCCCCACCTGACCAAGCACGGCCTGAGTTACACGCACGACTCCGCCATCGTGGGCGGGGAGGTCGAAACCGCCTGCACGCTCCAGCACGTTGAGGGCGCTACCCGCAAGGCGACGTTTCGAGGCCCCGTGGACAACTCCGGCGGCAAGAACCCCCTTCAGGGCGTCGGGTCCGCCCGCTCCTACGGGCGGCGCTACACGCTCGTGGACGTGCTCGGGCTGACGACGGAGGAGGACGACGACGGGTTCGGGGCTGCATCCGACAGGAATCCCGGCACTATCACCGAAGAGCAGGCCGCCGACCTGCGGGCCCTGGGTGACGAGGTGGGGCAGGAATGGGGCAAGTTCCTCTCCTGGGCGCAGATCGAACGGCTAGAAGACCTCCCGGCCGCCAAGCTGGCCCAGGCGACCCGCACCCTCCAGGCGAAGCGGGGTGCCCGATGAAGATCATCCCCTGCGAGCGCGGCGATACCGAGTGGCTCAAGCACCACCTGGGGATCCCCACCTGTTCCCGCTTCAACGAGGTCCTGACGCCCGCCACCCTCAAGCCCTCCGGGAGCCAGCAACGCTACCGGGGGCACCTGATGGCCGAATGGCTCCTGGGACAGCCGTTGGAATGGGGCTCCAACGCCTGGACCGAGCGCGGGACGGAGATGGAGGACGAGGCCCGGGCGTGGTACGAGATGGCCTACGACGTGGAGGTGATCGCCCATCAACTGGTTCTCCGGGACGATGGCCTCGTGGGCGGCTCCCCCGACGGGCTGATCGTCGGGGCGCGCCGGGGCCTGGAGATC
>Ga0209498_1002043_pt1 | contig 12297 bp, 12 predicted proteins | sample WalLakDeSediment_FD_184131 | JGI IMG/M metagenome (GOLD analysis project Ga0209498, IMG submission 184131) | Lake sediment microbial communities from Walker lake, Nevada to study Microbial Dark Matter (Phase II) - Walker Lake 11/02/13 Deep... | ecosystem: Environmental > Aquatic > Freshwater >...
ATCGTTTTAACAGATTTCAGCTTAGATGCTTCATTGGTCACTGTTTTCATTGCTATTTCCGCTGCAGGTTGCAGCGGGTACCCGAATGCTCCGGTTGAAATGGCGGGGAAAGCAATCGAGTCAATACTGTTTTCCTCTGCAATTTTTAATGCATTCCGGTAACAATCCGTCAGCAATGTATCTTCGGGTTTATCGACGCCGTATATCGGTCCCAGGCAATGGATGACATATTTATTCGGAAGGTTATGTCCTCCTGTTATGACCGCTTTACCGGGTCTGATGGGCGCAAGCGGCCTGCACTCAGTCTCCAATCCCGGTCCTGCGGCACGATGAATTGCTCCTGCGACACCGCCCCCTATCCGTAATTCCGCATTGGCAGCGTTGACGATTGCAGTCACATCTTTTTGCGATGCGATATCCCCCTGTGTTAACTCGATCCTGACACTGTTTACAATATGATACATTTTCATACACCTCCGCTCTTTATTTCACGAATCAATGAAGAGCGTAGCTCCATTAACTGTGCACTTATGCCGACCTTATAGATATGAGGAAACTCGAAGCGTTTGTGCTCCTCCGAGAGCAATTTTAATCTCTCCTTCACAAATTTCGCAATTTCATAGGGTGATTCTTTTTGAATTACGATTTTTCCCTTATCCATGACTTTGTGCATAAGTTCTTCTTTCCTCATCGAATCCATACGTTTGAACATATCCGGCTTGTGCGGATGATACATCCAATCGATTCCGTCTTCCGAATCCAATACGATGGCATCGCCGTTGAAGATACCATCGCCATTGATATAGCGGAATATTTTCTTCCGTCCCGGCAGTGTCATCTTTTCTATATTATCCGAAATTTTCATCAACGGTTTATTACCGATCATTGCAATTTTATATACGCCGTCGAGCGCCGATTCATCTTTACCGGTAATGAGGCGGGTACCGATACCGTATCCGTCGATAGGCGCATCCTGTGAATCGAGACTCCGGATAATATATTCATCGAGCTGATTCGACGCGATTATTTTAACGTACTGTAATCCCGCATCATCAAGCATAACGCGTGCCCGTTTGCTTAAATATGCAAGGTCGCCGCTGTCAAGACGAATTGCTTTTAACCGTTCTCCCCGTGATTCCATTTCTTTTGCGACGGTGATTGCGTTCGGTATACCGCTTTGAAGCGTATTATAGGTATCGACCAGCAAAATACACCTGTCGGGAAATATTTTTGCGAATTGACGAAAGGCTTCCAGTTCATCCCCGTATGCCTGTATCCAGGAATGAGCCTGTGTGCCCGTCGGTGTAAGTCCGAACAGCTTGGCACTCATGACGTTTGAGGTCGTGTTCACACCGCCTATAATTGCTGCCCTGCTCGCGTGAATACCTGCAAGCCCCTGCGCACGCCGGAGTCCGAATTCCGCCACGTCTTTATCGCCCGCAGCATAACGAACGCGTGCAGCTTTCGTCGCGATGAGCGATTCAAAATTAATTATATTCAACAGCATCGTTTCAATAATCTGTGCTTCTATTATGTTTCCCTCGACCCGAATTAAGGGTTCGTTCGGAAAAACGATCTCTCCTTCACGCGGAGCATATATCGTCAGGCGTTGGCGAAAGCTGTTAAGATATTGTGTGAATTCTTTACGGAATCCTATCGATTCGAGATAAGCACAGTCCTCATCGCCGAAGTGATGTTGTTCCAGCATTTCAAGTAAGTCCATTAGGCCGGCGAATATAACAAAGCCCCCGCCGAAGGGGATATTGCGGAAAAAATAATCGAATGTGGCGGGTATATCTTTTTTACCGTTTAAAAAATGCCCCTGTGCCATCGTAAGTTCATACAGATCCACGTAGAGACCGGTTCCGTTTTTCAGGATAGACATGACAGTATACTTTTTTTATTATTGTGAGGACATACATACGATTTTTCTGTAAAATTCAATCCGGTATCGACAGTAAACCCAATAGTTACGGGTTACCATGCCGTACCCGGCAAACAGATATAAATCTATACTTCAGATACTTTAAATATAACGTGTTCCGGACACATCAGCAACCTTCACTTCTGTTGTAGAATAAAAACTCTCTGATTATCGGTATGTATTATTTTAAAACCGAATGCATCACAGATATATTCAAGTGTACGTTTATGATAAAATGAAATGTGGGTCGGATCGCGGGTATAGTACCACGTGGCAACCTGTTCGGTTGATGTCCAGCATTCGGTCATGACGGCAAGGTAGCCGCCCGGTTTCAGCATCGCGGAAAGTTTCATGAGTTCATCGCGCGGAGAAAAAAAGTGTTCAAACGTCTCGGTAGAAAATATAAAATCGTAAGCAGACCATATTTGTGCCGGATAAAAAATAGGATCATAATCGGCACACGATATGCCATCTCTTTTGAGCAGCTGCGAAAGTGTGGGGCCCGGTCCGCATCCGTAATCGATTCCGTGCATACCGGGTCGGATATAGTGCAGCATCGGTTGTATTATCCGGTTGAGAAAAGCAACATACCCTTCGTTCTGAATACTGTTATTATGTGTCTCGTATCTTTTTCGCTCTTCTTCAATCGTTAAAAAATGATCGCTGTGAACATATATTAAATAACAACGTTCGCATAAAAAATATGTTCTGTTATCCGCTCCACCAATACACTGGATCTGTCGCTGCTCACGACAGAGACGACAACATTGTTTATCCATCTCTGCTCCCTGCATCAATCAAGAACGGACACATTTTATACAACGTGAGGAATGCGGTAATGCCACCAGCCTGCCGAGCGGAATTTCTTCGCCGCATATGGTACATATTCCATAGCTGCCGGATTCACATCGTCCAAGAGCACCTTCGAGGGCATTTAACCGCATCCGCTTATCCTCGAGGACGGCCTCATTGACACTTTTACTGCCCAGGGCATCCATCCGGGTTAATCTGCCGAGTGCATTGTCGGGCGGGATCGGTTGGGTCATCTCTTCCAGGTCACGGATCTCTTCCCGGACCTCTTCGATCTGCTCGAGGATCAGCTCTTTGAATTCTTTGCGTTGTTCATCGGTCATACAGCTTTACGCCCGTGACCGTTAAATGAAGAATCTGTTTTAAATTCGGACGTAAAGTGGAATTCAACATCCGGGAAGTTCTCTATTGCCGATTGTAAGAGCCATTGAGATTCTGCAAAGAATACAGGATTATGATCTTTGTCGTATGCGATGTGCCGTGATTTTGCCCGGATCAATGCATCGAGTTTCCCCGGTTTCCCGGATGTGATCCAGCACGCCTTCGCATACTGCATTGGCTGGAACCGGCATGAGGCACCGTATTCGTGCTCGAGGCGATACTGAATAACATCGAATTGCAGATCACCGACCGTCCCGACGATCTTTCGCCGGCCGTCCTGTTGTGTGAAAAGTTGTGCGAGTCCTTCATCGGTGAGTTGTTCGATCCCCTTGTCAAGCTGTTTGGAACGCATCGGATCGGTTGTAATGAGTTCTTTAAAGATCTCAGGTGAGAAGCTCGCGATACCTCTGAAGGTAAACATCTCGCCCTCGGTCAGCGTATCGCCTATCTTAAAGTTATTCCGGTCATACAATCCGATAACATCTCCGGGATACGCTTCGTCGATACTGGTCTTCCGTCGTGCCATAAAATTATACGGATTATTAAAACGGAGCTTCTTCCCCGATCGTACGTGGTTGAAGTATTTTTCTTTTTCAAATCTTCCCGAGCAAACCCGGAGGAAAGCAATTCTATCACGATGCCGTGGATCGAGATTGGCATGAATTTTAAAGATGAAGCCGCTGAATGCATCTTCGTCCGGTTGTACGGTTCGCTGATCGGTATCCCGTTCTTTGGGCAGCGGCGCAATGTTTATGAAGGTTTCGAGCAGCTCGCGGACACCGAAATTATTGAGCGCACTGCCGAAGAATACGGGTGCCACGCTCGCGTTCAGGTAATCGGCGATATCAAAAGGATCATACACACCTTCGATAAGTTCTATATCGTCGCGGAGCTGAGACACAGCACTTCCGAGCCGGTCGTCGAGGACCGTATCATAGATATCGCTGATCAATATTCTGTTTTCTTCGACTGACGTCTTGGCCGGTTTGAATAAGTAGAGATTTTTTTCAACTAGATTGTAAACACCTTTCAAACCCATTCCCATCCCGATAGGCCAGGTCAGCGGACGTACACGGATAGCAAGTTTCTTCTCAAGTTCATCCATCAGTTCGAACGGACGCAAACCCTCCCGGTCAAGTTTATTGATAAATATAATAACGGGAGTTTTACGCATCCGGCAAACCTCCATCAGTTTCTCGGTTTGCTCCTCAACCCCTTTCACCGAGTCGACGACCAGAATGACACTATCAACGGCTGTCAGCGTGCGATATGTGTCTTCGGCAAAATCTTTGTGACCCGGCGTATCAAGAATATTGATGATCAGATCATTATACTCAAATGTCATAACGGACGTCGCGACCGATATCCCGCGCTGCCGCTCAATGTCCATAAAATCGGATGTGGCGGATTTTCTGACTTTATTGGATTTGACCGCTCCGGCGGTCTGAATCGCCCCGCCGAAGAGTAATAATTTTTCGGTTAGGGTGGTTTTTCCTGCATCCGGATGACTGATTATCGCAAATGTTCGCCGCTTTTGTATTTCTTTCTTTAAATCCATTTTGATTAACTTTACCAAAATCCGTAAATATAGTATAAACGTGAATCTGCTCCGAAAACCTTATTATTCGAGTACCCCAAACCTATAAATTTACGAAAATATTACTATTTTACCAATTATTTTTTTTACAACGTTTGTAATGTTTATGCCGGCTACCCGTTGCAGTCCTAAAACTTGCGTATTTTAACTCGTTTTTGTATATTGATAAGCTTTAGATACCATAAATATATGTAGATAAATATATGTAGTTTGTAATGTTTGACAACTTAACAGAAAAATTTGAAGGTGTAATAAAAAAGCTCCGCGGACACGGTAAAATCTCCGAAGAGAATATAGCCGAGACGCTGCGCGATGTTCGTCGTGTTTTGCTTGATGCCGACGTAAACTACAAAGTGACCAAGCAATTCGTCGATATCGTACGTACACGCGCGCTCGGAAAAGATGTGCTTCAAAGTGTTTCACCCGGACAGCAGTTTGTAAAAATATTAAACGACGAACTCATCAAATTGATGGGCGATACCAACTTCGGTATCAATTTCGCCCCTACACCTCCGACAATCATACTTATTGCCGGATTACAGGGTTCGGGTAAAACAACGTTCTCTGCAAAACTCGCACATTATCTTAAAACAAAAGGCAGAATACCCCTGTTGGTTGCGGCAGATATTTATCGACCAGCAGCGATCGATCAACTCGAAGCACTCGGGAAGCAGAATGCAATCCCCGTCTATACCGACAGAAATAACGACGCCATCTCCATCGCGAAAGGTGCGATAAACCATGCACGAGAAAATGCCCGCGATGTCGTCATTATCGACACCGCCGGAAGAATGCACGTTGATGAAAAGATGATGGATGAGGTTGCGGGTATACGGGACGCGGTCAAACCGAGTGAAATATTGTTCGTTGTCGACTCTATGACAGGCCAGGATGCAGTCAATACCGCAAAAGCATTTCACGACAGGTTAACATTTGACGGTGTGGTATTAACAAAACTCGACGGGGATACACGCGGCGGTGCTGCGCTGTCGATTCGGGCGGTCGTTAACAAACCCATTAAGTTCGTCGGTATCGGCGAGCGCGTAGATGCACTCGAACCGTTCTATCCCGACAGAATGGCGTCACGCATACTCGGTATGGGTGACATCGTCACACTCGTCGAAAAAGCACAGCAACAAGTTGATGAGAAGAAAGCGCTCGACCTCGAAAAGAAAATACGAAAAGCCGAATTCACATTCGAGGATTTTCTCGAACAATTACAGCAGTTAAAAAACATGGGGCCGCTGAGCGATGTCCTGGCTATGATTCCGGGTATGAACAAAATGGCAAATGTAAAAAATGTGGATGACGGCGAACTTGTCCGGGTCGAAGCAATTATAAAATCGATGACACTTGCAGAAAGAAATAAACCGCAGATCATTAACGGAAGTCGCCGGCGCCGGATTGCTCTGGGAAGCGGGACGACGGTCCAGGAAGTTAACCGGCTGTTAAAACAGTTTACCGAAATGCAAAAAATGATGAAGTCCTTTACAAAAGGTAAAGGTAAAGGCAAAATGAAAGCGAAACATCTTATGAAAGGTATGGGCGGCGGTATGCGCATGCCTTTCAATTAATCTAAAATCTTTTGTATAAAATAATCAATAATAAATAACAAATAATCATTCAGGAGGAACACGTTGGCAGTACGCTTACGTTTACGAAGGGTCGGAAGAAAGAAATTTCCGATCTATAAAGTTGTCGCCGCAGATCAACGGTCACCCCGCGACGGGCGTTTTATCGAAGCGGTCGGTCAGTATGAACCGCTTCGTGAATCAAACAAAGTCGAGTTTCAGGAGGATCGTATACTGTATTGGCTGCAAAACGGTGCACAACCAACCGATACCGTGCGAAATTTACTTCAGAAAAAAGGTCTCTGGCTGAAGTGGTCACTTATTAAAAATGGTGCCGATGAAGAAAAAATCGCCAAGGCAATTGAAAATTTCGAATCACAGCGGGCCGAAAGAGATAAGCTGGCACAGGAAAAAACCTCAAAAAAGGTAAAAGAAAAACCTGAAGATGAATCTTCACCCGAACCTCAGGAAGAAAAGGCGGAAGAGCGGGTCGAAAATGAGAAAGCAGAAGTGCAGGAAGATACAACACAGGAACAGACTTTAGAAGAAAAATCCGATGCAGGTAAGGATGATATAACCGAACCCGCTGAAAACAAAGTACAGGAAGATACATCGGAAAAAGGTGCACAACCCGAAAATCCTGATACAACAACGGAAGATACAGAGAAAAAAGAATAGACTATTGAGGAAGTGATACACCCTTTTCCCCCAGCGTGACAAAGTGAGGCATGTATAATAAGTTGATAGGTATGGGTTAGTAAGCCGTATGTGATTTTCTAACATGCCGATGCTGCATACGGAATACAAACGCAGAAAACAGATCAAAAGGAGGTGTCGCCATGAGGGAATTCGTAGAGTACATCGCCAAAGAACTGGTCGATAACCCTGATGCTGTTCAAGTAACCGAAGAACTGAGAGATGATAAGTTAGTCTTCATTCTCAAGGTAAATGAAAAAGATGTCGGCAAGATAATCGGGAAAAAAGGCCGGACAGCAACAGCTATAAGGGTTTTATTGAGTGCAGTTGCAGCGAAACACGGCAAACGGGGTATCCTTGAAGTCGCTGGTTAACCCCGGATGAGTGAAAAATACAGAATCGGAACAATAGCAAAATGTATCGGGCTAAAAGGTGAAGTTGCCGTTAACCCGGATACATTCGACATCACCCGTTTTTTCGACCTGGAATCGGTATTCGTCGGACGGACGGATACAACGGTAGATCTCCTATCTATTGAATCCGTTCGCCTGCACAAGGAACGACCCATAATTAAATTTGAGACGGTTCATTCGCGCGATGACGCCGAACAATTGACCGGTATGCTATTATTCGTCGACGAGAAAGACAGAATTGATCTACCGGAAGGTCAGTTTTTCATTCACGATATTATCGGTATGAGTGTGTATACGGTCGATGATAGATTCGTCGGGAACGTGCAAGAAGTACTTCCTCTCCCGGCACACAATGTTTATGTGATATCCGACGGAGAAAAAGAAGTGATGATACCTGCAGTCGATGAATTCATTGATTCGATAGATGAGAAAAATAAAATAATTCGCATCAAGCCGATTGAAGGATTGCTGGAGTAACAACATGCGAATCGATATTGTAACGGGATTACCGGGAATCTTCAAAGGCCCGTTAGATGAAAGTATGATAAAACGGGCACAGGAAAACGGCAGTGTTACACTATCGATACATAATCTGAGAGACTATACGCACGATCGGCATAAAACAATCGACGATACTCCCTACGGCGGCGGGGCTGGTATGGTACTGAAACCCGAACCGATTTTCGAATGTATCGAATCTTTGAGACGTAAACGCCAATATGACGAAATAATTTTTGTGACTCCCGACGGAGAACAGTATACGCAAACGATTGCTACACAACTGTCATTAAAAGAGAATATAATCATCCTATGCGGGCATTATAAAGGCATTGACGAGCGGGTACGTGAAGCCCTGGTGACAAAAGAATTATCAATCGGTGATTATGTACTCACAAGCGGTGAACTTGCAGCAGCCGTTATCATAGATTCGGTGGTTAGATTATTACCCGGTACGCTGCACGACAGCACGTCGGCAATGAGCGATTCGTTTCAGGATAATTTACTCGGTGCTCCTGTGTATACGCGTCCGCCGGTGTACCGCTCGATGAAGGTACCGGACGTGCTTCTCACGGGGAATCACCTGGCCATTGATACATGGCGACAGGAACAGCGAATGACACGGACGGCAGATCGGAGACCGGACCTGTTGAAAAAAAATACATAGTTTTGTATACATTAGTTAACTTGCGGTTTATTATATTTTCAGGAGATAAGCGACATGGACAAAGTTCGTCTAGTAGAAACAACCCAAATTAAAACCGATATCCCCGTGTTCAAGCCGGGTGATACCATTAATGTACACTTTCGCGTGATCGAGGGTGAGAAAGAACGTATCCAGCAATTTCAGGGTATTGTCATCGGACGGAAAGGTGGCGGATTAAACGAGACGTTCACAGTCCGCAAAATTTCGGAAGGTGTAGGTGTAGAAAGAATTTTCCCGATACATTCACCGCGCATCGCTAAAATCGAACGTGTCCGGGAGGGAAATGTCCGCAGAGCAAAACTCTACTATCTGCGCTCTCTTACAGGAAAAGGAGTCAGACAGAAAACCCGGTAATGGTTTCTCAATCTGTTTCCATAGGACTTACGAAAGATATTTTCACGCAACCTCTAACGTACGCTCTTGAGCAGCAATCCGTTGCCGCCGGTATCTGGGGGAGCAAACCTTGTACAATCCGATATAACTCACTGGCGGAAAATGCTCAGCTGCTGGCCACCGGTGAAGTCGATATCGCTCTCATATCCCCCATCGACTATGCTAAGAATTCGATGGAGTGGGAACTTATCCCCGGACTCGGCATCGCCTCTTACGGTGTTACCGGTGCGGCCAAACTTCTGTTTCGGGAAGGATTGAACCAAATATCTACTATTGCCGCCGACTTACGCTTCCCCACCGAAATGGTTGTTTCACAATTAATTTTTCTGGAAAAGACCGGAGGAAAACCACAGTTCGTTACGCACGGGGTACAACCGGGTATTATACCTGAAGACAGCGATGCAGTGCTGCTCGTCGGCGATGCAGCACTTCCGGTTAAAACTATACAGGAGTGTGTGTTCGATATAGCAGAGGAATGGAACGACATCGCGGAAGTCCCGCTTGTACACGCCCTGTTTGCATGCAAACGCGATTCGATCTCACCCACTACCGCCGCCATATTATTGCAATCACATGCATACTATGCAGAGAATAAAGATACTATCATACGGGACCTTTCAACCTCCCGTGGCATAGATTACGATCGTTTGCATGTACATCTCAACGAAGAACTACGATACACACTGGATGACCTGGATATTGACGGCATAAAGGAATTATTCCGTCATTGCTTTTTTCATAAGATGCTGGATGAAATTCCGGATCTTGTATTTTTCCGGCCTGCGTCGGAAGATCATTTACGGATGAACTAACGTCTTGCCGGTGTTTAGAACTGATACCATCCATTTTTGAATTTCACGGATTTTTAGATTACATTATACTGACGATCCGTTCATTCAACCTATTTTATTTTAATATGTTAAAACATCTGCACATAAAAAATTATGCACTCATAGATAGAATCGACATTGATTTCCAGCGAGGGCTCAATATTCTTACCGGTGAAACCGGCGCGGGAAAGTCGATTCTCATCGGTGCAATCGGATTATTGCTCGGCGAACGCGCAAGCAGCGATATGGTCCGTGAGCATGCAGATAAAGCTATCGTCGAAGCGACATTCGATATCGAAAAGCATGACATACTTACTGCACTCTTCGACGAGAATCAGATAGACTGGATGGATCCGTTAATCATAAGACGCGAAATTACCGCAGCCGGACAAAGCCGCGGATTTATTAACGACACGCCGGCACCCGTAAAAATAATGAAAGTTCTCGGGGAGCTTATCGTGGATTTACATGGCCAGCATGAACATCAATCGCTGTTGCGCGTTCATACACATGCAAAACTCCTGGATGATTTCGGCGGCTTAATGGGGATCGTTAGCGAGTATAAAACAAACTACAACACATTATCTGCGTTATTCAAACAACTCACAGAACTTAAAGATCGGGAGCATACACTTAACGAGCGAAAAGATTTACTCGCATTCCAGGTAAACGAGATTGATACTGTCGATCCGCAACCCGGTGAAGAAACATCGCTTGAAACGGATCTGCAGATTCTCGAGCATGCCGAAACACTGTATGATCAAACTCAGCAGTTGCATGAGATGCTGTATGAGAGTGAAAAATCAGTCTATGAAACTCTCGTGATTGCGCGAAACCGGCTTGATTCGCTGGCGGATATTGATCCCTCATTCGAAGAATGGCAAAAAGAGTGTTCGTCGGCCGAAGCATCCGTGAACGAAATTGCGAAATTCCTTCAACGGTATAACTCCCGCATCGAATTCGATCCGCAGCGACTCGATCAATTACGTGACAGACTCGGTCAGCTGTCACTATTGAAGAAAAAATATGGCGGCAGCATCGAAAGGATTATCGAACACAGAAAAGAAATCGGGAAAGAATTTGAGCTCGCGGAAAACTTTCAGCAATCGATAGCGTCACTGAAAGCCGATATTGAAAAAGCCCGGAATGAATTGTCAACGATCGCCGAGCGGCTTTCATCTAAACGGAGAGAAACGGCAAAAAAGATTTCAAAACTGATCGTGAAGGAATTATCCGCACTCGGCATCCCAAGTGCGGTCTTTGAAGTACAGATTCAAACGGCCCCCGATAAAACCGGAGAACTGCACGAGCAAAACGCATTCGTCAGACTCGGTAAAGATTTTTATCCGGCATATCAAAACGGTATCGATAAAATTGAATTTTATATTTCGACAAACGCGGGGGAATCTCCAAAACCATTGGCGCGAGTCGCATCGGGCGGCGAAATATCCCGGATAATGCTGGCAATGAAATCGGTATTGGCAAAAAGCGAACGGCTGCCGTTGCTTATTTTCGATGAAATCGACGTGGGTGTGAGCGGAAGAATCGCACAAACTGTCGGCAGAAGTCTGAAAACCCTGTCGGGCTATCACCAGATAATTGCGATCACTCATTTACCGCAAATTGCCGGACTTGCCGATAGCCATTATGTCGTCGAAAAAACCGAGGACGGGAAACATTCGTCCACGGATGTACGTATTTTAGGTATGGAAGAACGGGTACGTGAAGTTGCCCGGTTACTGAGTGGTGAAGAAATTACAAACGCCGGTCTTGCAGGCGCGAAAGAATTAATGAAAAACACCTGATGATTGGTAAAATATCAAAAAATACACGTATAAAATGTCACTACACGTTTATAACACACTGACCAGAAAGAAAGAGGAGTTCAAACCGCTAAAAGAAGGTGAAGTCGGTATGTACGTATGCGGACCGACCGTCTATGGCGATTCGCATATCGGACATGCAAAAAGCTACGTCTCATTCGACCTCATCTACCGGTATCTCCTCTATTCCGGTTACCAGGTGTTGTATGTTCAGAATATTACCGATGTCGGTCATCTGACCGACGATGCAGATGAGGGGGAAGACAAGATTGAGCTTGAAGCACGAAAACGAAAAATACAACCGATGGCCGTAGTCGAGCGATACACCCGTAGTTATTTTGAAGATATGGACCGTCTGCAGGTCCTCCGTCCGGATATCTCACCGCGTGCAACGGGACATATTATCGAGCAGATCGGGATAATCCAATCTCTTATCGATAAGGGCTATGCTTACGAGGTAAACGGATCGGTATATTTCAATATCGAAAATTTCAGAGAATACGGGAAACTCTCGGGGCGTTCGCTTGACGAGATGATTGCAGGAGTCCGTGTGGAATCAAAGACTGAAAAACGTCATACCGCCGACTTCGCACTGTGGAAAAAAGCAGAACCGGAACATTTAATGAAGTGGCAGAGTCCCTGGGGCACCGGATAC
>Ga0209498_1002047_pt1 | contig 12292 bp, 11 predicted proteins | sample WalLakDeSediment_FD_184131 | JGI IMG/M metagenome (GOLD analysis project Ga0209498, IMG submission 184131) | Lake sediment microbial communities from Walker lake, Nevada to study Microbial Dark Matter (Phase II) - Walker Lake 11/02/13 Deep... | ecosystem: Environmental > Aquatic > Freshwater >...
CGGGTCACCCACTGATTACTGATTACTGACTACTGACTACTCTCCTACCACTCAGTCCACCTGCTTCTCTAGCAGTTGAACCAGCCCCTTGACGCGGCGAATCAGCTCTGGCTGGCCGCTGGTTTCCACTTCACCGGCAACAGAGCGCACGATTTGCAGGAAATCGGCCGTGGCCAGCTCTGGATTGTCGCGCAGAAGCTGGCGCTGTTCTTCCTCATTGTCAGCCTGAATCAACTCGTTCAGCAGCCGCACTTCGGGCGGCATCTGCTGCTGCGCCTCGTGCATGATCAAATTCTGCAGTTCCTGCAGGGCGGCCGCCTGCTCCTCATGGCCCCGCCGCTGGGCTTCCTCGATGTTAGCTGCCAGCAGATACATAAAGGGTTCGTCAATTTCATGGATGTGTTCGCGCAGCGCAGCCACCGGATCCGCGGCCGTCAGAATGGCGCGCAGCGTCTGGCCAGCCTGCTCCAGCATCTGCTGCGACTCTTGCCGCATCTCTTCCTGGGCATCCAAAAGCTGCTGGCGCAGTTCGGCTAACTGCTCCGCCTTCTCTCCACGACCGGCAGCCTGTTCAGCGTCAATTGTCTCGCTCAACAGGCTGAAGAAATTGTAATCCACAGCCTGCCCGGCCATATTGACCAGCCCGGCCACAACAACCTCATCATCCAGGTTTAGCAAGATATGCTCGAGCAGAAGCTCCTGAATGTGGTCGCCCTGCTTTTTGGCGGCCCGGGAAAAGGCATGCAAAGCCTGCTGCCGTTTTTCCAACTGCTGACCGGCCGGCGTTTCGCGCATAAGCCGTGCTCTCAGGTTGATTAGCTTCAGGGCCATATTCTCCTGGCCAGCCTGCTCGGCGGAGCCAATCGCCGACTGCACCATGCTGATAAAGGCCTCGTCCAGCTCATTGGCCCGTTCCTTGAGGAGAATGTCGGTCACTTCTTTGTCGGCCGTGGCTAATGTCTGCACCAACTCCATCTGCTTGCGCTGGCGAGCGATCATCTCCGGGGTGATTCCTTCTGTCTCCAGCACCTTCTCCATGAAGGTCTGCATACTGATGATATTCTGGGGCTGGAGCATGTAGCCGCGGCGCTGTTCAGCCGGCAGACTATCCATGGCCTGCTTGACCAGTTGGCCGATCAATTTTTCCCGCTCCGTGTGGGGCAAATTAAGTTCCATAGGCACATAGACCATAAACAATTCATGGGCAGGATCATGATAAAGTAAGGGTGTGGCTAATTGAGAAGCCAGGCCACAGCTACGACACTGGGCCACGTTGAGATGGCCACCTAACAGTACCCGCTTCAATTCCGGGTTTTGGCCTACGTCAATCACCTGGTGTATATCGGCCACAACCGGGGCTTGACATTGGGGACATCTAATTTGGGTTTGCATAAACTCTCCTTTGAGAACAGGATGCAGATTAACGATTGGTCAACTGCGATATGAATGAGCTACTCAGCGAGGCAGCGAAAAGGTAAAGGTTGTGCCGGGCTGGGGTCCGTTAGATGTAAACCAGATACGGCCGCCATGCGCTTCTACAATGGCTTTGGTCAAAAACAGACCAAGCCCACTGCCCTCCGTCTTGCGGCTGAGGGCATTGTCCAGCCGGGAAAATTGCTGGAAGATACGGCGCTGCTCATACTCAGGGATGCCAATACCTTCATCGCTAACCGAAATGGTCACCCGCTGTGGTTCAACCTCACCCCAAATGCGAATGTAACGGCCGCCCGGTGAATACTTAATGGCGTTACTGATCAGGTTGTTGAAAACCTGGATTAGCCGCCGCTCATCACCAATCACCAGCGGGAAATCAGGCGGAAAGTTGATCTCAAAGCGGTGATGATCAGTCTGGCTGCTGAAACGCCGGACACTATCGGTGGCTAGCTTGATCAGATCAATATCAGCCCCCATTTCCAGCTTAAAGGCGCCTGATTGCAGCCGCGAAGCCTCCAGCAAGTTGTCGATCAAATCTGTCAGCCGGTCAGATTCCTCCTCGATAACGGCCAGGTACTCGTCTAGCACCTCTCGCGGCCAGTTGGCTTCATGGCGTCGCAGCGTACCGGCATATCCCTTGATGATTGAGACCGGTGTCTTCAGTTCGTGACTAATAACCGAAATAAAGGTCTTGTGCAACTGCTCTTCTTCGCGGAAGCGGGTTAAGTCACGCACATTGGCAATAATGTTGGTCATACGGCCGTGGTCACTCAACAGCGGCGCATAGGTAATACCCAGGCTGATCATTTCGCCATCCGGTCGCAGGGCAGTTCCCTCCACATAAAGGTGGGCAGCGCCGGGCGGGGGCCAACCATTATCCAGCGCTTCCTCCAGATCGACTTCGGTGCGCCGCTGCTCCCATTGAATCACTTCGTGATGTAAGCGACCAATTGCCTCGTCAGTTTTCCAGCCAACCATCCGGCTCAAGGCCGCGTTAAAAACAAGAATCTCCAACCGGGCATCTAGAATCATGACCCCATCGGCACTCTGATTTAGAATGGCGTCCAGCCGCTGCTTCTCGGCGTTGACCTGCTGGTAAAGACGGGCATTCTTCACGGCAATGGCCGCTTGATCGGCAAAACTTTGCAGCAAATTGGCCAAATCCCGGCTAAAACGAACCTCTTCCGTCTGGAAGAGGTAAATCAAGCCGATAATCATCTCCCCGCTCATCAGAGGCAAGCGCAGCAGCTGCGGCAGATCAACCGCCTGAGCAATACGCTTCATCTGCTCATTCAGCGCCGGCATAACCGCAGTCTCAATGTCATGCCCACTGTAGGACAGGCCTTGCAGCAAAGGTGCCAGATCATCAAACTGAGGCCGCGGCAAGCCATAAACGGCCGCCACCCGAAAAACCTTATCGGTAGGGTCAGCCAGAATAATAACCCCCGCCCGCGCCGAGATAAACTCGACCGAAGCCTGGACAATGATGCGCAAGACATCGCCCAGATCGAGTTCGGCCGTCAGGGCACGGCTGATAGCTAACAGATATTCGCGCTGGCGAATGCGGTAATCAACAAGCATAGAATGGGTGGTGGCCAATACGGCCAGAGAGAGCACAGGCCACTGCTTATGTAGCTGCGTTCTCCCTGGCCGCGTTAATCAAATTTGCACGAGAGCAGAGGTTACTCAACCGTTGCAGGGTCAATCCCTGCTTCTTTAAGCGCTTTGTGGTAAGCGGAACGGGCTTTGGCATTGGCAATACGGGCTTTGCGCAGTGCAGCCGGATCCATATCATCGGTGATCTCGGTATAATCAGGCGCCGGGATGTTGGCCGGGATCTCTACCTTAGCGGCGGGGGCCGCTGCTGCTGGCTTTTCTGACACCGGTTGCGGTTCAGGGGCGGCAGCCGGGGCGGCGCCACCAGCCTCTTTGGCAGCCTTGGCGGCCGCGGCCTTAGCCTTGGCATTGGCTACGCGGGCTTTGCGTACTTCTTCAGGAGACATATCATCGGTGATCGGAATCTCTTCATATTCCAACTTCGGCGGCGCCGCTGCGGCTGGTTTGGCCGCCGCCGCTGGAGCCGCCGGCGCGGCCGTCTCCCCGGCCTCTTTCAGCGCCTTCAAAGCTGCCGATTTGGCCTTGGCGTTGGCCACGCGGGCTTTACGCACTTCTTCGGGGGACATGCCATCAGTGATCTCAGTGTAGGGATAATCTTTGCCCGGCACCAAATCGTCGGCTGTCTTGGTCGCCGGCGGCGCCGCCGCGGGCGCAGCTTCCGGTTCAGCCGGCTCCAGCCAGGGAGCCTCAGTCTCAAATATCTTCCAGCCATGGAAACGGGCAATTTTAACGGCCGTAATCGGATCCTCTGCTGCCCCCTTGCGGGCAGTCAGCAGGTTTTCGGCGCCCAGGTGGCCAATGCGCATATTGGCGCCGCGCGGCTGATGGGCCGCCCGTTTAGCGGCCAATATCTGGGCCTGGGCTAACTGCTCCTCAGGTGTCGCATCTAGCGATACCGGGTGCCCTAAACTAACCTGTGGATTTACGGTGATCTTCTGCTGTCCTAGCGTCGATTGCGCCCGGTTAACCTGACGGCTGAAGGCGACAATAATGCCTGCCAGGGCAAAACCGACAAGCAGGATGACAATGATGACAATACTGGCAATGACAAAGCTGTTCATAAAGATACCCCTAATGGTGCGAATTTGTGCGGCGTCATTATACCGTTTGTACTAGATTTCTCAAATCAGATTTCGAGTTGACGTTCGGGCCAACTTTTGCCACAATCTACCAGGACAAACAAAAACAGCCCAACCTGATGGTCTGGGCTGTTTACATGCCGAAGGTGGGACTCGAACCCACATGAGCTTAAGCTCACTACGCCCTGAACGTAGCGCGTCTGCCAATTTCGCCACTTCGGCGTGAAGTAATCTGCATTTTATCAATTTGGGCGTAAAAGTCAAACAAACGGAAATCTCATGGATCATAAATCACTTGCCTCGGTACCACTGTTTGCCGGCTTGACGGCCGGCAGCCTGACCCAGCTGGCGGCTATCTGTCAGGAACAAACGGCCGCACCACATAAGCAGATCATCACCCAGAACACAACGGGTGAGGAGGTGTTTATCATCTTTAATGGCTCGGTGGAAGTTTTCATTGAAGGATTGGAACAAGAGCGGGTGCTGGTCGTGCTGGGTAAGGGCCAGGTTTTTGGCGAAATGGCGCTTATTGACCAGGGTTACCGGTCGGCCTCGGTTCGGGCCGGCAAGCAGGGCTGTGCCCTCTATTTAATCCACAGCCAGGCATTTAATGCCTTGTGCCAGTCCAATTCACACATCGGCTACATCGTCATGCGCAATCTAGCGCGCGACCTGGCGTTCAAACTACGCCATCAGAATCTGGCCCAGATGTAGGGCGTAGGAAGCGTAAGTATGAGTCAGGCAGTTTACTACAAAGTCAGTTTTGTCGTTGAGGGGGGGAAGTTCCCTGGTGGCATTATCAACTGCGACCAGGAGCCACTGGTTGGCGATGAAGTAACGCTGGACGGCCATGTCTTCATCATTACCGAGGTGATGGAGCTTATGCCTCCCAGTGGCGATTTCGGCTTTTTACACGCCACTTGCCGCTACGTGCGGGAAGCGGCTTGAGCGGCGTGGTGGGCCAGTTTAGCAGCTTCAGCTAACAGGGCATCGTTGGCGGCGATTCTTTTGGCATTAAGCAGTTGCAGCGGATATTTCTCCATTAACGCTGCCAACTGTCGCCAGAGATCGTCGTTGCTAATAGGCTGGCCATCTTTCTTCTGCCAGCCGCGCTGCTGCCAGCCGGCCAGCCATTGCGTCGCCCCTTGAAAGAGATAGTCAGAGGTTGTGACTATCTGCAGCGGGGTGCCGGGTGGAAAGGCCTGTATAGCAGCTACGGCCGCCTGCAGTTCCATCCGGTTATTGGTAGTCTGGGCAGCGCCACCTTTTAGCTGGCGACGGCCGTTGGCCAACACCAACACCGCCCCCCAACCACCTGGTCCGGGATTACCCAGGCAGGAAGCGCGTAAGTAAATCTGGCCAACCTGGGAATCAAGCTCCAAACGCGGCGTAATCGCTAACCGCGCCTCACGAGCCAGGGTATCCACCCGTTCGTTGCGCGGATCGCCGGCATGACCTTTCACCCAGTGCCAGCTAATCTTGTGTTTCTTGACTAAAGGCCACAGCTCTTGCCAGAGATCGGCGTTGGGTACGGCCCGGCCTCCCTTATGTTGCCAGCCCTGGGCAGCCCACTTCTCGATCCATTTAGTGATGCCCTGCTGCAGATATTTGGAATCGGTGTGGAACTCAACAGTTGACGGCCGTTTCAAGACCGACAAAGCCGAAACGGCCGCCTGCAATTCCATGCGGTTGTTGGTGGTCTTGGGATCGCTGCCGGTCAGGACCTTTTCGTGCTGGCCATACTGCAGCAGCGCCGCCCAGCCGCCGATACCGGGATTGGGATCAGCTCCGCCATCAGTGTAAATGATGACCGCAGCCACCTGGTCACTTTGTCGTTTAGTCATTCAGTAGTCTAGCCATTTAGTCGTTTAGTCGCTGGACAATGACCAAACGACTAAATGACCAGTTGATAAAACGACTACTTGCCGAGCACGGCCAGCATCTCTTCCACACGGGCAAACTTCAGACGGGGACGACCGCACTCTGCCCCGCGCGCCAGCTCCAGCTCATCTAGCTTACGCCAATCCTCAAAAGTAACGTACTGGGGCTGGCAATCGGCGATAAACGCCGCGGCCGCTTCTGCACTGGGCTTATCCGGCTGCAGCAGGATGCCTTTAGCCAGATCAGCCATCATCTTGTCAACCGTTTCAACCGAGTCAGGTTTATTGGTGCCAATAACCCCCGTAGCGCCACGCTTGATCCAGCCGGCCGTATACTCGCCTGCGCGGTGGCTGCCCGTATCGGGATCAATCACCCTGCCCTCTTCATTCAGAATAACGCCCCACTTTTCGTTAAAAGGCACATCTGGCAAAGGCACACCGGTATAACCAATCGAGCGGAAAACGAGGCCGGCCGGTATCTCCTCGTGTTGATCGGTCGCGCGGGGACGCATGGTACCATACTCCGTGGCGTACAGCTCATTCTTAACCATCCGCATGCTGCTGACTCGACCATCTTCCCCGGCAAACAACTCGGTGGGCGAAACCAGGAAGCGAATGATGAGCTGGCGTGACTTTCCGGCCGGCTCGCGCCGGGCATACTGCTGTATCAACTCAACCGTCCGCACCGTGCCTCGGTCTGCCTCGGCTAACGCCTGCTGGCTCAGCGGATCCAGCTCGGCTTCTTCAGGATAGATGATCAGATCGCAGTCAGCCATCTCGCCCAGCTCTTTGGCCTCCGGAGCCGTAAAGGCGGCCTGCGCCGGGCCACGCCGGCCCAACATGGTCACCGTCTTGACCTTGCTGTGTCGCAAAGCCTCCATCGCATGTTCGGCGATGTCTGTTTCCATCAGCTCTTCCTGGGTACGGCACAGAATGCGGCAGACATCCACAGCCACATTGCCGATACCAACCACGGCAACATGCTCCTGGGTAAGGTCAAATTCAAAGTCGCGGTATTCAGGGTGGCCGTTGTACCAGGCCACAAACTCCGTTGCCGCATGGCTTCCAGGAAGATCGCCGCCGGGAATATTCAAGTAGCGGTCTGTTTGGGCGCCGGTAGTGTAAACTATCTGATGATAATACCGGCGCAAATCGGCGACGGATAGATCCTTGCCTAACTCTACGTTTCCGAAAAAGCGGAAGTTCGGCCTATCGGCCACTTTTTCAAACACCTTGGTTACTGACTTGATTTTTAGATGATCGGGAGCAACGCCCGCCCGTACCAGTCCATATGGGGTGGGCAGCTTATCAAACATATCAACTTCAACAACTAGCTCTTTGCGCTTAAGCAGCGCCTCGGCGGCATAAAAGCCAGCCGGACCGGCGCCAATAATGGCCACGCGCAGTGGGTTATCGGCCGTACCTGCTTGGGTCATAATGGGAACTCCTTTGAAACTATGATTTGCGGAATGGGAGAAGGGAATCAGGCATCAGACAGCAGCTGCATTTCCAGGGTATCCAATTCACCCTGGTAGGCATCACGCTGGGCTTTCATGATATCACCAATGGAGATGATACCAATCAGTTTACCCGCATCTACGATAGGCACGTGGCGAAAACGACGTTCGGTCATCGTGTGCGCCACTACCCATACATCATCTTGGGGAACGCCAACGACAACATTGCGGGTCATCACCTCATGCACTTTCAGGGCAAACAGGTCAGCATGTACGGCCGCGGCTCGAATAACATCGCGCTCCGAAATAATACCTTGCAGACTGCCATCGCCATCTACGACAACCAGAGCGCCAATACGATACTGCGCCAAAAGCAGTACCACATCTCGCAGCGTCTTATCCGGGTTAATCGTAATTACCTCACCTCTGCGGGTTGATAGAATAGTGTTAACTTTCATGATTCTCCTCTAGAAAATCACGACTTGCGCCCGGTAGTGACTGAGGTGGCCAGAGTCACCGCCTTCACAGCGCGCAAGTCGTGATCAAAAATGACTTATCACCGTCAACGGCCGCCGGTGACTGCTCGCAGCGTGTCACAGGCAGGGCAGCTGCCGTTCGGTCGAATTATTGCGTAGCCGGCCTGCGGATCGCCATCCAGCTGATACAGAGTCAGATCAACGTTGAAGACAATCAGCATGCGCACCCGGCCGCTGTTCCTGGCCAGCGTGGTAGCCTCAGCCAGCCATTGGGCATGCTGGGCCAAGGTCGTATTACTGGCCCAGGCAAAATTGGGCGGAATACCGGGGAAACCCTCGGCCGACAGGTAGCCCAGTTCCGTAAAACAGACCCGGCGCGCGCCGCCAAACGCATTGTAATAAAGGTTCAGCGTTGGCCCATAATACCAGCTGTAATGGGATCCGCCGGGGTGACCGGTTGTAGCGCTGGGCGAGGTAGCTCCGGCGTTATGGTGTACACCAATGCAGTCCATGTAGTTGGCCGCCCCTGCGGCAGCCATGCCGGCAATATACCGGTTATCAGCCCAGGCGTTGTGGCCATTATCAAAACCTGTAGGTGCCGGAGCCCCGCTAATGACCATGATATTGGGATTCGCCGCTTTGATAGCATTGTAGCTGGGGGCCAGCATGTTGTTGACATAGCTGGCCGGGCTGATCTGACCGGCAGGCCACTCAAAATCAATGTTCATCTCGTTCCAGACTTCAATCGCCTCCGGAGCATTGGCGCCTAAGGAAGCCACGCCGCGCATAAAGTCGACAAAGCCGGCAAAGTCAATGCTGTTGGGAGCTGGGTAGGTATTGGCGCCGGTAACGCTCAACAGAACCTTAAAACCGGCCGCCTTAGCTTCCTGAATGCGGCCGGCCACACCACTGGGATTATCACCCGGCTGCCATTTGTGCTGGAGCTTAACCCAGTGCATGCCAGCATAACGCATACGTTCGGCATTGGCCATGCTAACTGTCTGGCCTCCCAGCTCGAAAGCACCGCCAGCGCCGGGCGGCGATGGGGCCGGCGGTGGTGGTGGCGGTGCGCTGCCACTGCCAGGGATGCGCAGCACCTGACCAACGTAGATCAGGTTGATATTGGTAATGTTATTCGACTGGGCAATAGCCTGCGCCGTAGTACCAAAGCGCAAGGCAATGCGATAGAGGGTGTCCCCAGGCTGCACGGTGTACGTGGTCGTGCCGGTTGGTGGCGGTGGTGCCGGCGGCGCTGGCGGGGCGCCAGTTCCACCTCCCGGAATGGTCAAAACCTGACCAACGTAAATGAGGTTGGGGTTTACAATGCGATTGGCTTCGGCGATCGCCTGCACCGTGGTGTTGTGTTGCAGGGCAATACGGAAAAGGGTATCACCGGGGCGAACCACATAGGTGGTGTTAGCGGCCGCTGCTGACACCACCACTAAGAGTACAATCAGAGCAAAAAACTGGATTAGTGGGCGGAAAAACTTGTTCATCACAGCTCCAATATGCTGCCGGGGCATCTGCTTGCATCAGCAGCAGATCCCTCACCGGCCCTGTGCCTGACATGGTACCTTGTCAAGATTACTCAGACCATCTCCCTGCAACTGGCTTAAGGAGGGATGGTCAGTTACGATTGCCTGTATTATAGACCAGCTTCACCAAGAACGAAAGTAGAAAGCTTTGTGAATTGCGACTTGCTCATTATACTATTGCAAGATAACTTCCCACAGGATAGACAATCTCAGCACGACATATAGGGTGAATCTAAAGAAAATGCACTACTATCAAAATATCATGGAGACAATTGGCCAGACGCCGCTGGTACGCCTTAATTCGGTTGCCGCCGATTTACCCTGCGTCGTCTTGGCCAAGGTAGAGTTCTTTAATCCGGGAGGGTCAGTCAAAGATCGCATTGGCCCGACCATTATTGAGGATGCTGAACAGCAGGGGCTGCTCAAACCGGGTGGTACCATCGTTGAAGCGACCTCAGGCAATACCGGCGTGGGGCTGGCCATTGCTGCGGCGATCAAGGGCTACCGCTGCATTTTCGTGATGCCGGATAAGATGTCTCAGGAGAAAATTCTACTGCTGCGCGCCTTTGGGGCCCGGGTGGTGGTGACACCCACGGCCGTCGAACCCGAAGATCCCCGCAGCTATTATTCGGTAGCCCGAAGGCTGGTCGAGGAAACGCCTAACGCCATCCTGGCCAACCAATACCACAATCCGGTCAATCCGGAGACTCATTATGAAACCACTGGGCCAGAAATCTGGCAGCAAACGGCCGGCAAAGTGACCCATTTTGTAGCCGGCATGGGCACAGGCGGCACCATTACCGGCGTTGGCCGTTATCTCAAGGAACAAAATAATGGGGTCCAAATTGTGGGCGTCGACCCCGTGGGGTCAATCCTGTATGAGCTGCACCGCAGTGGCCAGGTGACCAAAGCCCAGAGCTACAAGGTCGAAGGCATCGGCGAAGATTTCCTCCCCAGCACCACCGATTTAAGCGTCATTGACCATATCGTCCAGGTCAATGACCGGGAAAGCCTGATCATGACCCGGCGGCTGGTGCGCGAGGAGGGTATTTTCTGCGGCGGCTCTTGTGGCGCGGCCGTGGTCGGAGCCTTGAAGTACGCCCGTGACAAGCAGCTAGGGCCCGACGATGTGGTGGTGGTGATTCTGCCCGATTCCGGCTCACGCTACCTGAGCAAAGTGTTTGACGATGACTGGATGCGCGAAAACGGCTTCCTGGAACCGGCCTGGGGCGACTTCCGGGTCACAGATATACACCTGGCCAAGGGTAGTACGGCCGTCATCACCGCCAAACCAACAGACTCAATCACCGACACCATCCGGGTACTCAAACAGCACAACATCTCCCAAATGCCGGTCGTGGACGAAAACGGCCGTCTGCTGGGTATGATCAACGAATTGGCGCTCCTAAATCGTATGCTGCTTACCGACCAAAAGCCGTCCGATGACAAAAGCATCGCCTCCCTGATTGATGCCAATGTGACTGTCATACGGCCCAACACTCCCCTGGAAAGCCTGATGGCCATCTTTAGCACCAGTAACGTAGCCGTCATCGCTGCCGGTGATGAGATTCAGGGCATCTTGACCAAAATCGATATTCTTGATTTCCTGGCCAGTCATATAAACTAAGGCCGCTGCCCATGGTTGATCAACTTCTCCAACAGACCGTTACCATTGTTCTAGCCGCCGGCCAGGCTATTATGGAATATTACCAGGATGGCTTCAATGCCCGTGACAAATCACCCGACAATCCGGTGACCGACGCCGACCTGGCCGCAGATAAACTGCTGCGCGAACAGCTGCTGGCCCTGCTGCCCCAGGCCGGCTGGTTGAGCGAAGAAACGGCCGACCAGCCGGCACGATTGCTAAAGAAACTGGTCTGGGTCGTTGACCCCCTGGATGGCACCAAAGAGTTTATGATGGGTATCCCCGAATTTGCCGTCTCGGTCGGCCTGGTGGAAGCTGGTCGGCCGATTCTGGGCGTCATTTATAATCCGCCCACGGCCGAACTGTTCGCCGGATACCAGGGGGGCGGCGTCCGTTACAATGGCCAACCGGCCACGGCATCAGTCCACAGCGACCTGACCGGTGCGTCAGTGCCTGCCAGCCGTTCCGAGGTCAACAGGGGCGAATTTGAACCATTTGCCGACAAGTTCAACCTGCGGATCGTAGGCAGCATCGCTTATAAATTGGCCCAGGTAGCGGCCGGCCAGGCTGATGCCACCTGGAGCCGCGGCCCCAAACATGAGTGGGATATCTGCGCCGGGGCCTTTCTGGTAGCCGAAGCGGGGGGCGTGGCGACGGACCTGACCGGTAATCCGCTGCTGTTCAATCGCCCCTATCCCAAGGTCAACGGTATCGTGGCTGACAACGGCCGGCTGCATGAACAGTTGATGGCTACGCTGGCACCATACGGCGCAGCGCGCAGCGATTCACCTCCTGAAACAGGGCGCGCCGGCGGCCGTTGAGGTTTGACAGCCCCTAACCCTTATGGTATCATCCCGCTGGTTCTGGCATAACATAAAATTGTTAAATCGTGTCACCCAAACAAGCTGATAATAAGCAAGGCAGGACAAGGAGTATCGCCGATGAGATCACGCACTGAAATGATGGTAGACCGCTTGCGGGACCTACAGGCCGGGACACCAGACATCGAAGCCTCAGCGGTGGTAAGTGTAGATGGTCTGATTATGGCCTCGTCACTGCCGGCTGGCGTGGATGAGGATCGCATTTCGGCCATGTCGGCGGCTATGCTTTCATTGGGCGACCGGATCGCGACGGAGTTGAGCCGGGGCCAGCTGGTTCAAGTTTACATT
>Ga0209498_1002048_pt1 | contig 12287 bp, 9 predicted proteins | sample WalLakDeSediment_FD_184131 | JGI IMG/M metagenome (GOLD analysis project Ga0209498, IMG submission 184131) | Lake sediment microbial communities from Walker lake, Nevada to study Microbial Dark Matter (Phase II) - Walker Lake 11/02/13 Deep... | ecosystem: Environmental > Aquatic > Freshwater >...
GGCGCCGACGCGAATTCGGCCGCTCACGCCGTTGCGGACCTCCGGGTCGACCTGGACCGGGCCCAGGTGGAGGAATCCATCGGGGGAACCGTCCTCGGAACCGTCGGCGGAACCGGTCATGGAGACGATGGTTCCAGGACCGAGGTTCCCTCCCGGCATCCCGGTTCCCGCCCCCCGGGCGATGAGCGGCATTCCGGTGTCGGCAGCATGCTGGAGCAGCAGCTGAAGGCTTTCGGTATCGACGGGCGCGGCCCACGCCATCGGAGAGCAGGTGAATGGACCGGAGACCTGCCGGGCCAGGCGCGCGGCCTCGCTTCCGTGGTGCCAGACACCGCGGAAACCGGCAGGGGGATGGTGGGTCATGGGAGGTGAGGTGGAGATCCACCCCGGGGCGTTCAGGACGCCGGTCAGGAGGCCGGAAGGGTGGATGCGGGGCGCCGGGCCGCGCGCGCTTCCTCCTGACACTCCTCGCAGTACCCGGTGAACTCCAGCCGGTAGCCCGTGACCTGGAACCGGTCCGCTTCGGGGTTCAGTTCTTCGATCTCGTCTGCGGGGAGTCGCCCCGCCACATCGAAGATGCGGGAACAGGCCAGGCACCGGGCATGGTGGTGGGGGTCCGTTCGCCCGTCGTAGCGTGCCGATCCGTCGCCGTAGGTCAGCTTCGTGGCGAGTCCACAACCCACCAGGGTCTCGAGACTCTTGTAGACCGTGGCAAGGGAGATGACCGGAACCTCGCCCCGGACCGCAAGGAAGACCTCGTCGGCCGTTGGATGGCAATCCGTGGAGAGCAGGTACTGGAAAACGGCGGCGCGCTGGCCCGTGAACCGCTGGCCATTTGCGTCGAGCGCCTCGCGGAGAATCTGCTCGGGGGGGATGGGGGAAGGCCGGGCCATGGAACTCCCGAACACGACGGGGGGAAAAGACGACGAACCTGGTCAAATGTAAGCGCGGTCAAAATGACGTGTCAACGCGCCATCCCCCCCGGCTCCCCGTGAATCACCTCTCTTGAGGACACCCTCCATGCCCCGCCTTTTCCGGAACATCCATGCGTGACGGCTCGTCGGAAAACGCGCCAATTCTGACCCTGGAGCCTCTACTCGAGGCTGTCCGGGCGGGGGTGGACCAGGCCGGGTGGGTGCTCTCGGGGCTCCAGAAGACCACCAGTCACGAGTTCGAAGGACGCTGGGCCGGGGAATCCACCCGGAGCGCCTACGTCTTCTTCCACCGCTCGGATCTCCCGGACTCCATCTCGGTCGAGGCCTTTCTTGACGAGACATCGCGCGGGCTCCAGGGCAACCTGACCCTGGTGGTGGCGGGTCCCCGCTGCGAGGATCTCGGCCCTGCGTCGGCCGTGCTGGAGCGCGTGGCCACCGCCGCATCGGAGACCTTTCCCGACTCCTGCCGGGTGCCCCTCTCCCTGCGCCTTCATCTCCCCGGGAGCCAGCTTCCCGCAGGACGGGCCGAGGTCCAGGTCCGGATTCGCGTGCATCTTCCGGAAGGCCGGTTGGAGGGGGGCGCCCTGGCGGTGCATCACTTCGTCCAGGCGGCCGTGGGGGCCTTCGAGAGCCTCCTGGAGCGACCGGAGGTGGCGGAACTCCTTCCGCCCATCGTGGACTGATCGAGGCTCGTCGTCGACGGAAGGCAGCCCGTGGCCGATGGAGCGTGGGGATGTCGGGCTGGATGCGCTTGCCTCCACTCCGCTCCCTTCACTACTGTGCCCCCGCCGGAAAACGGCCGCAGGTGCGGCACGGTTCGGCGCCTGCTTCCTTCCTGCCGCGAGCCACCCCATGACGGACTCTTCGTCTCTTCCTTCCGACGACCTCCGACCCGATGCCTCCGCCCCCCGTGCAGGGACCTCCGTGGAGAAGGATCTGGACAACCTGCTCCGGGAGGACCGGAGATTTCCTCCTCCTTCGGACTTCGTCGAGGCCGCCCACGTATCGGATCCCGGCATCTATGAGGTGGCCGGTGCCGATGTCGAGACCTGGTGGTCGGAGTGGGCGTCGGAGCTCGAGTGGTTCGAGCCGTGGGAGCGGGTCCTGGAGTGGGACGCGCCCCATGCCCGCTGGTTCACCGGGGGGAAGCTGAACGTCGCCCACAACTGTCTGGACCGGCACGTGCGAGGTGCCAAGGCCAACCAGGCGGCCCTGATCTGGGAAGGGGAGCCGGGCGACACGCGCACCTACACCTACCGGCAACTGCACCGGGAGGTGAGCAAGTTCGCCAGCGGGCTGAAGGACCTGGGGGTGAGGCGAGGGGATCGCGTGGCCATCTACCTTCCCATGATTCCGGAGGCCGCCATTGCCATGCTGGCGTGCGCCCGCATCGGAGCCATCCATTCCGTGGTCTTCGGGGGGTTCAGTCCCGAGTCGCTGGCTGATCGGATCAACGACGCCGGGGCACGGGTCCTGGTCACGGCCGACGGCGGATATCGGCGGGGAAACGTGGTCCCGCTCAAGCGGAATGCCGACGAGGCCCTGAAGCATACCCCCTCCATCGAACATGTGGTGGTGGTGGCGCGGGGCTGGAACATCAGCCGGACCACGCAGATGGTGATGAAGCCGGGTCGGGACCTCTGGTACCACGACGTGGTGCGCTCAGGGGCGGCCCACTGCCCGGCGGAGCCCATGGACGCCGAGGACGTGCTCTACATCCTCTACACCTCGGGAACCACGGGGAAGCCCAAGGGGGTCGTCCACTCCACCGGGGGCTACCTGACGCAGGCCTACGCCACGACGAAATGGGTCTTCGACCTGAAGGACGAGGACGTCTACTGGTGCACCGCCGACGTGGGGTGGGTGACCGGGCATTCCTACATCGTCTACGGACCCCTGGCGTGCGGCGCCACCATCCTCATGTACGAGGGAACACCTGACTTTCCCGACCGGGGGCGCTTCTGGGATCTCTGCGAGAAGTGGGGCGTCACGATCTTCTACACGGCGCCCACTGCGATCCGGGCCTTCATGAAGTGGGGCGAGGAGTGGCCTGGGCGTTACGATCTCTCTGCCCTCCGCCTCCTGGGGTCGGTGGGGGAACCCATCAATCCCGAGGCCTGGGTGTGGTACCACCGGGTCATCGGCGGGGAGCGCTGTCCCATTGTCGACACGTGGTGGCAGACCGAAACCGGGGCCATCATGATCACCCCGCTTCCGGGGATCACCGAGACGCGCCCGGGGAGCGCCACGCGTCCGTTTCCCGGCATCTCCGCCACCATCCTGAACGAGGCAGGAGAGGAGTCGGACACGGGGTACCTCGCCGTGACGCGCCCCTGGCCCTCCATGATCCGGACGATCTGGGGGGATGACGCCCGGTTCCGGGAGACGTACTGGTCCAAGTGGGATGGGATCTATTTCCCGGGCGACGGGGCCAAGCGGGAGGAGGACGGCTTCTTCTGGGTGCTCGGCCGGGTCGACGACGTTCTGAATGTGGCAGGCCACCGGATCGGGACCATGGAGGTCGAGAGTGCGCTGGTGGATCACCCGGCCGTGGCGGAGGCCGCCGTGGTGGGGAGGACCCACGAACTCAAGGGGCAGGCCATCGCGGCCTTCGTGACCCTCCGGGAGGGGCGGTTGCCCTCCGACGAGCTGGCGGTGGCGCTGCGGGTGCACGTGGCCGAGAAGATCGGCGCCATCGCTCGGCCCGAGGACATCCTCTTTACCGCAGACCTTCCGAAGACCCGCTCCGGGAAGATCATGCGGCGGCTTCTCCGCGACATCGCCGAAGGGAAAGCCCTGGGCGACACCACCACGCTGGCGGATCCGGAGGTGGTGGCGCGCCTGAAGGAGCGCTACGAGGAGGCGGGAGAGAGCTGAGCGCCAGGGGGCCGGCGGTCGGCCAGAGGGCCCGCGGTCGGGGGGGGCTACGCCTTGCCCGCCGCGCCCTCCGGGGCACCCAGGGCTCCTGGGGCTCCCGGGAGTAACGGCTTGCGGTCCACCGTTCCCGGCTCCGCAATGGGGTCCGGCCCCCTTACCGGGCGCTCGACCTCGGGCTTCCGCTTCACGGGGCGGGCAGGGATCCCCACGTGCACCGTGGAGGTCTCGGTGTCGCGCGTCGCCAGCGCCATGGCCCCCACCATGGAGTCAGGTGCTACATGGACACCGGCGAGGACCGTGGCGTGGTACGTGATGCGAGCGCCGTCTCCGAGGATTGTCCGGGGCGTCACCACCACCCGGGAGTCCACGAGGTCGTGGGAGTGGGAATAGATGTTGGCGAAGTCGGATACCGACGCCCCGTTGCCGATCTGGATCCCTCCGCGGTCATCGAGCATGACGTGCCGGTGGATCACCACGTCGTCTCCCACCTCCATGTTGTACCCGAAGGAGAAGCGCACGAAGCTGAAGGCCTTGAAGTTCCGGCCGCAACGACGAAAGATGCGCCGGGCCAGGATCCTGCGGAACCGGACCCCCAGGTCCACGTTCTCCCCCAGCGGGCTCCGGTCGAACATCTCCCACATCCAGAGGAGCGGCTTGACTCGGGCGTACCGCTCAAGGTCGACTTCATGGTAGTATTCAGGCTCCAGCGTCACATTGCGCGGATTCATCTGGTCCAGCCCCAGGCGAGCGGTGGCGGAGACGGACCCGGGGTCATGCTCAAGCCTTCGTGCCAGTTCGGGGTAGTGGATCTCGGTGAGGATCCTGCGGCACAGCTCGTTCCGGTCACAGCCCGGGTCATCGAGTTCCCGTTCCAGGGCATCCAGCCAGGCCTGGCTCCGCCCGGCCGCGTCGGCGGGGAGGGGGACGTGACGTAGGGGGTAGAGGGGCATGGCGCGGAAACGAAAAAGGTGGAGGTTCCGGAGGGGCCAGGCGCGGCCCCGGGGACCCGCCTTCAGCATTCGAGCGCTACCCCGCAGCATCCCGCAGGTTCGAAGGAGAAGAGGAGAGGACGATGCACGAAGCCATGCGAAAGCGCATCCTGAGGCGCCTGGAGACGCTGCCCGAGTCGCAGCTGTACCAGATCCTGGACTACATCGAATTTCTGGAGTCTCGCTATAACCGCGGGATTCCGGAAGAGACCACGGCCCTTCAGAAATTGGCCGAAAAGCTGGAGGATGGGCTCCGGAAGGGGAACGTCAATCCCTCGAACCTGAGGGAGGCCTTCCAGTTGATCTCCACCGCCGACCGGGTTCTCTCGTCGGTTTCGGCTGCCGGCAAGCAGCTCCTGGACGAACTCCAGCTGTCGGAGGAGGGAGGGGGACCGGGCACTCGCAGTGGAACAGGCACTCGCAGTGGAACAGGCACTCGGAGTGGAACAGGTCCCGGGAGCGGGACAGGTCCCGGGAGCGGGACAGTCCCCCGGAGCGGTGGCGGAACCGACCCATCGGCCGCCGGCGAAGGGACATCGAACCCTCGGCCGCCGCAGTCCCCTGACGACGGGACCCCGGGCGAGACCCCGCGTCCCGAGGCTTGACACCCCTCGCCGCCTCCCGGTAGTCTTCCCCATGTTCCCCTTGAAGGTCCTCCCGGCGACGCGCCGGGTCACGCACAAGGCCTGCTGAACGAGGTCTCCGGGTAGATCCGGAGTGCCCCGTCCGGCGGGTCTTCTGCGTTTCAGACTCCCTTTCCTTTCCCTTCCACTGCCCCTTCCACTGCCTGGAGACAGCATGGCGGATGCCCCCCGCCGAGGCGGGATCATCATCGGCGAAGCCCTCACCTTCGACGACGTCCTCCTCCTTCCCGGACACTCCACCGTCCACCCCCGCGACACCCAGGTCGAGACCCGGCTGACGGCCAGGATCCGGCTGTCGATTCCCCTGCTCTCTGCCGCCATGGACACGGTGACCGAGTCTGGAATGGCCATCGCCATGGCCCGGGAAGGGGGCCTGGGCATCATCCACAAGAACCTCCGTCCCGAACGGCAGGCCGAGGAAGTGGACCGGGTGAAGCGGTCCGAATCGGGAATGATCCTGCGTCCCATCACGCTGGGAAGGGACGCCAGCCTTCGCGATGCCCATGACCTCATGGCGCGGTTCTCCATTTCCGGGGTGCCCGTGGTGGGACCGGAGGGGCGCCTCGAGGGGATCATCACGAACCGGGATCTCCAGTTCGAGCAGGACCTGGATCGACCCGTCAGACAGGTGATGACGGCCGAAAACCTGGTCACCGCACCCGAGGGCACGTCGCTGGAGGAGGCGGAGGCCATTCTCCACCGACACCGGATCGAGAAGCTTCCCGTGGTGGCGGCCGACGGTACCCTGGCCGGCCTCATCACGGTGAAGGACATCGTGAAGCGGAGGCGGTTTCCGAACGCATGCAAGGACGAGCGAGGGCGCCTTCGGGTGGGCGCCGCCGTGGGGGCTTCGGCCGACGACCTCGATCGTGCCCGCCTCCTTGTGGATGCCGGTGTGGACGTGGTCGTGGTGGACACGGCCCACGGGCACTCCGAGGGCGTGCTTGGGGCGGTGGCACGGATGCGCGAGGCCCTCCCCGATCTCCAGATCGTGGCCGGGAATGTGGCCACCGCCGACGGAGCACGGGCACTGGTGGATCGTGGCGTGGACGCGGTCAAGGTCGGGGTCGGGCCGGGGTCCATCTGCACGACCCGGGTGGTGACGGGCGTAGGGGTTCCGCAGCTCACCGCCATCATGGACGCGGTGGACGGGGTGGAAGGGCGGGTGCCGGTCATTGCTGACGGCGGGATCCGCTATTCCGGCGACCTGGTGAAGGCGCTGGCGGCTGGGGCCTCCACCGTGATGATGGGATCCATGTTTGCCGGGACCGACGAAGCGCCAGGCGAGAGCTTTCTCCTCGAGGGGCGGCGGTACAAGATGGTCCGGGGGATGGGATCGCTTTCGGCCATGGAGGAAGGGTCGGCGGACCGGTACTTCCAGGACGCCTCCGACGGTACCCGGAAGCTGGTGCCCGAGGGCATCGAGGCCCGGGTACCGTACAAGGGGCCGGTGGCCGACATCGTCTTCCAGCTGATTGGCGGGCTCCAGTCCGGCATGGGCTACGTGGGGGCCGGCACCATGGAGGAACTCCATGCCGGGAGCCGGTTCTGCCGGGTCACACCGGGGGGACTCCGGGAATCGCATCCCCATGACGTGACCATTACGAGGGAAGCGCCGAATTACCGGATCTGACTCCCCGCGCGTCTCCAGGTGTTCGCACCCCCGGGCTTCGGTCCGGGGGTGTCTTCTCCTCCAGCCCCGGCGAACCTTGACTTATTTTCCCGCTGCTTGCGCCAGGATTCCTGCTCCTGCGTGGTCCGCCATGACGGCCCGGACCTCGGGGAGGGCAGGGGGGCGCGTCGCGCTTGCCGGGGTCTTCCTCGTCGCCCTGGCCGTGTCCGGGTGTCAGCGGGTCGGGATCATCCCTCCCCCCGCCGCCGCGCCCATCCCCTCCATCGAGGGGCCCTCCATCCCGGAGTTGGTGGGTGCGCCGCCCGGTGCGGCCCGCGCCGTCCCCCTGCCTCCGCTGGTGGTGGAGTCGACGCTGGATCCGATCCTTCATTCCGGGGTGGCCTCGGATCCCTGGCTCGAGGAGCGGGTGGAGTTCTGGGTCAACTTCTGGACGACCCGGGGTGCGGGGAGCTTTGCCCGCTACCTCGAGCGCATGGCGCTTTACGAGGGCCTGGTGGAGCGGGAACTGGCGGATCGAGGACTTCCGGCGTCGCTCAAGTACCTTCCCATCGTGGAGAGCGGCTACCACGACCTGGCGGTAAGTCGCGCAGGCGCCACCGGACTCTGGCAGATCATGGCGCCCACCGCCTCGGGGCTCGGACTCACCGTGAGCGCCGTGGTGGACGACCGGCGGGACGCGGTGGCCTCCACCCGGGCGGCCCTGGACTATCTCCAGGAGATGCACGGGATATTTGGCTCCTGGTTCCTGGCCCTGGCGGCCTACAACGCCGGACCGGGACGGATCCGCGGAATCGTGAACCGGGGCGCGCCGGGGCGGGAGACCCTGGACGACGCCCTGTACCTGGACCTCCGGGCCCAGCTTCCCGCAGAAACCCGGGAGTTCGTGCCTCGCTTCCTCGCGGCGGCCCGCCTGGCCCGGAATGCGGAGGCCTATGGGTTCGGACGTCCCGATGGCGTGGCACCCCTGGCCTTTGACGAGGTCATGGTCCCGGATGCCACTTCGCTGGACGTGGTGGCCTGGGCGGCCGGCGTGGACGAGAGCGAGATCCGGTCCCTGAATCCCCATTACCTTCGCGGGTTCACGCCCGTCGGCCAGGCACGGGCCGTTCGGGTTCCGGCAGGGACGGCGAGCCGCTTCGAGGTGGCGTACGCACAGGTTCCCCCCCCGGAGCGGATTTCCTTCATGGAGCACGCCGTGGTCCGCGGGGAAACGCTGGGCGCGATCGCGGGGCGCTACGGGATCCGCCTGACGGATCTGCAGGCGGCCAATGGCAACCTGGACCCCCGGCGTCTCCAGGTGGGGCAGCGCCTCGTCATTCCCATTGCCGGGGGGCGCAGGAATCTTCCGGTGCGCGTGGCGGAGGTCGCAGACGTGGGCGTGGTGGAGACAGGTGGACAGGATGCGGGCGTTCGCACCTCGGGTCTCCGGGAGCCGGAGGAGGTCCCGGTTCCGGTCAATGTGGACATCGATGCCGCAGCCACGGCCGGGACGGACACGTCGAACGGTCCGACGGAGCCGACGTCGCCCGTAGCCGAGGTCGGGGTGACCGAACCCCGGGAGGTCACGCCGCCGGCAGGAGCGGGAGAGTCAGCCTCGAACGCTCGCCACAGGGTCGCCGCCGGCGACAACCTCTGGACCCTGGCCCGCCGCTACGGCGTGACCGTGGCCGATCTGGAGCGTTGGAATGGTCTTGCGGGCAGGGGAACCCTGCGGGTGGGCCAGGAGCTTCACCTGGGCCCCGGGCTTCGCACCCACACCGTGGTCCGGGGGGACACCTGGGGAGGCCTCGCCCGACGGTTTGGAACGACGCCCGGCGAGCTCGCCCGCGTGAACGGGCGTACGCCGAACCAGGTGATTCGCGTGGGGGAGCGACTCCGGATTCCCTGACCCGGATTGGCGTGTCAGGCTTCCGGGGGCCGTCCGCTTCCTGACGTCGTCAGGGCCTCGCGCATCTCCAGGATGAGACCGGCCAGGAGAAGCTGGGGGTTCACGTTGCCGGAGGCTTCCTCCCGTGCCCGTTCCACCGCGGCCATGGCCCTGGACGGTCCTGCGGGGTGGACCTCTCGTTCTCCTGCCTTCCGCACGAGCCAGCTCTCGGCATCCCGGTTCCGGATAACGCCCTCCACGCCGGAGGCCGCTGCGGCCAGGTCCCGGAGCCAGAGTTCGACGAAGGCCAGGAGCTCCATCAGCCCCCGGGCTCCCGAGGACTTGAACCCCAGGGCCTCAAGGTAGGCCTCGGCATCCCGGGGACTGAGGGCGGCATGAACCAGGCGCAGAGCCGTCTTTCTGGTCTGTTCCAGGGGGCCGTCTTCCGCGTCGTCGGGGAGGAACCCCAGGGCCCGGCCGATGGACCCGCCGGAGAGAAGGGCAGCGCGTTCGGCCGCCTCGGACGAGGCTCCGCCACGTTCCACGAGGAAGGCCTGGACCCGATGGGTTGGAAGCGCCGATACGTGGAGGGCCGTGGCTCGGGAGCGGATCGTGGGAAGGAGTCGTCCGGGCTCGCTGGAGGTCAGCACGAACCAGGTATCCGCCGGGGGCTCCTCCAGGAGCTTGAGGAGGGCATTGGCTGCCTCCTGGCTGGCCTCCTGAGCCACCAGTTCCTCGGCATCGGCCAGGAGAAACAGGCGACGGGGGCCCGTGCCTCGACCCCGCTGGGCCTCCCTCCGCAGGTTCCGGATCGTGCCCAGGTGAAGGGCCCGGACCTCGGAGGAGTGCGTAGCCCGGAGTGGGTTCATGCGGAACTCCTCGAGCCAGCTTCGCCGCGCGTCCTCCAGAGCCTCGTCATCCCTGTCTCGACTCCCCCGGATTCGGGGGCGGGGCACCGGAACGTACCCGTGGAGATCCGGGTGCTCCAGTCGAAGGGCAAGCCCACACTCGCGGCAGCTCCCGCACGGCTCCATCTGAAGGGGTGACCCGGACGCCGCGTCCCGGTCCACCTCGGTGCAGACCAGCAGCTGCCCCAGCCAGTGCCCCAGGCGCTGTTTGCCGACCCCCGGCGGGCCGTGGAGGAGCAGTACGGGGGGGAGCCGACGGCGATGCCAGGCGCCCGCAAGGGAGCGACGGAGATCCTCGTGACCCTCCAGCGGCAGGAGCGCCACCTCAGTTGCCCCGCGGTCGAAGCCAGACCATGGGATCCTGGGCCTGGGGTGTCCCTCCACCCACCGGCGCGCGGAGCTGGAACTCCAGGTGTGGCCCTTCGGGGGTCTCGGAGCCCCCCACCGTGCCCACCACCTGTCCGGCCCGAACGGTCCGGCCTTCCACCACCCCGATCTCCTGGAGGTAGAGGTAGAGGGTGTAGAAGCCTTCGCCGTGGCTCACGATGACCGTGGGACCGTAGCCTTCGAAGGGACCCGCCAGCACGACGGTGCCGTCGCGAACCACCCGGACGGGACTCCCTGGCGCTGCCCGGATGCCCACCCCGTTCCACCGGAGGATCGTGCCGTTGGGCCGCCGCTCGGGACCGAAGCGGTAGAGGATCTCTCCGTCCACGGGCCAGTCCAGTCGTCCCATGTCGGCCAGGCTCAGCGTCACCGGGGCCGCCTCTCCGGCCCGGCCCGCAGCGGCGAGCCGTGCCTCGGCCTCGAGGCGGCGTCGCTCCAGCTCGGTCACCAGTCCCGTCAGGCGCCCTTCGTCCGCCTGGAGCTGCTCCAGACGGCTCTGCGTCTGGCGCTCGGACGATCTGAACTGGGTGAGGGTCCGCTGGTGCTCCTGCTCCACCTGGCGCAGTTCAGCCACCTCGCTGAGCTGCGACTGCCGGAGCCGGCCCAGCTCCGCCATGCTCTCCTGAAGCGCCCGGTTCTGGGCCTGGAGTTCCCGCTCCAGGTTGGTGACGCTGGCCAGGAGACTTCGGTCGTACCGGGCCATGAGCTGCAGGTAACGGTAGCGGTTCAGCAGGTCGGTGAAACTCTCGGCTCCGAAGAGAACCCGGACCGTGCTCAGCGGGCCCTGCTTGTAGATTCCCCTGAGGCGCTGGTTCAGGACGGCGCTTCGCTCCCGGAGTTCCTCCCGGGTGCGGAGGAGATCGGCGGTGGTGGCCCGGGTGCGCTCGCCGGTGGCGTCCGCCTGGAAGTCGATCTCGGCCAGGACCGACCGCGTGGCCGAGATCTGCCGCTCGATGTTCTGAAGTTCGCCGGAGACGTTCCGGACCCGGGAGCGAAGTGTATCCATCTCGCGCTGGAGCCGGGCGCGCTCGGCCCGGATCTCTTCGAGGCGTCGCTGGCTCTCCACGATCTCGCGCCGGAGTTCTTCCGGCCCGGTCTGCTGGGCCTGGAGAGCCGTCGCAAAGGGAGCGGGGGCGAAGGGGGCCGGGGCGAAGAGGCCGAGGGCCAGGCCCGCCACCACCCCCATGATGCCGCGTTGGAGGAGGGAGCGGACCGGGGTGCGGAGAGGAGTCCGGCCCGAGGTCCGAAGCGCGGTCCGGCCCTGGACCAGGCCGAGGACCAGGCCGAGGACCAGGCCGAGGACCAGGACAGGGGCCTGGGCCAGTTGGGTGCTCCGAGTCGCTGAGCGCACCTCCACGAGTCAGACCTCCTTCAGGTAGCGGCGTACGGCGAGGCCGCTGGCCAGGAGGCCGAAAAGGGCTCCCCCGGCGATCCCCGCCAGCACCCAGCTCACGGGGATCCATTCCAGACGGAAAATGGCCCGGGAAACCAGCTGATAGGAGACCCAGGTGATTCCCGCCGCCAGGAGGCCGCCCAGGGCACCCGTAAAGGCCCCCTCCAGGAGGAAGGGACGGCGCACGAAGCCGTTGGTGGCTCCCACCAGCCGCATGACGTAGATCTCCTCGCGCCGTGCGAAGATGGCAATGCGGATGGCCGTGCCGATGATGAGGGCGGCCACGACGGCGAAGGCTCCGCCCAGCACCGTGGTGGTGAGGGCTCCAATTCGCTGGAGGAGGAAGAGGCGGTCTACCCATTCCTGGCCGTAGCGGACGTCTTCCACGAAGGGATAGATCGTGAGTCGCTCGGCCACCCGGGCCACGGACGCAGGGGTCCGGAACCCTTCCATGAGCTCGATCTCGAGGGAGGCCGGGAGGGGATTCACGTCCAGCCCCACGAAGAGCTCCTCGAATTCGGGGAGGTCCCGTCGAGCCGCCTCCAGCGCATCCTCCCTGGAGACGAAGCGGACCCCCCGGACCTCGTCCATGCGGAGGACGTCGTCCTCCAGGACGGTAATCTCGCTGGGACGGGCACCATCCCGGAGGTAGGC
>Ga0209498_1002049_pt1 | contig 12287 bp, 10 predicted proteins | sample WalLakDeSediment_FD_184131 | JGI IMG/M metagenome (GOLD analysis project Ga0209498, IMG submission 184131) | Lake sediment microbial communities from Walker lake, Nevada to study Microbial Dark Matter (Phase II) - Walker Lake 11/02/13 Deep... | ecosystem: Environmental > Aquatic > Freshwater >...
AAACTTTTGCTTGCAGTTCAGGAAGTTTATTTCAATGCTGAGAAAAATTCTGCTAAGAAAAAAGAATTAAATAAATTAAAAGATTTCTATTATGATATTAAATGTGGAATAGGGGTTAGTAAACAACCAGATGAATACGGTGCTTTCCCAACCGATCCATACTCGCACACACCTTCATTTGCAGGTGTTCAGCAGCCAGGAATGACCGGACAGGTAAAGGAAGATATAATTACAAGGTTTAGAGAATTAGGTATACAAATAAAATCCGGCAAAATTTTGATTCATCCTTCATTACTAAAAAGAGAAGAGTTTTTTAAAAAAGAGGAACGATTAACTTACTCTGATCTCAATTTGCAAGAGCAAAATAATAATTACAGAAAAAATTCCTTGGCAATTACGTATTGTCAGGTCCCTTTTATTTATAGTCTTTCAGATACAGAGAAAATTGTTATCCATAAAAAGGATGGGGAAGTAAATAATCTAAATAGTCTGGAAATCAGTGAAGATTTAAGTCAGTTAATATTTAACCGTAACGGGTCAATCGATAGGGTTGAAGTTTTTATAAGTAGTGATTCAATATCTTAGTTTAAATCCAAAATGCTAATTAAAAAATTCTCTGCAAAATAGAGTTATTCGAAGAGATGACATCTCTTTAAAGATGTCACCTCCCGAATAATTGCTTAATTTTTAACTCGAACAACAGTTCCATTTGCTGCATTAATTCTTACTTCCCACTCAGTTCCGCCGGAAAGAATATCAAATCTATACTGCCACATATTATCACTTTCATCCTTCTGTAGTTTCCAGAAAGTCACAGTGCCGCTTTTCGCATTCAAAGCTATAGATTTTGCTACTGAATAATTGATCAATCCCATTTCAGGTACAATTTCATAATCAAATGAGGGTGTTAATCCCTGGATTTCTCTTATTGCTCCATTTGACATATGATACTCGAATTTAACAATGCCCCCATCACCCGGCATATCAACTTTCACTTTGAACTTTGGGGAACCGTCATCGAATTTCCTGGAATCAACAGGTGTTCCACCGGACATTGTAACGGATTTTTGAATTAGTGATTGTTCACTTTGTAATGAGTTTGAAGGATCGGTTGCGTTATCCTTGCATGCCTGGGCTGTAAAAACTATGAAAATTATAGCTAAAACAGCGATTATGTTATTTTTCATTACAGGACTCCTTATAAATTGTTAATTAAAATTAGTTGTTACTGGGCAAGTAGTGCTGTATGTGCACAAGAAGTGACATTGGTATCAAATAATATAAAACCTGTTTAAATGCTTTCGAGATTACTTACAGAAATCACGGATTATTACATATAATCTAAGATCCTTCTTATTCGATGAGGTTAAATCAGGAGGCAGCCATCCTTTATTATTATGTAGAAACGCTTTCATATCATAAGTTTTCTTAGCAAATTTGAATAATAAATTATTATATGCTATGAATTGTCCTTCTTGCAAAGAAACACTTGTTATACTTGAACTCCACGAGATAGAAATAGACTTTTGTACGAATTGCAAAGGTATTTGGCTGGATGCCGGTGAATTAGAACTAATGCTGGATGATGAATCTGAAAAAGCAAAACTGCTTCAATCTCTGGAGATTATTGATGAGTCTAATGAAAAAAGGATTAAATGTCCTATCTGCAGTAAAAAGATGGAAAAAGTCAGACATAAAGATGTAGATACAATTGCTGATAAGTGCATTAGAAATCACGGCATCTGGTTTGACGAAGGTGAACTGGAAGAAGTTATCCGGGCTGCATCTGTAAGAGGAGATAACAGGTTTACGATTTTATTAAAAGAATTGTTTGAAAAAAATTAAAGTTTACTAACTAATTTAAGGAGAGAAAATGACGGCGATAATTATAATACTTGTAATAATAGCTGCACTTGCGTTATTTCTGGTTTCAATTTACAATTCACTGATTCAGTTAAGGAACCGCGTTAAAAATGCCTGGTCACAGATTGATGTTCAGCTTAAAAGAAGGCACGATCTCATACCCAATCTTATTGAAACTGTAAAAGGTTATATGAAACACGAACGTGAGTTAATGGAAAACATAACCAAATACAGAAGTCAGGCAATGGATGCCGGTTCAGTTGGTGAAAAAGCCAAAGCTGAAAGTCTTTTAAGCGGTGCTTTAGGGCAGTTACGAGTGCAGATTGAAAATTACCCCGATCTAAAGGCAAATCAGAATTTTCTAGCACTTCAGGAAGAGCTTACCGGAACAGAAAACAGAATATCTTTTTCCAGACAAGCATATAATGATCAGGTGTTATTTTTCAATAATAAAATTCAGATGTTTCCTTCGAACATAGTCGCAGGAATGTTCGGATTTAAGGAAGAAGAATTTTTCCAGATTGAAGATCCTAAAGAAAAAGAAGTTCCTAAAGTTAGCTTCTCATAATAATACCGGATTTATATGTGGGAACTAATAGAATCTAACCGTCACAAGTCTATTTTACTTTTTATAGCACTTGGCGCAGTACTATTTTTCAGCGGTTATATATTCGGCAGATTTTATGATTATGAATATGGCGGTCCGATTGGTGTTTTAATCGGACTCACGCTCTGGTTAATACTTTCCGCAATAAGTTATTTTGCCGGAACTAAAATCTTATTGAGTATGAGCGGTGCAAAGGAAGTTACAAAAGCTGTTCATCCTCAATTATTTAATGTAGTTGAAGAGATGAAAATAGCTGCAAACCTTCAGCATATGCCTAAGATATACATAATTGATGATCCTGCGCCAAATGCTTTTGCTGCAGGTATTAAAACTGAAAATGCCGTTATTGCCGTTACTGCGGGACTGCTTGGTAAATTAAACCGCGATGAACTTCAAGGTGTTGTTGCCCACGAAATGGCTCACATTGTAAACAGAGATGTACTGCTGATGACTTTTGCGGGAGTTACTTTGGGGGCAATAACAATTGTATCCGAAGTTTTTTTAAGAAGCGTAATATATGGCGGTAACTCAAGGTATAAGTCAAAATCATCTGAGAAAGGTGGTCAGCTTCAATTAATAATTATGGTGGCTGCACTGGTGTTTGCAATACTTGCGCCAATAATGGCTAGGCTTCTCTACCTGGCTGTTTCAAGAAAGCGCGAGTATCTTGCCGATGCTTCAGCAGTAAGACTAACAAGGTATCCTGAGGGTTTAGCTTCAGCTTTAGAAAAAATTTCTGATAGTACATATGATCTGGAAAAGGCAAATTCAATTACAGCACCTATGTATATAGTTAATCCGCTTAAAAAGAAAGGAATGAAGTTATCAAATCTTACTAGTACCCATCCGCCAATCTCTGAGCGCATTAATATTTTAAGAGCTATGCAGAATGGTGTTCATTATCCTAGCTACCAAAGTGCATTTCAGTTTATCAGAAACTCACGTGAAAAAATTCTTCCGCCTACTGCATCTCTGGATAGAGTTCCTTTGGTAATGAAAAAACCCCCTATCGGCTGGTATGCTCAACAGGATGATAAGAAAACAAAACGAACTTCCGGTGATTTAATAATGCAGTTGAACGATTTTTCTTTTATTGACTGCAGCTGCGGAATTAAAATTAAAATACCTCCGGAATACAAACACACCAACATAATATGTCCGAAGTGCAGTACAAAACACGAGTTGCCAGCAATTTCTAAGTCATAAAAAACCAGGCAAAATAATTCAAAAGCAGCATATTGTTTTCTAATTATCAAGTATTGGTAAATGTAAAGCTCTTCTCTTATTCAAAAAAAAAGCACTTTAGCTTACCAGCATTGAGAAATAATAAGCTAAAAAAATATAAAAAAAACTTCTTCCTTTTAGCAACTCTTTACCTATTAAATAATTTTCAATCATTTTATTGACTATAAAAATAATTGATGATTTGGTATGATTTTGTGTAAATAAATTCGGTATTACAAATTTTTAATCCAAAAAATTGAATCATTACCGAAAGGAGGGGAAAATGTCAGGCAAAAGTCGCCGCGATTTCCTCAAATCATCTGCATTAATAGGGGCTGGAATTACAGGGCTATCTTCAAATTCGGCTAATGCCGCACCAACAAATATTCTCTCTCCCGATAGGATGGGAGTTCTTGTAGATACAACAATATGTATCGGCTGCCGTAATTGCGAGTGGGCTTGTAAAGAGGCTCACGATATTCCGGCTGGAGATCTTGAATCTTATGAAAATCGTGAGATAATGAAGAAGGATAGAAGACCCGATCATACTGCCCTTACCGTTATTAATGAATATTCACCCGGCAAGCATTCTAATCTGCCTGTGAATGTAAAGGTTCAATGTATGCACTGCGATCACCCTGCTTGTGTATCAGCATGCATTGTGGGTGCATTTTCCAAACAGGAAAATGGGTCGGTTATTTGGGATACTGATATGTGTATCGGCTGCCGCTACTGTATGGTTGCCTGTCCATTTCAAATACCAACTTTTGAGTATCACAAAGCTTTGCAGCCGGATATTACTAAATGCGATTTTTGTTTTGAAAGAACCAGTGAAGGTAAACTTCCTGCATGTATTGATATTTGTCCTGTAGAAGCTCTTACTTATGGCCCAAGAACAGAGCTGGTTTTAATTGCACGCGAAAGAATAAGAAGGAATCCCGATAGATATATAGACCATATTTTTGGTGAGTATGAAGTTGGCGGAACTGCATGGATGTTTCTTGGAAGTAAAGATTTTAATGAACTTGGATTTCCACAACTAGGTAAGGACCCTGCACCCGGTGTTTCAGAAGCAATTCAACATGGAATTTTTGCCTACTTTGTTCCTCCGGTCTCACTTTATGCATTACTTGGCGGAATGATGTGGCTTTCAAAAAGGCGTAAAGAATTAGAACAGGAGGAAAAGATATGAATCACGAAGATATAAATCCTGTTCCAGTTAAAAGAAAATTTTTTACACCCGGCGTCATAGTACTGTGTGTTCTTGCACTTAATGCCTTAGTATTTCTTGCAATAAGATTCTTTTATGGAATCGGTGCTGTTACAAATTTAGATAATCAGTATCCCTGGGGAATATGGATTGGAATTGATGTAGCTGCCGGTGTTGCACTAGCTGCCGGAGGTTTTACAACTGCTGCTCTCGGTCATGTAATGCACCGTGAAGAATACGCCGCAGTGATTAGACCTGCACTTTTAACAGCAATGCTTGGCTACACTTTTGTCGCAATGGGAGTGCTTGTAGATTTAGGAAGGTGGTATTACATCTATCATCCACTCTATATGTGGAATGGTAATTCGGCATTGTTTGAAGTTGGTATTTGTGTTATGATTTATTTGACTGTACTGTATATTGAATTTCTTCCTATTGTTACAGAAAGATTTATCGGTAAGATAAATCTGCCGGGCATTTTGTCAAAGCTGAATAAACTTATTGATAAAATCTTACGTGTACTTGACCGCGGACTTGCAAAAACAATGTTCATTTTTATTATTGCCGGAGTTGTGCTTTCAACTTTGCATCAATCATCGTTAGGAACACTGATGGTTATTGCAGGACCGAAGATGCATCCGCTGTGGCAGACACCAATATTACCGCTTTTGTTTTTACTTTCAGCTGTGGCTGTAGGCTTCCCAATGGTGATATTTGAATCCTTAATCGCATCACGTTCTTTGAAGTTAAAACCTGAAATGCACATTCTATCTAGACTCGGCGGAATGATTGCTCCTCTTCTTGGTTTGTATCTTGCATTTAAAATAGGAGATATGTTCATTCGTGAAACTTTTGTTTATCTCACTGAATTCAACACTGCAAGCATAATGTTTACAGTTGAATTATTATTTGGCGTAGTTATTCCACTAAGAATGCTGCTTTCTCCAAAAGTGCTTAAATCACCGGCACTACTTTTCACAGCATCGGTTTTAGTTGTTGCAGGAGTGTTAATTAACAGGATAAATAACTTCGTAGTTGCTTATACTCCGCCATACGCAGATTACTCCTACTTCCCGTCAATTGGTGAAATATCTGTTACTGTTGGATTTGTAGCTATGCTTGTTTTACTTTATAGATTTTTCGTATTAAATTTTCCTATAGTCAGTTTGCCAGGCAAAGCTTCCGGTCCTTCAGCAAAATACACTGTGAAAGGAGTTAAATAATGAAAAGGTTATTTATAGTTCTCCTTTTTATTGTTATTAGTGCACCTGTTAATGCGCAGGTAAACCTGGGCAAAGATCATTCTAAGCTTAATATCAGCTGCCAAACCTGCCATACTTGTGAAGTTCCAACAAAAAACGATCCTTGTTTGGTTATTTGTCCCCGTGAGAAAATAGTAACTATATATCAAAAACCTGAACAAACACCCGAGTTAATTGTAATCGATCAACTGATGAACAGGTATGGACCGGTATATTTTTCACACAGAATTCATGCTGAAATGGCTGAAATGTCCGGAGGATGCGGCAGCTGTCATCATTATAATACAATGGGACCAATACTTAATTGCAATAGCTGTCATGAAACTTCAAGAAAAAGACAGGATGTAAGCGTACCTGATTTACTCGGAGCATATCACAGACAGTGTATGGATTGCCATCGTGAATGGAGTCATTCTACTTCCTGCAATTCATGCCATCTGCCAATCAAGGATGTTAAAGGAACAGAAAAAGAACAAATTGCTGAGAGATTGAAAGGAAGAACACATCCGGTTATTCTTGAACCGACTAAGATAGTTTATGAAACTAAAACTGATAAAGGAAAACTTGCATTTTTTTATCACGATGATCATACAAAAACCTTCGGGCTGGATTGTATAACCTGTCATAAAAATGAAAGCTGTGTGAGCTGTCATGATGTTAATCGTAAATCAGACGATGGAAAGCCCAGGAAAACTTATATCAGCAAAACTGAACTGACCTTTGAACAGCAGCATAAAAACTGTATAAGCTGTCATAAAGATGAATCCTGCAGCAAGTGTCACGCTAATGAAGAAATGAAACCTTTCGATCACTTCAGAAGCAGCGGATGGGCGCTTAAATCCTATCACGCAAAACTTAGCTGCCAGAAATGTCACGGTTCTAAAATACCTTATGCTAAGATTAGTAAAGATTGCCAAAGTTGTCACAAGGATTGGAATGCTGATAATTTCAAACACGAGGTAACAGGATTGAAACTCGATGAACTTCATGAAAGTTTCGATTGTGCAGACTGTCATACTGATAATAATTATGCTATAAAACCGTCTTGCGATCCCTGTCATGAAGATTATGTTTATCCAAAAGTATTACCGGGGAAATTGATTCGTAAATAATTAGATTTAAAGTAAACGATATTAAGTTTTATCTAGAATAAAAGAGTAATTAATAGCTGTTATGTTTCAAAAAATCGGTGTCCGATTAATAATTGCAGTAGCCTTTACGGCAATAATTATTATTGGTGTATTTGCCTACTTTAATGTTGAGTCCCATAGCACAGGCTTGATAAAGGAAGTAGAACGCCATGCAAATCAGCTAAGTGAAACCGTTATAAGCAGTACACGCTTCGATATGATGCTTAATCAACGTGAACGAATTCAGGAAATTATAAATACAATTGGTCAGCAGCAGCAAATAAGGGATGTAAGAATTCTTAATAAAGAAGGAATAATTACATACTCAAGTGAATCATCAATCATAAATCAGATGGTTGATAAAAATGCCGAAGCCTGTTATGCATGTCATACTGCCGATGAACCACTGGAAAATATTTCTATAACTGAACGGACAAGAATATTTAAGCTGCATCCGGATTCAACAAGATATATTGGAATTATTACACCAATTAATAATGATAAATCCTGCTGGGAAGCCGATTGCCATGCACATCCATCAGATCAGAAGGTGCTTGGCGTTCTAGATATAACCATTTCTCTTGATGATGTCGATGAAAACATTATAAAAAGCGAGATTGAAATAGTTATCTTCGCTTTAGTTGCCATTATTGCTGTTGGTTTTATAATCGGATTTTTTGTTCGTCGCTGGGTTGTTAGTCCGGTTAATGATTTACTTAATGGAACGCAGCAGGTGAGTATGGGTAATCTTAATTACTCGATTAAAGATATGGGGGAAGATGAAATTGGAAAACTTGGTCAATCATTCAACAATATGACCAAAAAACTTGCAGAGGCAAGAATGCAGCTGTTTCAGTCGGATAAAATGGCCTCATTGGGCAGATTAGCTGCAGGAGTGGCTCACGAAATTAATAATCCGCTCACAGGTGTTTTAACATACAGCAGTTTTCTTCTTAAAAGGACTAAAGATAATCCGGAGTTTCAGGAAGACCTTAAAGTAATAGTTCGCGAAACAATGCGAAGCAGGGAAATAGTTAAAAGCTTACTCGACTTTGCAAGGCAGTCTGTTCCAAAGAAAAATAATGCAGATATAAATGAAATTATTACTAAGTCTATTGAAGTTATCGAAAATCAACTTTCAATGAACAAAGTTAAGGTAGTCAAAGAAACGGCTGAACACCTTCCGAAGATTACCGTAGATTCAAACCAGATGCAGCAGGTTTTTATTAACCTGCTTGTTAATGCCTCTGATGCTATTGGTAATAATGGCGGAACTATTACGATCTCAACTAAAAAAATATCTTTATCTCCTTTTGGGATAGCACAAATTAAAAAAGCAACCTGCCCTAAAAGGCATAGTCTTATTGATCCTGAATATAAAATAGACGGAATACCTGCTTTAAAGGTTAAAGTTATATCCGGAAAAAATTCAGGAATTATTCACCTTGATCCGATTTATGGAAAACATAGAAATCATTTCGATCTTAATTTTGAAATTGATGCCAATACTGATTTTGTTTGCCCTGAGTGTAATCTTTCAGTTGTTCAAAAAGAAAAGTCCTGTCCAAAATGCGGCTCTAAAATTCTTTCTTTCGAAATAAACGGTCAGGGCATATACGAAGTCTGTTCATCGGAAAACAGCAACTATGAAAAATGGGATTTTGTAGATTCAAGCGGGTTCAGTGACTATATCGAGATAAAAATTTCAGATACCGGATCCGGAATTAGTAACGAAGACTTATCAAAAATATTCGATCCTTTCTTTTCAACTAAAGGACAAAAGGGAACAGGACTTGGTTTGGCTGTAATCTGGGGAATTATTGATAATCATAACGGAACAATAACTGTTGACAGCGAAGTAGGCAAAGGTACAACTTTTACAACAAGACTGCCGCTTACGCCGCAAAGATAAAATTATTATGAGTAAATCTGCTGACATATTAGTAATTGACGATGAACAGGTTATAATTGATGCCGTGATTAAAATTTGTTCACTCGATAATTATACTGTAGATAAAGCATTGAATGTTAAAAGCGCTATTGATAAGATATCAGTTAATTACTATAAAATAATAGTATGTGATATAATGATGCCCGATGGTGATGGCTTCCAGATTATTGATGAACTGCACAACAAAAAGATTGACAGCAGTATTATTATGACAACTGGCTACTCAACTGTTGAGAATGCGGTTAAGTCGCTGTACAACGGAGCAATAGATTTCATTCCAAAACCATTTACTGTTGATGAATTGTTGAATTCACTATATCGTGCAAATAAATATCAGGAAATAAAAAATAAGCTTGAGCAAGTTAGCAGTCATCAAAATGGAAACCATTTATATTATGTTCCCTGTCCGTCAAAATATTTCAGGCTGGGCTATTCATCCTGGATGGTTCAGGAAAGAGATGGGTCAGTGTTAATGGGAATTAGCGATCTTTTTTTGAAGACAGTTGATTCCATTAAAAATATAGAATTTCAGAACAGGGAAGATGAGATAGCTCAGGGTATAAGTTGTCTTACAATTATCTCTGAAGAAGAAAGAGCGCATAAAATTTTATCACCGGTTTCGGGTAGGATAGTAGAAGTTAATGAGAAATTAAAAGATAATCCGAGTTTGATTGAAAAGGATCCGTATTTCGAAGGCTGGATATATCGTGTTATACCTGTTAATCCGGAATATGAACAAAAAAATCTTATTCCTTGCAGTTCAGATAGAATGTAATTGAAAAAATGTTATCACAAATAAAGAAATTAGGAATTAATTTATTCCTCAGGAGGAAAATATGCCATTATTTATAGTTGCAATAATAGTATTCATTATAGCGGATATATTAATACGTATGATCGCAAAACGAATACAGGAGAACAAATTAAAGCAGGAGCGCGAGCAGGTTTTGCAGGAAAGCTTAAAGCTTGATTTTAGCAGAGAGGCAAAAACTCTTAAACGGGCTGAGGTCGAAAATCCTAAAGCACGGATACTCTGCGTAGATGATGAAGAAGTTATCTTAAGCAGTTTCAGAAAAATACTTGTGCTCGACGGATATTCTGTTGATACTGTTGAAACCGGTCAGGAAGCATTAGGGCTCATTCAAACTCATCATTACGATTTTGTTTTTACAGATCTTAAAATGCCGCTTATGGATGGTGTTGAGGTAACAAAATCGGTAAAACACATGCGTCCCGATATTGATGTTATAATCATAACCGGATACGCTTCTGTTGAAACTGCTGTTGAAACAATGAAGTATGGTGCAATGGATTATGTTCAGAAACCGTTTACCGAGGATGAACTTCTTGCTTTTACTAAAAAAGCTTTAATTAAAAGACAGGATAGAGTCCAGAAACAGCTTAAACCAAAAGTTCATATTTCACATCTGCCTGCTGATGAAGATTCAGCAAAGGGTGAATTTGCTATTCCCGGCGGAGTGTTTATTGGCAACAGCCATACATGGGTAAGCCTGAATCAGGAAGGAATAGCTAAAGTTGGAATGGACGATTTTGCTAAAAAGTTAATCGGCAAAGTTGAAGTTATTGACCTGCCGAATCTTGGTATGCAGGTTAAAGCAGGTCAGCCATTATTTACAATACGTCAGGGGAACCGGAAGGTTTCTTTCAATGCACCGGTAAGCGGTATTGTTAAATCGATCAATACTTTGTTGAAAGAAAATCCGGATGCACTTGATTTAACGCCCTATGAAAGAAACTGGTTCTGTGCTATCGATACGGATAACATTGATAATGAAATTAAAGATTTACATATAGGTAAAGCCGCTGTAACTTTTTATCAGAAAGATATCGATCACTTCAAATCCTTAATGAAAGATATAGTTAAGACAGAAAAGAAGGACGATGAATATATTAATGAACACCAATTGTATATAGGTCAGCTTGAAAAGTTGAATGATGTGAATTGGGAAAAAATAGTATCGGAATTTTTCAGAAGATAAAATGAATAATAATCTTCAAGGTCGGAACATCTGCTTTAAGCTGCTGACCTTGAAGGTTTTCTTTAATCGATTATCAGAACTCAATTGTAACGCCCGCAACAGGCAAAGTGTTAAACTGTAAAACCCTGGAAACCGTACCGTCATCGTTGTATTGAAAGCTCCATACATTATCACGATTATAAATATTTACAATATCAAAAAAGATTACAAAGCTCCAGTTGTCGTAGTTATATCTTTTATCAATTCGTAAGTCCAGTCTGTTATAAGCCGGATATCTTTGAGTGTTCAATTCACTCTGCTCTTCAACAATCCATTTTTTTAATTCTGGCCTGTAAACCGGGGGAGTAAAGGGTCTTCCGCCAAGATAACGGAACTTTAGACTTATTTCAAATTCATCTGCCGGCATTAAAGGGAACCAGGAAACAGTATAAAACCACCATTGGTTTTTAATGTTCCTGTACCAATCATTTTTTGAAAATCTGTATTTATATCCTGCTATAAGAGTCAGTACATTTCTATAATCATAGTCCCAGTTGTAGAATTTATTTGATCGCGGATCAATAGCTTTTGATTCCGAGTATGAATAACTGATGATTGTGGAAAAATTTTCAACCAGTTTTTTCTGTAAGAAAACTTCTATTCCTTTTGATTCTGCTCTTCCAAGATTTAAAAAGGTTCCATCGTCATAATCCAGCGGATCCGGAGTCGTAAGAGTTCTGTTTACAGGTACGTCAAAATATTTTTTAAAGTAACCTTCAATTGTCAGTTTAATATCATCACGGAAAAGATGATCTATTCCAACTACATACTGCTCTGTGAATTTACTGTTCAGATTTCTGTTAATTACGTTTGCTGCCAGTTCAATATAAGCTGGTGATTGATAGTGCTTGCCGTAAGCTAAGTTGAGTGAAGTTGATGGAGTAATAAAATATGATAAGCCCAACCTGGGACTCCACGATTGAAAATCAGTATAGTCGAAACGATCATATCTTACTCCACCTGTTAATCTGAAATATTTTAGAAAATCCAGAGTAAGCTGG
>Ga0209498_1002050_pt1 | contig 12284 bp, 14 predicted proteins | sample WalLakDeSediment_FD_184131 | JGI IMG/M metagenome (GOLD analysis project Ga0209498, IMG submission 184131) | Lake sediment microbial communities from Walker lake, Nevada to study Microbial Dark Matter (Phase II) - Walker Lake 11/02/13 Deep... | ecosystem: Environmental > Aquatic > Freshwater >...
GGGCTGTTGGGCCGGTTAATCCATTGGATAATTTTGGGGGCAATGGCCCATAGCAGCAGGAGGGGAACGGCGACGGGCAGCGCCGCCGGATTGATCACGTAAACCAGTCCAGCCAGGACGACGGCCAACAGGCCGGAAAGCAGCAACTGGAGATAGACCGGCGCTTGATCGCTTCCCTGGCTAAAGCGGCGGTCGCTGGCGGCGGCTGTGGTCCATTGCAGCAAATTGCGCCGGGAGACGAGCAGCCGCCAGAGGGTCGCGCCGATGGCGGTGACGGTCAGCAGGCTTTCGTAGGGTAAAAAGGTTATAAAGAGCAGCCAGCGAATGGCGCTGTCGCCTAACGGCCGTTTCAGTTCCACCCAGGAAGAGCCGCCAATGGCTTGCCGAACGGCCGTTCCCAACCCCGTTAGCAGCGGAACGGCCGAGGCGAACAGCCCCAACAACGTCCAGACCCACGCCGCGCCGGGCAGCCAGAGCCAGGCGGCGACAAAGAGCAGCAGGAGGGCCGGGGCCAGCAGGCTGCGGCGTAGATTGTCGGCAATTTTCCAACGCCCCATCATCGACAGATCGTTATGGCTGTACCGTTTTCCGGGCTGGTCGGGGGGCAAATCCACGGGAACCCAGGGCAGCAGCCAGGGCAAAAGCTGCCAATCCCCGCGCACCCAGCGTTGGGCGCGGCGGGCGCTGGTGAAATAGTTGGCGGGATACTGTTCATATAGCACAATATCCGTCGCCAGCCCCGCCCGGCCGTAAATACCTTCAAACAGATCGTGGCTGAGCAGGCTGTTTTCCGGGATGCGGCCGACCAGACTGCGCTCAAAGGCGTCCAGGTGGTAAATGCCTTTGCCCACGTAACTGCCTTCGCCAAATAAATCCTGGTACACGTCGGAAACGGCCAGCGTGTACAGGTCTAAGCCGTTGTCCCCGGCAAAGATACGGCTGAAAAAGGAGCGGTTGGCGCTGGCGGGCTGGATTTGGGTGCGCGGCTGGAGAATGGTGTAGCCGGCAGTCACCTTGCCGCTGTGTGGATCGAAATGAGCCTGGTTGAGGGGATGGGCTAACGCGCCGATCAGCCGGTTGGCCCCTTCGCGGGGCAGGATGGTGTCGGCATCCAGGGTGATAATGTATTGCACAGCGGGCAAAACGTCTAAATTGCCCACCTGGACGGTGTAGGAGGTCTGGCTGTGGCCGCGCAGCAGTTGGTTGAACTCGTGTAATTTGCCCCGCTTCCGTTCCCAGCCCATCCAGGTATTTTCGCGGGGGTTCCATTGGCGCTGGCGATGGAAGAGGTAAAAAGGTTGGCCGGGGTAGCGTTTGTTCAAAGCCTCAATGCCGGTTTGGGTCTGGTCGAGGAGAAGCGTGTTGGTAGAACTGTCCTTTTCAGCGGCCGTATCGGCAAAATCGGTCAGCAGGGCGAAGGAAAGGTGGGGGTCGGGGTTACGCAGGTAGTGCATCTCCACCTGTTTGAGCAGCGAGTCCACTTCCGCAGGATGGGTGAGCAGGGTGGGGATAACGACCATCGCGCGACAGTCGGCCGGGACGCCGTTTTGCAAAAAATCCAGCTTAGGCAAGACGCGGGGCGAGACGAGATGGGTGACGAGCCAGTTGACCAGGGTGACGGCGATGGTAATGGCCGGGATGAGGGTGAAGAGAACGGCCGTTACTCCCGGCCAGCCCGTCCCATTCCGGAGAGCATAGACGACAAAGGGCAGCGCCACGATGAGGGTCAACAGGCCGAGACTGCCCAGGTAAAGGGGCGTGGTATAGGGAACCAGCTTGCGCCGCCAGCGGGAGAGTCCCTGGGGCTGATAGCCGGTCGCCTTTTCCAGTTGGCTCAGACCATCGGCCAGCAGGTAGGCGCCGACGTGGTGGGTGGGGGAGTCGGCGTCTCCGTTGGCAGCTTGGGCGCGATGGGCGAGAGAAACGGCCGTTTGCGCCACCACCGCTTCTTCTTGATCGGTCGCCCGCGCCACGCGCTCCACGACTTTGCGATACCGGTCGCGAGTCTCAAAATCCATCCGGGCATATACCCCGGCCGGATCCTGGCGCAAAATTTGCTCCACCTGGCTGATGCGCTCAAAAAAGATGAGCCAATCCTCGCCGGCCAGCAGGCGCAGGCTGGGGATACAGTTGGCCACCACGTCGGTGTCGCTGATGGTGTGGCTGTAGGGCAGGGCCGGGGGCAGCAACTCGGTCTCCGGCGTCAGGTTGGCTAAACGGCCGACCGCCTCGGTCATACTTTCCAACAGCGCCAGGCGCAGCATAATCGGCAGCGCCCACAACTCTCCCATCGCCAGGGGCGTCACGGCTTCGTAGGACCAGACAAATTTGTGGACGCGCTCCAGGTCGAGTTGGCACGTTTCGGCAATTAGGAGCTGGCGAGCCAGGTCGTAAACGCGGGGGTAATCTTGCAGAGGGCCGCCGGCGTTGAGCCGGGGTAAATTGCGATAAAAGGCAGGCGACAGATCTTCTTTAATCTGGCGCTGGGTTTGCTCCACCACATAGAAGTTGTCCAGCAGCCACTCGGCGGCGTAGGAGAAGGCCAGCGCTTCGGCGGTACTGTTGCGGAAAGCGTGATAGCCCTGGCGCAATCGTTTGGCCTGGCAAGGCAGCCTTTGCAGCAAATGTTGGGCTTGCGGAACATAGGCGGTGGCTTGATGGCCGGTCGCCACCTGGCGAGCGGTCTGTTCCAGGCGGCTGAGAACTTCTAGCGGCGCAGTTTGGGTTGGGGCAAGGGGGAATGTCTCAGTGGGCATAATTGGCGTTAGCAACGGTCTGCCCTCCCACACTCTGGTCGGAATCCCCGGTGGTCAGCGACCTGGTTTTAGGAGATGACATATCCTGGACGATGAGCAGCGGGACAAGGCCATAGGTGATGAAGTTGGTGGCGACGTTGCCAAACGGCCGTTGGCTGCCGCCGGAATGTCCATGGGCGCTCAGGATCAGCAAATCCACTTTCTCCTGGTCCACCAGGTCATGCAAAGAGGCGATAACGTTGTCGCTCACCAGCAAACGAGTTTGGGTTTCGGGCGGGAGGCGGCGCTGCAATTGGGCCAGGTAGCTGGTGGCGGCAGCCAGGTTGCGCCCGGTGATTTGCTCTATCAGAGCGCTGTCTTCGGGGGTGGGGGTGTGGCGGTTGACCATATCCGGCCGGGCGACGACATGGGCCAGCAGCAGTTCGGCCTGGTGATGTTGGGCCAGGCGGGTAGCCAGGGGCAGAACGCTTTCGGCGCGCAGTGAGCCATCGAGGGGGATGAGGATACGGCCGTAGCCCATTTCATCGGGCTGGTTGTCTGCCGGCCACTCTGCCCGCACCAGCATGATGGACACGCCAACCTGCCAGATAACTTTATGTGCCACCCCACTCTGGCTCTGGTTGCTGAGGACCACCAGGTCTACGTCATGATTATGGGCGTATTCCACCACGCGTTCGGCGGCCGGGCCTTCCACCAACGCATTGCTAATGGACAGGTTGCTTCGCTCCCATTGCCGGCTTATCTGATCGATATAAGATTGTGCTTCTGCTTTTTGTAGATACCAGTCAAGGGGATCCACCGGGGGCGCGTGGGCGCCATCCACCTGTTCCACCACGTGGATTAGCAAAAGCTGCGCCCCCACAGCCTGAGCGATGGCTGTGGCGTGGGGCAGCACACACTCGGCCAGGGCAGACCCCTCTAATGGTACGAGAATTCGCTCGAACATAAAACTCCTCTGAAGATTGGACACGGATTGCACGGATTGCACGGATTATTTTCATTTATTTGCTTGTGCGCTCCGCGCGTGGTGTCTCCTATGTAAATGGGACACGGGTTTTCACGGATGAACACGGATAAAAAATCTGTGTTCATTCGTATCCCATTTTCATTCATTCGCGGCGTGGCGTGGGTCGCTGCCCCGCAGCAAAAAGGTCAGGGCAAACCCGGCCACGAAGCCGCCGATGTGGGCCATGTAAGCCACGCCGCCCGTATCTGTTGTGGTAGCGGCAATAGAACCAACGCCGCTGAAAAACTGTAGCACAAACCAAAGGCCAATGACGATCAGCGCCGGAACTTGAACCACACGTTGACCCTGTAATACTTTGATCTTGGCCTGGGGAAGCAGCAAAATGTAAGCGCCCAGCACCCCGGCAACCGCCCCCGACGCGCCTAAATTGGGGATGGTTGATTCCAGGTTAAAGACTAATTGGGCGAATGTAGCTGCCAGACCACAGACCAGGTAGAAAACGAGGAACTTGACATGCCCGAAACGGTCTTCTACATTGTCGCCGAATATCCACAGGTAGAGCATGTTGCCGCCCAGATGAAGCCAGCCGGCGTGCATGAACATGGCCGTGAAGAGGGTCAAGGAATCAGCGACGGGGTTAGCCACAAAGCGGGCAGGCACAAAAGCCCATTTCTCGATGAAAGCGTCACCGCCGCTTAGCTCTACAAAGAAAAAGAGAACGTTGAGCGCGATCAGGGCATAGGTGACTATCGGGAAAATTTTTCTGGCGCTGTTGTCATCACCAATTGGGAACATTAGCGTTACCACCTTCGCCGTGGCTACTTATATTTTTGCGGCGTCGCCCCTTGCCGATGATCGTCCAATCGCCCCAGCGTGCTTTCCAGGGACCGCATTAACTGCTCTGCCGCGCCTTCAACAGCCTGTTCCCAGGTTGCCGCATCATGGGTCACGGCGGTCGGGGAACGGCCGGCAAGACGGACCTCCAGCACGCAGCGCATATCATGGGTGCCAAATTTGCTGCCGCTGTTCTCGTCGCTCAGGTAGACTTCAACCCAGGTGATTCGCTCGCTAAAACGCTCTAGAGTCTCCCCCACCATGGCTCTGACCTCTTCGGCCAGATCGTCATCGGCTTCAATATTTTTATCGGTGTTGATTTGAATTTTCATATCTCTGTTGTCCTTTGGTAAGCGTTCAGTCCCTCTGGAGACCTGCGAGGTTTTGTGCATAATTTGCGACAATTTACTCTGGTGGAAACCTCGCAGGTCTGAACGGTTACGTCCTTGTAAGCGGCGCCCGGCGTTGCGCGAGTCAATAACGATAGATAGCGGCCAGGCCTGTCTGCGTCGGCATCTGCTCAGGGGGCATGATGACGACTTCGCCGCCCATTTTTAGGGTCAAGGCTGCCAGGTCGTCTAGCGCGTCATTAATTTCCGGGTGGTCCAGGTCGGCCGGGATGATGTCGCCGGTAGCTGCATCAATCCGGCCGGGTATTTCACGGCCGGCCTCGAGCAGTAGGGTGGCTACCCGCCCAGCCACGGCCGTTTTCGCCACCTGCGCCAGTTGGTCATGACCGAGATTGCGGGACATGGCCTGACCGAACTGCTCGGCCAGGGTGTTTAGGCGGGCCAGATAATGGGTCTCGACAACCTGCCAGGCACGCTGGCGGAGGCCGTCAAGGGGCAGGGCATCCGGATAGCTGTCCACGCCCCCTTCCAGCAAAAATGGGTTGCGGCTGACCTGGTGGAACAGATGATGGTGTTCCGGCAAGGCGGCCAGGATCAGCGGTAGGGCCGATGGCTGCGAGTGGCGTTCCAGAATCGCCCGGTCAACGGCGCGGAAGAAACGATCGGCGTCGCTGTCTACCTCGGCTGCTTTGCCGCCGTGGCCGTGGTGCATACCTGGCTGCATTCCTCCCGCGCCGCTGTGTTGCGTTCCAGTAACGCCGCCATAGGAGGCGACGGTGAGGTGCGGGTCGGACAGTTCTTCGCCCAACGCCTCGGTAATCGTGCGCGGTACGCCTGGGGCCAGTTCGATCTCGTCCACGGCGTTGCGGTTGCCCTCGAAGAGTTTGATCTCGTGCCGGCTCAGGCCGAGGATTTGGTAGCGATCGGCCGACTGGAGCGCACGCAGCAGGGGTTTGGTGTGAAAAGTGTCGGCCACGATGGCTAACTCTGCAACGGGCCGTTGCAGCCTGTAAACGCGGAACAGATCCTTCGCCCCCAGCGCGGCCAGGCCGTCAAGGGTATGGTTCCAGAAATCGCGGTCATCGGCCAGGGCTAGAAACGGCTCCAGCAGCGGCTGAATCTCATCTGCCGGATATTTTTGCAGCAGTGATTCTTCCAATTTTTTCACCAGGCTGCCAAAGCGAATCGGGTCTTGCTGGTTTTCCGGATGACGCCGGTGGGTCGTCTGGTAGAGTGAGAGGCAGGGTGGCTCGTAGTCGCCTAATACCTCAGCTATGGCGTTTTTATCTAACGTATCCATTAATTTCTCCTGGTTCCGGCAAAAGGGACGGCAAAATGTGGTCGCCGGACAGCGCGGGCTTATCTATGCCAGGGCGCTGCGGGAACGCCATGCAGGAAGGCCACAAAGACCAGTTCTTCACCATCGGTGCGAATGGCGTGGGGCTCGCCTTTATCAAAAATCAGCAGGGCGCCGGGGCCAAAGCGCTGTTCCTGGCTATCACCGCCGGAAAACAGCCCGAATCCTTTGAGGACTACGATATAGACCGGCGAGTTCGGGGCTGTATGCTCTTGAACCGATTGGCCGGGTTTGAGGGTGAAGCGCAAAATACGGCCGTTTTCGTCCACAAAAAGAGGCTCAGCATACGGGTTGTCGTTGTGGAAAACCCAGTTGTCGTGTAAGGGGATGGCTTGCATGAAATATACTCCTTGTGGATGAGGTTAATTCAATCTACTGGTGCGCTTTGGCGCGGACCTGGGCGACCGTGTCATCTACCGCGCCGGTGGTTTGCTCGCGCAAATCCCGACCTCTCCGCCGCAGCTGCCTCCGCGTCTTCTTGCCGGATTGCGGCGCCAGCAGCAGCATCACGCCCGCGCCGATCAGGCTGCCCAACAGCAGAGCAGATGGGCGGGCACAAGGCCCGCCCCAATCCAAAATCGTTATTGGATTATATTAGCGCCGAGACAGCCCTCTGCCCTGGAAGAGGCTAACGATTGCCAGCAAAATGACAGCGCCGACGACCGATACAATCAAAGCCGGCAAACTAAAATCGTTTTGGTTGATGGTGGCAATACCCAACAGCGGCGTCAACACCAGACCGGCCAGGAACGCGCCGACGATGCCGACGATAACGTTGAGGATCAGCCCTTGCTGCCCATTTGTGCGCATGATGATGCTGGCTACCCAGCCGACAATACCGCCAACGACAAGCCATATAACAAAGTTCATCTTGTACCCTCCTTAAGAGCGCCTGGTATGCACGAAAGTTCCGTGCTTTACAAAATTAGTTAGTGGCCCCTGCCCTGGACCTGACAGGTTTTCTGAAACCTGTCAGGTCTTCGCTGAAATTAGTGAACCTTAGCTGCTTCTAAACGCTCGTTCAGTTCTTTTTCGGCTTGCTCTTTGGTGTAGCCATACCGTTTCTGCAACGCGCCGATCAGTTGATCAGCCTTGCCTTCCACCTGCTCCAGGTCATCGTCGGTGAGTTTGCCCCACCACTCTTTGACCTGACCGCGCATTTCTTTCCACTTGCCTTCAAAAATATCTTGGTTCATCGTCTGATCCTCCAGATCATTTAAGATAAACTGTCCTGATTGGTTGTTGGCGGCGCACCGGGCAGCAAGACGCGCCGATGAAGTCCAGTATATACTGAATCTCCAGCCTAATAATTGACAGAGTGCCAGATGTTGCCCTGCAGCACGACAGCAACAGTCGAAGTCGGAGCGTGGGCTGGCTGCGTGAGAGTGTTACAATGAAATCACACCAAGCAGTTGCAAGATGACCAGGATGACGACGATGACGATCAGGATGTGGATCCAATTGCCAGTGCGGAATCTTGGGTTAACATTCCCGCCCAAAAAGCCGAGCAGCCATAGAATGAACAAAATAACGATGATGGTCCATAACATGAGATTTCTCCTTTATCTGTCTATTGGATGAGGTTGGTTCAATCTACAAGATTGAACCAACCTGGTTACAAACGGTTCATCAGGAGCCGTTAACGGCCGTTTTCCCAGCCTCAACAACTGCGGCAAAACGCTCCTTCCCTTCATCAATTACATCATGGCCGCGCTGCTGCAACGCTTCACCAGCCTCAGCAAAACGCTCCTTCCCTTCGTCAATTAGATCATGGCCGCGCTGCTGCAACGCTTCACTCTGCTCGTGGATGCTGGTCGTGACCTGGTGCGCTTTGGCGCGGACCTGGGCGACCGTGTCATCTACCGCGTCGGTGGTTTGCTCGCGCAAATCCCGACCTCTCCGCCGCAACTGCCTCCGCGTCTTCTTGCCGGATTGCGGCGCCAGCAGCAGCATCACGCCCGCGCCGATCAGGCTGCCCAACAGCAGCCCGGTGAACAACATCAGTCCAGCCCAAAAGCCGCTTAAATTGTTGTCATCTTTGTTCTTTTTGCGACCCTGTTTGCTCTTCATTGTCTTGTTTCCTTGTGAAAATGGCACAAGGTGCCATCTATTTTCACCTGAGTTGCGACACTCCAAAATTGAATGTGACTAAACTATTAGCGTCGACGCAGCCCTCTCCCCTGGAGGAGGCTGACAACTGCCAGCAGGATAACGGCGCCGGCGACCGATACGATCAAAGCCGGCAAACTGAAATCATTTTGGTTGATAGTGCCAATGCCCAACAGAGGCGTCAATAGCAGGCCGGCCACGAATGCGCCCACGATCCCAACGATGACGTTGAGGATCAGACCCTGCTGCCTATTTGTGCGCATGATGATGCTGGCTACCCAGCCCACAATACCGCCAACAACAAGCCATATAATAAAATTCATCTTTTACTCTCCTTATGCTCTGAAATTCTGCCAGGTATCCCCTGGCACTAGTATGCGTGGATATTGGCGACCGCCGCGCGCAGCCGCTCCGCCACCCGGTCTGGCGTTTCGTCTTTGCTGATAAAGCTGTCGGCCCCGGCCGAGAGCGCGGCCTGCAGCCGGGCATCCAGGTGGCTGATAAGAACAATAACGACAGCCGCCGGGCAGGTGGCTCGCAGCGTTGGGAGCGAGCTTTTTGTGGGAATCAAGTCCCAATCCACCACGATCATGTCGGGTTTGGTCAGGGCGGCTTCTTGCAAAACGGCCGTCCATTCGACCGCCTCGCCAACCACCTGCATGTTCAAATCCCGCAGCATTAGCCGCAGAGCTGAACGACTGTTGGGTTGGCTGTCGGCTAAAAATACGCGAATCATGTTAAGTACTCCGGGAATCTGGACTAAATCCAGGGATTCCTCTACTGCTTCTTTTGCCAGCAGAAATTCTTGCCACGCCTCATTGAAAACGGCGATATGGCCTGGTCTGGCAATTTTAATAACGATATCGGCCCAATTCTTGTGTTCATCAAACTTGCGCCTGGAGACTGTGTTAGCCCCATTCTGCATACCTGGCGCGCGCGCCAGATCGCCAATGAGGTCTTGGCGCGATTGTTGGGCCATAAGCCACTTCTCAAAATTCAGCATCATCTTCTTCACCTCATTTTGCGGGTAACTGCGCACTCATCAGGTCAGGGAATAGCGCCCCTGGCGCTGGTTTAGCGTAAAGGCTTTGGCTTTGCTGTTCAGTTCACGCGCAACTTCCCAACCGGTAGCCCCATTTCTAAAAAAGATGTCATACGGCGTTGCGTCGGCCGACAGGATACGGGTTTCACCAGGTTCGACCAGACAGGTACCGACAAGTGTGCGGCCGGTGAAAATTTGCGCTTGCACCTTGATAGTGGCCTTGTTGTGGAATGTCACCCTCTCGGCCATTATTTGAGAACCTCTTCAACAGTTTTCTTGTTTTTCTTGTCTTTTTTCGCCTGTTTTTTTTCCTTCGGGGTTTTAAGCGGTTTTTTCTTAGAATTCTTGCGGCTATTCTGACCTTTACTCATGTTGTTTCCTCGTTCTATTTGTAGCGGCCGGTCTTCTGACACTGCGTCCCGCTAATGAAATCTTGTCCCTACTACCCAGGTTAACATAGACAAGTTTTATGGACATCGGCTGGTCAGGGGAGATTGATCTCCCCCAGTTGGGGGAGATCGGCATGATGTCGTATCGGTTCAATCCTGAAGATTGAACCAATCTGGGCAGCGCCGAATGTGGGTAAAAGAGGAGAGGGGGTGAGGGGATTGGGTGAACGGCCGTTTACGCAACCAGCTGGTGGCGCACAGCCAGCGCCGCCGCTTCGGTGCGGCTGGTGACGCCAAGCTTGGCCAGGATGTTACTGACGTGGGATTTGATGGTAGAGGGGCTGACAAACAGCTTCTCGGCGATCTCGCTGTTATTCAGACCGGCGACTATCAAGACCAGCACCTCGCGCTCGCGCTCGGTCAGGTCATAGCCGGCTGCCGGCGGCTGGCTGGCGGCGTGGGTCAAGTCCTTAACAATCTCCGGGGCGAGCATGCCCTGGCCGGCGTGGGCGGCGCGAATGGCCAGGGCCAACTCTGCAGCCGACACATTCTTGAGCAAGTAGCCGATGGCCCCCGCCTGGAGGGCGCTTTGCACCAGCCCTTCCTCTTTGAAACTGGTCAGGGCAATGATCTGCACGGTGGGAAAGCGTTGGCGAATGAGACGGGTGGCGGTCACGCCATCTATATCCGGCATGACCATATCCATGAGGATCACATCGGGCAAAACACGGCCACACAGTTGCACGGCCGTTTCGCCATCGGGCGCCTCGCCTACCAATTCCAGGTCGTCATAGACCTTCAAAAAGGTCGCCAGGCCGCGGCGCACCATCGTATGATCATCCACCAACATCACGCGAATCGGCGAGGAGGGGGTCATGGAGTCTCCTTTTCCGGACGTCCTGTCCAGCGGATAACAATTTCGGTCCCCTGACCCGGCTGGCTGGCAATCGCCAATTCTGCGCCAATGGCTTCGGCCCGCTCGTGCATCATGCTCAAACCATAATGCCCGGCCGGGGTATGGGCCGGATCGAAGCCACGGCCGTTATCGCGGATCTGCAAGGCCACGCCGCCGGCGTCATATTGCAGATCTATCTCCACCCGGCTGGCCCGGGCATGCTTGGCGACATTGGCTAATACTTCCTGACAGAAGCGATAGAAAGCCACCTGCACATCGGCCGGCAGGGGCTCTTGTCCCTTCACAGTCACCTGGACCGGGATATTTGTCCGGCCAGTGAGGGCGTCGCCTAACTGGCGCAGCAGGTCGCTCAATTTGCTGTCGGTTAAAACCAACGGCCGCAGTTCAGCCAGCAAGCCGCGCATTTCAGCCATTGCGCCGCGCGTCAACCGGCGCAGATCTTCGAGCGACTGCCGCGCCTCTTCTGGATCACGTTCCCACAGGCGGGGCAGCACTTCGGCGATCAGGCTGGCGGAAAAGAGGGATTGGTTGACGGCGTCGTGCAGGTTTTGCGCCAGCCGCTGGCGTTCCTCCAAGGTAGCTTTTCTAGCCTGCTCTTTTATCCTGGCCGCCATTTGCTGCTCAAGCTGCTGCTCGTTTTGCACCCGCGCGCTGACATCGCGGATGATGCTTAACAGGCACGGCCGTTGCTGATAGGTAAAAGCCGTTCCCCGCACTTCCACGTGAAAAGGGGAGCCATCCCGACGCAGATGAACGGCCGTTATCGCAAACAGGCTGTCTGATTGGATGGCCAGGAGATAGTCGTGGAGCAGACGCCGGCTGTCCGGGTGCATGAAGGCAGTGGGGTGCAGGCCGATGAATTCCTGGCGGCTGTAGCCGTGCAAGGCGCAGGCGGCGGGATTGGCCTCAACCACCAGACCGGTTTGGGCATCGTGGATGATTAACCCGTCGCTGACGTGCTCAAAAATGCGGCGAAACGGCCGTTCTTCCTTTTCTTCGCTCGGCATGAGGTCAGTATAACCGAATGCCGCGCAGTTGTCACCGGGGTTGTCACCTACTTCCCGCTCCAATACCTTTCCGCCAGCGCGTAGGCCTGCGCGCCAATCTCGCGCCCCATCGCGCGCCCGCGCAAATCTCCGTCGTGAAAGTGAATGCCGCCGTAGAGGCGCGACAGGCCGGCCTCGTCAGCCGCTTCCGAAAAGGTCTCCCATTGTAAGACGACAAAGGCCATCGGGCCGCTCTCAAACGCATTGCTGCCGGCCGGCACGATGTGCTGCCCCAGCAAATCCGGCACGCCGTCGCGGTTGTAATCCTGCGCCAGCACCGTCACGCCGTCATAAAACTGGTCGGAGCCGATGAAGAGGCGCAGCACGGTCGCCGCCGCAGCGCTGAAAACGCTGTGGCCGGAGACGTACTCCGGGAAGGCCGGCGTCACAAAATCGAGCGCCTGGTAGGGCCGCCACGTCTCCGCCGGGATAAAGCGCGTGCCCAGGTCGGGGCCGGCCCAGGCCGCCACGCGCTGCCCGGCGTACAGGTGGCGAATGGCCGACTGCGGGCGCACGTA
>Ga0209498_1002051_pt1 | contig 12284 bp, 11 predicted proteins | sample WalLakDeSediment_FD_184131 | JGI IMG/M metagenome (GOLD analysis project Ga0209498, IMG submission 184131) | Lake sediment microbial communities from Walker lake, Nevada to study Microbial Dark Matter (Phase II) - Walker Lake 11/02/13 Deep... | ecosystem: Environmental > Aquatic > Freshwater >...
CCAGAGTAATAATCCTTCCTTCAACAAAAGCCTGTTCATTCTTGGCATCCTCATATTCGGAGTTGTCAGTAATATCACCGTAAGAAATAGCCTCCTTTATGCGGGCGGCAATTTCTTTACGTTTTACAGTTCTTAAGTGAGAAAGTTCATTTTCCAGTTTTTGCAAGCCGTCTTTCGTTAAAAGCAGCTCATCACTGTGTTCCATGTGTTCCAAATTTTACGCCTCCTAGTTTATATTGATTTTAAAAATGCAGTTTATTTGCGATAAAGCCATAAAGCCGATTTCATAAAATCTGAGCTGTCAAAGAAGAACGGCTTTAAATTTAACAAAGCCAATAAAGATAAAGATAGTGTCAAGTTCATACTTGACACTCTTATTAAGCAAACGTTAATTTTTGCTATATTATATGGTCTCCAAAGGGCATTGTCAAGGAAAAAACTACTGCAATGTCACTATTCTGGGGACCAGTTTCATTTCCCTGAGCAAATGGTTGTATTGGTCCTCGGTTAGCTCGCCGGTGCCTCCAGCCATGCAAACAAGGAGCGCCTCCATAATATTGGTGCCAAAAGAGCGGCCCTCCATCTCAGGCGTAGTTGTAATCAGCCGTTTTAGTTTCCGCCCTTTTAAAAACTCAACATCAGCCCTGGTCACCGTATTGGTAATGATTGTTTTGCCGGGCAGTTCTTCAGGCATATAACGGTGAATGAAATGAAAATCGCCGGCAATGATGTCGTTTCCATGAAAATACCGGCTAAAACGCGGCTTGTTAACCGACTGCTTGTCACCTGTTGGGTAGATCATAGTAAAAGGAAGCTGGCCAACAACGGGAGCCAGGACCCTGGCAATCGCAGCAAGTGTTTTCAATGAAGAAAGCGGCAGGGGCAGGCCTAATATAAAGGGCAGGTCGCCGTAAGTCATAAGGCAGCCAACTTTTTCGAGGGCCTGGGCCATACCAAGACGGTCCATTGCGCTCATCAGCAAAACTTTCGGTTTTTCCCTAAAGAGATCGGTATGCTCTGCAAGATATTCAATTGATCTGCGCTCGAGGGTATTCTTCAAGCCGGAACCGTCAACAATCGGGGTTTGCTGAGCGGCCTTGACAATTCGCCTGGCATCCCTGATTTCATAACGGCGATCAACAGCATAGATGTAAAGATCCATGCCTCCCAGACCGAAAGCATCGACTTTGCCGTCTAACTCTCTAATCTTTTCAATCATTTTCTTCATATCGCCGTCTGTACCGATGCGCTCGATTTTATACTGCTCGCCCATTATATCAACGGTTACGACATGATCTCGCGATGATGAACCGAGGCTAACCCCAACTACATGTTTCAATTTTGTATTCTCCCTTCGCTATCGGTTCAAAACATGCTTCAATGCATTTTCAAAACGCTTCGGATCAACTGTGCAGTCTTCCTCAATCGGTGTCGGACCAAGGTTAATATAAATAATCTGGATGTTCAGAAGAGCTTCAGCCAGGTGGTGCCATTTTTCAGAAGTGATCATGATCAGCGTATCAAATTCGCGCAGTCTGGCAACCAGTTCGAGCATCCGGTTAAAAAATTCGAGAGCTTGTTTATCACGAACCATCTCCCAGCGCTCCTGATTGTTGAGTAAAAGATAAAAATCAAGGCCGTATGACCGGCAAATCTCAGCTATCCCGTTAGCATTGGCCAGAGGAAAGCCGATAACAGCTACCCGATTACCTTTACGTATCTCGCCGATCGATTCCAGGCGGGAAATAAAACTACGGTCAAGGTGTAGGCGTTTAGAGGTTTCCTGTTGGGATAAGCCCTGTTCACGTAATTCCAGAGCCCGTTCAATATGGCGACCTGCCTTATCCAGGCTGACCAGTTTTTCACCGATTCTGAAAATACGTTCTCTTTGCATATACCTACCTGTTCCTTTTTCGCTGTATTTGGAGAACATGTGAAGAGCATGCTTTTTGTGCACATTATTGTGAACGCTCTAATTTTAGCATTAAACCTATATGATGGCAATAAAGCTAAGATTGCTGATGTGAGAATAGACAAAAATCGCGGAGGATAGATTCAGTTTCTTTAAAACTCGTGACCCGGATTAATTTCTGCCTGACGACAGCAGCTCCCGGAAGTCCTCTTATGTACCAGGAGGCGTGACGGCGCATTTCCCGAGCTGCGGCAGCTTCTCCTTTCAGTTCACTGAGCAGGGAAAAGTGTTTTAAAACCATCCGGGCTATTTGATCAACCGAGGGCGGCTTCGGCAACCGCCTTTCTTTAATCCAGGCCAGGGTAGCCCCAAAGATCCAGGGATTGCCCCGGGCAGCCCGGCCTATCATCACCCCATCGCAGTCACAATAAGCAAACATGGCCTCGGCAGACTGCGGCGAATCAACATCGCCATTACCAATTACGGGAATGGACAAACTTTCTTTAACCTGCTTAATGATATCCCAGTCGGCCTTTCCACTGTAACCCTGCTCAACAGTCCTCCCATGAACGGTTACAGCTTTTATACCGGCTTCTTCCGCCCTCTGGGCGATTTCTACAACATTAATAGTATCGGCATCCCAGCCTTTACGCAGTTTAACTGTAACCGGACAGGATACCGCGTTTACAACCTCCAGAAATATTTTACTGCAAAGGGCAGGCTTGCGCATAAGGGCTCCGCCTTCACAGTTTCGGGTGATTTTTCGGGTCGGGCAGCCCATATTTAAATCAATGAAGTCCGCACCGATATGTTCAAGTTTATGAGCAGCAGTTGCCATGATAAGGGGATCTGACCCAAATAGTTGAAAACCGATCGGCCTTTCCTGATCGGTAAAGTAAAGCAGCAGATCGCTGCGCCTGCTGTCATGTAAAAGCCCCTTGGCACTGATCATCTCAGAAAAAACCAGGGGGCAGCCCTGTTCTTTTACTAAAACCCTAAAGGGATGGTTGGTTATTCCAGCCATGGGCGCCAGGGCCAATCCTGGTTGAACCTTTAGTGAACCAATTTCTAGTGACAAATCTGGTTTCTCTCCGTTTAACTACTCTGAAAATCATACCCCCCCACACCCCGGGCATCTTCCATCAGGGCTGCTATGTCAAGGGTTTGTTAAGGGACTGACTGCCTGGGGCCTCGGTTATGACAGATAGCGACGGGCCAGCTCTTTTAAAAAAGCGGTTTTTAGCTGCAGGCTGGCAGCATCAATGCGCTCATTTTTGCCGTGAACAGTAGTCCTGGCCTGCTGATCGAAACCCTTTGCCATATGACCTATACCATAGGAGGGAATGCCTGCACTTCGCAAAAACTTGGAGTCGGTTGAACCCGCTGAGATTACCGGTAAACATACCGCATCACGGCCGGCCAGCTCAAGGGTAATTTCTTCCATCAATTTGTAAAAAGGCTCACCCGAACTGGAAAATGTCGGAGTGCGATACTCGCTAAAATCGATTTCGATTTCTTTACTGATCACCAGGCGTAATTCTTTTTCCACGTATTCACAATCCTGCCCTGGCAGGATCCTGATATCGATATCCGCCTCGCAGTAATCAGGAACAATATTGGTCTTGGTTCCACCGCGGATCATGTTCGGCGAAACAGTCATACGGGTCATTGAACGCAGCGACTCCACAAAAGCCTTCTCCAGAGGCAACTCCTCCAGAAGATTATCAACCTGATCAGGGCCAAACTCATTAATTTCGACCCTGCAAAGCCTGGCAAGATTTCTAAGCAGTTTCTCCACTTCCGGCACAAGGACAACTTCCGCCCGGTAATTGTGCAGACGGCTGACAGTCCGGGCCATTTTGACCACGGCATTGTCAGCCATAGTCGGCACTGAACCGTGCCCGGCTGTTCCGCGGGCTTTCAACCTGCACCAGGCAGTCCCCTTTTCACCAACCTGTAGGAAATAGAGCATCTTTCCATCGAGGGTTATCGGTTGATCAGCACCTTCATTAACAGCATAATCGGCGGCAATCTTATCCGGAAAATTCTGCGCCAGGTAACCTGCCCCGAGCCTGCCACCTTTTTCTTCATCAGCTGTTGCGGCGATAATCAGTTCTCCCTGCAAATTAGCTTTTTCTTCAATCAGCTGAAGGGCTGCTGAAACCTGGGCCGCCATTAAATCCTTACAATCAAGCGCGCCTCGCCCGTAAATCACGCCGTTTTTTAGCTCTCCGGAAAAAGGCTCAAAATCCCATCCTTCCCCGACGGGAACAACATCGGAGTGGGAAATATAGAGAAGCTTTTTCTGGCCGGATCCTAAACGGAGAATAAAGCTGCCCCGGTCCTTTTCAGGTTCGACTATCTCACCTGTCACTCCGGCACCTTCAAAAAGCGTCTTCAGGTATTGGGCTACAGCTGTTTCATTTCCGGGCGGGTTGCTACTGTCAATACGAACTAAATCGCTTAATATTTTTTCAGGAGTTGCGGGCAAATTGTTTTCCCCCTTGGAGAAAAATTTTAAAACCGGGCCTAAACTGCTTCTTTAACCAGATGGCAGGAGGTATAGTGGTCCGGGCCAACTTTTTTTAAGACAGGGACCTGTTCGGGACATATTGCCACCGCCTGGGGGCAACGTGTATGGAACGGACAGCCTGGTGGCGGATTAGCAGGACTGGGAACATCTCCTTTGAGAATAATCCGTTTTTTTTCGATTTCGGGGACCATTGAAGGCACTGCTGAAAGCAAAGCCTGCGAATAGGGATGAAGCGGTGAAGAATAAAACTCTTTCTTCGGGGCATCCTCCACAATACGGCCCAGGTACATCACCCCGACCCGATCGGCTATATGCTTGACCACACTCAGGTCATGAGAGATGAAAAGAAAGGTCAGCCCAAACTTTTCCTGTAAATTTTCGAGTAGGTTTATAATCTGCGATTGGATCGATACATCAAGAGCGGAAATCGGCTCATCGGCAACAATAAAATGCGGTTCGAGGACCAGCGCCCGGGCAATGCCAACCCGCTGCCGCTGTCCACCGGAAAATTCATGCGGGTAGCGGCGGTAATGATAGGTATCGAGGCCGCATACTTTTAAAATTGATTCGACCTTCTCACGGCGCTCTTTACCCCTTGCTATACCGTGTACCTCGAGAGCCTCACCGATCGCTTCCCCGATAGTCATACGCGGGTTAAGCGAGCTGTAAGGATCCTGAAAGATGATCTGCATCTCCTTACGCAGGCTGCGCAGTTCTTCTTTGCCCATAGTCATAACATCCTGACCCTTAAAAGAAACAGTTCCCGCTGTGGCTTTGATCATCCTCAGGATAGTCAGGCCGGCAGTAGATTTTCCGCATCCTGACTCGCCAACAAGACCATAGGTATCGCCGGGGAAAACACGCAGATCGATTCCGTCAACAGCCTTAACATGACCGGTAACCCGGGAAAAGACTCCCGATTTAATTGCAAAATATTTCTTCAATCCCTCAACTTCAAGAATCGGCTGTGGAGTTTGCATTTATTTCACCCCCCTGGTTTTCTGCTCCTGATAGAGCCAGCATCTTACCAGGCGTTTGTTCTTTGATTCCAGTAAATCGGGCATTTCCTGGCGGCAGATAGCCATCACTTCCGGGCAGCGGGGATGGAAAGGGCAGCCCGTGGGCATATCCATCGGATTAGGTACAGTCCCCGGAATAAAATCAAGAGTTTCCTTCTCTTCTTCCAGTTTCGGTTTTGACTTGATCAACCCTGCTGTATAGGGATGTAGAGGTTCATGGAACAAGGCACTAACACCTGCATCCTCAACAATTATTCCTGAATACATAACCACAACATGCTGGGCCATCTCGGCGATAACCCCAAGGTCGTGAGTAATAAAGATAATCGCTGTATTTATTCTTTCTTTAATCTCTTTCATAAGCTCAAGTATCTGGGCCTGAATAGTCACATCAAGAGCAGTGGTCGGCTCATCGGCAATGAGAAGTTTAGGGTTGCAGGAAAGGGCCATGGCAATCATTGCCCGCTGACGCATACCGCCGCTTAATTGATGTGGATAATCGTTTATGATTTCGTTTGGGCGGGGAATTCCGACCAGCTCAAGCATATTTGCAGCTTCTTTCCAGGCCTCGTCACGATCTAGTCCCTGGTGAAGGCGAATCGCTTCGCTGACCTGATCTCCAATTTTATAAACAGGATTAAATGAAGTCATCGGCTCCTGGAAGATCATGGCAATATCATTGCCCCTGACCCTGCGCATGCTTTTTTCATCAAGTTTAAGCAGGTCCTGCCCATTAAAAATGACCCTGCCTCCCTCGATTCTGCCGGGAGGGTACTTGATCAGTCTCATTATGCTTAATGAGACCACGCTTTTACCACATCCGGATTCACCGACCAGGCCGACAACCTCGCCGGGCTTAACATTGAAAGATACACCATTAACGGCCTTGATAACCGCATCGTCAGTGTAAAAGGTTGTTTTCAGATCTTCAACTCTAAGCAAATAATCCATCTTTAACCTTCCTTATCAGCTGTTAGCTTTATATACCATATTTAATTATTCCGGAACCTTAAATGAACAGATTATGCTACCTGTGTTTCCTTGAACGCGGGTCAAGCGCATCGCGTAATCCGTCACCGAGCAGGTTGAAACCAAGGACCATGAAAAGAATTGCCAATCCTGGGTAGGTGGTAAGGTGGTGTGACGTGCGGATATACTCTCTTCCCTTACTCAACATTGCTCCCCATTCCGGATCAGGCGGTTGGGCGCCAAGACCCAAAAAACCGAGGCCGGCCGCCCACAATATGGCAGTGGCGATCTGGAATGTAGACTGGACAATAATCGGCCCCAGGCAGTTAGGCATAATATGACGAATAATAATCCGCGCATCCCCGATGCCGAGCGCCTTGGCCGCAGCGATGTATCCCTGTTCCTTAACCGCCAGAACTGAGCCGCGCACCAACCGGGTATAGATCGGCACAGAGGCAATTCCAACCGCGATCATCACATTCTCCACACCCACCCCAAGTACGGCCACCACCACAATCGCCAGCAGAATGCCCGGGAAAGCAATTAAGATATCAATAATCCTCTGAATGAGTATGTCAAATCTTCCTCCATAGTAACCGGAGAGTGCCCCGATTGGCACACCGATCAGCATTCCGATTGTTACAGAGATCAGACCGATGGCCAAAGAAATCCTTGAGCCATAAAGGATTCGCGAAAAAGAGTCCCGGCCCAGCCAGTCGGTACCAAGCAGGTTTTCACTTGAGGGGTCCTGCAGGGCATTGCCAAAATCAGTTTTGATCGGATCGAAGGGGGTAATAAAAGGCGCGAAAATAGCGCAGAGTAAAAACAGAACCAACACCGCAAGACCAACCATTGCCAACCGGTTACGACGCAAATGCCGCCATACCTGGCGCAGTTCGGTATCTCTTTTCGGGGTCGGCAATTTACTTGTTGCATCCAATTTGCTTAAAGAATCGAGTTTACTTTTCTCCATAGCCCTATTCCACCTCCTTAGTCCCGTAACTAATCCGGGGGTCAAGGAAGGCATAAATAATGTCTACAACAAGATTAATCATTACAAAAAAAACAGCAAGCAGAAGAACCGCTCCCTGGACAACCGGGTAATCCCGGGCCAGGATCGAATCTACCATCAGACGGCCGATCCCGGGCCAGGAGAAAACTGTTTCGGTAAGCACAGCGCCGCCAAGCAGGGTTCCGAACTGCAACCCTATTACGGTGACAACCGGTATCAGGGCATTTTTGAAGGCATGCTTGTTGATAACCACGCGTTCGATGAGGCCCTTTGAACGCGCCGTGGTGATATAATCCTGGCCCAGCACCTCAAGCATGCTTGAACGGGTTATCCGGGCCAGCAACGCCGCAGTGGCCAGCCCAAGCGTTAAAGCCGGTAAAACAAGATGTTTCCAGGTGCCAATTCCCCCGGAGGGAAGCCAGCCAAGCTGCACCGAAAAAAGCAGCTGAAACATTACACCCAACCAGAAAACCGGCGCCGCCACCCCAACGAGGGCGGCCAGCATGCTGAAATTATCAAAAAGTGAATAGCGCTTAGTGGCAGAAACAATCCCGGCGCTCATGCCGATTATCGAAGCAATAACCATAGCTGTTACGGCAAGGACCATGGTGTTCGGAAAACGTTGCGCCAGTTCAACTGTTACCGGCCTATTCGTGAAGGTGGAACGGCCCAAATCACCCTGTAAAAGATTGGTCATATAAACATAATACTGTACATGCAACCCTTCATCCAGGAGCAGTTCCCTGCGAACCTGCTCTATGTATTCGGGGCTGGCATGAACCCCGGCAATGGCCCGGGCGGGGTCCCCTGGTATAAATCTTATAATGGCAAAAACTAGAATGGATACCCCAATTAAAACCGGAATGGCCAGCAGCAATCTTCTAATCACATATCCATACAATTAATGTCAACTCCCCGGCAATTGACTCTGGTAAAACCGCCTACCTTAATAAAATACAATAAAAATATGGATTCGACAACCTGCTGAAAAAAATAGAGGGGCAGGGCGCCTGCAGACGCTAAGAAGTCCGATTCACCCTGCCCTGATGTACTAACCTTATTAACCTTGGTTATAACCTTTGTTTAATTTCATGCTGTACCTATTCGATATAAGCATTCCATGCAGAGATGTTCTCCAGCGGATGGTGAATTAGCCCTTTTACGTTGGAGCGAACTGCGTTAACCTGTCCTTCGTTGTGAAGGAAGATCCAGGGCGCATCATTCCAGATTAGTTGGATCGCTTCGCGATAGAGCCCTTCACGGACTCCACGGTCAGGAGTAATCCTTGCTTCATCTAGGAGTGCGTCTACCTCATCGTTAGCATAGTAAGATACGTTGTTCCCAGCAGGAGGCCACTGGCTCGAATGGAATAGGGCAAATAGGCCGTAGTCGGCATCGAGAGTTACAGTACCCCAGCCAAGCATATAAGCATCATGTTCGGCCTGATTGGGCTCGACAATTACGGTGTCGAGGTAGGTGCCCCAGTCATAAGTGGTAAGGCTGGCATTTACTCCAACCTCAGCCAACATAGCCTGAACTGCCTCGGTTACAGTAGCATCCTGCGGATAGCGGCCGGTCGGGTGGAACAGTTCGATGTCAAAACCATCAGGATAGCCTGCTTCTGCCATCAGTTCCATCGCTCTTTCCGGATTGTATTCATATGGTCCGACCTGGGTGTAACCAAAGATGGCCGGAACAATGGGAGCAGAGGAAGGTTCACCGACGCCCTGGAAGATCGTTTCGATGATCGCATCCTTATTAATTGCATAGTTCAAAGCCTGACGAACCCTTACATCATTGAATTTCTCATCTTCGAGGTTGAAGCCGACATAAATTACACGAACGCTGTTCTGGAAGACCACATCAATATCGGCTTCTGCTTCCAGCCGGTTAATATCGGTGGGTGGTACTGCCATAATAGCATGAACTTCACCGGTTTCAAGCATAATTACGCGGGAACCGGCTTCCGGTACGAACTTGAAAGTAACACTGTCCAGGGTCGGCGCGCCGCCCCAGTAATCGTCATTTCTTTCCATGTAAATCTGCTCACCGCGGTCCCAGGAAACATAATTGAACGGGCCTGTGCCCACGGGGGCCTCAACATTTGCACCGGCTCCAAGAGCTTCCAGGGAAGCGGGGCTGTGTATACCGATAAACGAGTGAGACAGGTGAGAAGCAATCGGTGCGAACACATCGCTAAGCACAATCTCAACAGTGTATTCATCAACAACTTCTACCGCAGTAACTCTTCCGAGGAGGAATGCAAATACTGCAGCATCTTCACCTTCAAATTCACCCTTGGCCATAAAGCGATCTAGATTATACTTAACCGCTTCGGCATTAAAGGGCGTGCCATCGTGAAAGCTGACGCCTTCACGGAGGTTGAGGAACCAGGAAAGGCCGTCTTCAGAAGGTTCCCATGATTCTGCAAGCGCCGGCTGAAGTGTGCCATCTTCGGCAAGATAGATCAGGTTTTCTATCATGTGTTCTGCAATGGTCGCCGCCGGTGCAGACATCATTTTCAACGGGTCAAGGTTTTCCGGCTCCGCCCCGATAGCGATAACTATGTCCTGACCGTCAACAATCACGTCATTCGGATCGGGATCCGGATCAGGATCGGGGTCGACAACTTCAGGAGCGCAACCGATTACCAAAACACCAAAAATCAACGTTACCATCAATAACAAAGCTAAATACTTTTTCATACTTAAATAATCCCCCTTTATATTTCTCAAAAATTCCTACAATCCAGCAACTCATCTTTTTTCCCGACTATAGATCACCACCTTAAATAGGCAATTTAATACTTGCTATATTATTATATCATGAAATGGAATTCAATCAATGTTTGTTCAAAAACTATTCAACTGTCCGGATCGTTTCTATTTCCATATTATCTCATTTTCCGCAACGGCCGCCCCAGCGGGCCAGCAGTTCACTATCGAGGGATAGGTTGACAATCTCACATATGTTAGGGCATCCGTCACAGGTAAAAGTGTTAGCCTCGTAGTTGAGTTCACTTAAGGCAAATCCACGGAACGCTGACTCCAGCTTATCTTCCACCGACAGGCGGGCCATTATAGCCGCACCTATAGAACCCATAACATGATAATATTCAGGTAAGATTACTTCCATATTCAACGACCACGTCGGGGCCAACCCGAAACCCCGATCAGGCTACAGGCATCATTTACCGTTTCCCTAATGCCATCTTCAAGGATTTTACGGTTCGTTATCTTTGAAATAATTACTTCAGCCCCAAGCTTTTCAAGAAAAACCTTCCAGAGTGGATAAAAAGTATAATAGGCGAGAGCTCTAGGGATCCCAACTTTTACTTTTAACTGTCTTTCCAATCGCTTCACCCCGGCAAGAATGAACCTTTAAATAGATAAAGGGATGTCCTGGACACCCCTATAATAATAACTCATCAGCCGGTAAGATACAAAATCATATTTTAGGCTTATTTACTACATTTTAATATTTATAAAAGCAACAATCTCAATTAGTTTTCTTGACATCCCTGGTTACCATGAACCAAAGCAGGAGAGTAATGGCCAGAAAGAAACCGACAAAAATAATGGCATTTAACACCTAGACCTCTCCTTTCAGTTGATTATGCAAAATGTCACTTTAGTAAAATCAACGCTTGCGATTTTTAAGCTGTAGATGAATTAGAACCCTAACGCCCCATGATATTAGAAGAATGATTCCGATTATAACAATATATTCCACAAGCGCTTTCCGCCTTCCCGGCCTCGTTTATTTTAAATGACCATTACTAAAAATTTAAGGTTTTTAAAGTTTTACTTGAATCATTATACAAGGGCCAGACCAATATGTCAATAAAATTGCAAATATTTGCGCAAGTTATTTTTTTCTCAAGCAATAGCCTTTTTTTTAACGCAGCAGCTAATCAATATATTGTAGTATCAAGGTTCTTACAGGGAGACTTTGAACTATTGTCCTTTAATATTCACTGTGCTATAATCATGATGCAATTACGGGGCGTAGCGCAGTTTGGTAGCGCGCTTGGTTCGGGACCAAGAGGCCGGAGGTTCAAATCCTCTCGCTCCGACCAGCAGTAGAAGCACGGGGAATTGCCCGTGCTTCTATAATCTTGGCAGTAAAATCATACACAGCATTGAATTGTGGTATAATTTGGTCAAAGAGATTCAAATTCCGAAGGGAAGATGCCATATGGACATACTGACAATGATTACCAACCAGTTAAATGACCCGAAAGCGTTAGAACAGTTGAGCAAAACCACCGGTGTAAAGCCAAGCCAGACTCAGCAGCTAACCCAAGAGGCTTTACCCGCAATATTGGCAGCCCTTCAGCAAAATGCCACCACTCCCGGGGGAGCCAAATCACTCAATAAAGCCCTTGAAGAGCATAAGGATGATCAAATAGAAGACATCCTGAAATTCTTAAAAAATGTAGATACTAATGACGGGGCTAAAATTCTACAACATATATTCTCCGGCAGGAATGAAGCAGTTCAGGCAGACCTCGCCAATAAAGCAGGTGTCCAAAAAAACCAGGTTTCATCTTTGCTTACGCAACTTGCCCCCCTGGTGCTGGGCGTACTCGGAAACCAAAAGAAAACTCAAACCGGCAAGCAGGGAGATGTGATGAATTTGCTGGGCGGGATGCTCGGCGGATTTCTGAAAAGATAGGTTTAGTTATTTCCATTTTTTGCAAAGGTTCTGAGTGTAGCCATGCTACTTTGATATAATACTATCAGCAATTACATTTATAAAAAGCTAAACTAAATAGTTTTCCCACTCCTTTTTGTATAGCAGAAGTTCTTCCAGGGCAAAGAAAAAACATTTTTTCAA
>Ga0209498_1002052_pt1 | contig 12281 bp, 9 predicted proteins | sample WalLakDeSediment_FD_184131 | JGI IMG/M metagenome (GOLD analysis project Ga0209498, IMG submission 184131) | Lake sediment microbial communities from Walker lake, Nevada to study Microbial Dark Matter (Phase II) - Walker Lake 11/02/13 Deep... | ecosystem: Environmental > Aquatic > Freshwater >...
GGCCCCTGAAGGGCTCGGGGCTCAAGTACAGCCGGCCCATGACACCCCCGGAGCTGTGCCCCACCAGCGTCACCATGGAGCCGCCACCGAGTGCCAGGGCCTCGTCCACGGTCCTGTCCAGCTTCAGGAGGATCCTCTCCCACCCCCGTTCGGAGGTGGCGGCCAGCCAGTCCGCCAGTGTTGCGGGAACCACCAGGACCGGCGCCCCGGCCAGCTCCGCCAGCGCCCTACGCATGCCCCGGTACATGGAGGGACCCACCAGGAAACCTCCCAGGACGACCACCGGGGCGGAACGCGCCCTTACTTCACCACCCCGATCTTCTTGGCCATCTTCAGGATTCCTCGTCCCATCCCCGACAGCTGCATCACCGTCTGGTAGTCGTCCCACTTCTCCTCTTTCGAGATCTTCCGCCACTGCTTGATCTCCGGAATCATGGACACGGTGAACATGATGGCTGCGGCCACACCGAAAGCCACGTGGGCCGGGTCTCCCGTGCGCCACCAGAGCCAGGGTACCACCAGCCATGGGCCGAGGACATAGGCCAGGAGGACGGACCGCAGAACAAAGAGCCCCACCACCATACCCCCCACCCCGGCGATGAACATGCCGATCCAGTCCACCACAAGGAGGGTGCCGTAGATGGCGGAAAGGCCCCGGCCTCCCCTGAACCGATGGTACACGGGCCAGATGTGGCCAGCTACCGCCGCCGTGGCCACCACCAGGAAGTACGGGGCCGAAGGGAGCCAGAGACGGAACAGGAGCACCGGCACGGCCACCTTCGCCAGGTCCAGGAGGAAGACCAGAAAGCCAAGCTTCGAGCCGTGCTGCGCCGATACGGAGGACGCGCTGACGGTGCCCAGGTGAAAGACCTGGTCGCTCCCCTCAAGGTGAAGCTCGGTTACCTCCGGCACCTTGCTCCCCGGCGCCGCTAGCCGGCTCACCACCCGTGCGAAAGAGACGCTCCCCATGAGGTATCCCACGAGGAGGCTCAGGGCCGTCAGCTGAAGATCCATGGTGCCCTCCTGGAAGGCTGGAAGGGGAGGTGAGCTTCGGGGGCGGCGACCTCACGGCATCCCATCCTCCTCGAGATATACCCGCCCGGCGCCACCGTCCACGGTGACCGTCTGTCCGTTCCGTATGAGCTTCAAGGCGCTCCTCACTCCCACCACCGCCGGCAGCCCGTACTCCCTGGCCACGATGGCCGTGTGGGAGAGCTGGCCCCCGCATTCCGCCACGATGCCCCCCACGCTGGCAAACAGGGGCGTCCATCCCACGTCCGAGAAGGGCACCACCAGCACGTCGGCGGACGACAGGCGTGCCGGAGCGTCTGAAAGCTCCCTCACCACCCGGGCCGTCCCCCGGATCACCCCCCCGCTGGCGGCAATCCCCGTGAGGATGCGGGCATCTTCCGGCTCCGGCAAAGCGGAAGGGATCTCCTCCCCCAGGATCGTCTCCGGAAGCTCCACGCCCCGGTCCTCCTCGATCTCGGCCTTCCGCTCAAGAACCAGGGCCTGAAGCGCGTCGGGGCCCATGGCAGGGTGAGCCAGCCCCGGGAACTCCTCAACGAGCATGCCCCCGTGGAACCTCTTCTGAGGCCCGTCCACACGCATACCACTCTTCACGAAATCCCTCAGTTCGTGGAGGTGGAGGAAGAACACGTCCTCAGGATCTCGGAGACCGTCCGCCTCCACCAGCCGCCGGCCCAGAGCCAGGAAGAGCCGGCGGAGCCCGTAGGTGTCCTCCGTCATGAGGAGGCTGATCCCCTCCCGGAGCTCCAGGTAGCGAGCTGCGGAGCCCAACCGGGCCAGAAAACGCCTGCGCTGGACCGGCCCCAGCCGGGCCAGCACCCGCCGGCGAGCCTCCTCCCGGAGGGCCCCCGAGTCCTTGGCGCGCCGGGGCTCCTCACGCATCATCCTCCCCAGGGCCATCCACAGGGGCGCCGGATCCTCCGCCCAGGTGGGCTCCCCGAAATTCGTCCCGTTGGCGCTCAGGAAACCGAATCGCCGCAGAAATGCGTCCACCTCCCCCAGGAGTGCGGCTCCCCCGGGGTGTCCGTCCAGAGCCTCACGGATGGTCTTGTCCCTGCCGGAGTGGAGGAGCTCCATAAGCTCGTCCTCCAGGGGAGCGGCCCCCATCGCCACGGCCTGAAGCGCCCGGTTGGGCTCCAGGGACTTCAGACCCCTCAGGCCCAGGAGAAGCTGGGAAGCGTCCACGTCCGGGGCGTGACGGGCCACATACTGTTTCAGGAACCTGGTCCGTATCGCCAGGTTCATGCTCCCGAACATGATGCACCGCTGGAGATGTCGATGGAGAGCCAGCAGCTCCTCCGCCCGGGCCAGGAGTTGGGATCCCGGCTCCCCCGACCAATCCGTCCTCCGAAAGCGGTCCAGCTCCTTACCGTGCCTCTGGAGAACCGCGTCCAGCTCCCCTTCCATCCGGGCGTACCTCCAGACGAAGGCCAGGATGCCCGGGGCCCTGGAAAGGAGCTTCGGGTTCAGCCTCACGCGCCGGGACACCCTCTCCTCCCTGGCGATGGCCTCGAAGAGGTTCCTGGGCAGTCCCACGTCGGCCAGGAGCTCACCCACGAAGGTGGTATCCACATAGGCCCGGGAACGGATCCGCTTCAGGATCCGCCTGAAGTCGTACTGGTTCTTCCCTATGAGGCAGGTGAAGACTTCGCCGAACACCCCCTCCACCATCCCCAGGGTGTTGGTGGACCACACCAGGTGCTTGATGGGCCCCGGCGTCATGTCCCCCACCAGCTTCCTGGAGTAGACGCTCTTCCCGGCGAGAGAGGTGATGGGTCGGGACTGGAGAAGGAAGACGTTCGCCCCGTCCCAGGCCCACTCCACGTCCTGGGGAAGGCCGAACCGGTCCGCCGCAAGCCGGGCCATGGAGGCCACCGTCAGGACGACCTCCGTGGGAAGGTCCTCCTCTCCCAACCCCATGCGCTCCTCCAGGAGGAGGACGCCTCGGGGGTCCACAACGAAGCGGTCCGGCGCCGCCCGTCCCTGGACCAGCTCCTGTCCAAGTCGGGCAACGGCCTCAAGGACCACCGTGGAACGCCCGGAGATGGGGTCATGGCTGAAGGCCACGCCGGCGGCACGGGCCGGCACCATCTCCTGGACGAGGATGGCCATCCCGAGGGAAGCGGGCGTTTCCGATGGCGCCCCGAGAGCGACGGCTGCGACCCCACCCTCCCCAAGCGTGCCGTGCAGCTCCACTTCAGCCTGCACCTCCCCATACTGCTGGAGCCGAAGGCGGGACGCGGAGTCCTTCACCACCTCCATGGCCCGGAAGAGATCCTCCTCCCCGTCCACGCCCAGGACCGTTTCCAACTGGCCGGCGAAGGACCAACGGACGTCGTCCTCTCCCACAAGGGAGGAGCGGACGGCCAGGGGCCGCCGCAAGCGGGAGGCGGCCCTCCGGACCTCCTTTCTCCAGCCTCCGTCCCCCTCCTCCATGGCCCCCACCGGCACCACGAACCCCGGAGGAACGGGAAAGCCGAAGGCCGCCAAGCGGGAAAGGCCCGCAGCCTTACCCCCGGCCACTCTCCGGTCCCGGGCCCTTCGGCTGGGCAACCAGAGGACGGTTCGGCTCACGATGCGATCCGCTCCATGCTCAGCGGCGCAGGGTCGCCGGAATGAGAGTGCGTCCCTCCACGGCCTCCTCCTCCATGCTCAGCGGCGCAGGGCCGCCTTGGAAAGAAGATGGGAGGGGATCTCGGCATCGAACTCGATGGAGTCGAGGATGAACCGGGTCCCGCTCCCCGTCTTCAGCACGTCCTTGAACACCATCTCCCGGGCCACCCAGCGGTTCCCCTGCCGCTCCACCCGGACCACCTCCGTGGTCTTCAGCAGCCTGCCGCTCCTGGCGAACCGGTTCTCCTTCAGAGGGATGAATCGCTCCTTGTCCACCCACATCTCCCGGGAGTGGTAGGCCGGGGAGGTGTCCAGGGCCTCGAGCCTCAGGACCCAGCAGGGGCGGTCTCCCAGGAGCTCCTCCCGCAGGATCTCCGCCCCGTACATGTCGAAGAGGTGGGGATCCTCCATGAGATCCTCGTAGGACAGGTCCGACCCCATGACGGACTGCCGCAGCATGTGGCCGGCAATGAGGATGGTCCTGTCGGTGTCGGGGAAGTAGGTCCAGAGCTGCTCCCCCAGCTTCAGCATCTTCGTTCCCCGGTCCCTGGGTGGCGCCAGGTACTCGGTGAAGGACTCCGTGGTGCCCCGGATCCACGACTGGGACTCCACGGTGCGGGCGCCGCCCCGCCCTTCGATGATCATCCGGGAGCGGGACACCTTGGTGCTGGAGGCCAGGTTCTCGTCTACCCGCTGCAGGATCCAGCTCCCGGTGACCTCCTGGGCCGCCAGGGCCCCCATCCCCGTCCACCCCCACGAACCGAGGCCAGGGGCCAGGGCCACCGCCAGAGCCAGGGGCGGCAACGCCCTCCCCATCCTCCCTGCCCTGCCCCACGGACTTCCCACCTTCATCCGCTCCAACATCCTCCTCGTCATCCTTCGAACTCCTTGGCTAGCTGAGAGGTCTGCCGCCTGTAGATCCCCAGGCCCGAAATGGCCGTTCCCAGGAGCGTGGCCAGCATCCCCGGCACGAATCCGATGAAGTAGCTGCCCAGGGTCACCCGGGCCCTCAGCACGTCGGAGATGAGCATGGACGCGTCCTTGAGGAACGGGGCGATGCTGAGCCCCTGGACCTGGAGGTAGTAGGAGACCCCCAGCCCCAGGGCGGTTCCCAGGAGGGAGCCCAGGACGCCGATGGCCAGGGCCTCGGCCAGGAGGGAGCCGTAGATGTGATGGTACTTCTCCCCCACGGCCAGGCGCACGCCGAACTCCCCGTACCTCCGGAGGGATCCCAGGAGCCCGGCATTCCACAGGACGATGGACATGACCGCCACGAAGAGGGCGATGAGGGCCACCGTCACCACCCCCGCCAGGTCCAGGAGGGTGGCCAGCCCCTGGTCGCCCCGAAGGTGGCCCATGCGATAGGCGAGCTCGTCTTCGGGGTCGCCGTGGCGTTCGTTGAAGGCCCGGGCCATCTCGGCGCTGGCCCCCTGGCGGTAGATCTGGTCCGGGAAGAACCCCAGGACCTCCCCGGCGGCATCCTCCATGTCCAGGGCCGGCCCGATCCCGGAGATGTCCCCCAGGATCCCTCCCCGGTCCACCGCCGTGACTCCGAACCGGACGGTACCCACCACAGAGAAGTTGGCCGTGGTGAGGCTCCCGGAGCCGGTGGTGCCGATGAACGTCCCCACCTCCCCCAGCTCCAGCCCCAGCCTCCTGGCCAGCAGGTCGCTCACCAGGATCTCGCCTGGGGCCCGAGGCATTCGACCCCTCACCAGGGCCCCCTCCAGGTTCAGGATCTCCCGCTCCGGGCTGCCGGGGGAGAGGAGGTCCACCGCCAGGCCCGCCACCGGCGCCTGGGCCCGGGTCTCCCCCAGGGAGTCGGGAAGGTCGAAGAGCCCGGAGAAACGGGTGCGAGGGGTCCATCGGATCTCCGGGTACGTCTCCTGGAGAAGGGCCATGACGCCGGCCAGGTCCCTTAGCGCCAGCTCGTTGGCGGTCTGCTCCGGTTCCCTGAGATACCCCTGGGTGGTCAACCTCAGGTGGCCGGTGCTGAAGGCGGCGTTCGCCCGGAGGATGTCGGCCTCCGTTCCCCGGATCCAGCTGAAGGCCACCACCGTGAGGGAGACCCCCGCCACCACCGTGAGGACCGGGAAGAAGCTCCGGGAACGATCCCGGAAGAGCCCCTTGAGGAGGAAGCGCATCATGCCGCCCTCCCCCGGAGAGCTTCCGTAGGCGTCAGGGAGGAGATCTTCCGGGTGGGTAGCCAGCTCACCAGAGCCGTGACCAGCAGGAGCAAGATCCCCGTCTGGAGGAGGACGCCGGGGTCGTAGACCGGGTAAAGGGTGTCCCCCAGGGCGTACCCGTAGCTGTCCGCCTTCTCGCTAAGCCTCCAGCCCACCTGGCTGAACCGCCAAAGGAGGGGCGCACCCAGAAGGATCCCCACAGCGATGGCCATGACCCCCTGCAGCACTCCCTCCAGGACGAAGAGGGCCACGATCCGGGGGCGGGTCATGCCCAGGGCCATGATGGTCCCGATCTCCCGCTTCCGGTGGAAGATGGCCAGGACCTGGGTGTCGAAGATGGCGATCATGGCCAGGAAGACCAGGAGGGCGTAGACGATGGAGGCCCCCACCCTCTTGGCCCGGACCAGGTTCCGCACGTCCGCCAGGAGATCGTTCGTGGTCTGGAGGACCCAGCCGTCCGAGGTCGCCACCGATGGGAGGGAGGGCCCGGATCTCGCCGGCTCCCGGGCAAGGACCAGGAGGGTGGCCTCCCCGGGCATCCCCGCCATCTCCTGGAGACGGGAGAGGGGGAGCCAGGCCTGGTTCATGTCCACGCTCTGGACCGGGGTGCTCATGACCTCCGCCACCCGGGCGTCCCGGGCGTCGATGGTCCCGTTCACGTCCCGCCACTGGAGCGTCACGAAGTCCCCCGGGCCAAGGCCGGTGCTCTCCGCCATGCGGCTCCCCAGAAGGATGGGGATCTCCTCCGGGTCGTCGGCACCCTCCGCCAGGACATGGGCCGGGAGGGTAAGTGCGGTCTGCTCCGGGTCGATGCCCTTCAGAAGCACGGGACGCAGCCTACCCTCCGGGTACATGGTCCCCTGGATGATGAGGATGGGCTCCGCCTCACCTCCACCCACCAAAGCCTGGAGGGACGCTGGGAGGGGGCCGTGGGCCTCCTCCAGGGTGAGGGGATCGTAGGGATCGTAGACCGGATGCCAGTACTGCCCTCCCCCGTACTCCACCTCCAGCATGGCCCGGGAGGTCTGCTGGTTCATCCCCTCCAGGAGCCCAAGGGAAGCCACGATGGCCAGGAATGCCAGGGCCAGCACCAGTACGTTCAGGGCAGTGCGAAGCCCCGCTCCCACCAGGTTCCGGAGGGCCAGCCTCAGGAGGGTCACGGCGTGCCCTCCGCGTCGCCGGCCGGTCCACCGAAGGCATCCGCCCCATCGGCCGCCGGTCCGCTTGCCGCGTCCCCCACCACTCGCCCGTCCTCCAGCCTGATGGTCCGGCGCAGATACCGGATGACCTTGTCGTCGTGGGTGGAGAAGATGAAGGTGGTCCCCAGGTCCCGGTTCAGCCGCTCCATGGTCTGGATGATGTTGTGGGAGTTCTCGGCGTCCAGGTTCGCCGTGGGCTCGTCGGCCAACACCAGCTTCGGATCCTTCACGATGGCCCTGGATATGGCCACCCGCTGGCTCTGCCCCCCGGAGAGCTGATGGGGCTTGGAGCCGGCCCGGTCCGCCAACCCCACCCGCTCCAGGGCCTCAATCACCGCCTTCCGCCGCTCCCTCGCCGGCATCCCCAGGAGGAGGAGGGGGAACTCCACATTCTCGAATACCGTGTAGAACTGGAGAAGGCAAAAGGTCTGGAAGATGAAGCCGATGTGGCGGCTCCGGAGCTCGGCGGCGTCACCGTGGGGCAGGGACTCCACCTGGTGCCCGAGGACCCTGGCCGTCCCCTCCGTGGGCGTGTCCAGGGAGCCCATGATGTTCAGCAGCGTGGTCTTGCCCGATCCGCTGGGGCCCACGATCCCGCTGAACTCCCCCTTCCGGAAGGTGAGGCTCACGTCCTGGAGGGCCACGATCTCCCCTTCTCCCATGGGATACCTCTTGGTGAGTCCCCGGGTCTCGATGAGGATCCCGTCCATGCCCCTCTCAAGTTCCTCCATCCCTCGCCTTCCCTTCCCTTCGGTCAGTGGTTGAAGACTACGATGAGTTGGGCCCCCTTGCCCGCCAGCGAGCCGGAGCTCCCCGCCCCGCCGGGGGCATCGGAGGGAAAGAGCCCGCCCACGTCGGGGTTCCAGAACCCCAGGAGATGGACGCGCCAGCTATCGTAGGTCCGGCGCCACTCCAGGAGTCTGAACCACCCTTCACCTTCCCAGTCCCGGTAGACGGCCAGCCCCACCCGGTCAAGGACTCCCAGGGGGTAGCCGGCGGTGAAGGCGGTGAGGCGAAGGGTGGGAAACGTCGGCACCCCGGATCCCTCACCCGAGTCGCCCGGCGGCAGAGGCGGGGCACCCCCCGGGGCCAGCGACCGGGAGAGAGCAGCCCCGCTTCGGGCGGCTGGCGAAGGGAAGAAGAAAGCCCCGCCGCCCGGGGCTGGCGCCAGAGTTAGCGGCAGGAAGGAAGGCGTCTCCTTCACCATATGCTCCCCCAGGACCGTGAGGCCGTTTCCCACCTTGAAGGTGTAGTCCGCACCCACGGTGATCCCCCGGAGCCACCGCACCCGCAGCGCCTCAGAGTCCTGCCGGACCATCTCCGCCTCCACCCACACCCCCAGCTCCACGTCCCATTTCCCGTCGAGCCCGAGACGATCTTCCCGGCCGCCGGGACCGGGAGTCCCAGGGGCGAAGAGCCCCAGCCCCTCCAGATCCAACCGCCGGTGATGGTAGCTCGCCGCCACCTCTCCGGGACCCAGGGGAACCTGCACCCGGCCGCCTCCCTCCAGCCTGCCTCGGGCACCGGGAATCGGCTCCCACCCCCGCCGGTCGTCCTCTCCCCGAACCGCCCAAGCCCATACGGTGGCGTTGCCGGGAAGGTACGCCCTCCCCAGGACGGCCCAGACCCCTTCCGTCAACTGCAAGGGATCCCGGGGATCCAGCCGGTCGAACCACATGAGGGGCCGCAGCACACTCGCCGATCCGAAGGAGATCCTCTGGAGTCCGGCCCGAGCCTCGAACCGGGGTGTTGAGACCCTCAGCCAGGCCCGATGAAGCTCCACGTCCTCCCCCGAGGGAGCGGCGCCGTCATCCCGTGAAGTAGAGGTCCGGGAGAGCCAGAGGTTGGGAGAGGCGGAGAGATCCGCCGTCCAGTCGCCGGATAGGGAAAGGGCGTAGGAAAGCTCCGGAAGGTAGCGAGCGAGGAACTGCCGGCGAGCTCCCGGGCCGTCGCTGAGGACGCCCGACAGGGAAGCTTCCCCGCGGAGGTCAGGCACCTGCCCCTTCACCTCCCCCGCACCTCCCAGAAGGCACCCGCACACGAGGACCGATGTAAGGATGGACCGGAAGGCCAACACCCCCTTTCTGGCGGGAGGGGGCCGCTGGATTCAGCGGTCCCGGGTTCAGAGGCAAGTATACGGGCAGGGGGCAGTCCTCCGCCACTTTGGGCGGCGGCTTGCACCGTTGGCTCCCGACGCCGTGGGAGGAATTCGGCCTCGGCCTCCCTACTGCGTCACCCAGCCTCCTCCCTCACCACTTCCTCCGGGTCCTTGTCCCTCCGTAGCCCCAGGAATCGGGGATGGCGGAGCTTTCCGGCCTGGGTCCATTCGGTGAAGCCGAATTGGCCCACCAGGTTCGGGGTCACCCAGTGAACCCCTCTCGAGGGAAGATCCCTGCGGGATTTCTCGAAGGGAGGCGTCTTCCGCTTCCTCTTCTTCAGAAGGCGGGTCAGGCGTCTCAGGGTCTCCTGGTCGAAGCCGGTCCCCACCTTTCCCGCATACCGTAGCGAGCCCCCCTCCTCGTCATAATATCCAACAAGGATGGCGCCGAAACCCTCACGGGAGCCTTGGGGCTCCGTGTAGCCGCCGATGACCATCTCCTGCCGATGCACGCACTTGAACTTCAACCAATCCCGGGAGCGGCCACTGCGGTACGGGGCGTCGGCCTTCTTGGCCATGACCCCTTCCCATCCCTTCTCGCAGGCCTCTCTGTACAACTCTGCTCCGTTCCCATTGCGGTGAGGGGTGAAGCGGAGTGGATCCTGGAAATGGAGGCTACCGTGAAGGAGCTGCTTCCTGCTTCGGAGAGGAAGATCGCGCAGGCCCCGTCCGTCGAGGTGGAGAAGGTCGAAGAGGTAGTAGAAGACCTTCACCGGGCATTCCCTGGCCTTCTCCGGATCCTTGATCTGCATCCGCGCCTGCAGACGGGGCAAGCTGGTGACACCGTCGGAGAACGCCACTACCTCGCCGTCCAGGACCATGGCAGGACGGGATCCTTCACCCGTCTCCAGCCAACCATCTTCCAGCGCCTCGCCGATCTCGGGATAGGACGATGTCACGTCCTTCCCGTTGCGTGAGATGAGCTTGACATGGCCGCGGGAAAGCCTGGCCAGGACCCGCTCTCCGTCCAGCTTCCGCTCGAAGATCCACTCGGGATCAGAGAAGGTTTCGTCGGAAAGGACCGCCAGCATGGGTTTCGGATGACTCGGGAAGGATTCATCCTGGAGGAGGCGACTGTCCGCCGGGGAAAGCCGTGAGAACAGATCAGCCATGGATGTCCTCCTTCGGCCTTCGAGCCTCCTACCGGCCGGAATTCCTGGCGGCCCGCAACGCGAGTGGAACGGCCACGGCTGTCGTCACGGCCGCTGCGGCCACCACGGCCGCGCGCTTCGTCATGACCAACGACCTCAACCCCTGGAGAGCCAGCAGGTTCTTGGTACCCCTCACGGGATTCCTGATGAGGTATTTCGCCATCTTCAACCCGGCGAATGTCTTCACGGCGATGCGTTTCTTCTTCATCTTCCACTCCCTTCCACCTTTGGAAGTCCTGATGGTCGGCAATTTGGAGCATCGTCGCCCGCCGACATGCCGACCCGCCCGGCAACTGGGCGGTCAAGGACTCTGGGGCCCTTGCCGGGTGGACCCCGAATCGAGGTCCATCCGTAACCGTAAGCTGGCATCCCAGGGCCCTTGATTGCCATTGGTCCCTATAGAGTCCAGGGATAGAGATTCCGGTGGAGATGCCAGGGTCGGGCTGGCAGGCCACCTGTCGGATCATGGGGTGAACCACTTCCGTCGCCCGATGCGTCCCTATCCATGGCCGGGTTTTCTCGGGGCCCTGCCCCGGAGCCTCCCTCGCCTTCCCGGAGCTCACCGGGCCTTCCTGGGGCCCTCCTCGGAGCCTCCCTCGCCTTCCCGGAGCTCACCGGAGCTTCTGTTGCCTCCCCGCCTGACGCTTCAACTCCCCACCTGGCGCCGCGGCTCCCCGCCTGACGCTTCAACTCCCCGCCTGGTGCTGCAGTTCCCCGCCTGGCGAGTTCAATCTCGTAACGGATGGGTGCAGGCTGATCGCTCTCTTGATTTGACTCGGATTCCGGGAGGAACCTCGATGAGGATGCCTCGTGGTCTGGTCCCTCTCTTGATTTGACTCGAAATCCGGGAGGAATCTCGATTCCGATTTTCCGGAGCACGTCCACTTCGAGATTCGACTCGGTCTCCGGGGTTCCCCAGGCCAAAAACAGACCCGATTGCGTCCCGCTCCGTCGCCAGCCCCCTTGCGTGGTGGGAGGCGGTTCGCGAACGGTCCCAGAAGGTGGGGGTTGCCGAACCGGGTGGGAGGCGGTTCGCGAACGGTCCCGAACGCCGGGGGTTGCCGCACCATCTCCCGGCCACCGCTTTGCCCAAACCTTTCCCCTCCTCTCCTCTTGCGGCCTTACCCAGGCCTTCCCGGTCCTCTTGCGGCCTTACCCAGGCCTTCCCGGTCCTCTTGCGGCCTTACCCAGGCCTTCCCGGCCCTCCCCCCCTGACCCGTGAAAGAATTGGGGAAGCCCACATCGAAACCGCCTTCAAATCCCTCCCGTAGGACGGTTATGTTGGTTGGTTTCCGTCCAAACCTCGTTCTCGAGCCAGGAGCAGATCCATGCTGGAGCCCGTGCCCGCTCGCACTGCCTTTGCACTCCGGCCCACCGTAATGATGGCCTTCTCGTTGGTTCTCCTCCTCCTCCCCGCCCTGGCGCCGCCATTCGCGGAAGCCCAGGAAGCCCGGCTGCTCCGCCAGCCCACGGTGAGCGCCACCCACGTGGCCTTTACCTACGGCGGCGACCTCTGGCTCGTGGGTCGGGAGGGGGGCGAGGCCCGGCGCCTCACCAGCACGCCGGCGGTGGAGAGCGATCCCCACCTTTCCCCCGACGGGCGGATGCTCGCCTTCAGCTCCAACCGCTCCGGAGACTGGGCCGTGTACGTCATGCCTGCGGCGGGAGGCGATGCCACGCGCCTGACCTGGTATCCGGCGCCGGCCTACGCCCGGGGCTGGAGCCCGGACGGCACCCGGGTCCTCTACGCCTCCAGCCGGGAGACGGCGCCGGTGGGCCACGACCGGCTCTGGGCCGTGTCGCCCCACGGCGGACCGTCGGAGCTGCTGCCGACCCCCTTCGGCCACCGGGGATGGTACTCACCCGACGGCCGGCGGATGGTGGTGGACGCGGTTAGCCGCTGGGACGTGGAGTGGCGGGGCTACCGGGGAGGCCAGAACACGCC
>Ga0209498_1002053_pt1 | contig 12280 bp, 12 predicted proteins | sample WalLakDeSediment_FD_184131 | JGI IMG/M metagenome (GOLD analysis project Ga0209498, IMG submission 184131) | Lake sediment microbial communities from Walker lake, Nevada to study Microbial Dark Matter (Phase II) - Walker Lake 11/02/13 Deep... | ecosystem: Environmental > Aquatic > Freshwater >...
CGGGCACGATCTGCGTGATGATCCCGATGCGCTTGCCCGTTTCCAGGAAGACGGGCAGACCGATGAGTTCGTACCGGAAATATTCGTCGTCGCCCCTGGAGAGCCCGCTTTTCTCTATATAGATGTTCCCGCCTCGATACGTTTCGGCCTTTTCCAGGGAATCCAGGCCGTCCAGGTGCAATAAAAAAAACCTCTTGCCGGGGGTGATGGAGATAATGCCGTGTTTTACGGTTTTTCCTGAACCGCCTTCCAAGAACACCTCTCCTGCCTTCAGATAGGTGTCCGAGGATTCGGCATAGGAAATAATCCTCAACAGCCCCTTCAGGCCGTGCGGTCGAACGACCTTGCCGATGAGGAGCAAGTCTTCAGGAGAAAACTTTCCCAAACCTATTCGATGATCTCCAGGACGGATCGCTTCCTGATCTTGGTGGAAGCTGCGCTCAGGATGGTCCGCATGGCTCGTGCCGTCCTTCCCTGCTTCCCGATTACCTTTCCCAGGTCTTCCTTGGCCACTTTCAGCTCGATTACGGAGGTCTGTTCCCCTTCGATCTCCGTCACACTCACCTCTTCCGGCTTGTCCACCAACGCCTTGGCGATGTACGTGATCAGCTCCTTCATCTCCATAGGTCCTCCATTCTTGCAGTCACGGCCGCATCGATCCGGTGTGTGCCCTTTAAGAACCCTTCAACAGTCCTTCCCGCTTCAAAATAGCCCTGGCCGAGCCCGAGACCGTGGCGCCCTTTTGCAGCCACAGGCTCACTTTCTCCTTGTGCAGATTGATTGCAGCGGGGTTTTTCGTGGGATCATAGGACCCCAGAATTTCCAGGAACCGCCCATCCCGCGGCGCCTTTGAATTGGCCGCCACCACCCTGTAAAAGGGTTTCTTTTTTGCTCCCATCCTTGCCAGTCTGATTCTTACAGTCATTTTCCCTCACCACCCCCTTTTCGTTATTGGAAGATTGACGGCATCCCCTGAAGACCTTTCCTGGTCAGGTTTTCCATCATCTTCTTGGTCTGGACAAAGTTCTTCAAAAGCCGATTCACATCCTGTACGCTGGTGCCGCTGCCGAGGGCGATACGCCTTCTGCGGCTCCCGTTGATGACCTTGTAGTTTCTTCGTTCCTCTCGGGTCATGGAGTTGATGATCGCCTCGATTCTGACGACTTCCTTTTCGTCCGGTTTCAGCCCTTTCAATTTCTTGAGCTGGCCCAAACCCGGCAGCATGCCGAGAATCTGTTCAATGGAACCGAGCTTCTTCACCTGCTTGAGCTGGGTTTGAAAATCCTCCAGGTCGAATTCTTTCTTTCTCAGCCTCTTTTCAAGCTTGCGGGCTTCCTTCTCATCGAATTCGGTTTGAGCTTTTTCGATGAGAGACAGCACGTCTCCCATCCCGAGGATCCGGGAAGCAATCCGGTCCGGGAAAAAAGGCTCCAGGGCGTCCAGTTTCTCGCCCACGCCGATGAACTTGATCGGCTTTCCTGTGACCGCCTTGATGGACAGAGCCGCCCCACCCCTGGCGTCGCCTTCCATCTTGGTCAGGATGATGCCCGTGAGATCGAGAAGCGCGTTGAACTGCTTGGCCACGTTCACGGCATCCTGGCCAGTCATGGCGTCGGCCACAAAGAGGATCTCCGTGGGAGAAACTCTCTCCTTGATTCGAACCAGTTCGCCCATGAGCGCATCATCGATGTGCAGCCGGCCGGCCGTATCCATAATAAGGATATCCGCCCCCACGCTCCCTGCCTTGCTCAGGGCGTCCAGGCAGATGTCTTCCGGCCGCTGCTTTGTGTCTGATCCATAGACGGGAACGCCCAGTTGGGCGCCCAGCTTCTGGAGCTGATCAATGGCGGCCGGTCTATAAATGTCCGCCGGCACCAGGTAGGGGTTTCTCCCCATCTTGCGAAGGTGAAGGGCCAGCTTTCCCGCCGTCGTGGTCTTGCCTGATCCCTGAAGTCCTGCAAGCATCAGGGTGAAGGGGGTCCGGCCTGTGAGCGCCAGTTCCTGCCTCGTTTCTCCCATCAGGCGGGTGAGCTCGCCGTAAACGATCTTGATCACCTGCTGGCCCGGGGTCAGGCTGTCCAGCACGTCCCTTCCCATGGCTCTCCCCCGAATGTCCTCCACAAACTGCTTGACCACCTTGTAGTGGACATCCGCTTCGAGAAGGGCCATCCGGACTTCCTTGAGAGCTTCCTGGATGTTGTTCTCGTTTAACCTGCCATGGCCTCTGAGCTTTTTGAAGGTCCTCCCGAGCTTCTCCGACAGACTTTCAAACATGAGAAAGGCACCTGCGTGCATTAATGTAAACGCATAAAATAAAATCTATTATGGTTCGCTGTCAAGAAAAATTAAGGCCGCCCTGAATTCAGGGGTTTTAGACTGGGTTTTGGGTAATGTAACATATCTTGCATTTCAATACCATCTTCTTTTTTCCCCCAATGCCGGCCTGCGAATGAAATCTGCTTAGGCAGATTTCATAGAACGCCCCTTCGGGGCTTTGATCATAGCAAAGGCGGGACATTATTCTTACCTTTTTCCGTCTCTTTAGGTATATTTGATATTGTCTTAAAGGAAAGCGAGATTTGCTTAAAGAAAACGCCCACGAAGAAGGCCTGATCCGGCCCATGAAAAAAACCGCGGAGCCCCCGGCAGCACCGGACGCCCTCATGGCCATGATCCCTGCCGACATCGCCTATCTGTTGGAGCGCAACCGGGCCGGGTTCACCCCCCCCCTTGACCAGGTGTTTTTCAAAATCCACCCCTTTCATGAAAAAGGCAAGATCCCTCTGACCCTGTGCGGCCCATTTCTCGGCGCGCCCCAGGCCGTGATGGGCATGGAAAAACTCATTGCCATGGGAGCTCGCAGAATCTGGGTTCTGGGGTGGTGCGGTTCCATCCAGCCCGATCTTAAAGTGGGAGACTTTGTGCTTCCCACACAGGCCGTCTCTGAAGAAGGAACTTCGCAGCACTACCCGATCGGCAAGAAAAAGGCCGGCGCCGATCAGGAAATGACTCGAATCCTGGGGGAAGCCCTGGCCCATGAAGGTCACACTTACCGGACCGGCGCGGTTTGGACAACGGATGCCCCCTACCGCGAAACGCCCTCCAAGGTCTCGGAATATGGCCAAAAAGGGGTTCTCGCCGTGGAGATGGAGTTGTCCGCCCTGATGACGCTCTCCCTCTATCGTTCCGTTAGGCTGGCCGGGCTTCTGGTCGTATCGGATGAACTCGCGGACCTCAAGTGGCGCCCGGGATTTAGAGATCCCCGGTTCAAGACCCTGTCCCGCTTTGCCGCGGATTTCCTTTTCAGGCTCATCCAAAAGGGGGTTGATCCGGGGCAAAATATCCCGTAACTTAAAAGAGGCGCCGGGCAAAGGGCAAGAAGTAGGAGCGACCTTCCGGTCGCGATCTATCGCAAGCAGGAGCTTGCTCCTACAAAATAGCAATTATGCCCTCTTCATAACATGGGGCACACGGACAAAGAAAGCGACATGGCAGAGGAATCCAACAACACCAAAACAAAGCGTATCCAGGTGAAACACCGCCGACCCATGCTCCCTCCCGAAGAGGGCTTCACCGAAGAAGAGGTCCTGGCCTTTGACCGTAGGCTCCGGGGAAGTCTTGGCGAAAAAGGCCCTCTCCAGTACACGGCTCAGCCGAAGATCCAGGGCATTGCAGTCCAAATCGCTTATGAAGCCGGCACTCTCAGCCTTGCGACTACGATGGGCAATGGGTACGAAGGAGAAATCGTCACCGCCAACATCAAAACGATCCTGACCGTCCCCCTGACACTCTGGCTGATTGGTGACGCACCCCCTTTTCCTGAATTCCTTGAAGTGAGAGGGGATGTTTATATGGAAACCGCGGCCCTTGAGGCGCTCAACCGCAGCAGGACGGAAAAGGGGATTCCCCCTTTCAAGAATGCGAAAGAGGCCGCCGAAGATTCCCTGAGACAGGACAATCCAAGGATCACAGCAAGAAGGCCGCTCAACATCTTCTGCTTCGACGTAGGAGAGATAAAAGCGCCTCGTCCTGCGACCTCCTACGAAATGATGGTCATCCTCCAGTCGTGGGGGTTCCGCGTCAACAGGCCCCACATCCGGGTTTGCAGCAACCCTGATGAACTGCTCGAGGGGTGCCGGATCATCCGGGAAAAACAAGAGGAATTCCCCTTTCGCGTGGAAGGGGCGCTCATCCAGCTCAATCGCCTGGAGTTGGGGGAACGAGAAGGGTCGCGGGACCATGTTCCGGCCCGGGCCTTTGTGTACAAGTTCTAGAGACGCGGCAATCTTGAATCATGGAAAACATCAGGCTCAGGCTGATCGTTGAAGGGAGAGTCCAGGGTGTCTGGTTCAGGGAGTCCACACGCAAAGAGGCCGAGCGTATCGGGGTTTACGGGTGGGTGAGGAACCGACCTGAAGGGAGCGTGGAGGTGGCGGCTGAAGGAGCGGAGGAAAAGGTGAGGAAACTTGCGGCCTGGTGCCGCCATGGCCCGCCCTCTGCCCGGGTCATCCGCGTTCATGAAACAGAAGAGGCCTTCCAGGGCGAGTTCACCGGCTTTGAGGTTGTTTATTATGGATAGAGGTGATACAAGACCTTTATTTCAAAGAGGAAAATCTACGCCCATGAAACATTTTCTCATCCTCCTGTGTGTTTTTTTCCTGGCAGGGAGTTGCAGCTATTCCAGGTCCGTTTACGAAACCGTTGCAGGAAGCTCTTCCGCATCCCTTTATGATTTGGGCTTCTCCGGCGCCCCTGTGCTGAAGAAAAGGGTTCTTGTCCTACCCTTCCTGGATCAGGCCGGCCTGGGCCGGGAAAAGGTAGACGAATTCACCGAGATCTTTCTCTCCCATTTGAACAAGGACGACCATTACGTTATCCACATGGGCTCTTTACCCCCCACTCCGGGGGGAACGAGCAGGACCCCTGAATTCGGCATCATCGCAGACCCGGCCGGAGCAAGAAAAGCCGCGGACCTGGGCATGAATATCATGATCACCGCGGTTCTGAGCCCCGAGAATGTCCGGACAAGGAAGAAAGGGATATGGCCTTTCCGCAAGGTCGTGGCGGATGTGGAAATACCCATGATCGTGAATGCCTTTGACGTGGTCAACGGGCTTCTTGTTCTCACACACCTGGAAAGCGTTGAGATTGAGACCGAAGTGGAAGAGTTCGATCCCTTCTTTGACGAGGATCCGGAAAAGCTGAAATACGAACTCGACTCTAAGCAAGTGGACAAAGCCTGGGCCCAAATCCTGGAGCGCCAGGCACAGGCGCATAATCGAAAGTTAAAATCTCAACCCTGGATGGGACGCATCCTGGCCGTGGATTCCAGGGGCGTGATCATTAATGCCGGGCAAGACGTGAGCCTCAAGCCCGGAGCTGTCTTTGAGGTTCTGGGCCGGGCCGAAACCATTCAATCTGCCGACGGAAGACCGATTTCCCTGCTTGGCCCGCGAGTTGGTGAGCTCCAAGTTACCGAAATTAATGGAGATCGCGCCCTCACCACCCCTCTTTCGGATGCCCGGGTTGAGGTAGGGCAAATAATCCGAATCAAGCGATGAAAGACAGAAGACAGGAGACAGGAGAGCGATAGGGCGGTGCACGGCGCAGCCTACTCCGCCGAAGCAGGTTCGGCTACGAAGGCCGGGTGGGACACGGTGCACGGAAAAGCAGAAGATCACTGAAACATCAAACCTTGAACGTTGAACCTAGAACCTGTGAACCCTTACTCAACGATCTCAACGATCTTAACGATCTCAACGATCTCAACGATCTTAACGATCTCAACGACTTTAACGATTTGATCGGCTCACGAACTTATGAACTTATGAACTGTGTGTGAGCATTTCCTTGGCATGAGCGATGGCCCTCTGGGAGACGGTTTTTCCCCCCAGGAGCCTGGCAATCTCCTCCACCCGCTCTTCCCGGTCCAGCTCCGCAATGACTGTTCCGGTCCGGCCCTCCACGACCTTTTTTCGGACCGCAAAGTGCGTGGACCCCTTGCTGGCGATCTGGGGCAGGTGGGTAATGCAAAGGATCTGGTGAAATCCGGCCAGGGAATGGAGCTTTTCCCCGACCACGGCCGCCGTCCCCCCCCCGATGCCGGAGTCGACCTCGTCAAACACAATGGTTTCCACAGAGGATGTCCTGGCCAGGATGGTTTTCAAGGCCAGCATGATCCTGGAAAGCTCTCCCCCGGATGCGATTCTGGACAGAGGTTTCAGGTCTTCACCCACATTGGGCGACATCATGAACTCCACCCTGTCCATGCCGTCCTCCCGGACGGCCTCAATGCCTCCTTGGCCGCCGTCGTCGTAAAAGCGGACCTCGAACCGGGTCCCTGCCATGTCCAGAAGGGCCAGTTCGCTTCGTAATGCTTCTTCAAACTTCCTTGCCGCCTGTTTCCGGTTGCGGGAAAGCAGGGCTGCTTTCTCGACGATCTCTCTTTCATCCTTTCTGATCTTCTCATGAATTTCTTTCAGGGCCTCCCGTTTGGCCTCCAGGTCCGTCATGAGATGAGAGAGCCTGCCTTTAAAATCATGAACTTCCTCAATGGTAGGGCCATACTTGTGCTTCAACCTGCGGATATTCTGGAGCCGCTCCTCCACCTGCTCCAGCCGCTGTGGGTCTGCTGTGATTTCTTTGTTCCTTTCTCTAAGCTCAAGAGCCGCCTCCTCGATCTCTATCTTGACTGAGCCGAGGACCTTTGCGATAGGTTTGAGCCCATCGTCCATCTCCGAGCCCTTCTCCACTCTCCTCACGCATGAGGAGAGTCTGGACAGGAGCGAACCTTCTTCCTCGTAAAGGGTTCCGTAAGTCTCCCTCACGATCTGCCTGAGTTCCTCTGCGTGAAGGAGTCGCTTCTTCTCGGCCTCAAGAAGATCATCCTCACCCCGCCTGAGGTCCGCCTTTTCGATTTCCTCCCTCTGAAACCTTGCCAGGTCCTGTTTATCTTCTCTTTCCCGGATCTCCCTTTCCAGGTTTCGCCGGTCCCCCTTGAGGGCCTGATACCGCTCAAAAAGGGCATTCAAACTCAAACGTTCGCCGGAGAGGGCTCCGAAATCATCCAAAAGAAAGAGGTGGTTGTCCGGTTTGAGCAGCACCTGGTGCTCATGCTGGCCTGAAATGCTCATGAGCGCGACCCCGATCCTGGAAAGCATCTGGAGCGTGGCTATGGACCCGTTGATCATGATCCTGTTTCGCCCCTCCCGGGAGATGTGGCGTTTGATCAGCAGATCCCCTTCAGAAGGCAGACCCAGCTCTTTTAGCAATCCTGTCACGGATGCGTTTTCGGGAAGCAGAAAAAGGGCTTCCACCCTGGCTTCATCCGCACCCGTGCGAATCAGGTCCCCTGAAGCTCTCCCTCCCAGGATAAGGTTCACCGCATTGATGATGATGGATTTTCCCGCCCCTGTTTCACCGGACAGCACGTTGAGGCCGGGTTTGAACTGAATCTCCAGGTGACTGATGATGGCGAAGTTGGTGATGATAAGCTGGGAAAGCATTTCAGCCCGCGCGCCTGGGATTGGTTTAATGCTTTAGCTTTTGAGCCCTGGTCGCCTTTTACCAGCCTCCGACCGGCTGGCGCCGCCGAAGGCGGGTGAACCCCATAACCTTGAACCCTGAACCCCTGAACCCTGATTACTGATTACTGATTTTACAGGTTTTCCCACGTCACCCGCAGCACTTCCTGGTAGGATGTCCCGCCTTCCATGAGCTTCTTGATAGCGTTCTCCCGCAGGGTCACCATCCCTTCCTTTCTTGCCGTATCCCGGATCAGTTCCACGTCGCATTCGTGGGTGATGCCTTTTCTGATTGCCTCAGTCACAGGAAGGATCTCGTAAATGCCGCTCCGGCCAAGGTACCCTGTGCCCCGGCACTTCATGCATCCCTTTCCCCTGTGAAGCCGGACGGCCCCTTCCCTGCCCAGGTCGAGCCCCAGGCCGGCCAGCTCGGTGGCGTCCATGTCAAAGGTCTCTTTGCAGTGGGGGCAGATCTTTCGCACCAGGCGCTGGCCCAGGATCCCCACAAGGGTGGCCTGAATGAGAAAGGAGGGAACGCCCAGATCCAGGAGACGGGTGATCGAAGAAGGCGCATCGTTGGTGTGAAGGGTGGAGAGGACGAGGTGCCCGGTGAGGGCGGCCTGAATGGCATTTTCTGCGGTCTCCACGTCTCGCATCTCACCGATCATGATGATGTCCGGGTCCTGCCTTAGAATGTTTCTCAGGATGGATGCGAAGGTGATGCCGATGATCGGCTGCACCGCGATCTGGTTGAAATCCTCGTGGATCATCTCGATGGGGTCTTCCACGGTCGTGATGTTGATGTCCGGCGTGGACACATACCGGAGGGTGGAATAAAGGGTGGTGGATTTGCCGCTTCCAGTGGGACCGCAGACCAGAACGATGCCGTTGGGCATGCTGATCATCTGCTGGTAGCGGATCAGATCCATGACGCTGAACCCCAGGGTCTCCAGGCTCTGAAAGAGTACATCCGGATCCATGATCCTCATGACGATCTTCTCTCCGAATGCGACCGGGATGCAGGAGACGCGGATCTCCGCCTCCACCCCGCCCTTTTCCATCTTGACCCGGCCGTCCTGGGGCCGCCTCTTTTCAGCCATGTCAAGGCGGGCCAGGTTCTTGATCCTGCTTACCACAGCGGCATGAACATTCTTCGGAATTTCGTAAATCGGATGGAGGGTGCCGTCGATTCTGAACCTCACAAGGCTTTTGTCCCTCTTGGGCTCGATGTGAACGTCGCTCGCCCTCTGGTCAAAAGCATAGCTGAAAAGGTGGTCCACCGCATTGACGATGTGCTGGTCGTTGGAGGGCAGCTCGTCCGAAGAGCGCAGCCGCACATACTGCTCGAGGTTCCCCAGATCGATCAGAGGAGTGCCGAACTGGTGTTGGGCTGCAACAATGGAGCGTTTGAACCCGAAGAATTCATTGATGAGCTTCATGATATCCGTCTTCGGGCTCATCACGGTCTTGACCCTCATGTGGGTCACCTGGGCGATGTCCTGAATCACTTCCGCATTAAAGGGATCCGGCGTGGCCACCGTAAGGCACCCTTCATCCATTGCAATGGGAAGAACCAGGTGTTTCCGTGCAAAGGTATGGGGGATGGTGGTGGTAACCAGATTCAGGTCCAGTTTGAGAGGATCGATCTTGATAAATGGAATTTTCCACGCCCTGGCAAGGGCCTGGTAGATGATCTCCTCATCCAGAAGCAGGGAAGGATCATCCGCTCTATCGAGTTGCAGGGAGGCAATGACGTCGACGATCGTAACCGGGTTGCTGATTTGCCCTTTTGCGGTAGACTTCCGAACGGCCCGGATCTGCTCGAGCTTGATCAGAAGACGATCCTTCTTGGCCATGATCTCTTTGCGCTGGCCCTCGCTGATCAGGCCAAGCTTCAGAAGCACTTTGCAGACGTGCTCCGGCGAGAACCTGTCTGAGGTATTCTGGCATCTCTGGGCTCGTGTCGCTTCGATAATGAAACTCCTTGGAAGAATGAAGTATTGATGAACTCGCAAAAAGTCCTACACCGTCATTGCGAGGCGCAAAGCGCCGTGGCAATCTCTCATTTCTTGACATGGCCCCATGACCGCCTGCTTACTGTTTTTGCCTTAAAAGGCTCTTAGCTCTGCTTTACCAATTTTTATTACACATGATACCTTTTAAGTTGTCGGCGTGGCAATCAAAATATCCATCGGTTTTTGCTTGCCACAGCTATTACGAGCTGGTACAAGTTTCCCTACAATTGAACTTTGACGATCTCGTAAAAAGTCCTACACCGTCATTGAGAGGCGCAACGCGCCGTGGCAATCTCTCCGAGATTCAAGGAGTTATGAGCCCGCCCTGGCGCGACATAGTGGGAAGGATTACGACCACTGGAGCATTACAGGATTTCGCCTTGGAATCCCAATTGTCATTGGCAGGTCTGGGCCAGGGATTGCCGCAGTGAGTTTACCCTGAGCGAAGCCGAAGGGCTCGCAATGACAAATCGGCGTTTTTCGGACTTTTTACGAATGCATCAATATTGACGGTCCCGTAAAAAGTCGGAAAATGCCTTTTCCTGTCATTCCCGCGAAGGCGGGAATCCAGTCTTTTCAAACACTTCTGGACTCCCGCCTGCGCGGGAGTGACGACTGTGGGGACTTTTTGCAAACCTGTTAACTTTTCCTGCAAAGACAAAACAATGCGTGCTCTCGCACGCTGGATCTAAAAGCACATCCCCCGGATTTTCGTCAACCTCTCACCTTTCATGGAGTGAACATGAAACGGCTGCAGAAATTACCCGCCTCGGGTTTCACCCTGATTGAAATGCTGGTCGCTATCATCATCCTGGCCATTCTTTCCACCCTCGCTGCACCCGGATTCATAAGATGGCTACCCAGCTACCGGTTAAAGGGCGCCGCCCGGGACCTCTATTCCAATCTCCAGTTTATCAAAGGAAGAGCCGTCAGGGACCGGGGCGAATGGGCGATCGTGTTCAACTCGGGAGGGAACAGCTATCAGATTGTAAGTGGCGGACCTGACCGAACGTATTCTACCACCGATGATAACGTGGTGGAGAAAACCGTGAGCCTTTCCGCTTATGGCAGCGGCTTAGGCTATGGTCCGGGAGGCGCAACGAGAAAGGTGGGCAACAACGAACCCATTGCGGACAGTGTGACTTATCCCGGCGACCGCGTGATCTTCAACTCCCGGGGATTGACCACCGGCACTCTGGGAGGCTATGTCTATCTCCAGAATGATCGGAACGGATGCTTTGCCGTGGGCACGTGGTCCTCAGGCGTCGTGGTACTCAGAAAGTGGAACGGCTCGGCCTGGGAATGACAACCCGAATCTTCCTGGCTCACTCCATTACTCTTGATCGGCTCAATTAAAGTGACGGTATTTACCTCATGGTAGTCAAATGCTTTTGTCCGGCATTTGAGAGCCCACACCATCTTATTGTTTTCTTTGACCCATCCAACTTTCGACGTCTTTTTTTGGGTTATGAGGCGTCCAGAACTCCCCCCATCTCTTCCAAAAGCCTCTTCGCCATTTCAAGAGATTCCCGCCCAAACTTTTGAGCGATGATTTCCCTTCCCTCACTGGACTTCAGGGTTACGCTCAGAATAGCACGAAGCAAAATCCTTTCCTTTTTTCCCAGCATGTAAAGTTCCCCGGTTTCAGCCTTAAAAGCTATGCCGGATTCGTTTTCCTTATTCATCATGAACTTGCCCTTCCAAAACGCATAAACCGACCAGATAGTGACCTTTCAACCGCCCTTCGGTCTTTCTGTTCAAATGCACGATCCGCGTTCTCAGGCTTCGAGGGGCCTCTTGAACGCTCAAAGGGCGGTACACCATATCCAGTTCCTGGCCCACTTTCAGATCTTTGATTGCCCCTGATTCCTCCCTGATCAAAATACCCATACCTGACGCTGAAAGGTCATGGATCTTAAAAACGTATACAGGTTCCAGAGCACCTAAGCAGAACTCCACGCTCGTATACCTGCCGGGCGCCGACCGCGGTTCATGTCTCCTCTCCATTATCTCAGCTCCGGGATCACCATTCTCCATCAATCGATTTCCCCGCTGAAAAAAAATATCCTCCACAGGTGACTTAATCTCGGATCACTTCACCGCGTTGATTTCTATGGCATAAACGTTGCAATTCTAGACCATCGAAAATTAATTCTCAAGCAGCAACGTGCCCTTCCCATGGTAACAAACTGAATTTATAAAGAAACCAGGGTGGATCCGCGTCTATCCATTGTTCAATGCCTGCGGCGCTGTCAAAAAAAGGTTACCAAAATTATACAGCATGTTGATTCAAATTGTCTATTTGGAAGTCTTAACTCTCATCTGAGCAGGAGGCCCAGCAAATAAAAACTGTCAGGGGTTGAAAGCCTGCCCCAGGAAACAGCGGAGAGATGGAAATGAAAATCTTCAAGGAAAAACGCGCGCGGCGCAGCCGTGCCCGAACTATTCTGATCCTTCCTTCAAGCCCCGAAAAAAAGGTGCTCTCCTTTTCGATTCCTCCTGTCCTGTGGATCATCTCTTGCGCACTTGTTTTCGCCCTTCCTTTCCTGGCAGGCTCCGGGCTCTGGAGCCTGTACCGATACAAGCACATGGGCGGCCAAACCCGGCAGCTAGAAATTGAGAATCAACATTTTAAGAGCAAGCTGAACCAACAAAGACAAAAGATAGAACATATCAGCCGTGAGCTTCTTGCAATCAGAGAAAAGGCGGGTTTTATTCAAGACTTCTTGGGGCTAAAATCGG
>Ga0209498_1002054_pt1 | contig 12279 bp, 7 predicted proteins | sample WalLakDeSediment_FD_184131 | JGI IMG/M metagenome (GOLD analysis project Ga0209498, IMG submission 184131) | Lake sediment microbial communities from Walker lake, Nevada to study Microbial Dark Matter (Phase II) - Walker Lake 11/02/13 Deep... | ecosystem: Environmental > Aquatic > Freshwater >...
GTGGAAGGGAGGAAGGGAGATGGGAAGACGCCCCGAAATCCCCGATTCCCCCACCAGGGCCCTGGCGGCGGCCCGCTGGGAAACCTCATGGGGGCCCCAGGCCAGGAGGTACGTCCCCACCCCCGGGAAGGAGGAGAGGAGGTAGGGGTTGCCCAGGGAAACCACGACCGTGGGGCGGGCCATAGCGCTCTCCTCCACGAACCGGGAAACGGCTTCGGGCACCGCCACCTCCCCGGCCCCGGAGCGGGGCGGCACGAAGACGCTCACGATGACCAGGTCCGACCCTCCCCTGGCCCAGGCAAGCTCCTGGTAGGCCGTGAACGGGCTACCGGGTCCCATGCGCCGAGTGGTGACCTGGCGGAAGTACCCCGACAGGGCCGAGCCGAGGGTCAGGCCGGCGGTGAGGCTCTCCTCCCGGGCATAGACCACATGGAGGACCCGCCGGTAGCGCTCCGGGTCCAGAGGGATGAGGCCGTCCCTGTCCCTTGGTAGGGTCATGGAGAGGGTCGCCGCCGAGTCTGCCATGGCCAGGTGCTGGGAGGAGCCCACCAGGTCCCCGATGCGATCCAGGCTCACCATGCGGCCTTGGTGCAGCCCCACCCGGGCCTTGAGCTCCAGGACCCGGCGCACGGAGGCATCCAGGCGCTCCCGGGTGATGCGGCCCGAGGCGACGGCTTCCTCCACGGCCTCCAGCGTCACCCACACGTCGGCGGGAGCCAGGATGATGTCGGCCCCGGCTTCCAGGGCCAGGATGGCCGCTTCGCCCACACCGTACCCGTCGGAGATGGCCCGCATGCGGATGGCGTCCGTGAGAAGCAGGCCATGAAATCCCATCTCCTCCCGGAGGAGCTCCGTGAGGAAGAAGGAAGAAAGGGTGGCTGGAGGCCCGTCGGGACCCAGGATCCCGGGCACCGCCACGTGGGCCGTCATGACGGCGTCCACCCCCTCCGCCACCGCCCTCCGGAAGGGCACCAGCTCCAGGCGGTCCAGCCTCTCCCGGTCGGCGTCCACCACAGGGAGCTCCACGTGGGAATCGGTCCGGGTGTCGCCGTGTCCGGGAAAGTGCTTTGCGGTGGTGAGAACCCCTCCCTCCCGGGCACCGGCCAGGTAGGCGGCCCCCAGGCGAGCCACCTCCTGCGGATCCTCTCCGAATGCGCGGGTGTTGATGATGGGGTTCAGGGGGTTGGAGTTCACGTCCAGGACCGGGGCGAAGTTCAGGTGAACCCCCACGGCCCTGGCCTCCACGGCGGTGATGCGCCCGTACTCCCGGGCGAAGGTCTCGTCGCCGATGGCCCCGAAGGCCATGGTGGGCGGGAAGGAGGTCCCCCCCCCCTGTGGGAGGAGGGAGGGGAGGGCGTAGCTGTGGTTGATCCGCATCCCCGGCCCACCGTTCTCGAAATCCGACGAGACCAGGAGGGGGATGCGGGCCTCAGCCTGCAAAGCGTTCAGCTTGGCCCCGTAGCTGTGGGGGAGGCCGATGGAGATGGCCACGCCCCCGATCCCCGCCTCCTTCACATACCGGGAGAACTCCTGGAACTCGGGGCCTGTGGTGGAGGTGTAAGCTCCGGACATCCAGGGCATGATGAGTTGGCCCACGGCCTCCCGAAGGGAAAGGGAGGCCAGGGTCTCCTCCACCCAGCGGTGTCCCTGGTCGTCGGGCTCCAGGTAGAAAGCCGCCGGAGGAACCGGGATCCCGGGGGGCGGGGCGGGAGCGCAGGAGAGCCCCCCCCAAAGCACGGCGCCGCAGCCCAGGAGGGACAGGGCGACCGTGGTGTTTCTCCCCTCCGGGAAGAACCCCCGGAACGGAGTCCCGCCTACCTGTCCCCTTGGCCCGCCACGAGTGATTCTATCAGTTCTCACGCATACCCTGCCTTGCGGGAAGTTGGATTCCGTCGCCTACCTGGAAGACGGGGGGGATTCGGGTGGGAGTCCGCCCCTGGATCGCGATGTCTCCGAACAGGGCACGGGCGGCAGCCCGTTGGCTCGCGTCTGTTCCGCTCCAGGCCAGGAGGTAAGCCCGGACGTCCGGGAACTCGACCAGGAGATAGGGATTCCCGAAGGAGATCACCACATGGGGAACGCCCTCCCGGGCCAGGCGTCGGATGAACTCAGCCGTCTGGTCGGGGATGGCCACGCTCCCGGAATAGGACACGGCCGTGACGTACAAGGACACCACCACCAGGTTGGAGGACCTGGCCCTTTGCAGCAGGTTGGTGTAGACGTCACCCGGGGTGTTCCGGTCCGTCTCCACCGTGGCGATACGGGGATACCGGGCCCGGAGAGCTGCGTTGAACGCCCGGCCGGCCATGAGGTCCGTGGGCCGTCGGAAGCTTACCGAGAGGACCTGGGCAGTCCGGGTGCCCAGCAGGGGAAGAAGGCTCCCCTCGTTCCTCAGGAGGGTGATGGAGCGATGGGCCACCTCCTGCGCCACCTCCTCATGGGCCCGGATCCCTACGGCGCGAAACACCTCCTCCACCGGCACCAGCCGTTCCCGGTGAAGCCCCATCCGCTCCTTCGCCTCCAGCAGGCGGCGCACCGATTCGTCGAGGCGCTCCTCGGGAAGTCGCCCGTCCCGGACGGCACCCACAATCCCGTTCTTGGCCGCCCGAGGATCCGGGGGCATGAGGATGACGTCGGCTCCCGCCTCCAGGGCCCGGACGGCCGCCTCACCCCGGCCGTGCCTCCGGTCGATGGCATACATGTCCATGGCGTCGGTGAACACAAGCCCTTGGAAGCCCATCTCCTCCCGCAGGAGATCCGTGAGGACGGCCCGGGAGAGGGTGGAGGGAACGCCGGCGGCGCCCGTCAGGGCCGGCACGGCGATGTGGGCCGTCATGATGCCGGCGATCCCCTCCTGCACGGCCGCCCGGAAAGGCGGAAGCTCCACCGCCTCCAGCCGTTCCCTGGACACATTGATGACGGGGAGGTCCAGGTGGGAATCCGTCTCCGTGTCGCCGTGACCCGGAAAGTGCTTGCCCGTGGCCAAGGCCCCGGCGTCCTGGACTCCTCTCACGAAGGCCCTGCCCAGCCGCGCCACCTCCGCAGGGTCCTCCCCGAAGGACCGGACGTTGATGATGGGGTTGATGAAGTTGTTGTTCACGTCCAGGACCGGAGCGAAGGGGACGTGGACCCCCAGGGCCCGGGCTTCCACCCCCGTGATACGACCCATCTCGTAGGCCAGAGTCGCATCCCCGGCGGCCCCGAGGGCCATGAGGGACGGGAAGTCCGTGGCTCCTCCCAGGGAGATGGGCCCGGGAAGGTACGCAGCGCCCCGGAACCTGAACCCGGCTCCCGTCTCCAGGTCCGCCGCCACCAGGAGAGGGAGTCCGGCCCGGGCCTGGAGGTCGTTCAGCTTCACGGCCACCTCCGAAGGCGACCCCACCGAGACGATGACTCCGCCCACACCCACCTCCTCCACCAACTCCAGGATGCGGCGCCGGCCGGCGGACCCCTCAGGGGCGAAGTCCCCCAGCATCCAGGGCATGATGAGCTGGCCGGCCTTTTCCTCCAGGGAGAGGGTGGAAAGAACCGAGTCGGCCCAGTACCCGAAGGGGGGTGGAGGGAGGAGGGACGAGTCAGGGTGGACCCCGAACAGCTCCTCCTCCAGCACCTCCACCAGCGAATCGGCCCGCTCGACCTCCGGCACCGGTTCGGGAACCTCCACCGGGGTGACCGGGGGGACGGGGGGTCGTGCGGCCCGGCATCCGGCGACCCACATGAGGGCCACGAGGGCTGCCGCCAGGGGAAGGCGCAGGAGACGGCGAAGGAACTTCATGCTTTGTCAGCTCTCTTGGCTGGATCGATTTCGTGTGGCGGGCTCGTTGACGGCGGGAGGGGGGGACACCGAACTTGCTTCGTGGACGGTGCAACCCCGTTTGGTATTCCCCACCGCATCAGGAAACAAAGTTATGGGGCCGAAAAGAACGCGACAATGCTTCCTCCCCTGCCTCGCCCTCCTGGCTCTCCCGGCATGCGGGCCCGCCGGGAACGACTCTTCGGGTCAGGAGGCGGCCACCGGTGACGCTCTCGTCCTCCATGAACTGTCCCACCCGGCCCGACCCGGCGTGGAGGTCCTCCTCTCCGACTCCCTGAACCTGGTGCGGGGGCTTCGTGCGGGCCTCATCACCAATCACACAGGTATCGACAGCCGCGGGGTGTCGAGCATCGACCGGTTGGCGGGGGAGCCGGCCGTGGAGTTGGTGTCCCTCTTCTCCCCCGAGCACGGCATCCGGGGAGACGCCGAGGGAGGCATTGTCATCGAGAGTGGGCGGGACGACAGGACAGGGCTGCCCGTCCACTCCCTCTACGGTGAGACCCGAAAGCCCACGCCTTCCATGCTGGAAGGCCTGGACGCCCTCCTCTTCGACATCCAGGACGTGGGCGCCCGCTACTACACCTATGTGTACACCATGGCCCTGGCCATGGAAGCGGCCGGGGAGGCGGGAATCCCCTTCCTCGTCCTGGACCGGCCCAACCCCATCGGGGGCGTGGCGGTCCAGGGCAACACCCTGGATCCGGCCTTCGCCACCTTCGTAGGCATGTACCCCATTCCCATGCGACACGGGATGACCCCCGGGGAGTTGGCCCGCCTCTTCGCAGGCGAGTTCGGCATCAAGGTGGACCTGGGCGTGGTGCCGGTGGACGGATGGAGGCGGGAGATGCTCTTCCCCGAGACCCGGCTTCCCTGGGTTCCCCCATCCCCCAACATGCCCTCCGTGGAGAGCGCCCTCCACTACCCGGGCACCTGCCTCTTCGAGGGCACGAACCTCTCGGTGGGCCGGGGAACGGAAGTGGCCTTCCAGGTACTGGGAGCCCCCTGGCTGGACGGTGAGGCCCTGGCGGAGGCCCTCACCGGGTACGGAATGGCCGGCGTCAGATTCGAGGCCGTCCGCTTCACCCCCCGGAACCCCGGGGACGGAAAGTTCGCCGGTCAGGAAATCCCCGGTGTGCGCCTGGTGTACCTGGACGCCGACTATGATCCCACCCTGGCGGGCCTGGCCCTCCTCGTGGAGACCCGGCGGATGTCGGGGGACCGGTGGGAATGGCGGCCTTCACACTTCGACCGATTGGCGGGAACGGACCGACTCAGGGTGGGCATCGAAGCCGGCCTTCCCCTCTCCGCCCTCCGGGAGGGATGGGACGAGGCCCTGGAGGATTTCCTCCGGTTGCGGGAAGGGCATCTCCTGTATCCGGGGCCCGGAAGCTGAGCCCCGGCACCCACGTCGCCGGCGTCCGGAGTGGACTTCGCCGAAAACCGGCCGCCACGTTGCCCACGCGCTTGAACGAACCATGAACCCAGAGAAAGCCGTTCCTATGCACTTCCCCACTGGAACCCGTCACCTGCCGGCGCTCCTGGCCGTGGCCGCCCTCCTGGGCTCCGCTAGCTGCCGGGGGGTACCTCCGACTCCTTCATCACCCTCCCCCTCCGCGTCCCTGGCGACCCTCCACGACCAGGTTCGGCTCCCGGGCCTGGAGGACCGGCGCTTCCATCCGGACACCTGGTGGCGGCTGGTGGGACCCGTGGTGGAGGGATCGGAGCGGTTTCGCGTGGAGGTGGTTGGGGAGAGCGCCGAGGGACGCCCCCTCCGGACCATCTCCTTCGGCCGTGGCCCCGTGCCCGTCCTCCTGTGGTCCCAGATGCACGGGGACGAGAGCACGGCCAGCATGGCCCTGGCGGATCTCTACGCCCTTGTGGCCCGCCGGCCCGACCACCCAGCGGTCAGGGCCATCCTGGAGGGAGCAACGGTCCATACCCTCCCCATCCTCAATCCCGACGGCGCCGCCCGCTTCCAGCGCAGGAACGTCCAGGGCATCGACATCAACCGGGACGCCCGGGCCCTTTCCACTCCGGAGGGACGAGCCCTGAAGGCCGTCCGGGACCGCCTCCAACCCGAATTCGGCTTCAATCTCCACGACCAGGGGATCGGCACCAGGGTGGGACGGACCGACCGGGGGGTCGCCATTGCCCTCTTGGCTCCTCCCTACAACCAGGAACGGGAGGTGAACGAGGTCCGGGAGAAGGCCATGGAGGTCATGGGGGTCATGATCCAGGCCATGGAACCCATGGTAGGGGGCTACGTGGCACGGTATGACGACAGCTTCAACCCCCGGGCCTTCGGCGACCTCACGACCCAGTGGGGCACCAGCACCATCCTGGTGGAATCGGGCGGCTGGGCCGACGATCCCCAGAAGCAGTACCTCCGGAAGGTCAACTTCGTGTCGCTACTGGCGGCCCTCGAGTCCATCGCCACAGGGGGCTACCGGGGAGTGGGCATGGACCTCTACGAGGCGCTCCCCCCCAACGGCCGCAATGTGGCCGATCTCCTCGTCACCGGCGGAACGGTGGTGGCATCGGGCCTGCCCTCCTTCCGGGCGGACCTCCTGGTGCGCTACGCCGATCCCCTCCTGGAGGAGGGGGGTACCATCGCCGATGTGGGCGACCTGGCAGGGACGGAGGCCAGGGACACCCTCTCGCTGGCGGGGATGTTCGTTCACCTGGCGGATACGGCCCTGAGCCGGGACGACGAGGGGCCCCAGCTCCGGACGGGAGCCCCGGCCGTCTTCACGGTGGGTCGGAGGGAAGATGGATCGCAGCCCCTCTGGACCTTCCAGGGGAGCTTCCCGGCCGACATGAGGAGCCGCCGCTAGGCCGTCACGCTCTCGTCCAGGGAAGCCCCCCGGCGAAGCTCAGGAGCCGGAGCCGGTCCGCTCCGTCTCCTCCAGGAAGGCGTCGAAGAGGGCCCTGGTCACGGGACCCACCTTTCCGGTGCCGATGGGCCTACCGTCCACCTCCACGCAGGGTTTGACCTCCGTGAGGGTGCCGGTGTGGAACGCCTCGTCGGCCTGGAACATCTCCTCCACCGTGATGGCCCTGGATTCCATGGGGAAGCCGAGCTTACCGCACAGCTCCAGGACCACCTGCCGGGAGACCCCCGCCAGGATCTGGTTCGAGCTAGGGTGGGTCACCACCGTATCGCCGAAGACCGTGAAGAAGTTGTTCAGGGCCCCCTCGATGGCCATCCCGTCCTTCACGTTGACGACCTCGTCCACGCCGTGGTCCACGGCAGCCTGCTTGCTGAGGACGTTGGGGAGGAGCTGGATGGTCTTCAGGTCCACCCGGGCCCACCGCTGGTCGTGGACCGTCACGGACTTGAACCCCTGCTCCCAGCGCTCACGGGGGGGGCGGTGGTACTCTCCGGCGAAGAGGTAGACGGTGGGAGAAACGGGGGAGGCGGGGAACTGATGGGTCCGGGGCGCAACGCCCCGGGTGACCTGGGCATAGACGTAGCTCACGGGGGCCTGTTCCAGGCCATTGTCCCGGAGGAGCCCGAGGTGGACCTCCTCCAGAGGAGTGGCATCGAAAGCGATCCGGATGGCCGACAACCCCCGATTCATGCGGGCCAGGTGCTGACCCCACCGGAAGAGCCTTCCCCGGTAAGCCGCCGTTACCTCGTAGATTCCGTCACCAAAAAGGAAGCCTCGGTCGTCCACGGAGACGAAGGCCTTTTCCTTCGGTATGTACTCGCCGTTGAGATAGACGATGCTCATGGAGAGCGGTTCCTTGCGTTGCGGTTCATGTGGTGCCGCCGCCGTTGAAGGCGGAGCTGGAGCCACGGTAAGATGGGGGCGGAGCGGCGAAAAGAAAGGGGGCGGCGGGCCCAATGGACACGCCACCCCCGGAATCGCCGCACCACTCCCAGAGGAGAGGGGACCGGCAACGGACCTGACTACTCCTCGGAGCGATCCCGCTTCAGCCGCTCGAACTCCTCCAGGAGCACGGCGTCCGCAACCGGAACGTCGTTCTCCTTGGGCCGAGGCTCCGCGGCCTCGTCGTCGTCTCCCTCGTCCTCCCCCCTTCCCGCCCCCAAGGCTTTGGGTTCCTCCGCAGCGGGAGGCGGTATGAGCCCCATCTCCTGCTTCAAGGCCAGGAGCCGGTCCTCCACGTCCGAATCCCCGTAACCGCTTTCCAGGCGGAGGAACTCCTTCTCCAGGGTGTCACCCCCCAACGCCTCAGAGACCTCCACCTGGGCCAGGGTGCGGCGCTCCGAGTCCTCGATCTTCTCGGCCATGCGGTTGAACGCCTCGAAGGCGGACGTGTCGGAGAGGCCCGACATGGTCTCGTGAATCCGCCTCTGGGCCTGGGCACGCTTCTGCTTGGCGATGAGGAGGTTTCGCTTCCTCTTGGCCTCTTCGATCTTGTCGTTGAGCTGCCGGAGCGAGGCCTTCAGCTTCTCCGTCTCCTGTGCCTGGGCCGCCCAGGTCTGCTCCAGCGAACCCCCTCGCTGGGCATGCTCCTGCTGGCGCATGAGAGCCTGCTTGGCCAGGTCGTCCCGGCCCTCCTTCACCGCCAGCATGGCCCGATGCTCCCAGTCCCGGGTCTGCTTGGCCTCGTCGTCCAGTTGGGCCCGGAGCTTCCGCTCGTCGGCGATGGCCGCCGCCACCTCCCGCTTGGCCTTCGCCAGCTGGTCCCGCATGTCCAGGATGATCTGATTCAGCATCTTCTCGGGGTTCTCGGACCGAGCGATCAGATCGTTGATGTTCGACTTCAGCACTGTGGACAGCTTCTGTAAGATTCCCATGGCCTCAGCCCTCCTGCCCAGCTGCGGCGAGCGACTTGATGGTTTCGATATGGCTGGAAGCCGCCATCTGCATGCTCTCCAGGGAAGCCTGGAGCTCCGGGAAGTCCAGGGTCCCCAGCTCCAGGGTGTCGGTGAGCACCAGGTCCCCCTCCTCGATGCCGTAGGCACCGTGGACCACGTCGGTGGCGTTCCACACCAGGAGGGTCCTGTAGAGCTCCTGCAGGTCCGAACTCTCCGGCAAGTCCATCACCTTGAGTCGGACCAGGAGGAGAGGTGGGGAATGGTGGACCACCACGGGTGGCCCGTCATTGGGAGTGTGGACGATATACATGCCGTCGTCCACCTCGTTGAAATCCAGATCCATCCGGATCAAGAAGCTCTCCAGATCATCGCGGGTTACCATGGACCCTTCTCCCAGGCTGGTCGTCTACGAAAGGCGCGTCCCCCACTACGACGGCCTCCGAAGGGGGGTTTCCGTCGGCCACACCCCGAAACGCCGGGACGGACATGCGACCCCGGGAATGTGTAATACGAAAACGCCCGGAACACAAAGTCAGGCCGGCACCATCAGAGTCCCGGGAGGAGTGAAAGGTGCCGCCCGGTGTGTGAGGCGGCTACCCCGGCCACTTGCTCCGGGGTCCCCGCCGCCACGATCTCCCCCCCCGCCTCGCCTCCCTCGGGCCCCAGGTCGATGACCCAGTCCGCCGTCTTCACCACGTGAAGGTTATGCTCGATGACCACCACCGTGTTCCCCAGGTCCACCAGGCGGTGGAGCACCTCCAGCAGGACCCTGACGTCCTCGAAATGCAAGCCTGTGGTGGGTTCGTCCAGGATGTAGAACGTGTCCCCCGTGGCCCGCTTCGAGAGCTCAGCCGCCAGCTTCACCCGCTGGGCTTCTCCTCCCGAGAGGGTGGTGGCGGACTGCCCGAGGTGGACGTAGCCCAGCCCCACCTCCCGCAGGGTCTGGAGCTTGGCCTTGATCCGGGGGACGGCGTCGAAGAACTCCAGGGCCTCGTTCACCGTCATGTCCAGGACGTCGGCAATGTTGCGGCCTTTGTAGAAAACGTCCAGGGTCTCCCGGTTGTAGCGGCGACCCCGGCAGACATCGCAGGGCACATAGACGTCCGGCAGGAAGTGCATCTCGATCTTCACCAGCCCGTCCCCCCGGCAGGCCTCGCACCTACCTCCCTTCACATTGAAGGAGAAGCGCCCGGGAGCGTACCCTCGCATCTGGGACTCGGGGAGGGAGGCGAACAGGTCACGGATGGGAGTGAAGAGGCCCGTGTAGGTGGCCGGGTTGGAGCGGGGCGTCCTCCCGATAGGGGACTGATCCACCTCGATGACCTTGTCCACTTTCTCCAGCCCGTCGATGCCGTCGTGCCTTCCGGGCACGACCTTGCTCCGGTACAGGTGTCGGGCCAGGGCGTGGTAAAGGGTCTCCGCCACGAGGGTGGATTTTCCGGAGCCGCTCACCCCCGTGACGGCCACGAAGGTCCCCAGGGGGAAAGCGGCGTCGACACGCTTGAGGTTGTATTCCCGAGCCCCCCGGACGGTGAGGACCCGCCCAGGGTCCACGGGTCTCCTCCTGGAAGGGATGGGTATGCTACGGTCGCCCCGCAGGTAGGCCCCCGTGAGGGAGGCCGGCTCCTCCATGATGTCCTCCAGGGTTCCCCGGACCACCACGAGACCCCCGGCCCTCCCGGCCCCGGGGCCAAGATCCACGATATAGTCCGCCGCCCGGATGGTGTCCTCGTCGTGCTCCACCACGATGACCGTGTTGCCCAGGTCCCTGAGACGCTTGAGGGTGTCCAGGAGCCGGTGGTTGTCCCGCTGGTGCAGCCCCACGGAGGGCTCGTCCAGGATGTAGAGGACCCCCACCAATCGGCTTCCGATCTGGGTGGCCAGGCGGATGCGCTGGGCCTCTCCCCCTGAGAGGGTGTCGGCGGAGCGGCCCAGGGTCAGGTACTCCAACCCCACGTTCACCAGGAAGCCGAGGCGCTCCCCGACCTCCTTCAGGATGGGCCCGGCGATCTCCCCGGCCAGGCGAGGGCCGGGAGCCATCTCCGTGCCCCCGAGGAGATCCTCTCCCTCCACTGGGAGGGAAGCGAGGAACTCCAGGGCCTTGTCGATGGAGAGGCTTGTCACCTCTCCCAGGGATCTCCCCCCCACCGTCACCGCCAGAGACTGGGGGCTCAGGCGGCTGCCCCGGCACGCCGTGCATGGAAGGGTGGAGAGGTAGTCCTCCAACTGATTGCGCACCGCCTCGGACCGAGTCTCCTTGTACCGCCTCTCCACGTTCCCCACCACACCTTCCCATACGTCCTCGTAGTGCCCTGCAAAGCGCCTGGAGTGGTACGGAAAACGGATTTTCATCTTCCCGGATCCGCGGAGGACGGCGTGGCGCACGTCAGGCCGGAGCTTTCCCCAGGGGCTTTTGAGATCGAACTCGTAGGCCTGGGCCAGTCCCTGGAGAACCGAGTTCCGGATGTGCCCGGAGGGCTCTCCCCAGGGAAGGATCACCCCCTCCAGGATGGAGAGCCCCGGGTCCGAGATCACCAGCTCGGGATTGACCTCCTTGCGGGTCCCCAGGCCCCCGCACTCCTGGCAGGCTCCGTAGGGGGAGTTGAAGGAGAACTGCCTGGGCTCCAGCTCCGGCAGGGAGGTCCCGCAACTGGCGCAGGCATACCGCTCGCTGAAGAGAAGACTCTGGGGGCCCTTCCCACCGTGCTCCACCACCTCCACCACTCCGCCGGCGGTCCTGAGGGCCGTCTCAACCGAGTCGGCCAGGCGGTCCCGATCGGCCTTGTTCACCACCGAGCGATCCACCACCACGGCGATGTCATGGTTCTCATAGCGGCTCAGGACCGGCGGCTTGGAAAGGTCGAAGACCTCCCCGTCGACCCGAACCCGTACGAACCCTTCCTTCCGAGCCCGCTCGAACAGATCCCGGAACTCTCCCTTGCGGCCCCGGACCAGGGGGGCCAGGACCTCGACGCGAGTGCCTTCCTCCATCTCCAGCAACCTGGAAACGATCTGGGATGACGACTGGCGCAGCACGGGGCGTCCGCAGTCGGGGCAGTGGGGGGTTCCCACTCGCGCCCAGAGGAGCCTGAGGTAGTCGTAGACCTCCGTCACCGTCCCCACGGTGGAGCGAGGATTTCGGCCCACCGTCTTCTGCTCAATGGAGATGGCCGGGGACAAGCCCTCGATGGAGTCCACGTCCGGCTTCTCCATGAGCCCCAGGAACTGACGGGCGTAGGCCGAGAGCGACTCTACGTAACGTCGCTGCCCTTCGGCATAGATGGTGTCGAAGGCCAGGGAGGACTTGCCGGAGCCCGAGAGGCCGGTGATGACCACCAGCCTCTCCCGAGGGAGCTCCAGGTCGATGTTCCGGAGGTTGTGCTCCCGGGCGCCCCGGACGATGAGAAGGTCTCGAGCCATAGCCCGGTAGTTTAGCCTGGGAAGGCCCTTCCGTTCAATGCGGGAGGTCCGCCGGGCCTACCCCTCCCTCCACGCCCGCTCCACGATCTCCTCCGCCAGGAGATCCATGGGGAGAAGGACGGGAAGGGAGATCCCGGCCCCCTCCAGGGCCAGCTCCACCTCCGTGCAGCCTGCGATGACGGCGGCGGGAGCCGGGTCCAGGGCGGCCAGGGCCTGCAAGAGCTTCCGGCGGGGTTCTTCCACTCCGTCCTCCAGCTTC
>Ga0209498_1002055_pt1 | contig 12278 bp, 5 predicted proteins | sample WalLakDeSediment_FD_184131 | JGI IMG/M metagenome (GOLD analysis project Ga0209498, IMG submission 184131) | Lake sediment microbial communities from Walker lake, Nevada to study Microbial Dark Matter (Phase II) - Walker Lake 11/02/13 Deep... | ecosystem: Environmental > Aquatic > Freshwater >...
CTACCAATCGCCAGCGCCTCTTCGACCGCGGCGAATATGCCTTCGCCTTCGCTGCGCATATGCGTGAAGTAGATTCCGCCTCGCTCGGCCGCGGCCCGGCCGAGGGCCGTCAGCTCAGGCAACTCGGCGTAGGAACCCGGTGAGTAGATCAGACCCGTGCTCCAGCCGAAGGCGCCCTCGGAGATCGCCTCCTGGACCAGGTCACACATCACCTGCAACTCGGCGGGCTCCGGAGCACGTTGGGCAAAACCCATCGCCGCGACCCTCACCGGAGTGTGTCCCACCAGACCCGCCACATTGAGCGCAGTACCCTGCTTGCCCAGCCGGTCCAAATACTGCCCATAAGACCGCCAACTCCATTCAGACTCACCCTCAAGCAGGCCGCGCATCGCAGACTGCAGAACCGGCAGCGATGACTCGGTCAGTGGTGCCAGGCTGGCACCGCAATGGCCGATGACCTCGGTCGTCACACCTTGCCTGACCTTGCTGTCTGCGGTGGGGTTGACGAGCAGCGGCATATCCGAGTGCGAGTGCATGTCGATGAATCCGGGACAGACCACCTTGCCGCTGGCGTCGATGGTGGCCTGGGCTAGGCCTGTCAGTGGGCTCGCAACTCCGGGGCTGACCCGGGCCAGTGCGGCGATTCGACCGTCCTTGATGCCCAAGTCCGCCCAATACCATGGGTTGCCCGAGCCATCGAGCAGCCTGCCGCCGGTGATGGTCACGTCGTACAAATCTCGCGCACCTCCGCCCAATAGCTAATAGGCACGTGATTCTGGGACGAACACGCATTATCCTCCGGCTCTTTGTGACCGACCCCGGCGAACCGCTGGTCGACAAGGTGGCAGCGATGAGAGGCGCCGGCATCAGGAGAGGAGTATCGGCTCCGTCGACGGAATGAAGGGCAACGTTAGGGGGTATGTGTGGTGAACTTCTCTGATCTGATCTGGCTCTTCTTCATACTCTCGTTTTTGACACCCGCTGTGCGCCAACGGTGGTTGGAGTCGGAGCGTCTCAAACTGATGCGCAAATTCGAACAGAAGAGGGGCTCACGGCTTATTACGATGATCTACCGGCAAGAGGCGCTGGCGTTTCTCGGCGTGCCGATCTCCCGGTTCATCAACATCGAAGACTCCGAGCAGGTATTGCGCGCCATCCGGATGACCCCGGACAGCATGCCAATCGACATCTTGCTCCACACGCCGGGCGGCCTGGTTCTGGCCGCCGAGCAGATCGCTCACGCGATTCAGCGCCACCCGGCCAAGGTAACGGTGTTCGTGCCGCACTATGCCATGTCCGGTGGCACCATGATTGCTCTGGCGGCCGATGAAATATGCATGGACGAGAACGCGGTTCTTGGGCCGGTCGATCCCCAAGTCGGTCAGTATCCCGCAGCATCCGTGCTGCGGGTCCTGGCCACCAAGGACCGCAATGAGATCGACGATGCGACCCTGATTCTGGCGGACATCGCGGAGAAGGCGCAGAGCCAGGTTCGCGAGCGCATCAGGTCAATCCTGGCTGGCAAGATGAGCTCCGCCCCGGCCGAGCAGTTGGCCGACGTGCTGACCGAGGGGCGGTGGACGCACGACTACCCTATCACCAGCGAGCAGCTCAACGACATGGGACTGATGGTCTGCCATCCCCTGCCGACGGAGATTTACCAGCTTATGGACTTGTACCCGCAGCCGTCACAACGCCGGCCGTCCATCCAGTACATCCCTGTTCCATACGACAAGGGGCCAGCGGATGGGGGAAATCGCAAGTCCTAGCCGCGCCCCGTTTGGATCCGGGTCCTCTGCCGCAGAGGGCTTGGCCCGGTGACGCCGTCTTGCGGGCGTCGCCGGGCCGCGGTGGGCAAGACACGCTGGCTTGGAGCTGGACTGGATTAGTACCGCAGCATCGCCGCCACGCCACCGACCTCGTGCAACATGTCGGCGGCACGATTCTTCGCCACAACCACCTGGACGCCGCTCTCAAGGCACAGGCGTAGCATCCACTCGACTAGGTGAGGCTCGGGTGCGGACTCCTCACCCGGCGCCGGATAGAGGTTGTAGGCCCCATCATCCCGTCGATACCCGGCAAGCTCCAAATCCCCCGCGATGAGCAGCTGGGCCACGCGATACTGCGCGAGCAGGTCCAGGCATTCCTGCGGCCCGCTTGCGGCCGCGCCGCGAGACGAGGCCATGCTCAGCACGCTCTCGGCCAGCCTCGTCTGGCGTTGGTCGTTCCAGGACGAAACCGCGCCCGTAACGTGCTCGGCCAGTTCCGACAAGCCGGCCCTGATGAGGTTGATGTCGCCCGCCGAGAGCACGCGGTCGCGCCACTCGGACGGCAGGGTGGTCCCGAGAACGTCAGTCAACTTCGGAGCAGCGGCGACCACGGCCAGATCGCATCGCTGTTCCTGCCAGTGAGCTGTGGCCTGGCGAGACAGCCCGCGAACGAACCGCTCAACTTGCTCGTCAAATCGCGACTGGAAATCCTCAGAGTGCGTCGCCGATTGCTGGCTGGAGGTGGGCACCGCGCCGCCGGAGAAGCGGCGCCAATCGGAGGTGTCCAGATCAGCCTGCAACTGCAGTTCTTCGCGGATGATGCCCTGGCGCCACGTCAGCAGCCGGGCCCGGTCCTGCGCAACCACCAACAGCCCCGTGGTCGGTGCCGACTCCACTATCGAAACCAGCGGGCGCATTACCGGTCGGTCGTGCCAGGCAAACTGGGTGCCGGTGGATAGCTGCAGGCTCCGGTGCCACTGGCCGCCCTGGGGGCTCGAGAACCAGGCCAAGCTGCGCCCGCGCCTCTCCGGGGACAGCTGCCGGACCTCATGTGAAGCCCCCTGCGCTAGGCGCTCGAGTTCACGATCCCCAGGGTGCTTGGCCTGCAGCTCGCGCAAGCCGGAGTTGAGCATCGCGGGCCAGCGCCGCCGCTCGTGGCGAACATCGGGTTCAAGCTCGAGGTAGATACTGAGCACCTTGCTTGGGCCTTCACGGTCATCACCTGCGAACAGCCGGTCCAGCTCGACAAGGTCGGCGCGGGATAGCGGTTGGTTGATGTCCATCGGGTCACACCCCCAAAAAGCCTCTGCTGCACGATTCGCTGGTCACTGTGGGACTAAGCTTATGCCCCATGGCGGGCAAGTCCTGCCGCGTCTTCTTGCGGTCCAAGCGGCCGGTGTTGCTCGATCGTCAGCCGCTTGAATGGCAACTTCTTCCTTTGAGCAGTTGCGCCGGGAGGTTTGCCTCGGCTCATCGTAGAAGCACATGCAGCACATCAACCGGGAGAGCAGGTGGTATTGGTTGGTTCGCCTGGTGCACCTCGCCGATCTGCACCTGGGTTGGCGCCCTCGATTTGCGCCGGACGATGTGGCGGGTAGGCTCGCCGCGGAGCGGGTCAAGGTTCTCAGCGCGGCCGTTGACTACGCCCTGGCTCCACAAAACAGGGTTTGCGGCCTCCTGTTGGGCGGTGACATCTTCGATGATCATCGTCCGCCCACCGAACTGGTGGAGCAGGTCCTCGGCCTGCTCGGCCGGGCCAGCGCCGCAGGGTTGCTCGTGGCCACGGTGCCCGGCAATCATGATGAGCTCACCTATGCAGATTCCGTCTTCAGGTACTATGGACCACGTTGGCCGGGATTGCTGGTGACTGCACCCCAACCGGCGTTGGTTGGGACGGTTGATGCTGCTGGGACCATGGTCAGCATATACGGCGTAGCCTATGTCGGTGGTATCAGTACGGCCACGGCGCCGCTCAAGGGTTGGCCACGACCCGACGGGCCTGGTCTGCACGTCGCTTTGGCTCACGGTACGGTTGTCGGTGCGGGCGGCCTGCCCGAGGCCTGGGCGGCCGATGAACGCAGCCTGCCGTTGGATGCCGAGGACCTCGGAAGAGCGGGTTACGATTACATTGCGCTTGGTCACATCCACCGATCCGGTGCGCCGGCTGGCTGGCCGGCAATCTGGTCGCCCTGCCGTTATGGCGGCCTGGTGGCCGGCCGCGGTTTCGACGATCCCGGCTCCGGCCGGTTCGTGGTGGCTGAGATTGCCGGTCGAGCGGAGGGTGGCGTCAAGGTGGTCGAGCCCGAAGTGGCAGTCACCGGATACCACCGGTTGAGCCTGGATGTCGCGGGTTGCGCCGACCAAGCGGCGCTCTTGGCCGCGGCAGGAAGCAAGGTCGCCGGGCTCGGCCCAGGGGAGCTGGTCCGCCTGCTGGTGGCCGGAGTCGCCTCGTTCCCCCTCGACGGGCCTGCTCTGGCCGCGGCTTTGGCGACTCGGGGTCAGTTGGGGTACGTTGAGGTGGTTGATGACACGATTATGGTCGACGCCGACCGCCTGGAGGCCTTGGCGGCGGAGCGTACGGTGCGGGGCTTCTTTGTGCGGCGACTGGCGGACAAGATTGACGCAGCTCGCCGGGAGGGAGATGCGGCGGCCGAGGCGTTGGCGCACCGGGCCTTGGGGTACGGCATCGAGGCCTTGACCAAGGAGCGGCGGGCGTGACGGGTTCCAAGAATCCGGGCCAAGAAGGTGAGCTGCGGTGGGATGCCGTGATTCTGGAGGGTTTTGGCCTGTTCAACCGGCCGGCTCGCCTGGACTTGGCGCCCGGCGCCAATGTTCTCGTTGCCGCCAATGAGAGCGGTAAGTCAACCCTCGCCGCATCGGTACCAGCCATTTTGTTCGGGCTGACCGGCGGCACAGTCCCGATCGGCTTCTCGGAGGCGCGATTCCGGGCGTGGCACCGGCACGATGCGTACCGGGGAGCCTTGCTGTTCACCCGAGGCGACCGGCGGTACTTGATTGAGCGGGACTTCGCCGCGCGCAAGGTACGCTTGCTCACGGCTGAGGGTGCTTCTTGGCGTGTCCTGCTCGATGAGTCGCATCATGCCGGGGCTCACCGGCGGGGACACAGCTACCAGTCAGCTGTGGTCGATTTGATCGGCATGAGCGACCGCGAGTTGATGGAGCAGACATTCTACCTCACCCAGCCATTGCCTGGAGCCAAGGAGCTGGCCACTGCGGTGCAGGTGCTGCTGTCGGGCGGAGGCGGAGCCCTGGAAGGCGCCCTCAAAGCTCTGCACGAGCAGTTACGCGAGGTTACCCGGTATACCGCCGTTTTGGGAGTCACAAGCCGGGATGCGCGTGACGAACGCCGGCTGGAAGAGGTCCGGGCCCAGCGGACCCGTCTTGAGACCGAGATGGCCGAACAGAAACAGCGGGTCGATTCGCTGGAGGGTCTGCAGAGTAGCTTGTCTGGGGCGCGGGCCGCCGAGGAAGCGGCACGCGCGCAGCTTCTGGCAGCGCGCCGGCTTGAGGAGGCCTGGGGCCGGTGGAGGAGTCTGCGGGCCGCCTACGAAGCGGCACTAACTGCGCAACGCTCGTTGGCCACGGCGGTCGCCGAAGCCCGGACCACCACCGTCAACCTCAAAGAAGCCCAGGGGATGCTGGGCGAGTACCCTGAGTATCCGGAGCTGCCGCCGGAGACCGAGCGATTGCTGGCTCAACTAGCGGGACTGGAGGCAGATGCCGGTGAGCTGGCCCGGCGCCGCGCGCAGGCCAGAGAGGAGATTGCGGCGCTGCAGGAGCGACTAGCCGGGGCCAAGGATGAGCTATCGGAGTATCCCCCGGTGCTGGCAACCCAGCCTGATCTGCTTTCCGTGTACGATAGGCTGTTGACAGCCACCGAGACCAAGGAAGACCTCGCCCGCCGACGCGCGCAGTTGGCGCAGGCGCGGTGCGAGGCCGCCGCTGAGCTCGCCCAGGCCAAGGACTGGCGGGAGCTGTCCGACACCCCCGTGGCCGAGGTTCGCAGGTTGCGGCGTGAAGCGCCTTCCCTGTGCCGCAATTGGGCAAACTGGCAGGAGGCCGCCTTGGAGTTGTCTCTCGCTGAGGACCAGTGGGCTGCGGCCTTTGGCAGCCTGGAGTTTCCGGAACCACCAGAGCTTGAGCGGCTCTTGGACGCGTTGGGCCGGTTGGGCGTCCTGGAGGGGGAGCAGGCTCGGTGGCGGGCGCTGCGACGTGAGTTTGCTGACGAGGCGTCCTTGCCGCAACCGGAAGAGGTTCTGGAGGGTCTGAGGCGGTTGTTGGCCTTTCCGTCGCGGCGCTTGCCCGGTGGTCGCGAAGGGGTAGGAGCCTGGCGCCTGGCCGCCGGAGCTGCCTTCATGTTCAGTGGTGGCGTTCTCGGCTGGTTGGCGTGGTTCTTGACGGGCCGGCCGTTGCTGGCGGCCGGAGCGGTTGCGCTGGCGCTGGTTGGCACCGGCGTCGGTGGCCTGGTGTGGACCGCCTTAGCTCGCCTAGAGCAGCGCAGGCAGGACCGGTTTGCTGCTGAGATAGCTGCTGAGCTGGGGCTGCCGGCTGACTGGCTGGCCAGGGAGGCTCACGAGTTGGGCAACGCGGAAGCCCGCCTGGCTGAGTTCGTCGCCCGTCGGCGCGCTCTGGATCCAGAACGCCTGGAGCAGGAGATATCGGAGCTCACGACCCGCCTGCCCGGGCAGCTGGCGTCGCTGGCCGATCGAGCCGCGGCCCTAGCGTTGCTGCGCGACCTGGCGTCGCGCCGCCGGGAGGCGCAACGAAACCAGACCTTCCTGGCCGGGCAACTAGACGTCGACGTCCGGGGCCAACCCACGGCCGGGCCTTGGGAGGCGCTGGCCCGCCTTGCCGCCTTGGCCGGCTGTCCGGCTACCGCGCCGGACGGACTCGTGGCGTGGCTTGGCGAGCTCAGCGACGAATCCTGGTTGGAGCTTGAAGCCGCCGCCGCGGCCTGGGAAGACCTCCGGAGGCGAGTAAGTGAGCTTGACGGGCGCCAAGCAGAGCTGATACGCGCCGAGGAGTCCCGGGAGTCCGGTTCAGAAGCCTGGTGTCTGGCCGAGATATCCCGCTTGCGCAAACTGATCGCACCTTTTGACGAGACGACGTCTCGCAATCTCCTGAGGGCGCGACTGGCAGCATGGCAAGAAACAACACGCCAGGCCGGATTGGTGGCTCACGCTCTGGAGCTGGCCGAGCGGGCCCTGAGCGATGTGGTGTCCCGGCAGAAGACCGCCGCCGCCCAAGTGGACCAGCTTCGCGAGGGGAGCTTGCGCCGGTTGCTGGCGGCCGTCGGCGGTGACCTGGATGCGGCCCGTGAGCGTTGGGCCAAAGCCCGTTCAGCGGCGGGGGAGGTGGGCCGGTTTGCGGACCGTCTGGCGACGATCCTCAAGACCCACGGCGCGGAATCAGTCGAGCAGCTTGAGTTGCGGCAGATCGACCAGCAGAACAGGGCCCTGGTTGCCTCCCGCGATTGGGACAATCTGCTTGAAGGCTTTCCCGGCCTTCCACCGCGGGATGCCGTGGAGGATGTTGAGCGCCTTGACCGGGCCGGAGTAGCCATCCGGACAGGGCGGGAGCAGGCTGAGGCAGCGCTCGAGGCGGCTATGGATGCCAGGACGGCCGCGGCGCGCGAACTGGCCCGGATCGAAGGCGCCGGTCCGCCGCTCAACCTGGTCCAAGCGGCTCAAATGGTACAGCAGTTGCGACTTCAGGAAGCCCAGCTGGCTGCGGAGGCAGAGGCTCTGGCCCTTGCCCATCGCGAGCTGGCGGCGGCCGGCCAGGAGTACCAGGCGGCCTATCGCGGCGAGCTGTCGGCGTCTGCCTCGGCGCACTTTGCCGCGCTTGCGGGTGGCCAGGAGCGCGAGGTGCGACTGGACGAGGGCTTCGTGGTATCAGTGCAGTTGCCACCGGCTGCTGACCGCGGGACCAGCACGGTTCGCCCGGAGAGCTTGAGCCAGGGGGCTCAAGACCAGCTGTTCGTGGCTTTGCGTCTGGCCATTGCCGATCTCCTCGCCGGCAGGGTCACTCTGCCGCTGCTGTTCGACGATCCTTTTCTGACGTTCGACTTGGCGCGTCTGGCGGCCATGCGAGCCACGTGGGACGCCTTGGCCGACCGGCGCCAGGTATGGCTATTGACCCACCGGCCGGAGTTTGCGAACTGGGGTCAGGCCGCCGCGGTGCGGCGGCTGGATCGCTGGCCCGATTGGGAGGCCGAAATCGATGGCGCTTAACTTCGTGCTTGGCCGGGCGGGTTCGGGAAAGACCCGGTGGTGCCTCAGCGCCGCGCAGAAGGCCATGGCTGGCCAGCCGCTCGGCCCGCCCATTATCCTCCTGGTGCCCGAGCAGGCTACGCACCAGACCGAGCGGGCGCTGCTGGCGGGGCTGCCCGGGGTCGGCACTAAGGCCGCAGTGCGGGCGCGGGTGCTGAGTTTTCGCCGCCTGGCCGCTGCGGTGTTGGACAGTGTGGGTAGGCCCGAGACCGAAATCCTCGACGCCACTGGGCGACACATGGTGCTCTCGGCCGTCCTTCAAGAAGTGCGGCCGGAGCTGCACGCCTTCCGGGCTTCGTCTCGGCAGGCCGGATTTGTGGGCCGGCTTGGCGCCACCTTGAGTGAACTGGCTGCCCAGCGTACCGGCAGCGAGGCCCTGCGGGCGGCCCAGAAGACGCTGGCCGAGGGAGGGGCTTCCCAGCTCCTCCAGGCTAAAGCCGGTGACCTGGCCCTCGTCATGGACACCTACCGTTCGCGCTTGCAGGAGGCCTATCTCGACCCGCAGGACATCCTCGACCTCGCTGCCGACCGAGTCGCCGCATCGCAATTGTGGCATGGAGCGCAAGTCTGGGTCGATGGATTTGCCGGCTTCACACCCCAGGAGTATGAACTGCTCATGGCGCTCGCTCGCGTGGCCGCTGAAGTGTGGGTGGCGCTGTGCCTCGATCCATCGGATCTCGATGGCCAAGACGGCAGCCTCTTTGCGCCGACGCGCAAGACCTATTGGCAGTTGCATTCGGCGGCCGCCGCGGCCGGCGTCGGTGTGGGAAAGACCGCCCGGCTACCGGCGGCCGGACAGCCGGTGCGCTTCGCTGATGCCGGTCCCCTTGGACATCTGGAACGCCACTGGGATCATCCCCGCACCGATGCACCGGCGCCGCCGGCTGGCGAGGCCGTCAAGCTGGTTGCCGCCCCGGATCAACGCGGTGAGGTGGCCGCCGCCGCCGCCGAGATGATCCGCCTGTGCCGCGAGGAAGGCTACGCCTGGCGCGACATGGCCGTGATCGTGTCCGATATGGATGTCTATCATGATCTGCTGCGCACCACCCTCGCCGACTACGGCATTCCTTGTTTCGTCGACCGGCGCCGCGAGGTGCCGCATCACCCGGCCGTCGAGTTCGTGCGCTCCGCACTGGAGGTGGCCGCGGGCAACTGGCCGCCGGAGGCCGTGTTTCGTTGGCTCAAGACCGATCTTGGGCCGCTTGGTCGTGACCAAGTGGACGAGCTGGAGAACTATGTCTTGCAGCACGGCCTGCGGGGGTCGGCCTGGACCAGCGACTCGCCCTGGCGGTACTGGCCGGCATCTCTCACCGATGACCAGACCGCGCGGGCACCCAGTGACGACGAAGTGGCGGCCAGACAGGCCGCACTGACCGCCCTGGATGAGTCCCGCCGGAAGGTCGCTGGGCTGCTTGGTCCCACGGTACTGGCTCTAACGAGCGCTCACAAGGCGTCGCTCCCTACCGCGCAACTCATCGAGGCTCTGGTGGAGATGTTGCGGCGTGCCTGCGTGCCGGAGCAAGTCGCCGTCTGGGCTGCGGAGGCGGCGGCGACCGGTGACGGTGACGGTGAGCAGGAGCACCTGCAGGTCTGGCGCGGTGTGTGTGCGGTGCTCGAGCAGGCTTATGCCGCTATGGGACACTGGCCGGTTGACCTCGCCGAGTTCACGGCCGTGCTGGAGGCAGGTCTGGCCGCCCTCACTCTGGGGCTGGTGCCGCCAAGCCTCGACCACGTTGTCTGCGGCACCATCGAACGCAGCCGTCAACCGGCGCTGAAGGCTCTCTTTGTGCTCGGGGCGGCGCAGGGCGCATTCCCAAGCGCCCCCCCTGAGGACTTGGTGTTCGACGATCGCGATCGCGCTGCGCTGGCTAAGGCCGGAGTCGTGTTGGCTGCCACCGCGCGTGAGCGCAGCCTGCACGAGGAGTACTTCACGTACATCGCCTTGACACGGGCCTCTGAGCGACTGTGGATCAGCTGGCCAGCTTACACCGGCACAGCCGAGGGACCGGGCCCTTCGTCCATGATAGCCAGGCTGCGGGCTATGTTCGCCGGGCTCGAGCCGCGCACGACCGATGGGCTCGACTTGGCGTGTCGTCCAGAACAACTGGTGGCCGGCGTCGCGGCCCGTTTCGCTGGCGTTCGAGGCGGCCTGATCCCCAGTGGAGAGTGGCAGGCGGCCTACGATTGGCTCATTGGATCGCCTGAGCGCCTCGCCAGCCATCAAGCTAGCCTTGGCGGCTGGCAGTGGACCAACGAGGCTAGACCGCTTGACGCGGGGACCACCAGAGAGCTGTGGCGGAGTCCGATCCGCGGCAGTGCCTCACGGTTGGAGCAGTACATGCGCTGCCCGTTCGCCCACTTCGCCTCCTACGGCCTGGCCCTGCAGGTCCGGCCGCGTCAACAGGTGCGGGCGCCGGAGATGGGCAGCTTCTATCATGCGGTGCTGCAAGCTTTCTATCAGGGTCTGCGGCGTGAAGGGTTGTTCCTCCGGGACCTGGCGGAGTCGGAGTGGGCACCGCGTCTCGACCGCGAGATCGAGCGAATTGCCGGGCGGCTGCAAAGCCAGGTGCTTCTATCCAGTGGCCGCCACCGGTATCTGGCATCAATCCTGGCGCGGACCCTGCGGCGTACGGTGCGGCGGCTCGCGCTACACGAAGAGCGCTCAGCGTTTAGCACCATGGGGGTCGAGGTCGGTTTCGGTCTGCCCGGGGCAAGCCATGGGCCCCTGATGCTTGGAGATATCAGCCTTAGAGGGATCATCGACCGCCTAGACGCCGCCACCTCGGACGACGGCACCACCGTGCTGCGGGTCATCGACTACAAGAGCGGCAGACCGGCCTTTGCTATCGCCGATGCCGCTCACGGCATCAGTTTGCAACTGCTTACCTACCTTGTGGCTGCAGAGATGATTGGGCGGGAGTTGGGCCTTGTGGATGCGGAGGTCGTGGCCCTGCTCTTGTTCCCGGTCACGGATCCGATGGTGAACGTTGACGGACCGGACGATGAGCGAATGCGCAAGAAGCTCGACAAGGCTTGGGAGCCCGCGGGCCTGGTACTGGCGGACGTCGACGTGATCAGGCTGATGGATGCCGCGGCTGACGGCAGCCTTCTGCCCGTGGGCATCAACGCACGGGGTAACGTCACCGGGTCGGGCGCGGTTTCGCGCGAGCAACTCGAGTTGCTGGGTCGATACTTGTGGGTGCGCGCGGCCGAAATGGCTCGAGCCCTGCTGGCAGGGGAGATAGGCATCGTGCCCTACCGGCGAGGCAACCGCCGCGCCTGCACGTATTGCGATTACCATCAGTTGTGTGCGTTCGATCCTCAGATGGCGGGCAACGCCTATCGTGAGCTTGCTTCGCTGTCCAAGGAAGAGGCCTGGGCGCAGATCAGCCTGCTGGCCGACGGGAAGGGGGCACGCACCTCGTGAGCTCCGGGGAACGGCAAACCTGGAACGACGCCCAGCAAAAAGCCATTGAGCTTGACGGAAACCTCTTGGTCTCCGCGTCGGCGGGGACCGGCAAGACTGCGGTGCTGGTGGAGAGGATCATCGGGCGCGTCCTTGCCCCGGTCGCACCGGTGGATGTGGACCGCTTCTTGGTGGTGACCTTCACGGATGCCGCGGCAGCCCAGATGCGCGGGCGGATCCTGGCAGCCATGTTGGAGCGCAAGGCGCTTGAGCCCGCCAACCGCCGCCTGGATGAGCAGATCGCGCTGCTGCCGCGGGCCGACATCTCCACTCTGCACTCGTGGTGCCTGCGTCTCATCCGGGGCAACTTCCATCGCCTGGGCTTGGACCCGGCCTTGGCCGTCATGGACGAGCATGAGTCCGAGCTCCTCCTGCTGGAAGTGCTGGACCGCCTATGTGAAGAGCGGTACGAGCGCGAGGACCCAGATTGGCTGAGCCTGGTGGACGCTTACGGGAGTGACCGGGGGGATGAGCCGGTTCGGCAGTTGGCCTTGTCCTTGCTCAAATTCGCCCGTACGCAGCCGTGGCCGCGTGATTGGTTATCCCGCTCCGTGGCGGATCTTGACCGCGACGCCGGCTCCGCGGTTCTGGGGACCCTCTGGGTGAAGGAGATTGGCGCCGTGGCCGCCGGGCAGCTGGCTTTGGCCCTGGCTTACCTGAGCGAGGCGGCAGTGGTTTGCGCGGAGCCAGGTGGCCCGCTGGGGTACGGGTCCATGATAGCCGCTGAGGCGGACGATTTGGCCGCGGCTG
>Ga0209498_1002056_pt1 | contig 12276 bp, 11 predicted proteins | sample WalLakDeSediment_FD_184131 | JGI IMG/M metagenome (GOLD analysis project Ga0209498, IMG submission 184131) | Lake sediment microbial communities from Walker lake, Nevada to study Microbial Dark Matter (Phase II) - Walker Lake 11/02/13 Deep... | ecosystem: Environmental > Aquatic > Freshwater >...
CGACGGCGATCAGCCCGACCCGCAGGCTGATGCGGCCGCCGTGCCAGACGCGGGTGAACATGTCGCGGCCGAGCTCGTCGGTGCCGAACCAGTGCTCGGCCGACGGCGGGTTGAGGCGGGCGCGCAGGTCGCGGTCGCGCGCGGCGTCGTACGGCCGCAGCACCGGCGCGAGCAGCGAGATGACCACGAAGAAGCCGACGATGGCCAGGCCGACGACGCCCGTAGGGTGGCGGAAGAAGCGCTGCAGCGCGCTCTTGCGGGTGCGCAGGGTGCTCGCTTCGGCGTGGTCGGGCGCGACGGCGGTAATCACGCGGCCTCCATCACGAGTATTGGATCCTGGGGTCGATGACGGCGTAGAGCAGGTCGACCACCAGGTTGACGACGGCGACGACGAAGGCGACGAACAGGATGCCGCCCTGGATGATGGGGTAGTCGCGGGCCGAGATGGCGTCGTACACCCAGCGGCCGATGCCGGGCCAGCTGAACACCGTCTCCGTGAGGATGGCGCCCGAGAGCAGCGCCCCGAAGCTCAGCCCCACCACCGTGATCACCGGCAGCAGCGCGTTGCGCAGGGCGTGCTTGAGCACCACGCGGCGCTCCTCGACGCCCTTGCTGCGAGCGGTGCGCACGTAGTCCTGGCCCAGCACCTCGAGCATGGCCGAGCGCGTCATGCGCACCACGATCGCCAGCGGGATGGAGCCGAGCGCCACGGCGGGCAGGACCAGGTGCCGCAACGCGCTCCCCAGTGCGGCCCAGTCGCGCCGCAGCAGTCCGTCGAGCACGTAGAGGTTGGTGATCGGCCGGATCTCCACGCCCACGCCCATGCGACCGGAGGGCGGCAGCCACCCCAGGTTCACCGCGAACACGTAGATGAAGATGATCGCCAGCCAGAACACGGGCAGCGACACCCCCGACACGGCGACCGCCATGACCGCGGTGTCGATCAGCTTGCCGCGGTGCAGCGACGCCAGCACGCCCGCGGGGATGCCGACGCCGAGCGCGAACAGCATGGCGAAGAGGCTCAGCTCGAAGGTGGCGGGGAAGCGCTGCACCAGGCTCTGGGCCACCGGGATGCGGCTGAAGATCGATCGCCCGAGGTCTCCGCGGAGCAGGCCGCCCATGTACCGGAAGTACTGCGACTCGAGCAGGCCCGACATCCCTTTCTCGGGCACGGCGGCGAAGTTCACCCACACGGGTTGGTTCAGCCCAAGGTCGGCGCGCAGTTGCGCGAGCGCCGCCGGTGACGCCCGCTGCCCGAGCAGGGCGACCGCCGGGTCGCCGGGAATCAGGCGCGTGATCGTGAACAGCAACAGCGACACGCCGAACAGGACGGGAATCAGCCCCAGGACGCGTCGCAGCAGGTAGGTGGTCAACGTGGCTCCCGGTGGGGCTCAGCGCGCGCCCCACCGATGGGCGTGGCGCGCGCGGGCGCGGTCGGATAGGGCCGGGCACGCCCGGCACGACGGGCAAGATAGCCGGGCGCCCTCGGGCGCCCGGCGGGATAGCCTACTGCTTGGTGACGTTCAGGAGCGAGGCGGAGCTGTAGCCGAGCGGGCTCATGACCCAGCCGTCGATGTTGGCGCGGGTGGCGTTGAGGTTGCGGTTGTGCGCCATCGGGATCGAGGCGGCCGCCGCCACGTTGGCGTCGATCACGAAGGCGTAGAGCCGCGCGCGCTCGGCCTGGTCGCCCGTCTGGCGGGCGTCGTTGAGGGCCTTGACCACCTCGGGCGCGTCCCAACCGAGGTCGTTGATGGCGCTGGGGCCGAAGAAGGTGGTCAGGAAGTTGTCGGGGTCGGCGTAGTCGGCGTTCCAGCCCAGCATGTACATCGGGAACTTGCCGGTCCGGTAGTCGGAGAGGTAGGTGGTCCAGTCCTCGGTCAGGAGCTGGGCCTCGATGCCGACGTCGGCCAGGTAGCTGGCGAAGGTCTCGGCGATCGGCTGCGGCGCCGGGTAGTAGGGGCGGCTCACGGGCATGTACCACAGCTCGGTGGTGAAGCCGTTCGGGAAGCCCGCCTCGGCCAGGAGCTCCTTGGCGCGCTCGGGGTCGTAGTCGTACGGCCAGGTCTCGCCCTGCCCGAAGAAGGAGGGTGGCATGTGGGCGGCGGCCGGCACGCCCAGGCCCGCGTAGAAGGCGTCGATGATGGCCTCGCGGTCGATCGCGTGGGCGATGGCCTGGCGCACGAGCAGGTTGTCGAGCGGTGGGTTGCCTTGGTGCATCGCCAGGTAGCCGACGTTGAGCTCGGTCTCGGGGATGACCGCTTTGAGGCGGGCGTCGTTCTGCACGGCGGCGAGGTCATCGGCCGCGAGCAGCACGGCGATGTCGATCGAGCCGGCCTGCAGCTCGGCGAGGCGGGCGGTGGGCTCGGAGATGGCGCGGAACACGACCTGCTCGACCTTGGGCGCACCGCCCCAGTAGTTCGGGTTCGCGCGCAGGGTCACCTGCTGGCCCTCGACCCACGAGACGAACGTGAAGGGCCCGGTACCGACCGAGCCGACGCCCGGCGTGCCGTAGTCGGCGCCGTGGGCCATCACGGCGGTGGGGCTGTCGAGCTGGAAGTACACGGCCGCCACCAGCGCCGGCAGGAACGGGGTCGGCTGCGTCATTCGCAGCTCGACGGTGTAGGGACCCACCACGACGACCTCGTCGAGGATGCCGCCCTCCTCGCGCGGGCCGTTGAAGACCCAGCCCCAGGGCACGTAGGTCTTGCCCTCGTTGCGGTAGGCGTACGGGTGGTCGACGACGTTCCAGCGGTCGAAGTTGAACTTGACCGCCTCGGCGTCGAACGCGGTGCCGTCATGGAAGGTCACGCCCTGGCGCAGCTCGAATGTCCACACGGTGGCATCGGCGTTGGGCGTCCACGAGGTGGCGAGGCGCGGCACCAAGGCGGTGCTGCCCTCGGCGAAGAAGATCAGCGTCTCCGTGATCTGGTTGCTGACTACGAGCGAGTTGCCGTCCTGCGAGTTGACCGAGTCGAGGCTGGACGGCTGGCCCGACGCGCCGAACACGAGCGTCTGGGCGGCCGCCAGGCCGAACGCGGCCAAGACGGCGAGGACGAGCGCGAACCTTCTCATGGTGCCTCCAAGTTCCCAAAACGCGCGGTGACCCGGCCCGAACCGCGAGTGCGAACGCTCGGGTCCGCGACGCGCGCTGGAGCGAGGAGTCTACCACGAACGGTGGCCGACCCCGGCGCAAGGGCGACGTCGCCACGCCCCATCGCATCCTCAAGCTCTCGCGCGCGGCGCCACCGACCGTAGGATGGCCTGACCATGACGACCCGGGCACCGACCGAGCGCGACGCGGCCCCCACGAGCCCGCCGACGTCGGCGGCCGCACCCTTCGAGATCGGCGTCTTCACCTTCGGCGACCACGGCCCCGATCCGGCCAGCGGCGCAACCGTTTCCCCGGCCCAGCGCATGCGGCAGATCGTCGAGGAGGCGGTCCTGGCCGAGCAGGCGGGCCTCGACGTCTTCGGCGTGGGCGAGCATCACCGCGCCGACTTCCTCGTCTCGGCGCCCGAGGTGGTGCTGGCGGCCGTCGCGGCACGCACCGAGCGCATCCGCCTCACGTCCGCCGTGACGGTGCTGAGCTCGGACGACCCCATTCGCGTGTTCCAGCGCTTCGCCACCCTCGACCTGCTCTCGGGCGGCCGCGCCGAGGTGCTGGTGGGTCGCGGCTCGTTCGTCGAGTCGTTCCCGCTGTTCGGCCACGACCTGGCCCACTACGACCGGCTGTTCGCCGAGAAGCTCGAGCTGCTGCTGACCGTGCGGGCCTCGACCGCCGTGCGGTGGTCGGGCACCACGCGCCCGCCCCTGGCCGGCCAGGAGGTCCACCCGCGGCCGCTGCAGGACCCGCTGCCGGTGTGGGTGGGCGTGGGCGGCACACCCGAGTCCGCGCAGCGCGCCGGCACCCTGGGGCTGCCGATGGCGCTGGCCATCATCGGCGGCCTGCCGGAGCGCTTCGTGCCCTTCGCCCAGATCCACCGCCGGGCGCTGCAGGACGCCGGCCACGACCCCGCGGCAGTGCCGCTCGCCGTCACGGGCCACGCGTTCGTGGCCCCGACCGGCCAGGAGGCCGCCGACGTGGCGTTCCCGCCCTATGCCGAGGTCATGCGTCGCATCGGCCGCGAGCGCGGCTGGCCGCCCATGACCCGCGAGCAGTTCGAGGCGATGCGGGCACCCAGGGGCTCGCTGTTCGTGGGTGACCCCGAGCAGGTGGCCGAGAAGCTCCTCGCCCAGCACCGGCTGTTCGGCCACCAACGGGCGCTGTTCCAGGTGGGGCTCGGCGCGCTGCCGCACGCGCAGGTGCTGCGCGCGATCGAACTCTTGGGCACGGAGGTGGCGCCCGTCGTGCGGCGCGAGGTGGCGGCGCAGGCGCCCGCGCCCGCCTGACCGCGCATCGGCCCCGCCGTTGTTGCATCCTATAGAGAAGATGACCGACATCGCCATCGTCACCGACCGCGGCTGCGACCTCTCCCCCGAACAGAGGACGCGCCACGACATCACCGTCGTCCCGCTGATCGTCCGCTTCGGCGAGGAGGTCCTCCTCGACGACGGTTCGCTCGACGCGGACGCCTTCTGGGACCGGGTGGCGGCCAGCCCCACCTTCCCCCAGACGTCGCAGCCGTCCGCCGGGATGTTCGAGGAGGCGTTCGCGCCGCTGGTCGCCGCCGGGCGGCACGTGCTGTGCCCCCTCATCACGGGCCGGCTGAGCGGCACCCTCAACGCCGCCTACGCGGCCGCCCAGCGCTTCCCAGGCAAGGTCACCGTGTTCGACACCCGCTCGCTCTCGCTGGGGCAGGCGCTGCAGGTGCTCGCGGCGGCGGTCGCGGCGCGCCAGGGGCGCGCCGTGGAGGCCATCGTCGGCACCCTGGAGAGCATCCGCGCGCGCAGCCACCTCTTCATCGCGCTCGACACGGTCGAGTTCCTGCGGCGCGGCGGCCGGGCGGGCAAGCTGATGCCGCTCGTCGACCGCATCCTGCGGGCGCTTCACGTGCGGCCGCTGCTACGCCTCGACGACGGCGAGCTCAAGCTGATGGGCGCCGCCCGCTCGGCGTCCAAGGCCGTCCACCGGCTGGTGGACGAGATCGCGCGGTTGGGCCCCATCGAGGCGCTGGCCGTGGCCCACACACGGCGCCCCGAGCAGGCGGCCGATCTCGCGGCCACGTTGGCGCGGCGCCTGGGCCTCGCGCCGGAGGCGGTGTTGCTCGCCGAGGCGGGCCCCGCGCTCTCGGCCCACGCCGGGCCGGGCGTCCTGGCCGCGGCGGCGGTGCGCAAGGCCTAGCCCGCTGGACGCGCCGCGCCGCTACCCCCGCCGCGCCAGCGCCTCAGGTAGCCCCGCCACCAGCTCGGCCCCCACCGGCACCGTCATGCTGGACCCATCGAGGTCGTCGCCGATGGGCTCCACCCGCCCGCCGAGGACCGCACCCAGGAAGGCCTCCGTCACGGCGCGGAAGGCCAGGCGGTTGGGCGGCCGGACGAAGCCGTGCCCCTCGTCGGGGAACACGACGTAGGTGACCGGGATTCCGTTCGCCTGCATGGCCGCGACGACCTGATCGGACTCGTCCTGCGCCACGCGCGGGTCGTTCGCGCCGTGCCCGATCAGCAGCGGGCGGCGGATGCGGTCGACGAAGGTGAGCGGCGAGCGCGACCGCAGGAACGCGCGACCCTCCTCCGTGCGGGCGTCGCCCACGCGCTTGGCGTCGAGCTCGACCATCGATGCCCAGTAGGGCGGGACGTTCTGGACCATGGTGACGAGGTTCGACGGGCCGACGATGTCGACGGCGCACGCGAAGGCAGCGGGCGTGAACGTGAGGCCGGCGAGGGCGGCGTAACCGCCATAGCTGCCGCCCATGATGGCCACCCGCGCCGGGTCGGCGATGCCCTGGGCCACCACCCACGCCACCGCGTCGATCAGGTCGTCGTGCATCTCGGCGCCCCACGCCCGGTCGCCGGCGTTGACGAACGCCTTGCCGAAGCCGGTCGAGCCGCGGAAGTTGACGCTCAGCACGGCGTAGCCGCGGTTGGCCAGCCACTGGTGGACGGGGTGGAAGCCCCACGTGTCGCGCCCCCAGGGTCCGCCGTGGACCCACAGCACCAGCGCGACCGGGCCGCCGGGCGCTCCACCCGCACCGTCCGGCGGCGTCGTGAGGTAGCTGACCAGCGGCAGGCCGTCGCGCGCCTCGATGACCACCGGGCGCATCGGCGCCAGGGGCAGCGCCTCGAGTTCGGGCTGGTCGGCGAACAGGTAGCGCGCCCGCCGTCCGGCCCGATCGTAGAGGAAGAAGCGCGTGGGTCCGTCGTCGACACGGAAGGCGACGATCCAGCGGTCGTCGGCCAGCGCGCGGCTCGTCACCTCGAGGTCGCCGGGGGCCACGGTGGCGAGGAAGGCCAGGTCGTCGGCGACGCCGCCGGCGTCACTGACGCCGGGGTCGATCGCCGTCCACGCGCTGCGCTCGTAGCCGAAGGCCGCGGCCTGCGGCCGACGGGTGACCGGATGCCACAGCAGATCGCCGAGGTCGGCGCGCCCGTCCTCGGCCAACACCGTCGACGCGCGGTCCACGAGGTCGATCGCCACGAGCGCGCCGGTGTCGCGCCCGCGGCTGTCGGCGAGGTAGAGGGTGGCGCCGGTCGCGTCGAGCCCGCGAGCCTCGGTCGTGAGCCCGTCCTCGAGCCCCACCTCGAGGAACGGGCGCCAGCCACCCTCCGTCGCCTCGAGCCAGGCCACCCCGCCGTCGTCGGTGGCCCGTTCGCCGAGCCGAACCCCCAGGTCGTCGTCGCACAGGAAGCGCGCGAAGCCGGGGTTCTCCATCACCAGAGAGCGCTCCCCCGTTCGCAGATCGAGGGCATGGGCGTCGTGCCAGGCCGGGTCACGGTCGTTCAGTCCGATCAGCACGCGCTCCGGGTGGCGCGGGCTCAGCTGCAGGATGCGCGCCTGAACCCCGCCGATCGGCGTGAGGTCGGTGTCACTGCCGGTCGCGAGATCGACGCGGTGGACGTGCCAGTTCTCGTCCCCACCGTCGTCCTGCAGGTACAGCAGATGATCGCCGCCGTAGGTCCAGTGGTAGCTGCGGATGCCGCGCCCGCTGTCGCGGGTGACCGGCCGCGCGCTGGCGGCGTCGCGGGCGACCGCCTCGGTGTCGCCCACCCACACGTTCATGACCTCATCGAGGGGCGCCAAGAACGCGATCCGCGACCCGTCCGGCGAGAGGCGGACCGAGGTACGCTCGGGGTTCCCGAACAACGACCGGCGCGGGATCAGAAGGAGGTCGGCATCCATCGGGGCATCCTCTCCAGGGCGCGACGTGGCCGGTACCCGGCCCTGCACGTCGGGGTGACGATGCCGAGACGATACCGGCCGGCGCCTGGGGTTGGGCGTGCGCGGCGCCCTGCGCGATCGCGGTGTCCCCGCGGCGCCCGTGGGCGAGGCCGTGGCCACGCCCAGGGGCGCGTCGGGCGCGGCCGGGTCGATCGCGTCGCCGATGGTCGCGGCCCGCGTCGGGGGCGCCTACGCGAGGCGCTGCTGATCTACGATGCGTTGGGCATCGGCGGCGCGCCGCGATCGGTCGCCGGACGGTCCGCGCCCCTCCCCCCGCCGGTACGGGGAGCCACCAGGAAGGAACGTCATGACCATCGAGCCGAGCGCCAGGACCCCACGCGTCCCGACCTACCTGAGAGCGATTCGCCTGGCCACCGCCGCCCTCGCCGCGGGCTCGGCCGCCGTCTACCTCCTCATCGGCTTCGGCGTGCTGCAGGTGGTCGTGCCGCAGCCGGGCGACCCGAGCCTGCTGTGGTTCGGCCTGCCGGCCGGCGTGGCGTTCGCGTTCGGCGCGGTCGTGATGCTGGTGAGCGAGCGCACGACCCTATGGGTGCTGGGCGCGGTGTTCCAGGTGTTCACCATCGCCGCGTACTTCGGCGTCGCGCAGGAACGCACCCCGCCGTACGAGCCCTGGGGCATCGCGCTGCGAGTGACGCAGGGGCTGATCCTCATCGCGCTCGTCGTGCTCCTGGCCCGCTACCCGCTGCCGGCGAGGCGAACCTGGCCGCTCGGCGGTCGCAGGTGACGAACGGCGGCGCCGCCGGTGCGCCGCGGCCGCGGCGGAGCACGCCGTGACCCGGCCGGCCCCCAACGCCGCCGCAACGCAGGACTGGTCGAAGTTGGTCGACGCGCTGGACGCCGCTCTGGCCGCCGAGGGCACGCCCGAGCGCGCCGAGCAGGAGCGGCGTTACCTCAAGAGCGCGCTGCGCCACCACGGCGCCTCGATGCCCGCCATTCGCCGGGTATGGAAGGCCTGGCGTGGCGCGCTCGAACCGCTCGATCGCGACGGCCTGCGCGCGTTCGTGGACGAGGCCTGGGGCCGCGGCGTCCATGAACTGCGCGAGGCAGCCGTAGAGGCGTTGGTCGAGGGCGCGCGGCTCCTGGCGCCCGCCGACCTGGCCTGGCTCGAGCGCCTGCTGCGCGAGGCACGCACCTGGGCGCTGGTCGACCCGCTGGCCGCCCAGGTCGTCGGCGCGCTGCGCGAGTCGCACCCCGAGGTGGCGCCGACGATCGACCGCTGGGCCGACGATCCCGACCATTGGCTGCGCCGATCGGCCCTGCTGGTGCACCTGCTGCCCATGCGCCGCGGCGACGCGGGCGCGTTCGCGCCCTTCGCAGCCGTGGCCGAGCGGCTGCTGGCCGACCGCGAGTTCTTCGTCCGCAAGGCGCTCGGTTGGGTACTGCGCGAGCGCGCCAAGCGTTGCCCGGACGAGGTCTTCGCCTGGCTCCGGCCGCGTGCGCCCCTCGTGGCCGGGCTCACCCTGCGGGAGGCCGCCAAGCCGCTTCCCGATGCCATGCGGGCCGAACTTCTGGCGGCCGCCGGGCGCCGCTGAGGCCCCTGTGCCGGAGGCTCCCCGCGGCCTAGCGGCGCTGACGCCGGTTCCCGAGCGGCCTTCGACCGCCGGCTGCGCGCTCAATCGACCTGCTCGTCCTGCTTCCTCGCACTCTTGTGCGCGGCCAGCTTCTCGACCAGTTCCGGCATCTGCTCGACCAGTTCGGCCAGCGCGCCGCGCTTACCGGGGACGGCCATGATGGACACCTCGCCACGCTGCAGCACGATGAAGGCGGCCGGCTCGACGCGCACACCCCCGCCACCACCGCCGCCGCTGCCAGCGGCCCTCTGTGCCTTGTCGGACTTGGCGTCCACGTCGCCGCCACCGCTGCCGCCCCCGAAGCCGATCATGACGCGGGTCACGGGCAGCAGGGTGACGTCGCCCAACACGATGGGCTCGCCGACGATCGTCTCGGTCTTGGCCATCTCCCGCACCTTGGCGGCGATCGCCTCGAGCAGTTCACGCGCTTCCATCATCTTCCCTCTCCTTCCCGGTCCGTGCGCGTCGGGTCCTGCGCGCTCGCGACCGTTCGTGCCATGCAACGTGCAGTGCGATCCAGGCCAACGTCATCAGGCGCAGCCGGACGGCTAGGTCGAGCCAGCCGCTGGGCGCGCTCGCCTCGAAGTCGGGGACGACCGCCAGCGCCACCCGCGGCCACCGCGCCGCCGCCGGCATCACCAGCGCGCTCGCCACGCCGTACGCCACCCCCGTGACGGCCGGGTCGGGGCTGGCGATGCGGACGGCGCCGTCGCAGCGTTCCACCCGCACCCGCCGCAGCAGGTAGGCGAGCTGGTCCCGGTAGAAGCGCCAGGCATCGGGTCGCGGCAACCCCCGCCGCTCGCGACGCCGCCGGGTGCGCTTCGGGCGCCGTGGCTTGGGCTTCTCGTGCTGCTCACGGTCCGACCGGCCCAGCGGGCGCCGCACGAGGCGCCAGCCGAGCCACCGCACCTCGACATTGCGCGCGTCGCTGTCCAGGCGCACGGCGACACCGGCCCAGCCCAGACGCGCGCGGGCATGCAGTCCGTCGACCCACACCTCGAGGCGCAGGCTGGAGGCGAGCGCCAGCGCGAGCAGCGCCAGCAGCGCGCCGAGCATCCACGCCAACACGACCACCACCGTCATGGGCTACCCTCCGCCCGCCGGCCCCCCTCCATGATGCACCGCGCGTGTCATGGCGGCGTCGCGACGATGCGCTCCCACCGTGGCTGGGCCGTCCGAACTGGGGGAAGCCGGCACGAGATGGCGGCGGCTACGCCAACCGCAGCTCCGGCACCACGCGGGCGATGCGATCGAAGTCCTGGTCGTCGTGCAGGAGGGGGAGGTCGTGCTCGATGGCGAGGCGCGCGATGAGGCAGTCGAGGGTGCTGCGGACGGTGACGCCGGCGGCCCGGCAGACGCCGAAGATGCGCGCGGCCTCGACCGCGCTGAGCCATGGGTCGAGGGGTTCCACCCGCCACTGGCTGGCCAGGTAGCGTTCGAGCCGCTCGAACTCCTCTGGCGCGGCCACGCCCTGCAGCAGCTCCTGCGCCACGATGGAGGTAACAGCGACGGGTGTACCGCGGTCGAGCAACTCGACGAGGCGTGCCACGGCGGGCCGGTCTTCGCAGCGTAGGTAGCCCACCCACACCGAGGTGTCGACCAGGATCACGGGTTCGTCGGGTCCTGGCGCAACCGCTTGGGGTCGTAACCTTCGGCGAATCGGATGGCGCCACGCAGGTCGCGCATGTCGAGCCTTCGCCGCTGCGCGATAAACTCCCGCAGCGCCAGGTGCACGAGGTCCTTCTTCGTGCGAACGTTCGCGTACTGAAAGGCCTCCTCGACCAGTTTCGCGTCGAGATCGATGTTCGTCCGCACGATACACCTCCTTGTACACATAACTATACACCATCGACGGCCTCCGGAGGCGTGATCGGCACGCCACGGCGCAGCATGGCGTACCGGGTGCAGGCGCCGCGGGTGGAGTTGGGCAGCGGCCTAACCACCCAGGGGCGTGGGTCGCACGCCAGCGGCACGCGTCACCCGACCGAAGGCGTATGCCGGGTAGGGTGTCCGGGTCTCGCACGCCGGGGATAGGGAGACCTACCATGTCGCGACCGCATCGCCCACCGATCGGATTGCTCGTCCTGCCGCTACTCCTCGTCGCGGCCGTCCACACCACCGCCTTCGCGCAGCCCACGAACGTCCTCATCGTCCTCGACGCCTCGGGGTCGATGTACCTGAAGCTCGACGACGGCCAGTACCGCATCGCGGCCGCCAAGGACGCGCTCGCTCAGTTCGTGGCGCGCCTCCCGGAGGCCCCCGACCTCAACGTCGGCTTACGGGTCTACGGCGCCAACCTGGTCGCCGTCGAGGACGGCGCCTGCGAGGACTCCGAACTGGTCGTGCCGGTGGCCGGCTTCGACCGTGACGGGCTCCTGCAGACCATCCGCGAGACCCAACCCAGAGGTGCCACGCCGATCGCCTACTCGCTCGAACTCGCGGCCGACGACCTGCGCGACGCCGAAGGCCGCAAGGTCATCGTCCTCGTCACCGACGGCGCCGAATCCTGCGGTGGCGACCTCCGGGCCGCCGTGGAGCGCCTGACGGCCGAGGGCTTCGACGTCGACGTGCGTATCATCGGCTTCGCCCTGAGCGAGTTCGCGATGGCCAGCTTCGAAGGACTCGGGACCTTCGAAAGCGCCAACAGCGCCACCGAGCTCGCCAGCGCCCTCGGACGGGCGGTGGACGTCGCGCCGACCGACCACACGGTCACCGTCACCCTGACCCGGAATGGCGAGCCCATCACCCAAGGCGCCACCGTCCACTTCGAGGACGCCGTGGCGGGCACCGCCACCGAACTCCTTCTCGACCTCGACGGTACGTTCACCGCCGACTTGCCGGCCGGCAACTACCGCGCCGTCATCGGCGACGCCTTCGCGGCGGCCCCGTTGACCGTCGGCGGGCTGCTCGTCACCCCCGACGCCGACAACGCGTACTCCTTCGAACTCGCCTCCGCCGTCGAGGTCACCCTCGCCGTCACGCCGACCGACCCCACCGCAGGCGCCACCATCAGCGTGCGCTACGACGGGGCACCGACAGGAGCGGGCAACTTCATCACCGTCGTCCCGACCACCGTCGGCGACGACGTCTTCCTGGACCGCGCAGCCGCGGCGGCCGCGGCCGGCCAGGTCGACGTCCTCATCCCGGGCGAGGCCGCCGAACTGGAGGCGCGCTTCCACCTCCGCCTCCCGGAGGGCGGCACACGCATCATCGGGCGCAGCCCCGCCTTCGCGTCCCTGCCGATCGTGGCGTCGGTCGACGCGCCGGATGAGATCGACGCCGGCGCCACCTTCGAAGTCCCCTGGACCGGCCCCAACAACGCCAGCGACTACCTCACCATCGTCCCCATCGGCACCCGCGACGGCACCC
>Ga0209498_1002057_pt1 | contig 12275 bp, 12 predicted proteins | sample WalLakDeSediment_FD_184131 | JGI IMG/M metagenome (GOLD analysis project Ga0209498, IMG submission 184131) | Lake sediment microbial communities from Walker lake, Nevada to study Microbial Dark Matter (Phase II) - Walker Lake 11/02/13 Deep... | ecosystem: Environmental > Aquatic > Freshwater >...
GACCGGTTGCTGGCCGAATCGGACATTGTTTCGGTCCATGCTCCCCTGACCCCGGAAACGGACCACCTTTTAGGGTTGGAGCAGTTGAAGAAGATGAAACCAACTGCCTGCCTCATCAACACGGGCAGGGGGGCAGTAGTCGATCATGAGGCGCTGTATATTGCTTTGAGTGAGGGCTATATCTCTATGGCGGCTGTCGATGTCACGGAGCCGGAGCCTGTCCCTGCTGATAGCCCATTGTTGACGCTTGACAATTTCATCTGTACTGCCCATTCGGCGGGCATCTCCCCTCAGTCCTTTGCCGAGTTGCAACGCCGTCCCGGTGAGGAGATCATCAGGTGGGCTAAGGGGGAGTGGCCTGTCGGGTTGCTCGATCCGCGGATGAAGGAGACATATCGACAAAGATGGGGCCGGGCATGAGGTGGTGTACCATGGTTTTGCACAAAATCCCTCTCCCTTGATGGGAGAGGCTAAAGCCTGTCCTGAGATTGTTTTGCTTCGCTCGCAATGACACAGAAGATGGGGCCCGGAAGCCCTCTCCCTTGATGGGAGAGGGTTGGGTGAGGGTGAAAGGAGTTGACGATGGCCTTTAAAGTAGTCGATCTTCTGGGGATGTCCGTGGTGATGGATTACGAAGGAATGTTCAAGGAGGCCGGGGTCGGGGTAGAACTGTTGGGGAACTTCTGCTCGCTGGAAGCCACAGAGGACGAGATTATCGCTGCGATGGGAGATGCCGATGCGGCAATTACGCAGGCTACCTATCAACCCTTTTCCAGAGGGGTATTCTCCAGCCTGAGCAACCTCAAATTCGTGGTTAGCGTCGGGGTCGGTTACGACAAAATGGATGTGGATGCGGCCACCGAGTTGGGCATCCTGACCGCCAACGTGCCGGATTTCTGCCTGGAGGAGGTGTCGGATCATGCAATGGCACTGATCCTGGCCTGCACCAGGCGGATTGTGCAGTTAAACCATATTGTGAAGACGATAGGCTGGAAGGAACAGCCTGACCGCTATATCGGGGGTGAGGTCTGGGGCAAGATGACAAAATTGAGGGGGCTGACCCTGGGGCTGATTGCCTTTGGGCGAATCCCTCGGGCCCTGGTGCCCAAGGCAAAGGGATTTGGCATGAGGATTATCGCCTATGACCCCTATCTGGAGCCGGACGTATTCCGAGAGTTCGACGTAGAGCGGGTGGGGCTGGATGAGCTGTTGACCGAATCGGACGTGATCTCGGTCCATGCTCCCTTTAGCTCGGAGACGAGGCACATGGTGGGGCTGGAGCAATTGAAGAAGATGAAACCAAATGCCTGCCTTGTCAACACCGCCCGCGGGCCAATAGTGGATCACCAGGCGCTGTATACGGCGCTGACCGAGGGTCATATCGCTGCTGCCGGTTTCGATGTTACCGAACCTGAACCTATCAATCCTGACAATCCCTTGTTGAAACTTGACAACTTTATCGTCACTGCCCACTCTGCCCACGCCAACTCCGCAGCTAATCCGGGCCTGTCACAGCGGCCCGGCGAGGAGATAATAAGGGTGGTCAGGGGGGAATGGCCCGTTGGCCTGATCGATCAGCGGGTCAAGGAGAAGTACCTTCATAAGTGGAACAAGTGAGTCCCATTCCCATAAAGGGAGAGGGTAGGGCATGTCCTGAGCCCGTCCTGAGCCCGTCCTGAGCCCGTCGAAGGATAAGGATTACATATTGAGTATAGTCAGGGGGAAAAATGGCCAAGGGTGAGATAGTAATCGACGAATCTATCTGCAAGGGATGCGGCTACTGCGCTGAATTCTGCGCCAGGGGATGCATTGAAGTGCCTGGTGACAGGGTCACGCACAAGGGGTACCTCCTGCCCGTCTTTGCCCATCCCGAGAAGTGCAACGCGTGTGGAATCTGCGCCTGGATGTGCCCCCGCTTCGCCATCGAGGTCTACAAGTTTGTGGAGGCTCGGGCGTAGCTAACTACGCCATTGGCGAACCTTTCATGATCATATAATCAGATGTAGTAGGTTCCCGTCCACCACTGGCCAAAGAAACGAAACCTCCGGCTTCTTTCCAGAAGGTCACTCTCATTTACCTCTAGGTCAGGGTGTTGAATCAGGGTTTTCGCCTTTCTTCACCTTCTCAAAGTATTGCTTGCGTAACTTCGCTAATTTAGGAGCGATCACTACGCGGCAATATGCCTGTTCACGGTTGCGCTTGAAGTAATCCCGGTGGTAGTCCTCTGCCGGGTGGAACTCCACGAATAGCCTGACCTCTGTTACGATTGGAGCGGGCCAAATGTTAGTGGAGTCCAGCTCTTTAATGACCTGCTCGGCGGTCGTCTTCTGCTCTTCGTTGTGGTAGAAGATAATTGAGCGATACTGGGTGCCCACGTCCGCCCCCTGCCGGTTCAGTGTGGTTGGGTCGTGTATGGTAAAGAAAACCTGCAGGATTTCTCTAAAGGAAATCAGGCTCGGATCAAAGGTGAGTTGCACAACCTCGGCGTGTCCCGTTGCCCCCGTACACACCTCCCTGTAAGAAGGACTGGCAACTTTGCCACCGGCGTATCCCGATACCACCGTCTTGACACCTTTAAGTTTATCGAAAACAGCTTCAAGGCACCAGAAGCAGCCTCCGCCGAGCGTCGCAACCTCCTTACCAGTAACTGTGTGGATTTCGTTTTTCCCCTGGCTCATTTGTGCGGGTTCCTCATCTCATGCCAACATGGTTCGTATCCTGTTTGGCGATATCATTTCATTCTTTGACGAACTTCAGTGCCGCCGAATTGATGCAGTAACGCATGCATGTGGGAGGAGGGCCGTCATCGAAAACGTGACCCAAGTGTGCATCGCATCTCGCGCAGAGCACTTCTGTGCGTCGCATGCCGAAGCTATTGTCCTCTTCCAGTCTTACATTCAAGTCGGAGACGGGCTCGAAGTAGCTTGGCCAGCCTGTTCCCGAATGGAACTTGGCTGTTGTTTTGAAGAGGTCTGTCCCGCAGCGGACACACTGATATACGCCCGGTTCACCGATATTATCGAAAGTGCATGTAAAAGGCCGCTCCGTGCCCTTGTTGGCAGTTACACGGTACTGCTCGGGAGTCAACATCTTCTTCCACTCCGCATCCGTCTTGCGGACCTTGTCAACGTACAATATCTTATTCTGACGGCTGTCGAAGATCTGCACTCTTTCCATGTTTATCACGTAGTATTAGCCCTGAACTACCCTGTAATTCAATGATAACATATCGCTGGGAATCAGGTCGGCTTTTACGATCGAAAAAAAAGAGAATCAGTTGTAGCAAACCCCTCAGATGTGGGCATTTCTAAGATACTTCTACCCGAATACTTGACTTTGCAATTGGCCTCATGTATGCTTTCCCGAAAGCAGACAAGCTCCGCATCCAATAATACTCTTGCCGGTACAGTGCAAATGAAAGTCGAGGTAGTTGCTGATAGTGCCTCTGATATCCCACTGGACCTAGCTGAAGAACTAGGTATAACGATAGTTCCAGTAAATGTCCAATTCGGAGAGCAGATATATCAAGACAGAGTTGAACTGTCAACAGATGAATTCTACAGAAAATTGCAATCGAACTCTATTCTGCCTAAGACGTCTGCACCTGCTCCCGGTACATTTAGGGAAACATACGAGAAGTTAGCCAAAGAGTCAGATGCCATTGTTTCAATCCACGTTTCGGCTCAAATGAGCGCTACCTGTGATGCTGCTCGATTAGCGTGTGCAGATTACAATTTTCCCGTCTCCGTAATAGACTCGGAAACGGCCTCTATGGCATGCGGTTTGCTGGTGATTATTGCTGCGAGAGCTGCCCAACAGGGGGCTGGCCAGGGCGAAATTGAGACGCTTTTAAACGACGCTATTCCACGTACAATTACGTATGGGGTTTTCAGCACATTGGAATATTTATATAAGGGTGGCCGTATAGGAAAAGCGCAGGCATTTTTAGGAAGCGTGCTAAAGTTAAACCCAATATTAGCTATTAGCCGAGGCGAAGTACTTCCTGTAGCGAGGATTCGTACCCGTCCCAAGGCGGTTGAGCGAATGTGTGAGATAGTTCGGGATTTAGGCACGATCGAGGAGATGTCGATTATGGGAACAACAAATCCGAAAGATACCGAGGATCTAGCTAATCGGCTGTCGCCATTGTTCCCAGCCGAGCGCATGTACCACACCACCATTGGCCCAGCTATGGGTACATATGTTGGGCCAGATGCCGTAGGAGTCTCTGTTATCTGGAAAAGCGATTAAGCTGCAATGAGATTGAAAAACATGCCTACGGAGAAACTGAAGAGGTCTAAATGGATGCTGAGCAGATACTATTAGGCGTGATAAATATCATAGGCGGTATACTCGTAATCGGGAGCTATCTCCTGGGCGCACGAGCCCGTCCCGATAGAGTCAAGGAGGCCTGGGGAAACGTGCCAGAGTCCATAAAGCCAATGTATATTGTCTCGATGCTGACAGCAGCGGCAGGGTATTTCGCTTTCAGCTATTTCATTATCTACCGACTGGATCCTACAGAGGTAGCAGCTACGAATAGCTTTAGCTACCCTATGTTTATCCTGGCTTATGCACTGATTCTGTTCCCGTCCGCCATGTGGATGCCGCTTACTTTCGCCATGCTAGAAAAGCCGAGCCGCCTTTTGTGGTGGGCGATACGGGTAACGCTTTTTACTGTGGGAATAGGCTCGCTCGGTTTGTTAGCGCTGCTTCTTATTCTGAACCACGATGAACCGACGTGGCTTCTCTGGCTTGCGGTAGCTGGGAGTGCTCTATTCTGCATCCAAACAGCGTTCCTGGACGCATTAGTATGGCCAATATATTTCCCTGCCAAGAATAGTCGATAGACCTGGTGCTATTGCGCCATCACATAGAGGAATGAAGAGAGTGCATGTAAGTATGCAGGAAGGAGGGGTTGCCGTGAAGAAGATAGAAATCAATGCTATAAGAGTCTCAGATCAAACATGCATTGTTGAGATGCCCGAGAAAATTACAGAGTATAATGAGACTCCAATTGTTATCGCCTGTGCGCAAGCAATCCCGGGTAACTTGAGAAATATTATCTTGGACTTTGGTGCTGTTAAGCATGTGAATGGCCTTGGAGCAAGTATGCTCGTTAAATTAAGTACTGAAGCCAAGAATCGCGGGCAATATCTTTCCGTTTATGGCCTTGGCGATCACTATCGTAACGTTTTTCAAGTAACTGGTTTAGATATGACCATACGTATTTATGACAGCAGGGAGCAGGCACTAATAGCATCTGGTGAACTATCAGCCGCTTCCGAAATTGATGCCACAAAACGTACTGAATTGGGTGAAGTAACCGATATTGAAAGATGGGCGGATCCAGTTTCAAAGATTAAGGTCCCTGACATACCTGCTGTTGCGGTGAATTTGAACGTTGAAGGACGACGGCCTGTTGGACCCGTTGAGGGATTCGGGCAGATGTGGCAGAAGGTATATCAACAGCGTCTCCCAGGTTTAAAAATCAAACCTACGGAGGCAATAGCAGTTCTTAAGGAGAATTTCCCCGCGTTCCAGCCGCCCGAAAATCGTTTTTATCCGTCAGCAGCAGGGATTCAACCGGGGGAAATCGTTCTCATCAACTCTTCAACCCCTGGAGGACCTTTATATACAGCTGTCATGGTACTCTATTCCGATGACGAATCATTCACTTTTATAACTCCGCAGGGACACCCGGAGTCGGGATGGGTATCCTTTAACGCCTATGACGAGGGCGGAATCACTGTGGTTCAGATTGTGGGCCTGGCACGGGCTAATGACCCTGTATACGAAGCGGCTTTTCGATTAATAGGAGCTAAGGTTCAGGAAAAGATCTGGCGTCATGTTTTATCCTCTATGGCTGCATATTTAAAGGTGCAACCGGAGGTCGAAGTGCAAAAGGTCCGTGTCGATACCAGATTGCAGTGGTCTGGGGTGAAAAACATCTGGTATAACGCTCAAATACGTAGCATGGTCTATACATTGTTACATCCGCAACACTGGATCAGTAAGAGGTCCAAGAAATGAATCCTGTGACTGTAATATAGGTGAATATGGAATACGATGCAGTAGTTGTTGGTTCGGGCCCGAACGGTCTGGCCGCTGCAATCACGTTGGCGCAAAAAGGCCTCTCGGTAATTATCATGGAGGCAAAGGATACTGTCGGTGGCGGTACTCGGACTTCCGAGCTTACACTGCCTGGATTTATACATGATATTTGCTCTGCAATACACCCCATCGGTGCTGCCTCGCCGTTCTTTCGTTCGTTAAAACTTGAAGACCATGGACTGCAATGGATTTATCCTCCAGCTGCACTCGCACAACCACTTGATGATGGCACGGCGGTTCTGCTTGAGAGCAGTATGGAAAAGACAGCACGATCCTTGGGGGCAGATGGTGCACCATATGAAAGGATAATGGCACCCCTAGTCAAGAACTGGGAGAGGATAATAGATGATCTATTAAGACCCTTGAGTTTACCCAGACATCCAATGTCGTTCATTAAGTTCGGTAGATATGCGTTTCGCTCGGTCTATGGACTGGCAAACAGTCTATTTGAAGGAGAGCGGGCAAAGGCGTTGTTCGCTGGTTTAGGCGCGCACTCAATTATGCCTCTGGAGGTCCATTTCACCGCATCCTTCTCACTAACGCTTGGTTTACTGGGGCATTCTGTAGGCTGGCCGGTTGCGAAGGGAGGCTCACAGCGAATTGCTGATGCACTGTCAGGTTACTTTCAATCACTTGGTGGTCATATTCAAACAGGTACCTATGTAAAATCACTGGATGATTTGCCAAAAACACGCGCCATTCTGTTAGACATCACACCCAGACAGCTACTAGAGATAGCTGGAAACGAAATCAGGGGTAAACATCTAAAAAGGTATCGAAGGTTCAAACGTGGGCCTGGCGTATTCAAGATAGATTTGGCTTTGGATCGCCCTATTCCCTGGAAGGCATCGGAGTGTTTATCTGCTGCCTCAGTACACTTAGGTGGTACGATGAACGAGATAGCTGAAGCCGAGGACGCAGTTTGGGAAGGGAAACATCCCGATAAGCCGTTTGTGATTCTTGCCCAGCAGAGCCTATTCGATCAAACAAGGGCACCGGATGGCAAGCACACGGCCTGGGGTTACTGTCATGTGCCCAACGGTTCAACAGTGGACATGACTGAACATATTGAGGCTCAAATCGAACGCTTTGCACCTGGATTTCGTGACTGCATCATTGCTAGGCATACAATGAGCCCATCTGATCTGGAAGAATATAACCCCAATTATATAGGTGGAGACATAGCAGGCGGCGCTCAAGACTTTTGGCAGATATTTGCTAAACCGGCTTTGCGGTTTAACAGCCCCTATTCAATCCCAATAAAAGGAATCTACCTGTGTTCCTCGTCTACACCGCCCGGTGGTGGTGTTCACGGTATGTGTGGGCATTACGCGGCATTATCAGCACTTCGTAATATATTCAAACGGAAAAACTAAGAGACCCCTGCGCGCTGTACTTATATCGGAATTACGAATCGCTTATCATCCTTAGCAGCTTCAACAGCTTTAAGTGTGCTCCGTTCTTTATCCTTAATTTCAAGCATGATATCAAAATCATATGATTTCGTAGTATTTAGGAATTGTCTAAAATGGTCTATATTAACAGTCTCGCTATGAGCTCCTCTTCGTCCATTCCCTTGTTGGTAGCTGTAATCAACCATAAGAATGCCATCCTCTTGTGTCCAGGTTGAAGAGGCCAAAGATACAGCTTCTTCCAGACTTTCGCCTGAACTATTGACGTCATGATGGAATGAGTCTAATAAAATGGGGATGCCTATTATGCTGTTGATTAATAAGCAGTCTTTCAATGTATAGCTTCTATCATCGTTTTCTATAACTAACCGTCTCTTTACTAGGTCTGGAAGTTTGTTAAATCTGTCTACGAATCTACGGATACTTGTTGTTTTATCGTCGTACACCCCTCCAACATGTAACTGGATCTTTGCGCTTGTATTCAGTTCCATCAAATCAAGAACCTGAGTATGATAAATGAGTTCCTGTAAACTACGTTCAAATATACCTTCATCAGGTGAGTTAATAAGAGTGAATTGATCGGGATGCATCGAAATCCTTATATCATGAGTACGAATATAATCCCCAGCGTCCTGGAATTTATCTTGAAAGTAATGTTGCCAGTCAAACTGGCAAACTGGATGCGATGCGAACGGTACTAAATCAGAGGTTATTCGAAAAAACAGTATGTTATAAGCGACATTGAATCGAAGCATCTCCATAAGGCAATTCAGGTTATTATCAACTGTCTCAACAAGTCGTTGTTCAGAATATGATTTGAGGCGAAATGTACGATCGCCCTTACAATCTATCGAGAGATTTATACATGGATAGCCGATTTTCATAGCACATCTAAATACGCTATTGGGATCTGTCTACTCACTCAGGTTGTAGCGTCCAAACATCTGTAAAACCACTGAGTATATATTCTTCGACATCTACCCGCATCAAAGCATTATCCTGCGAATTAATAAAGTCTTCTAAATAGGGATGTTTTCCGAGATAGATATTGACCAGTTCGTCTCTGTCCTTGCCTTTAGTTTCAATTGCCGTGCCCAGCGCAGTGACTGCCACTGCATCAGTAAAATCGGATTCCACGTTTGATCTGTTATCTAGTAATACAGAAACGCGAGGATCGATTGTTATGCTCTCGTATTTACGTGTCGCACGTGATGTGCAGAACAGTAAACACTTCATATCTTCTGTAGCAGCTATTGCTACCAGACAATTATAAGGTTGTCCTTCATTATTCGTGGCTAAAACAGCCAGCTTCTGCGAAACGAATAGGCCGCTCAGCTTCTCCCTAACCTGAGATTCATCCATCGTACCTCCCTCTCAGTATTATATGGTTATTTAACGTTGACGTAAACCGAGTAGATGGGCTAAAATCACCCGATAACATCTTTGTAGATATAACTGAAGTGGATATGCATTAAAAAAAGATATCTCCCAAAGAAAGGTCGAAACAAAGGCAAGATATAAAGAGCTGGCCAAAAATACAGCCATACTACGAACCAATTCGAATATGTTTTCTGAGAAATAACATTCGATAATGGTTTACAGGCATTAAAGATTGTCTTTCATATTGGTCATCATGCCTATTACATTGAAAGGCGCCGGAAAATTACGCAGTAACGTAAAGTTTACGACGGAGGCTTTGTAATGAATCAAATGACAAAGTTGCTCTCACTGAGGCGGTTCAACGCTATTATGGCCTTGGTCCATTTCCTTATGCTAATCATGCCACCATTATCTCATATCCAGGTGGCTAATTTAAAATTTTACCCTAGATGTAAGTAATCGAAAGACACTTCTACCCGAGTACTTGACTTTGCAATTGGCCTCATGTATTCTTTCCCGAAAGCAACCAAGCTCCGTGTCCAAATGACCATCGTAATCAGAGTAATCATGGTCATATAGTAAAACTGCGTGAGGAGGAGGCCTGAGATGGAGAACGTCTTGGAATCAGCCAATGAGACTAAATTCAGGACATTGCGGCGATTCAATGTAGCGATGTGCCTGCTGCATCTTGCTCAGGCAGCGGCCATGTTCGCCTTGGGCAACGATTTTTCAGTGACGATAACGACTTCTTTCCTGAAACTGTTGCCCGGGGTGGAAGTGCCCGATACTGTTACCGAGGGCCTGTATGATATTCGCCTGGGCCCCCTGGTTGCGGTATTCTTGTTGATTTCAGCAATTGCGCACTTCATTATGGCGTCACCGTTTGGATTCCCCTGGTACGTGCGCAACCTTAAAAAGAAGATCAGCTACCTGAGATGGTACGAGTATTCCCTCAGTGCGTCGCTCATGGTGGTTATTATCGGCATGCTCAGCGGCGTCTACGATGCGCCCAGCCTTATCCTGCTATTCGCGCTCACCGCTATGATGAACCTCTTCGGCTTGATAATGGAGCTGCACAACCAGACGACGGAAAAGACGAATTGGACGGCCTATGTTTTCGGCTGCATTTCGGGCATTATCCCCTGGGTCATAATAGCTTGGTACTTCTTCTCCGCTTTCGAGTCAGCGGAGGGAATGATACCGACATTTGTCTACTATATCCTTGCCTCCCTGTTCGTCCTGTTCTTCAGTTTTGCGGTGAATATGGTTTTGCAGTACAAGAAAGTCGGCCCCTGGAGGGACTATCTGTTCGGTGAGAAGATGTATATGATACTGAGTCTTGTGGCGAAGTCGGCGCTCGCCTGGCAGGTATTCGGAGGCACTCTCGCCAGATGAGTGTGAGCACGACGTGGTTGAAGCTAGACTAGATATACCATTTTTTAGATCTGGTTCTGCTACCTTGAGATTGATACCTTGAAGTTCTGCCCCCGGGCTGCGAAGGCCCGATATGCCTCCACTTGTCGCTGCTGCTCGGCGGCGCTCCACCCCAGGATGCGCCTCATCTCGCTCGCCACGATATCCACGGCGTCATGCCCCTGACACGGGCCCAGGCCGACAGCGCTGCGGCGCAGGAGGAAGTCGCCTGCGGTGACCGCGCCTTCCTCGACAGCGTACCACACCTGGGCGATGACGTCTTTGCCGTGGGGACAGATAGGCTGGCCGCCTCGGGAATCGCTATGCGCGAGTTCAATGACACGGCGGAACCGTGAGCCGTAAAGAGCAGCCAGGTGCGTCACGGTGTCCACAGGAAGCCCGCTTTCCCGGGCGGCCTCCTCCACAGATTGCTGCGGTACAGCAGGTGCTCCGGGCAGCAGGGTCTCCGCCGTGGTGCATGACGCTTCCTTGGCGAGTTTGCGGCACACCAGATCAACGGTCTGCTCGGCCACAGCGCGGTAGGCAGTTATCTTGCCCCCCACCACGGAGACGAAGCCGTCTATGCTGTCCTTTTGCTCGTGGTCTACTAGCCTGTGCTGGCGGGAGACATTCCCGGGTCTTATGGCCCCGGAGCGGGCGAGGGCTCGTAACCCGGCTGACGCGTAATAGATATGCTCCTCCCGTACACTGGGGAAGATACGCCGGACCTCTGACAGCAGATAGGCCACATCATCCGCTTCGGCCTGGACTGCGTCCAGGTCGCCGGAGTAGTCAGTGTCTGTAGTACCGATGAGGGAGTAGCCCTGCCAGGGTATCACAAAGAAAAGGCGGCGGTCTGAGAGGGCGAACAGGACCACAGCGTTGCGGGAGACCCGGGGGATTAGGAGATGGACACCCTTGGTCCTGCGCACCATGGGCCTGGGGTCAGTGCCAAGCATGCCGCACACGGAGTCCACCCAGTGACCGGTTGCGTTCACCACAATGCGGGCTCTGGCCTGGTAGACCTCGCCGGATATAGCATCATGGACCTGGACCCCGGATACAGCGTTATCGTCTCTCAGAAGCCCGGTTACTTTAGCATAGTTCATGGTAGAGGCGCCATGCTCAGCGGCGCAGAGGACGTTTTCAAGGCAGAGCCGCTCAACAAAGGGCGCCTGGCAATCGTAGTAGATATAGGAACCAACCAGGCCGTCAACCTCAAGGTCAGGCTCAAGTTCCAGGGTCTCCCTGCGCGAGAGGCACTGATTTGATGGCAGACTCTTGTCCGGGTAGAGGTAATCGTACAGGCGCAGACCGAATGGCAGCATCAACCGGTGCAGGAAATTTGACCGGGCTAGAGGGATAACGAACGGCAGGGGATGCACCAGGTGCGGAGCAATAGCGAGAAGGGTCTCGCGTTCCCGAAGATCCTGCCGCACAAGGGGGAATTGTAGCTGCCGCAGATAACGCAGCCCGCCGTGGATTAGTCGCGAGGAGCGGGAGGTCGTGCCGCAGCCGAAGTCCTCTTTCTCCAGAAGCAGCGTATGTAGTCCGCGAAGGGCTGCGTCGCGGGCGATACCTGCCCCGACGATGCCCCCGCCTACCACGATGAGGTCGAAGGTCTCAGCCGCTACGCTATCGAAGTCTCTGTTCACACTGCCTCCTGCCGAGACCGGGTTGCGGGCGAGACTCGTCTTACTGGAGCAGAAAAGTCCTAATTATGGTCCTGTGCTTGTTGTCAGCCAGCGTCTGGACCGCGTTAGAGCCCTGCGCCAGCCACGGTATAGAGCGCGCTGCCTTTCCCGGTCCCCGGCAGGCACAAAAGATTGATCCTCTTTCCACAGCGATGCTATCTCCGCGCGGTTCTTCCAGAAACCCACTGCCAGCCCGGCAAGATATGCCGCCCCCAGGGCCGTAGTCTCAACTGACCGGGGGCGCGATACTTTCACACCAAGC
>Ga0209498_1002060_pt1 | contig 12271 bp, 9 predicted proteins | sample WalLakDeSediment_FD_184131 | JGI IMG/M metagenome (GOLD analysis project Ga0209498, IMG submission 184131) | Lake sediment microbial communities from Walker lake, Nevada to study Microbial Dark Matter (Phase II) - Walker Lake 11/02/13 Deep... | ecosystem: Environmental > Aquatic > Freshwater >...
AAAGTTATCAGATATTATTTTTAGATTTAAATCCTGTTGAATTTTCTGTATATCCTCATCTGCCGGATAATTGACCGGAATAGTGCCTAGGATTTTTAGTTTCGGTGATTCAAGAGTTCTTAATGAATCTATAAATTTAATATCTGCGCCAAGCTCATTGCGGGCAAATGTAATATCAGAAACAATTTCACCTAATTTTTTACCCTGATAAGTGATATCGTTAAACGAAAAATTCATTTTTAAAAGAGGATCTAAAATATTTCCCTGTAAAGTTCCATTTAAATTTATCCTGGAATCTAAATTCGTTTCTTCATCTATTCCCGCAATCTCTCTGCCTATCTCTCTCCATTCTAAATCACTTGAGGAAATATTTAATAACCCATCACCCTCAAATCCGAAATTTCCGGACAATGAAATTGATCCTCCTGCAACAGAAAGATTAAAGTTTTCAAAATCAATATCCGAATCTTTATAGTTGACTACAATTCTTTCCTGATTATTTATTTCAAGGTTATTATAATTAACGGTAATGGAGTCGAACGAAGCAATTAACGACTGAAGCTCATCGTTCACATCAATTGCACCCTTTAATTTGATTTTTATATTATCCTCTAATCTTGTGTTAAAAGCTACAGATACCGAATCATTTTCAATTTCTGTGCGGAATCCTAAATCGTAGAAGTTAATTCCTGCATAGAGTCTGTTTGTTCGGAAAAATATATAAGCCGAAAAATTTTCTAGAACTCCCTCTTCAATTTTATTCCACAGGTTGAAATCTAATCTCGTCTTTGTAAGAAAGTACAGATCGATATTGTCCCAGTACTTAAAATAATTTATATCCACAGTTGACGAGAAGGCAATACTATCATCTCGCGCTAATATCTTACCATTGATACTGCCGTCAATTTCAATTTCTGAATTGTTGAAACGGATTGTGAGAAAGTCCTTAAAATCAACAAGATAATCAAGTGAAAGGTGTTCAAGTTCAATCAGGCTTTTACTTTGCTGCGATATTGTAACTTCCTGCCTTTCATCTGCAGGAAGCAGAAAAGCATATTTATCAATAAAAAATTTTTGGAGTAGTTCGGCTTCAGCAGAAATTACCTGAGCAATAGTAGAAATTGAATACTGACCTGAGATTGTTAAATCTGCAATGTCCGAAATAATATTAATAACTTTATTACCATTATCATTTCGCCTTATATCAACAATAAGTGCTGTACTGTCAATTTCGAAATCATAAATAAAGCTGTCGTGCATATTCATTACAAGAAACAAATCAAGACTATCAGGGTCAAATCCTTTACCTTCAGCCTGCATTGCAAAATTAAACCTGGAATTCAGATCTGAATCACTTAGTATTTTCCCAATATTAAAATTATTTGAAATTAGTTCTAAAGTATATGAAGGATCATTTGCGTCGGTAAAGTTTAAATTAGAGACTAGTCTTAATTCTGTAGAGTTATCAAATAATAAATCTAAATTGCTTTCCAGGATTCCTTTGTCGGCTTTAGCTATTAATTTCAACTCATTGAGATAGGAATCTCCAATAGATGATCTGAAGCCTGAAATAATAATGTCTGATTTCATTTCATTAAGATCAAAGCCGGAGCCAATTATCTTTATACTGCTGTTAAGATTCGTTTTAATTGATGCAAAAGGCTCAAGGTTAAGATTTTTAGTTTCCAGGTTTAAATCATAAGCTGGAATTTGCGGCCTAAAGTTCAGATTAACATTGCCCTTAATATTGTTAGCTCTTTCAGAGTTGAAGTTTATTGTGGTTTGAAAATCTGCAGGGTTACCGGTGAAAATTAAAGTGTCAATATTTACAACTACAAATTCAGAATAATCCGGAATATCAAGGGACGCAAAAAGTGCAGGGGGATCAGCAGGGTCAATTGTCGAGCCATTTAAATTGGCATTAATAATTAAATTATCAGAGTCCAGAAGATTACTTAATACGCCCCGCATTTTTATGTTAGTATTATTATAGTTTAAAAGGAAATTCTCTATTGATAAATTATTCAGGGAACCCTCTGCCTGCACGTTTACTGCTATTTTGCCTCGCATAAAATTCAGATCCGGAATGAAGGTTCTTAAGTCATCAAAGTTAAATTTTTCAGATTCCAATTTGAACCTTAGGGGCGCATTGTCTAACTCTTCATTAGTAAAATCACCGAACAAGTTTATGTCTGTTATGCCAGCATTTAATGATAATTCCGATTCTTCAGTAGTAACATTTAATTCATTTATAAGAACACCACTTTGAGTAGCGAAAAATTCACCGCGCAGTGATTTAAGTTTAAAAAATTTAAAGTTAGGGTTGAAAGATAGTTCCGATATTTTTAATTGATAGGCATTTTTTTTGATATCAGCGTATGCACTTAAATGAAGATATAAATCATTGATTCTAAAATCTGATAAGTTCATAGATTCATAAACCGAAGTGCTGTTAAGTTTGGAATATTCCTGAAGAGTAAAAGCAATATTATTAAGCTGAAGATCTGCAACCTGAAATGCAAAGGGAAATGCCGAAGAAGTTGAGTCAAAATCTTCTTTTTCAGAGGGCGGGAATAGTTTTTCTACATTTAATGTTCCATTATTGTCTTCACTTAAATTTATTACGCTATTCCTTATCTCAATTTTTCGCGCATAAATTATTTTAAATATAATTTTCAGAGGGCTTGTTTTAATTTCAATGTGCTCGGCTGTAAAAACGGTATCGTTATTCAGTGTTAACAAAGTATTTTTGAGCACAACAGATGTGAATATAGTCCCTTGCAGCTTATTAATAGAAATCTCACCATTCATTGAACTGTTAAGTTCTTCCACAATTGTATCTTTTAGCCATCCCCTGAATACTGAAGTTTGTGTGAAACCAAATGTAATTAATACTATAGCAAGAATACCAATTAAAAAGTATAGAAATGAGTTAACACCAATACGCAGTATTCTCTGCCCGGTGATTTTCTTTTTTATTTTTATTTCTTTTTCTTTCACGTACGGTATTTAGTAACTATAGAATCAATAATTTTGGAAGTTGACTGATCGTTTACAAATTCTATTGAACGAACAACACCCCCATGCCCTTCAACAACCTCCCTTCCAACAATATTATCTATTGACCAGTCCGCACCTTTAACTAAAACATCCGGAATAAGTTTTTCAATAACATCAGAAGGAGTATCTTCCTCAAAAATAACCACATAATCCACCGGCTTTAAGTTAGAAACAACAAATGCGCGTTCCTCTTCCTTTAGTATGGGTCTTTTATCACCTTTAATTGCTTTAACAGATTCATCTCCATTTAAACCGACTATTAAAACATTGCCAAGGGCTTTTGCTTTTATGAGGTAATCTATATGACCTGCGTGAATAAGATCAAATACGCCGTTGGTAAAAACAACAATTTTACCTTCAACTTTGAGCTGCTGCCTTATAATTTTCAGCTCTCCAAGTGATTTAATTCTGTTCATTTGTTTTCCTGAATTATGGTGTTAAAAAGTTTATCTGCTTCGATTGGAACTATGCCTACCTCCTCGCACACAATACCACCAGCATAGTTAGCAAGGTATGATGCTTCAATAATATCTGCCCCTGCTACAAGAGCTAAAGTTAAAGTGGAAATTACCGTGTCACCAGCACCGGAAACGTCTGCTATCTTCCTGGCTTTTGTGGGCATTCTTTTCTCTGGTTTACCTTTTACGAAAACTGCAATTCCTTCAGCGCCAAGAGTAAGCAGAACATTATCTGCGTTTAGTTTCTCCAAAAGAATTTTACCTGCCTGTGATATGTCATTATTGGTTTTAAGCTTTATACCAAGAACATCCTCAGCTTCTTTTCTGTTAGGTTTAAATACAGTTACATTCAGATAAGCAAAAAAGTTATGGAATTTGGGGTCAACAGTAACCAGTATATTTTTTTTTTGAGCCAATGCAATAATTCGTTGAATCAGTAATTCATCAAGCACGCCTTTATTGTAATCCTGAAAAATAATACCATCCAAAGAATCTATAATTTCTTCAAGATGATTAAAGATTTGTAAAGATAAATCAGAATTTAAGTTTTGTTTACTTTCTTTATCAATTCGAACAACGTGCTGCTTGTCAGCAATAACTCTTGTTTTGGCAGTTGTTGGTCTGTTTTCATCAACTAAAATCCCTTTTGATGAAATATTTAATTCAGAAAGAAGAGAAGTAAATATTGTACCAAAACTATCATAACCAATAACTCCAATTGGTTCAGGAATACCGCCAAGAGATAAAATATTTAATGCACAGTTAGCTGCGCCGCCAAATCGGAAAAACTCGTTTTCAACTTCAACAATAGGAACAGGTGCTTCAGGAGAAATTCTCTTAACATCTCCCCTATAATAAATATCCAGCATCATATCACCGATAATGGCAATACGTTTTCCTTTAAAGCTGTTTTTTAATTCATTTAATCTCTTTTCGGGGATTTTTATCATTATTTTACCTGAATTATTGAAATTATAAGCATTAAGATAACTATAAAAAAACGGCTTAAAAAGTGGGTAAAATGGGGTTAGAACAATATTAATGTTATAATAATAAGAATAGAGGTTGCTTAAATAGAATAAAACAGTGTGTTATTTACCTCCCCATTCAGCAAGTTTATTTGAAATTTTTAACCTGGCAAGACCTCTATCTGTTCCTATCCATAAATAATCGGATTCAAATAGCAACGATATAATCTTTGAGGAATTTATTTTTATTTCATCAAGATTAACCGGAGTAACCTCGTTAGTTATTCTGTTAATCAGATATAATCCTTTTCCAAATTCTTTTTTATCACGACGGTCAAATTCGTAAACTCCTGTCCAAATATAGTTTCCTGTTCTAGCCATAGTATATATTCCATTCCCGCCTAAACCATCAACGCGGGAAATTCTTTCCCAACTGAATTTTCTGTTGAACAAATAAATTCCTCCAACATTGAATGTTGGATTTTCTCTGGTAACAAATTCATCTGTTCCGAACCATATATTTTTTCCTTCAAATAAAAATGCTGAAACCGAAACAGATGCACCTTCACCCAAAAAATTTCTATCCTTGTTATTTATATAAGTCCAGGCAGCAGGGTCGTTGATCGTTTTTTTTATATCAAACTTATGTACACCTGATTCACTGCCGAACCAGATCAAACTGTCGCCATCCATTTCAATCGACTTTATGTTATTACTTTTCTGATCATTACCCTGCATTCTATCAATATCTGTATAGCGCCTCCGTTTTACATCAAAGTGAGTTATGTTTCTGAACCTGCCAATCCAAAGAACATCTCTTTTCTTATCGTATTTAAGAGCTCTTATCCAGTTTCCGAACTCTCCGCCAAGTGCAAATTTTCGTTTAGTCCATCTATTAGTTTTTCTATCGAGTGTGAACAGACCTTCTGTCGTACCTGCCCAGACAAAATTGGGACTTACTTCGAGGGTAAAGAACAAATCATTATCTAAATTATTATTTGCAGTTGAATAATTAAACCACTTTTCCTCGCTGAAAGAATATCTAAAAATTCCCTGACCATACGTTGCCACCCATAGATAGTTGCCGTCTATCTTCATATCAATTATTGTTGCGCCTTCAAGAAATAATTCCGATTCTGTTTGAGATAGAATATTGTTACTGATTACCAGAACGAGGATAATATGTAAAAATAATTTTCTGATCATGTTTCAGTGATAAATTTAAAACTGTTTAGCTGCTTTTAAGTAAATACTTTTTCATTGTACAACTCAAATGTAACATTAAAATGATATTCAAATCCCTGCCTTAAAGAAGTTTTAAGTCTGCTATAATCAATTTCTTCATTAAGAATTGTTTTTAAATCTATTGTTGAGTTAATAATATCTTCTTTAATTGTTTGCTTTCGGTTATTTTCAATTTTCAGGTAATCTACAATTTTTAAATGATAATTACCTGCCAGAATAGAACCGTGTTGAAGAATTACGTTACCCATTTTTCTCTGTGCACTTCCAACTAATTTTTTCGCGTTATAATTAATTTCACTTTTTGCAGAAACTGCAAAACAAATTGAGCTTTTATCCTGTTTATAAAAATCCTTAAAGTCGGGTTGATTATGCTCCAGTTCAATTTTACTCAAACTACAATTGTATAAGGTCAACCCTTTTTTTAATGCAATATTTATTTGATTATAAAGATTATGTGCAGAAGTTTTATAATCAATGGGATAAATAACGGAATAAGTAAGTTCTTCAGAATGCAGTATCGCTCTGCCGCCGGTTGGCCTTTTTACAACATCAATATTATCAAGCCGGGCTTTTTCAATATTTATTTCTTCAATATTCTGATTGGCACCAAGTGAAATGCAGTATGGTTTCCACCTGTAAACACGAAAGATTACTTCATCATTGGAAAAATTCTGTGCAAGCTGAATATCCAGGTCCATATTGAACCTGCCCGTATTTGAACCTGAATCTAGGAACTTCCAGACCATTTCTTACCGATAATTCCTCGTTTACTTGTCCTTATAAATTCAAGAACATTTTGTACTAATTTATTTTCGCCGAGTTCAGCTTCAACCTTTTTCAGTGCCTGACTGACATTTAAGGAGTGATCATATATATAGTTATATGTCTTTTTGAGTGCGTTAATATCTTCAGCGGTAAATCCTCTTCTTCTTAAACCCACAAGGTTCAGCCCGGCAAATCTTAATGGCATTTCTCCAGAAAGTATATATGGAGGAACATCCTGTACAGCACGGAATGCGCCGCCAATCATACAGTGCTGGCCTATTTTACAAAACTGGTGAACGGGTGTCATTCCGCCAATAATTGCAAAGTTTTCAACAGTAACGTGCCCCGCTATCTGCACCCCGTTTGCCAGAATAACATTGTCACCTATATAGCAATCGTGAGCAACATGAGCGTAAGCCATTAGCAGGCATTTTTTACCAATTTCTGATTTACCCGTTTCTTTTGTTCCTCTGTGAAGAGTAACAAACTCGTGTATTACTGTGTCATCTCCAATTATAAATAAACTTGGTTCCTGGCTGAATTTAAGGTCCTGCGGTACGTGAGCAATTGAAGCCGCCTGTTTTATTTTTACTCTATCTCCTACTCTGGCACCATCATAAATAACTGCGTGGGGCCCTATCTGGCAGTCATTGCCAATTTCAACATCATCTTGAATAACAGAATAAGGACCTACAATAATATTATTGCCTATTTTTGCTTTAGGACTTACAATTGCAGTAGGATGAATATTGTTCATAAATTATTCTTGAATTTGTTTTGGTCTATCTACAATTCCGGCCATAAAATCAGCTTCAGCAACCAGAACATCATTAACATATGCTTTACCTTGCATCATAACCACTTTACTTTTTTTATGGGTTAACTCTACTTCCATAAACACCTGATCGCCCGGTACAACTGGTTTTCTGAATTTGGCATTATTAATCTGCATAAAATAAACCAGCTTTTCTTCCGGATTAGGAAACGAATTAAGCAGAAGCACTCCGCCAGACTGAGCCATTGCTTCAATAATTAAAACACCGGGCATAATTGGCTGACCGGGAAAATGACCCGGAAAGAATGGTTCATTTACCGTTACTGATTTTACACCTACAACTTTTTTATCAAGTTCGAGATGAACTATTTTGTCAACCAGCAGGAAAGGATATCGGTGCGGTAATATTCTTTCAATAGCTGTTGTATCAAATACAATTCCTTCTTTTTTAACAAATTGAAATTTTTTAACAAGCTTTTTCTGTTGATATAACTTGCGTATCATCTTAGCAAATTCAACATTTGCCTTATGACCCGGACGCGCTGCTAATATTTGCGCTTTTATCGGAGCCCCAATCAAAGCAAGATCACCAAGAAGATCAAGCAGTTTATGTCTTACAGGTTCGTTCTTAAACCTAACCTCTTTATTATTTAATATACCATTTTCACCGATAACAATGTTTTCAGTAACGCCTATTTTATTTGCAAGTTTATTAAGTTCATCCTGAGCAAGCTTATGATCCACAATTACAACGGCGTTATCTAAATCGCCACCTTTTATCAATCCCTGTTCAGCAAGCATTTCAACTTCACTAAGGAAACAGAAAGTTCTTGCAGGCGCAAATTCTCTCACAAATTCTTCTTCAAGATCAAACATACCTGTGTGCTGGCTGCCGAGAGCGGGGTTCTGATAGTCAACCATTACAGAAATTCTGTACCTGTCTAATGGTAAAGCAACTATATCAATTTGCTTATCCTGATTCTGATATGTTACAGCTTCATCTATTATTAAATAATCCTTTGCGGCTTCCTGCTGAACAAATCCGGCTTTTTGTAAAACCTGTACGTAAGGAAGAGCACTGCCGTCACCTATAGGAGGTTCAATACCGTTAAGTTCAATAATAATATTATCAATCTGAAGACCAACAATTGCTGCAAGTACGTGTTCAACTGTATGAACTTTAGCATCACCAATCCCGATAGTTGTACCACGCGAAACATCAATTACATTATCCGCAATGGCTGGTATTTCAGGATTTCCGCCAAGATCAGTTCTAACAAATCTTATTCCAAAATTTTCGGGGGCGGGTTTAAATGTCATTGTACAGGTAGTTCCGGTGTGAAGCCCGGTTCCCTCCATTGAAACAGCTTTAGCTATAGTTCTTTGTTGTTCTAACATAGATTACCAATTAAAAATTTGAATAAAAAAATCGATAACAAAATACTGAGTTGGGGTAAGAAATACAATTGAGGTTGTACGATGAGATTGACTATTAATCAAACTTTTTAATTCTTTTTTATTAGTTCTTTTAATTCGATTATTTCTTCTTCAAGTTGTTTTATTCTATCTGAATATCCGGGAAGATTTCTAATATGTGCTTCAAGTATCCGAGCCTGCTTAATCTCTTTTGCAGGATATCCAAAATAATAACCTGGTTTGGTAATTGATTTTGAAATGCCCGATTGAGCCATCAGTACTACCTTATCCCCAATTTCAATATGGCCGACAATACCAACCTGGCCAGCTATAATACAATTATTCCCAATTTTTGTGCTGCCCGAAATACCTGTTTGCGATGAGATAACTGTATCTTCACCAACAACAACATTATGTGCAATCTGAACAAGGTTGTCTATTTTGGTTCCTCTTTTAATTGCAGTTGAGCCCAGAGCTGCCCTGTCAATAGATACGTTAGACCCTATTTCAACATCATCTTCCAAAACAACGTTGCCTATTTGAGGAACTTTCTGATAAACCCCTTTTTCATCGGGATTAAAACCAAAGCCATCACTACCTATTACCACACCGGAGTGAAGTATTACACGGTTTCCAACTTTACAATCTTCTCTGATGCTGATGTTTGAAAAGAACAAGCATTCACTTCCGACTTCAACATTATCATAAAGGACTGTGTTATGAAATATTTTGGTGTTATCACCTATGACACAACCTGCTGACACAACTACATTTTTACCAAGGGCAACACTATTGCCAAGCTTGGCGTTTGGATGCACAAAAGCAGTTTTATCAATACCTTCAAGTTTAAACTCAGGTGTAAAGTATTTAAGAATAATTTTGAGAAAAGCTTTATCTGGGGCTTCAACTTCAATAAGTGTTATATCATTACGTGATTTTTTAAATCCGGGTTTAACAAGAACAACTGATGCTTTCGTGGTATCAAAATATTTTTCGTAAGCAGGTAAATAAATAAAAGATAAATCGTGTTCTTTTGCTTCTTCTATTTTTGCAATGTTATTAAAACTGATATCTTTATTTCCGACGATTCTGCCGTTAATCAGGCCGGCAATATCTTTAATGTGAATAGGCATCAGTTCTAATCAATTTTTAATTTGTCTAAAACTTTTTGAGAAATATCGTATTGCTCTTTGGCAAAAAGAATCATGATATCACCACTGCGGTCAAATACAAAATCAAGGTTTTCTTCTTCAGCAACTTGTTTGATTGCATTGAATATTTTGTTTTGTACAGGTTTCATTAATTCATCCTGCTTCAGAAAAAGTTCGCCATTAGTACCGAATTTTTTGTCGCGAAATTGGGTAATATCATTTTCCAGTTTTATTAATTCTGCTTCAGCTTCTGCCCTTGTCTGATCTGTCATTATGAGTTTTCGTTTCTCATAATCATCATACTTATTCTTCCAGTCGTTTTCAAGTACCCTTATTTCAGACTGCCACTCCTGAATAAGTGCATCAATTTTCTGACGAGCATCCTGAACATCGGGTAATTTATCCATCACGGTATCAGAATCAAGATACCCGATTTTCAACTGGGCAAATGATAATGATGAGAATGATATAAAAACGGCAAGTAAAAAAATAGTTTTTTTCATTATTTATTCTTTCAGTTTCTTAATTCAACGACTCTAAATTACATATAAAAAAGAAAAAGTTCTCTCCTAAAAACGAAGAGAACTTTTTTAGTGACCTGAATCAAAATTTAATTTCCTCTTTTAAGTTTATCCAGAACCTTAAAAGTAATATCAAAAGCAGCGTCAGCGTACAGCAAAATTATGTCACCGCTTTTATCAAATACAAACTGCATACTTTCTTCTTTAGCAACTTTTTCAATAGCATCATAGATTTTGGTTTTAATAGGAGAAAAAATCTTTTCCTGCTCTCTGAATATCTCACCGGTGCCCTGACTAAATTTTTGTCTTCTGAAATCCATTATTTGCTGTTCCATTCCAACAATTCGCTGTTGTGCTTCAAGTTTTTTCTCGTCAGTCATCATCTCCTGCTGCTTTTGGTAATCAGCAATTGCCTGCTGATATGCCAGAGTCATCGAATCAACCTGCGCACTCCATTTATTAGTTAGTGCATCAAGATCGCCCTGGGCTTTTATTGCTTCAGGAAATTGATTAAGAATTGTTTCAGAATCAACATATCCAAGTTTTAATTGAGATTGAGCAAATGCTGAAATGCTGAACAAAACAGTAAAGAAAATTAAAAGATACTTATTCACTTGTTTCCTCTTTCTTGTTATTTATAAAAAATTAAAATCCTCTGCCAAACTGGAAGTGAAACAGCCAGGCAGGATCTTTTTTATCTGTTAATTGTCTGTCAAAACCGTAACCAATATCAAATCCGATCAGACCTATAGGGTTAATTAATAACCTTGCACCAAAGCCAACAGATCTTCGAAGGTCAAAAATATCTGTTTTCTGGAAGCTTTCAAAAACATTACCGGCTTCAGCAAAGGCCAAAACATACAACGGAATTGGCTCAAGAGTTACTGCTAATCTTAATTCTGTTCCGAACTTAGCCATCACACGGCCGCCAATAACATCGCCAAAAACATTTCTAGGACCAACGGTTCTATCATCATAACCGCGAAGTGAGCTTGTGGCAATTATCAAGCCATTACCACCCATATAATAAAATTCAAAAGGCTGAATATTTGTGCCTTTTACAATCTCATCAATGTAACCAAGATCAGCAACTGTATAAAGCGCTATACGGTTACTGTTGAATAATCTTCTATACCATTCGGCTGTGAATCCTATCTTTAAATAGTCAACATCCCCGGGGAGAATTGGTCCACCGGTTAATTCCAGATCAAGTGAAACTGAAGATCCGCGAGAAGGAAAGATTGGGTTATCAATATTTTTTCTGCTGATAATAGCGCCAATTGTATATTGATTTGTTCTTCCCTCTGCATAAAATCCACGCCCTTCAATTACATCATTATACTGATATTTAGCCCTTCCCTGAACGAAGAAAAAGTCATCGGGCCATTTTAATCTTCTCCCAACTCTAAAAGTAATACCTGATTGTCTCAAGTCGTAAATATATTGCTGACGGGTATCAAAGAGTTCAGCACCAACAGAAGTAGGTGAATCGAATAACCACGGTTCAGTAAATCCAAGTGTAAAAGTCCTGTATATACTACCCACCCCAAATTGCCAGCTGAAGCTCAGGATCTGCCCTCCTCCCAAACTAAATGGTTCAGATATGGAGAAGTTTGTTAATGTGATACCAACTGCACCGCTAAAACCGAATGCACCGCTGTAACCAACGGAGGCATTTAAATAATCACTTGATTTTTCTTCAACTCTAAATGCAACATCAACAGTACTATCGCTTGCAAGCTTTGTATCAATTCCTCCCGGTCCATATAGTTTTTCCATATTGAAATATTGAAGATTAGCGAGCTGCTGAACACTTCTGAAAAGCAATGCGCGGTTAAAATATTCACCCGGAATTGAAAATAATTCGCGGCGAATTACTTTTTCTTTTGTTTTATCATTACCGGATATATCA
>Ga0209498_1002061_pt1 | contig 12271 bp, 12 predicted proteins | sample WalLakDeSediment_FD_184131 | JGI IMG/M metagenome (GOLD analysis project Ga0209498, IMG submission 184131) | Lake sediment microbial communities from Walker lake, Nevada to study Microbial Dark Matter (Phase II) - Walker Lake 11/02/13 Deep... | ecosystem: Environmental > Aquatic > Freshwater >...
CAGGCGCGGCTCATGTCGCAGGCGCTCCGGAAACTTACCGCCGCTATCAGTAAATCGAAAACGTCGGTAATGTTCACAAACCAGCTTCGCAGTAAAATCGGAGTAATGTTCGGTAATCCGGAGACCACAACCGGGGGTAACGCACTTAAATTCTATTCATCGCTTCGTCTCGATATCCGCCGGATCGGAGCAATAAAAGAGGGACAGGACGTTATCGGTAACCGCACACGCGTTAAGGTGGTAAAAAATAAAGTCGCGCCGCCGTTCAAAGAGGTTGAATTCGATATCTTATATAACGAAGGGATATCAAGAATCGGCGACCTTATCGATCTTTCCGTGAATGAGGGAATTATCCAGAAAAGCGGCTCGTGGTTCTCCTATGGAGACGATCGTATCGGACAGGGACGGGAAGCCGTGAAGAAATTCCTCATTGAAAATCCGAATACGCTGAAAGAAATAGACACGATGCTGCGACAAAAATTCAACCTGGTGCCGGCAGCGACGGAGCAGCAAAACGGTGACAAACAAACGAAGGTATCCGGCAAAGCAGCTGCAAAAAACTAAACAGTAACCATACACGATGGTTATAACCCAAATAGAGCGGCAAAAGAAAAACCCGCGTCGTTATTCTATTTACGTCGACGAAGAGTTCGCCGTCGGTGTGGACCGAAACGTAATTATCGACAAAGGGCTCCGTAAGGGTGATACCATCGACGACAAGTTGCTTCTGGCATTACAAACCGCAGACGAATTGATACGAGGTCATCAGATCGCTCTGCGGTTTCTTTCTTACAGACCCCGAAGCGAGACGGAAATACGTAAACGTCTCGAACGCGACACATTCCGACCCGAAACAATTGAACACATCATCGCTCAGTTGTATGCCGAAGGACAACTCGACGACAAACGGTTCGCCGAAATGTATGCCCAATCGAAAATGCTCAAAAAACCTATCGGAGCCATGAGACTGCGACGCGAATTGAAACAAAAAGGTATACACGATACAATAATACGGCATGTCGAGCAGGCATTCTGCGATTACGATACCGAACTGAACAATGCGCGACACCTTGCGAAAAAGAAACTTGCAAACGAAAGAACAAAAGATCCCATCAAACGCAAACGACGACTCGCGGATTTTCTTGTGAGGCGGGGGTTTGGGTGGGATGTGGTAAGTGCTGTTGTAGAAGAGTTTCTTGATAAATAAAATGATGTTAATGGCTGGAAAAGAAAAAATAAAGAGCTTCGAGGACCTGGAATGCTGGAAAGCCTGCGTAGAAGTAAGGTTATATATTTTATTATTGATAAAAAAATTCCCGGCTTTTGAGAAATTCGATCTTGTAAGCAACATGAGGCGTGCTTCCCGATCCACAACAAGAAATATTGCAGAGGGATATGGTAGATATCATTTCCAGGAAAATATACAATTTTGCAGACATAGCAGAGGATCATTATTTGAATTAATAGACGATTTAATTACCGCAAAGGATGATGGCTATATATCAAAAGAAGAATTTAACGAGGCCAGAAGTAAAATTGAAATTGCATTGCGTCTATTGAACGGCTATATCAATTACCTCGATCGTGCAAAACTGCAACAATTAACCAATAACAAATAACCATTAACCATTCATATGCATCAAGAAAAACAGCCCAGAAAAATAAACAATAATCAATAAACAATAGGAAATTAAAATGAATAAGGTCGTTTTCGACATCGAATCCCTCGCGCATCCGTTCGAATCGTTCGATGCGGAACAGCGGGAATACCTCACGAAGTTCGCACAGAACGAAGAGGAGCTCGAAGATGTTAAATTAAAAATGAATCTTTCTCCGCTTACGGCTCAACTACTCGCTATCGGTATGTTGAATCCGGATACAAAAAGAGGGAAAATACTTTTTCAATCCGACATCAAAGAGAGCTACTTATCGGACGATGGTATGATCGAATTTGTTGCAACCGATGAAAAAGGCATCCTCACCATATTCTGGGAGGATATAAAACGGTACAACCAATTTATTACCTTTAACGGACGCGGTTTCGACTCGCCGTTCCTCATACTTCGTTCGGCTATGCTCGGTATCAAACCGAGCCGCAACCTTCTGCCGTATCGTTACGATCCGAAAATACACTGCGATTTACTCGATCAGCTGACATTTTACGGTGCGTTCCGCCGGTATAGCCTGGACTTCTACTGCAAAGCGTTCAACATTAAAAGTCCGAAAAGCGACGGCATATCGGGATTGGATATGAAAGAACTGTTTGAAGAAAAAAAGTACAAGGATATCGCCACGTATTGTATCGGAGATGTTATCGCAACGGCAAAGCTATATAAAATATGGAATGAATATGTGAATATCTGATTTTGAGTCAACTCCGAAAAGGTAAGTAATGCCACGCCTGCCTGCCGCAGGTTGGGATTACACGGATTATCCTTTTCATTTTGATGTATTTTATAAAAAATCCGTGAAATCCGTGGCTATTGAATCTGATCCATACTTATCGGAGTAGATTCAATTTTAAAAAATTGTATATAATCACCGATTCGTTCACCTTTTTAAATTTATTCCAAGATATTGAAATCTATTATTCTGCATAGTTTCCTGATTTTTATTTTGTTTACCGGTTGCAGTCCGGAAGAAGATGTTACGACTATCACCTTCAATCTTGGTCGTGACCCGACAGGAGCGCATTATGCAATAATCGAACTTTTTGAGGAAACGTATCCGGACATAAAAGTACAGGTTGTCGAATCTCCGCAGGATGCGTCTCTGCAGCATGACCTCTACGTCACCAGATTTGCCGGTAAGGACAATTCCATCGACGTCATCGCACTCGATGTCATCTGGATTGCCGAGTTCGCGCGTGCCGGCTGGCTTTTGCCGCTCGACGACCTGGCCGTTGAATTACCGATGGATGACTTTCTGCCCGGCCCGGTAGAAGCCTGTACCTATCGTGATTCTCTTTTCGCGATTCCGTGGTTCACCGATGCAGGTTTACTTTATTATCGCCAGGATCTGTTAAACGAATACGGTTTTGACGAACCCGAAACCTGGAATGATCTTCAAATAATCGTTGACACGATCCGTCGGGATAATCCGCAATTGAGCGGATTTCTCCTGCAGGCGGAACAATACGAGGGACTTATCTGTAACGTCATGGAATTTATCTGGAGTCACGGAGGCAGTGTATGGGACAAGAGCGGACACTGGCATACCGCAACACCGGAGACGGAAAAAGCAATCCAAACATTGATAGATTTCATAAGAACGGATGACATTATACCGCGCGGAGTTTTAACGTACCAGGAAGAAGAAAGCCGGCATGTTTTTCAGGACGGGAGGGCTATCTTTCTCCGGAATTGGCCGTATGTATGGGAGCTTGCAAATAATCCGGCAACCGGGTCAAATGTAGTCGGTAAAGTCGGTATTGCGCCGCTGCCGGGGGAAAAGCCCGGGCTCCACGCCGCAACGCTCGGAGGCTGGAATCTCGGCATCTCCGCATACTCCGATCACCCCGATGAAAGCCGGAAACTTATAAGTTTTTTCATGGAGTATGATCACATGAAACAGTTCTCTTTGGATGGGGGACGTTTGCCCACGCGGATGTCGATCTACAAAGATCCGGATATTTTACAACGCAGTCCCCACTTTGAAGACCTGTTCGAAGTATTTATAAATGCCAGACCCCGTCCGGTAACCCCGCATTACAGTCAGATATCGGATATTATGCAGGTATATATTCACCGCGCTTTACTTGAGCGGATAACGGTACGTGAAGCGCTGGACCGGATCGACGGGGAAGTGCTGGCGTTATTCGAGAGGTACGGGAAATGATCGGCAATTACGAATTATGAGTTACGCATTACAATGAAGAGCAGATCGTATCTTCCATATTATTTTATTGCGCCGGCGGCGATTATTATATTCGGTATCGCGCTTTATCCTATTCTGCATACCTTCTATATCAGTCTGCATCAGATAAATCTCAAGTTTCCCGATCTGGGAATGAGCTTCATATGGTTTGAAAATTACATACGGCTCTTTCGGGACGTTCGCGCGATGAGTGCTCTTCTTAATACGATCTTTTTCACCGTATCCACCGTCGCACTGGAACTTATATTCGGTATGATCATTGCACTTTTGATGGATCGCGCTTTGCGTTTTCGGGGTATACTCAGAGCAACGGTATTAATTCCATGGGCTATGCCGACGGTCGTTGCCGCCATGTTATGGCGGTGGATGTATAACGACCAATCGGGCATCATCAATGCGATACTTGTGGCAACCGGAGTGACAACGGAATATCTGCAGTTTCTTGCAGAACCGGCACTCGCGTGGGTAGCCGTCATAGTAACGGAAGTCTGGAAAACAACACCTTTTATGGCATTGCTGCTGCTTGCGGGTTTACAGGTAATTCCCCGGGAAGTCTACGAAGCAAGTGCGATCGACGGTGCATCGAAAATCCGGACATTTTTTACCATAACGCTGCCGCTGATTAAGCCGGTACTGCTTGTTGCATTGTTGTTCAGAACGCTCGACGCCTTCAGAGTATTCGATGTGATCTTTGTGATGACCGGCGGCGGACCGGGAAATTCGACGGAATCGCTCTCACTTTATACCTATAAAACAATGTTCGGTGCGCTCGATTTCGGCTACGGATCGGCATTATCTATACTGACCTTTGTCTGCGTGATACTAATCAGCGTATTATATATAAAATTTATCGGTACAAAAACACGATGAGATCCTCGAAGAAAAGTAAAATCGGATTTGGCATATTCGTCACCGTGACGGTTCTTATCATGATATTTCCGTTTGTCTGGCAAGCGGTTACCTCGTTAAAGAGTCCGGGTGAAATATTCCGGGTACCCCCGTCGATTTTTCCCGACAAATTATATACGCAAAATTATAAAGACGTTTTCACGGCGGGTGTACCTTTTCACTGGTATTTGCGCAACAGTGTGATAGTGGCCGGATTGACGACGCTGATTTGCCTGATCGTCGGATCGTTTGCATCATATGTGCTTGCCCGGTTCAAGTTTCGCGGACAGGCGCTCTTTCTCGGTTTATTACTCGCCGTTGCTATGTTCCCGCAGGTTGCGATCATCAGTCCGTTATTCTTATTCTTCCGCGATATCGGACTTTTAAATACCTATCCGGGGTTAATCTTACCATACACAACTTTTGCGCTCCCGTTAACGATCTGGATACTCACAAGTTTCTTCAGGGAACTGCCGGTGGATCTTGAGGATGCCGCACTCATTGACGGGTGCTCTCCCTTTCAGTCATTTTACAGAATTATTGTTCCGTTGGCCGCACCGGGGATGGTTACGACGGCTATTCTGGTGTTTATTTTTGCATGGAATGAATTCCTCTTCGCGCTCATATTCAATACCGCAAATCATATGCGTACCGTAACGGTAGGTATCACGATGTTCCCCGGTCTGCATGAGGTCCCGTGGGGAACGATTTTTGCGGCATCTACGATCATAACATTGCCGCTGGTACTCATGGTACTCGTATTACAAAAACGAATCGTTCAGGGTTTGACGGCGGGATCGGTGAAGGGATAACGGGAGTCCCGGCCGCAGCCACTGTTTTATAATTCGATCATATCGCTGCCATCGCGTTCGAGTGCAATCATAACGAGCATGTAATCTTTCAAATGACGCGTGAGCAGAAAGTTGTTTCTCACATGTTCGAAACCGTTTCCGGCAATAATCTCCGCGTGTTCGGGATCGTTTAATATATCGATTATTCTTCGGGCTGTACCTTCGACTGAATGTACCAGGTATCCGGTGACCCCGTCTATTATTTGCTTTCGTATACCCCCCGTAGCCCCGCCGATTACCGGTTTGCGTTTCCACATCGCCTCTGTGACGGTCAGACCGAAACCTTCTTTGATCGACTTTTGTAACACCACTGTTGAGGCTCGTTGCAGGGCGTTTATTTCTTTATCACTGTATGCAGGAAGTAACAGTACTTTTACATCCGGATCGCCTCCTCCCATCTCCTGCACCTCCTGAAGTACAGCCGCTCCCTCGGGATCGTCCGACGCACCGCCTCCGGCAAGAACCAATTGCACATCGTATCTTTTTTTCACAATCTTATATGCCTGGATTACTCCTACGGGGTCTTTCAAACGGTCGTATCTGGAAATCTGGGTGATGATCGGCCGGTCCGGATCTAATGCGTATTTTTCGAGAATAGAATCTATGAAACTCTGTTCGAGATCCTTATTTTTATCTGCCAGAGGATCGATCGATGGAGTTATAAGAAATTGCGTAATAGGCAGTTGCTGTGAAAAATCCGGCATAGAAAAAACGGATGCATCGTATTGCACGACATATTCCCGTAAGAATTCCCAGAGTTTTTTATTTGGTCGGGATACGTCGATATGGCAGCGCCAGGCCCATTTTCTGCCGATCTCGTTTTTCTTTGCGATCAATCCGGCCGGCTGAGGGTCATGGATCATTATGACATCGCCGTATAAATTCATAGTGGCCAAATTGTCACGTGTCGTTTCACGGAATATCTCAAACATATCGTCGGTGATCTCGTCGTCACTGCCGTGAAGTGCATTATGGAACGCTTTCGTTACATTAAAGAACTCCTCGCTTCCTTTAATGACGTCCCATGTTGCTTTGACGCCGAGTTCGTTTGTCAGCGGAACCAGCCGGTGCAGTATCTCCGCGACCCCGCCCCCGACTGGTGTTGAATTGATATGCTGAATCGAACGCTCATTGATATGCTCAGCGATTTTATAGAGTTCGTCGATAAACTGTGTCCCGACAATCGGACGATATGCTTCGATAGATACGGACATGTAGTGTTCCTTTTAGACGATTTATGATTTTATCCGTTATAAAAAGATGTGATCCGCTGCCGCAACTCCTCGAGAGTAAACACATACGGATCGAGCCGGCTTATCTTTTCAGCAATATCCCGTGCCCCCATATCGGTTAACCAAACCGAAAAATCGCTTGTTGTTCGCTGAAGTCGCAACCGGGATTCAAAAACATGGTAATACAGTGAAAGCGGTGATATCGCGCTCAAACAATGAAAAAATTCGGGTATGGACCGGGCTTCCAAACCGGTCGCGAAAATAAAATTTTTCGCTTTACAAAAATGAAACTCCTCACCCGGCGGGGCTTTCCTCGAGCGTTCACCTTTGCGTTCAAGCAAATGGTTCTGAATGATCTCGATAAAAGCATTACGGAGATCCGCTATTCTTGTATAATCCATCATATCTATACCGGCTATCTGCTCGGCCAGTTTGTGTTCCTGGAGTGATCGGGATATCCAGGCGGCGAAATCATTATAAAAACGCTGTCTCACAAAGTGGTGTTCAAGAAAGGAGGCGTGGGTATGATAAAAAATCGACGCGCCGCCGACCTTTTTCATATGGTTCAGTAATTCACGTAAGGTGACTGCGCGTAATCCCGTAGCTTCGACAAGTCTCCGCTCTGTATAAAATCTGAAAATGTTATTCACAAATAATATCCTGTTCTTAATTATAGGTCTACTACGAAAAGTATTAGTCGATTATTTTTAGCCACAGATTTCACGGATTCTTAATTAAAAATCACATCATTAAATTTTTAATTTGTGTAATCCCTACCTGCGGCAGGCAGGTATGGCATAGAAACATTTTCGGAGTAGACTCAAATTATTCTATTTATACTATTTTATTTTGACATAGCAAGTTTTTCAAGCAGCCATTGTAAAAAGAATCGTACTTCGGTCGGGTTGTTCACATAATACATTGCTTCGGTTTTGACTTTTACATCCTGCGCTACTTTCACCGTAAGTGCGGGATTAAGCACTTTGAAAGCATCTTCATCGGTTTCATCATCTCCGATATAGATATTCGATGCTCGTTTTTTCGCAATGTTCTTCTGCATCCACCTGACTGCTTTACCTTTATGCCAGGCAATGTTTGGCAATATTTCTATCACTTTTTTTCCACGGGTTAATTTAATCATCCCCCGTTCGATATAACGTACGGTTATCTCCCCCGCGAGCCGGTTGAGCTCGGTTATATGCGAAGACGGCACGGTACTATAATGTACACTTGCGGTTAATGATTTATTCTCAACCCACGCACCCGGAACGGTCAAAAGCACATTGTTAAGGTCATCTGAAATCTTTTTTACGGTACGTACAAGCCGGGAGACATTCGGTATAAATTCACCCCGCTTCATACCGCTGATCTCAAGTCCATGATTCGCGGCAAAGTTGATACCTTTGATAGGTATTCTTTTTTTTATATCACTGAACGAACGACCTGTCATTATAGCGACGAAGACGTGTTTGTATTCACACATTTTTTCGAGTATACCGAGTGTTTCCGCAGGTATTTTTACTTTATCCGGAGAAGGGACTATCGGAGCTATTGTACCGTCAAAATCAAGAAAAAGGTTGACATATTTTCGTTTCGAAAGTTGTTGTTCAATCACGTTAAGGTCGTTGAAAATATTTTCACACCGGCGTTTCTGCGTAGGCATACTATTTCCCTTATGTTCTATTAAGGCATATTTTCCTGTACAGCAGTCAAATTGTCATAAATCCAATCGAAAATATTGTGTGTCTGAACATAGGCCCTCATTTTCTGCATCCTCCGCTTCTTCTCCTTCTGCGGCATTTCCAGTCCTCTCCTTATTGTATCCGCAAAACTTTCTATATCAAATGGATTAATAATTAACGCCTGAGAAAGTTCCGCCATCGCACCCACAAATTCACTCAGAATGAGAACCCCGTTCTCGTCTATCTGAGATGCGATAAACTCCTTGGCCACCAAATTCATACCGTCGACAATCGAACTGACTATCGCTATATCCGCTATTCGATAATACCTGACTAATTCATTATGCGGTACATTTTTTGAATAATAAATTATCGGTGTCCAGTCCCCCGTACCAAACTCTTTGTTTATGTCACCGATCATTCTTTCGATATTTTCTTTCAGTTCGTTATATTCCTGTATCTTTGTGCGGGAAGGTACGGCAATCTGAACAAATGTAAATTTCTCGAGGTAGGCAGGATATTTTTCGAAAAATAGTTTTAAGGCACGTACACGCTCGAGAATTCCCTTACTATAATCAAGCCGGTCGATGCCGACACCGACATACTTACCATCTACATTTAATTTTTTTTTGATGGCAATCAGATTTGCATCTGTGGTATTTTTACGGGTCAGTTCATCAAACGAATCGTAATCTATACTTATGGGAAACGGCAGTACACGGGTGGTTCGCCCTTCATAAAATAGAGAGTTTTTATCCCAATCAACCCTTGCGCCCAGTTCTTTTTCGGCACATTCCAGAAAATTTTGACAATAACGATGCAAGTGAAATCCGATCAGATCACAGCCGAGCATACCTCTGAGGATTTCGATTCCCTGAGGAATAACCCGAAAGATTTCCCAGGGCGGCCAGGGAATATGCCAGAAGAGGGCGATGGTTACATCTTTCGAACGTGTACGCAGCATGTACGGTAAAACCGTAAAATGATAATCCTGGATCCATACAATATTCTTTCCGGTTTTAAATTCGGGTACTATTGCATCCGCAAACTTCCTGTTTACCTCAAAATAATGTCTCCAGTGCCGGGGACGGAAACGTGCTTTTTCAATGAGCATATGACACAACGGCCACAGGGCCTGATTAGCATACCCATAGTAAAAGCCGTCGACCTCCTTCTGATCAAGCCATACACGCTTTAATGTGTATGCAGGATCGTCCGGCGGGACCTGCACTCTTCCCTCTTCATCACTCATTTTCTTGTCTGCACTCCCGCTGCCCCACGCGACCCATGTTCCGCTTATTGCCCGCATAACCGGATCGAGCGCAGAGGTCAATCCGCCGGCGGGAGTTTCTATTTTAATACCATGCCTGGTTTTTCTATGAATATAAGGTTCACGGTTCGAGACAAGGATGAGGGATGTTTCGGAAAAACGTTCATGATACAGTTGACTGATTGTTTCGGCATTCACGGAGAATTATCCCTTAGAATGTAGTTGTGAAGTAATCTCTCAGCGGTTCAGCTTTTTTTTCAGTTCTTCAAGGATCTTTTCTACATCGATATTTTCTTCTCTTGAAATATCTTCTATCGTTTTGACCCGTTGAATGATACTCGAAAAATCGAATGATTTAAAATGTTCTTTCAATACTGTCTCAGCTTCCGGATGGAGATGTAATAATACACTCAATGGCGTATCGGATTTGACTTCCATTTGATAAATATCCTCCACAGAACTCATATTCATAATTCGGGTATATTTGGATATATAAATACAAGAAAATGAAAAAAATGAAAAAAGCAAATTAATTTCGTATATTTAATCATATATTTGTAATATCGGTATAAAGTGATGTGTTTTCTATGCGACATTTCATACTCGACGGTCATAATATAATATTTAAGGATAATGGGTTAAAAGGCCGGGTTTCGGCGGATCCGGCATATGCTTTCAACAAGTTAATCTTTCGTTGTCAGCGATTAATATCCGGAAAATCAATAAAATGTACCGTTTTCTTTGACGGGACTCCTCCCGGTGAAATTATCACTGGTATAAAAAACGTTCAGGTCACGTTTTCCTACAACCGATCTGCGGATAATTTGATAAAATCGCTCATTGCACGGAGCAAAAATCCGCGTAATTTGATAATTGTATCCGACGACGCTGAAATTCAGAGATTTGCCCGTGCTCATAGCTGTGAATTACGATCAGTTAAGCGATTTTTAACCGAAACATTTCAATCGGGCGCAGCCGATGCTCCGGAGAAACCAACGACCGATGACATGTCGATTGAAGAATGGATTCGGCTTTTTAATCAATAATATTTCCAAAATGAAACTTTGATTCTATCTTTTTAGTTTTATTAATAGAATAAATGCCAGTCAGGTCTAATAATGTGTCTGAAAAAAGTAGATATTATTGCCTACCTTCAGGCATAAATAAAAGTAACTTTATTGAACATTAATTGAATCTACTGCGAAGAGTTTACTTGAGCCACTGAGTAATACTTATTTAGGCCGGACTCTGAAATCTATCATACATACTTGTAAATTATCGTGAATACTATAATAATCGGATCGGGTCTGGGTGGATTATCAATGGCACTTCGCCTGTCATCACTCGGACATAACGTCACCATACTGGAGAAACATACAACTGCCGGCGGCAGACTCAATCAAATAAAAAAAGATGGATTTACCTTTGATCTGGGTCCGTCTTTTATGAGCATGAGTTATGAACTGAGCGAGCTTTTTTCAAGCTGCGAAATCGAACCGCCGATACAACTACAAGCGCTTGATCCCATCTATCAGGTTTATTTTGAAGGTCGTGAGAAACCGTTTGTTATCTGGAAAGACCTGAAAAAGCTGGAAGAGGAGTTTGCCGGTATCGAACCGGACCTTGCGGCAAAGGCGGAACGTTATCTTGCTCGTGCGGGACGGATCTTTCACGATACCGAATATCGCGTTGTGAAAAAAAACTTTAAGAATAAACTTGATTATATTCTCAAACTGACACGGGTCCCGCCAAGACATCTTCCGTTTTTAATGAGAAACATGTGGAAAGAAGTCGAGAACAATTTCTCATCCGAAGAGATCCGCATCATCTTCTCTCTGGTAGCATTCTTTCTCGGGTCGACACCATTCCAGACACCTGCGATTTACAGCATTCTGAATTATACCGAACTGAAACACGACGGCTACTGGAAAATTGACGGCGGTATGTACCGCCTTGTTGAAGAAATAGTCAAACTTCTCGAAGAACGAAACGTCAACATCGTATATAACACCGAAGTAACAAGTGTTGAAAACGTAAACGGAAAAGTCGGTGCGGTCATTGATCAGAACGGAAAGCGATGGCCGGCAGATATTTTTATTTCGAATTCCGACGCGGCCGGATTCCGGGGGACTATATTGAAACGTCCCAAGTTTTCGGAGAAGAAACTTGATAAGATGGACTGGACACTTGCTCCGTTCACCGTTTATCTCGGTCTGCGCGGCAAGATTGACGGTTTAATGCACCACAATTATTTCCTCGGCAGCAACTTCCGCGGATATGCAGACACAATATTTACATCGTCGATCAGTCCGCAGAAACCATATTACTATGTGAATGTACCGACAAAATCCTATGCACAATGCGCACCGGAAGGATGCGAGAATGTTTTTATTCTTTGTCCGGTCCCCGATTTACGCTTTAAAAAAGACTGGCCCGATAAAGAAGAACTCGCCGATACCATTATCCGGGATC
>Ga0209498_1002062_pt1 | contig 12268 bp, 10 predicted proteins | sample WalLakDeSediment_FD_184131 | JGI IMG/M metagenome (GOLD analysis project Ga0209498, IMG submission 184131) | Lake sediment microbial communities from Walker lake, Nevada to study Microbial Dark Matter (Phase II) - Walker Lake 11/02/13 Deep... | ecosystem: Environmental > Aquatic > Freshwater >...
TATGCTGATGGTGAAATTCAGCTTGGAATGATCGATGACGCTCCCGCCTGCGGTATCTGCGGATCAGGCCTGATCGACGCTGCTGCCGCCCTGCTCGATGCCGGTTTGATTGAACCGAGCGGGCGCTTTGTCAACCCGGAGGAAAACCCGGATAAGGTTCCCGCCCGTTTTAAAGAGAGACTGCGCCGCGGTCAGGGAGGCTTGGAATTTATCCTGGTCCCCGGAAAAGATGCTGAAAACGGTGAAGATATCGTTTTGACTCAAGGTGACATACGTGAACTGCAGCTGGCCAAGGGTGCAATTTATGCCGGACTGATGATCCTGCTTAAAGATGCGGGAATCGGCATTGACGACCTCGACCAGGTGCTGTTGGCCGGAGCCTTCGGTAACTATGTGCGTAAGGAAAGCGCCCTTACTATCGGACTCCTGCCCCAAATCCCGCCTGAGAAAATAGCTGCTGTCGGCAACGCTGCCGGCGATGGATCAAGAATGGCCCTGGCATCAAAAACAGTGCGGGAAAGAGCGCTCAGCCTTCCCGGGAAAGTTGAACATCTTGAGCTTTCCACCCGCCCTGATTTTCAGGATATATTCATCGATGCCATACCGTTCAGGAAGATTTAGGCGCTCATTTTTTCAGTGGTTTATATAACCTGAAGCAGGAAACCGAAATACCCTGTAGAATTATTTAAGGCCAATAATCATTTTATCGGGAGGTCTGGTATGTATAAAGCCAAGGAAATTATGAGTGCACCGGCGATAAGCGTAAATGAAAATCAAACCCTGCAGGAGGTCCTTGAACTGCTGGCCAAACATCGCTTCAGTGGTGTTCCGGTAGTTGATGCCGAAAGTAAAGTGATCGGGGTTATTTCCGATACTGATATTATCCGTTATTCACATCAAATCAATGTCATTCCCCTTTCAAATCTTTCCGGCTGGATTTCTCCCTATGCCGATATTTCAGACCTGGCCAGCATCCGAAAAGGTTTTGAGCTGTTGACTAAAACCAAAACGAGCCAGGTAATGACTAAAAAAGTTTATACCGTTAACGAGGATGCAGAGGCTAATGAAGTAGCTCAGCTGATGAACCGCCGCAAGATCAACCGCATTCCGGTTGTTAACAGCGAAGGAAAATTGGTGGGCATTATTACCAGGGCTGACATGGTCCAGTGCATGGCCAAACTATAAGCAGTGGGACGTGAGAAACTGGAAGTGAGAAAAGACCAGCAAAAATTGACTAAAAAGGGCGGTTTTAATAACCGCCTTTTTAAAATTAAACTGCTTGGCGCAGTCTGGTTCGGGAAAGTTTTAATTGTTTTTACCAGGATTCTCGGCCGTGGCGGAACAACCCTGCCCGGAAGGGCAGCGCTCAGGATAGAACCGGGGCTTTCTTCCGCCCTGACCGCCCGACTTGCTGAAGGCAGCCTGGTTATAACCGGCACCAATGGAAAAACAACGACATCAGCACTGATCACCGGCATGCTGAAGGAGGCCGGCTTCAGCTGTATTCATAATCAATCCGGCTCAAATATGTCCTGGGGTGTTGCCTCAGCTTTGATCGGCTCAACGTCGTGGTCAGCCTATCCGGTGGGAGATTGTGCAGTTATGGAGGTCGATGAAGGCGCTTTTCCGGGGGTAGTTAAAGGTATTAAGCCCCGGGGCGTAGTTGTAACCAACATTTATCGCGATCAGCTGGATCGTTATGGTGAAATTGACCTTATTAAAAATTCGATTAAAATCGGTTTGGAGGTGCAGCCAACTGATGGTTTCCAGGTGATCAATGCCGATGATCCATCCCTGGTTGGCATTGCCGACAACAGCAAGACAAAAAGGTGGACCTACGGCCTTGAACTGGATCTGCCGGTCGATCAATTTCAAACTGGCGGCAGGGATATAAAAACCTGTCCCCGCTGCCATAAAAAACTCGCTTATGATAAAATTTACTTCGCCCATATAGGGCATTACCATTGTCCATTCTGCAGTTATAAACGCCCTGAGCCGGATGTCAAACTGGTTAACCGAACGATCAACCCGGACGGAACAGCCCTGCTGCAGATCAGCCTTCCAGGAGAAAATTTTGAGTTAAATTTTCCGCTGATCGGAACCTACAATCTCTACAATATACTCGCTGCCGTGACCTGTGCAAAGGCACTGGCAATACCGACTGCGTTTATAATAAAGGCTTCCGAGAAAGCAGTACCCTCGTTTGGAAGAATGGAGCTTTTCGAGTTTAACGGTAAAAAGATAACCATGGCTTTAATTAAAAACCCGGTCGGCGCCAATGAAGTATTAAGAACTCTACTGGCGCAAAAGAACAGAATAAAACTTCTGGTGGCGATTAATGATAAAATCGCCGACGGCACCGATGTATCATGGCTTTGGGATGTTGATTTTGAACAACTCGTGGCAATAAAAGATAACCTGTCGACAATCATTGTTTCAGGTCTGCGAGCCTGGGATATGGCCGTTCGTTTAAAATACGCCGGTTTTAATCCCGACCAGATTAAGGTTGAAGAAGATACTGCCATGGCTATCGTGCAGACACTCGAACAAAGCACTCCGGAAGAAATGCTCTTTATACTGCCGACCTATACAGCAATGCTTGAAATTCGCCGGCACTTAAATAAAATGGGGCTGGGTAAGCCCTACTGGGAGGATTAAAGATGGCTCTGATCAATATCTATCATCTTTATCCCGAACACTTAAACCTTTATGGCGACAGGGGCAATATGCTCGCTCTCTCCCGGCGGGCTAACTGGCACGGTATTGAGGCCAACATAATTCCTGTTGAGCCCGGCACTCTGATCAACTTTTCAAACTGTGATTTGCTTTTCATGGGCGGCGGGCAGGATAGTGACCAAAAACTGGTTGCAGAAGATTTAAAGGGTCGAAGCAGCGAAATACGTAAGGCGATTGAAGAGGGCATGACCATCTTTGCTGTATGTGGTTCTTACCAACTGCTCGGTCACTACTACAAAACCACCCTGGAGGAAAAGATTGGCGGCCTCGAAATTATCGACCTGTATACTGAAGCAGGATCAAAAAGAATGATCGGCAATGCAGTTATCAGCTGCACCTTGTGGGATCAGCCGCGCACCCTGGTCGGCTTTGAGAATCATGCCGGTAAAACTTTTCTCGGCCCTGCAATGCAGCCTCTTGGAAAAGTTATCACCGGCTATGGCAACAACGGGGTTGATAAAACAGAAGGCGCCGTTTACAAAAATGTAATCGGCACCTACCTGCACGGTTCACTGTTGCCCAAAAACCCATGGTTAACAGACTACCTTCTGCAAAAAGCTTTATCCTACCGCGGTCAGATTTTTCAGCCTCAAATACTGGACGACTCCCTTGAGCAGCAAGCCCATAATAATGCCATCCGGCTTGCCGGTTCGCGGCGGCACAAGAGAATCTCAAGCCAGGTCTGAGAACAAACAGCTTTATAATAGTCAGTTGTTTTGCTAAATCTTAAAGTCAATTTCAGCCTGCTCATAAACAGCCTGGATCAGCTGGTTGATCACGACCTGTATTTGTGATTCAATTAAAGCTTCCATAACCTCGTCGCTGATTTCCTCAAAAACGATCTCTTCTGCTTCACTGCGATCAAGTATTTCAATGATATGAAAACCGAAGCTGGTCTGAACCGGATCGCTGAAAGCGCCAACTTCCAGGGAGAATGCGGCTTCTTCGAATTCTTTGACCATCACTCCCCGGCCAAAGTAGCCGAGATAGCCTCCGTCATCTTTATTGGATAAATCAATTGAGTTTTCAGAGGCCAGTTCCACAAAATCTTCACCTGCCGTTAGGAGGGCAAAAATCTCATTGGCGGCATCTTCAGTTTCAACAAGGATATGCCTTGCCTCGACCTTTTCAGGCTGTTCGAAGAGATGCCGGTTTTCCTCAAAATACTGCCTTGCTTCTTCTTGTGAAGGATCAATACGGGATAATGCTATTTGGCGAACCAATAAATTTAAGCGGGCATCTTCCCGGAAAGAATCGAGGCTGATCCCATAATAATTGAGGGCGGCAAGAAAATTTTCCTCCACACCCTGGAAGCTCTCATCAATAATAGACTGGATCTCCAGATCCAGTTCCTCTTCGCTTATAGTAATTCCAGCGGCTTTTCCTTCCTGCAGTATCAACTGTTTTGTAATCAGTTGATCGAGAGCTTCTCTGCCCCCCTGGGCATACATTGCCTCAAAAAGTTCTTCTTTAAAAATCGGTTCGCCGTTAACAGTGGCAACTATATCTACCTGATCTTGCTGCGGCTGCATCAGCAAAAATGTCCCCAGCACAATCACAGCAACAAAAAGGACAGCAATAACAGCCAAAAGCAGCTGCGTCTTTAATAAGCCTTTGAAACGTTCGTTAAAAGATTTTTTTTCTTTATCCAATGTCTTCATCCCCACTTTTATAGTTATTTATGGAATTATCTTGTTCATTGGAAATTCAAGAATTCCCTCTGCACCTGCTTCCTGCAGTTCACAGATCAGTGTGCGCACTTTCATTTCGTCAACAACACTTTCTACTGCCACCCAATCATCGGCACAAAGATTGGAGATAGTCGGTTTGCGCAGAGCAGGCAGCAGCGCGATAACCATGGCCAGGTTATCCCTGTGCACATTCATTTTAAGCATTACTTTCTGTTCTGCCAGCAAGGCTCCCTTTAGCAGGGTTACCATACGATCAACCTTTTTTCTCTTCCAGGGGTCATTCGAGCTGTTATGATTCATAATGACCCGGGGTGTAGAAACAAGAATTGTATCAATTACCCTGAGGCCATTTGCTTTCAGTGAACGGCCGGTCTCAGTCAGTTCAGCGATGGCGTCAGCCAGAAGCGGCGGTTTAACTTCAGTCGCTCCCCAGGAAAACGACACCGAAGCGTTAACACCTTTTTCCTCTAAAAAGCGCCTCGTAGTCTCAACCAGCTCGGTGGCTATACGCTTACCTTCCAGATCTTCCACCCTGTTAATATCTGAATCCTGCGGAACGGCCAAAACCAGCCGAACCGGGCGCAAACCCCTTTTCGAATAATTTAAATCGGTCAACTCCAGGACATCAACTGCCGTTTCAGTAATCCAGTCTTTACCGGTTAAACCAACATCGAGAACCTGTTCTTCAACATATTTCGGTATTTCCTGAGCCCGCATCAAAACACACTCGATTTCATCATCATCAATATAAGGATAATAAGAGCGTTCACCGATATGAATATGATAGCCCGCTTTTTTAAATATATCCATGGTTGTGTTCTGAAGGCTACCGGAGGGCAGGCCCAGTTTTAGCTTGTTCATTATTCTCGCCCCTTTTTATGCAAGTAGTAATAAGGTAGCACGTTGATGCCATGCTGTCAACGCGCGCGATCACTCACTGAAATTATCACGGAGGACCCCGCACTTTTATTAACGGGCTGCAGGATTAGTTGCCCGTTTTCAAGAAATATGGTTACAATCAATTATTCAGTGCAGAAACAGGAGGTTTTGGAATGGCCCATAGTGAAATGAGCCGGGCGAAACGTCACCTGGAAACAACCGCCAAAATGAAAGAGATGCTGCCACGCTTTTTTATGCGTATGATGGAAAGGATGTTCAGCAACGAACCCCTGGCCTGGTGTATGGTCGGGGTGCCGCCGGAACTGCTCAAAGCTTTTGACCTGCTTTTCGAATGGCCTGAAAATTTTGGCACACTTTGCGCCAGCAAATTGGTGGCCCCCCGCTTTATTGAGGTTGCCGAAGGCGATGGATATTCTCCCGAGCTCTGTTCTTATGTGACCAATACGATGGGTTATTGCAAATTATTTAAGGAAACCGGGGAAGCACCTCCGGAATCTCCTTTGCCCGGAGGTATGGGCACACCGGCCATGCTGCTCGGTTCAGGTTTCATCTGTGAACCTCGCTGGAAGTGGTTCCAGTCTATCGCCACACGTTTCTATGATGTGCCAGTCTACAGCAGCGACCCTCTTGCTCCGCCCTGGGATATCGACCCGCATGATCCGCGTATCGAAGCCCACTATCTCACATTGCTGCGTGAAGACCTGGCCGGCCAGATTGCATTTATTGAAAAGCATACCGGTAAAAAACTAGATCTGGACCGCCTTAAGGAAATACTGGCTCTCTCTCACGAAGCCCTTGGTTACTGGCGGGATACCCTTGCTTTGCGAAAAGCAGTTCCGACTCCGATGGGCTCGACTGATTATTTTCATGCGATCATCCCCCAGATGTACCTGGTCGGCGACCAGGAAGCAGTCGATTTTTACCGGGAGATGTATGAAGAAGTCAAAGACAGGGTAGAGCGCGGGGTTGGTATTGTCGAAGAGGAAAAATATCGCCTGATCTGGTTTGGCCTGCCGCCCTGGTTTAACATGGGCATCTTTAATTACCTGGAATCGCTGGGCGCCGTATTTGCTTACGAGTCAACATACAATGTAGGCGATTACTTTGAGGTTGACTTGAGTGATCCTCTGGAAGCAATTGTCAAACGCACCTGGCAGAGAGCTGTAAAAATGCATGAATACGGGGCCGAAACCATGCCCGAGCTCTGCAATCCGGCCGTATTCGGCGGTTTTTCAGGCAGTAACCTGCTCGAAGAACTGGTCAATGATTTCAGCCTTACCGGCGCCGTAATGCATCTGACCAGATCATGCCGGGCTGTTTCATTCGGAGAAGTTCATACCAGGAACCGACTGGCAAAAATTGGCGTGCCTTCGCTGATTTTTGAAAGTGATATGGCCGATCCCCGCCATTGGTCGGATGCCCAGATTAAAACAAGACTGCATGCTTTCCTTGAAACAATGGATAAAGTTAGCAAAGGAGGAGCGATTAATGACCGCTGATAAAAAAGCTGCCGGCTCGCCTAAAAGAGCAGCGGAACAAAGCGAAGAAAGTATCCGCCGTTTAAAAGCTGATACTAAAAAACCGGTTATCGGTTATTTGTGCTGTTTTGCTCCACCTGAAATAATCAGTTCCGCCGGGGCGATCCCCTATCGCCTCACCGGCCAACCCGGCTATGATACTTCTGCCGCCGACACTTATTTAGAACCTTATGGCTGCACTTACGTTCGCAACATTTTAGCCCGGGCTGCTGAGGGTAAGTTTGATTTTTTGGACGGTCTGATTATTTCTCACAGCTGTGACATGGTTCAACGCCTTTACGGCATTTGGACATATAACCACCCTCTGCCCTATTCGTACATGTTCAATGTGCCTCATCAGGTTAGTCCCTGGGGCCAGAGATTTTTTAAACGTGAGCTTGGTTTTTTCCGGGAAAGCCTTGAAAAGTTTACCGGTCATCAAGTAACCCCTGATGCGTTAAAAAATACTATTGCCACTTACAACAAAAACCGTTCCCTGATCCGTGAACTGTATCTCCTTCGTAAAGAACCCCTGCCCCTGATCGAAGGCAGCAAAATGCTTGAACTGCTGATCGCCGGTGGCTCGCTGGCTGCTGATGATTTCGCCGTTCTTCTCAAAAAAACCCTTAATGATGCAAAGCAGAAGGAACCGCCAGAGGCAGACGAAAAAGCACCACGGATCATGGTCTGGGGCAGCATAATGGATGACCCGACCCTTTACCGGATGATCGAGGATGCTGGAGGCAAGGTTGTTACCGATGACACCTGCATCGGCTTCAGAGTCTGGGAAAAAGATGTACCTTTGACCAACGATCCATACGATGGTTTAACCGAACATTATTTCATAAATTTCCAATGTCCCCGTACTGATCGCGGCCCCGGGATCAGCCGTTTTGATTATCTTCTGGAACGGGCCCGCGAATACAATGTTGACGGGGTAGTGGGTTACAGCATCTCTTTCTGTGATCCGCATAAGTTTGACTATCCCGACCTCCGTGACTACCTGAAAAAAGAAGGCCTGCCAATGCTGCTGATCGACGACAACTACAGTTTTGAACCGGCTGAAGCCATAAAAACCAGACTGCAGGCATTTATTGAGATGCTTTAAAGTGCAGAAAGGAGTTCAGTAGACAGGAGCCAAAAAACAGGAGTCGGAATTCAGAATAAACCTTTAAATGAAAAGCGAATTACTATAATGCCTGCGTGGATTTAAATAACCGAGTCTTTAAGCAAAAATATCTTGTGCTGCCGCTATAGATATGAGAGAATAATAACATTCATTTTTGACAAAGAGCATTATTCATGGCAAAGGCGCGTGACTGTAATGGCCCTGATCATTCAAAAATATGGCGGCACGTCAGTGGCATCGCTGGATCACATCAGGCGGATCGCGATGGCAATAGCTTAAATATGGCGGCACGTCAGTGGCATCGCTGGATCACATCAGGCGGATCGCGATGGCAATAGCTTTAAGAAAAGAAAAAGGGTTCCAAATTGCCGTTGTTGTATCAGCTATGAGCGGCCAAACCGACCATCTTCTTAAAATGGCCGCTGAAATAACTCCAAACCCCTCTGGACGGGAGCAGGACGCTCTGGTAGCGACAGGGGAGCAGGCCTGCGCCGCATTGCTGGCCATTACCCTGGAAAGTATGGGGCACAGGGCTAAATCATTTGTAGGGCTCCAGCTACCCCTGGTCACAGATAATGTTCATACCAGGGCCCGTATTCTTGACCTGCCAACCGATCTTTTAAACCAGACCCTGGAACAGAATATCATTCCTGTTGTAGCCGGCTTCCAGGGAGTAACTGAGGACGGAAGTATAACTACCCTGGGGCGCGGCGGTTCCGACACCACGGCAGTTGCCCTGGCAGCTGCTTTAAAAGCAGATTGCTGCGAGATCTATACTGATGTTGACGGAGTATTTACAGCAGACCCTAATATATGCCCCAAATCACGCCATCTTGAAAGAATATCCTACCAGGTAATGCTTGAGCTGGCCGGTTTGGGGGCAAAAGTGCTGCATGCCCGTTCAGTAGAACTGGCCCAGAAATACCAGGTTCCTTTAGTTGTCAAATCATCGTTCGGCAGCGAACGACAGACCTGGATTGTTAACGAGGAGGACGTTATGGAATATTCGATTATTCAAGGAGTTACCCTGGAAAAGAATGTCTCAAAAATATCTTTAATTCGTGTTCCTGACCGACCTGGAATAGCCTATAGCATTTTATCGCCACTCGCTGATGCGGCCATAAATGTAGATATGATCATCCAAAATGCCAGCATTGACGGTTTTGCCGACTTCACCTTTACCATTCCGACAACTGATTTAGATAAAGCCAGTGAGTTGGTGAATGAAGTGGCTGGTGAGATCGGAGCCCTTGAAGTGCTGGCCGATAACAATATTGTTAAAGTATCGGCTGTCGGCATTGGCATTAAAACCAACCCCGGTGTTGCTGCCCGCATGTTTAAATCCCTCTGGGAAGAAAATATTAACATCGAGATGATCAGCACCTCCGAATATCGCATATCCTGTGTGATCGAAGAAAAATACGGGGAACTTGCCGTCAGGGCAGTTCATAAAGCTTTTGATCTTGACGACTCGGAACACAGTCAACCCGAAATTAATGAGTAAATAATAATATTTGTTTTAAAATCAAGAAGGAGAATTATAATGAACTGCAGCCAACTGAAACCTTTGTGGACTGGCTTCTGGCAAATTGCAGACCCGAAAATTTGGATTGCCTCCACCATTCCGATGGCTGTAGGAGCGGCTATTGCTTTTGCCCATACGGGCAGTTTTAGTTGGGGCTGGTTCCTGGTTGGCGCGGTAGCTATTTACCTGCTGGAAATCGGGAAAAATGCCATTAATGAATATATCGATTACCTCAGTGGCGTTGACAGGTTCGTTACCCCTGATAAGAGGACTCCCTTCAGCGGCGGCAAAAAAACAATAGTTGACGGTAAATTATCCCTGAAGGATAATCTTATTATCGGAATTGTCACTGTCACTCTGGGCTGCCTGCTCGGGCTTTATGTTGTTATCGCCCGTGAGTTTGCAGTAATCTGGTTTGGCATAGCCGGTGTCTTCTTTGCCATGTTTTACAGTCTTCCTCCGTTTCAATTTGCTTACCGCGGGCTGGGCGAACTGGTCGTTGGCTTCACTTTCGGCCCGCTGATCACCAGCGGCACATACCTGGTCCAAACGCATACGCTAACCCCTGAGGTAATCATCGCTTCGCTTCCTCTCGGTTTTATCATTGCCAACGTACTCTGGATTAACCAATACCCCGACTATGAAGCTGATTTAAAGGGCGGAAAAATGAATGGAGTTGTTCGCCTCGGGAAAGAAAAAGGGGTCTATGTTTACGCTCTCCTGTTCGCCCTGGCTTACCTCTTTCTGCTTGTTCTTGCCCTATTCAGCAAGAATCCTTTCTGGTTGCTTTCTTATCTTGGCCTGCCTCTGGCAATCGGGGCCGTCAGAGTCGCCAGGAAGCATTATGACAATATCCCTGAGCTCATCGAAGCCAATATAAAGACAATCCAGGTTTACCAGATTACCGGGCTGACCATGGTCGCCGCAGCCCTGCTTTCTTTAATCCTGAAATAGTATTCCTTCTTACATCGTATTACCATCAAAAACAACAAATCCCGAACTAGTACAGAGGGACGGGGGTTCTGTACCCAAAGATGGTACAGAACCCCCGTCCCTCTGTACTAAATTTATCTGTACTGTAAAATTGCTCATGAAAAAGGAGACGGTACCAAGCCGTCCCCTGCAATTATTAAACAGATTAATTTATGCTTCTTTTTTCTTGGACCAGAAGAAGAGTGGTTTATCCTCCATGCTTTCCCCCTGGGCAGTTAACATAGGTTTGGGCGGATCTGATTGCTGGGTTTTCAAAGAAACAACGATGAGGGTAATCACACAAACAACCAAAGCCGGGATAGTGGCAAAGAAAAGGGCGTCCCAGATCCCCTCATCAATCCAGTACCATTTTTCATAATTGACCATGTACCAGTTAGATTCAATTGTATGAGGTAAGGCTGCAACAAAACCGATCGCCCAGGCAATCACTCCGGCAAAAAAGGAGGCAACAGCTCCTTTTAGATTGGCCTTTTTCCAGAAGAGCCCGGCAACAAAGGCCGGTACTACTGTCGGCAAACCGATACAACCGGCAAAAACGATCAGCTTGTAAAGCGATGGAAAAGCGATCGCTATGATCATGCAGATTATAGCAGTAGCCGGTATGGCAATACGCACCGCTTTGAGGGTATCGACCGTTGATGCTTTTGGCCTGAAATAGCGGTAAAGGTTGTGGCCAATCAGGGTTGAATTGATCAAGACACTATCGCCGGCTGTTGATATAATAGCTCCGGCAAGCATGATCACGAAAAATACGGCAAACCAGTCGGGCATAAAGTGCTGGGCCGCCCATACCAGGACATGCTCGTTGTTCACGGGGCTGGCTAATCTGAAACCATAGGTGAAAGCAGCTATGCCAATCAATACAGGGATAATGGCTATTCCTATGTAGAGAAAGCCGGAGATGATGAAGCCGCCAGAAGCAGTTTTTGCTGTTCTAGCGCCCAGGGCCCGCTGCATCAGTATGGCGCAGCTTAAATCTCCCAGGCCTACGCCAAGCCAGGCTGCAATGTAAGAAATCCACCCGAACAGGCCGACATAATAAAGGAACCCACGCGCATCTGAAACAGGCCATAATGAAAAGGGCGGTAACTTATCCCAGACCCTGGCATTGGTGACGAAGAAATCCCAACCCCCGACGCCTTTGATCACTGCCGGGAGCATAAACACCAGGGCAGCAATGATCAGGACTGTATTCATGGTATCAAGTCTGGAAAGCGCTTTCAGGCCGCCGCTGTAGGTAACAATAATGATCGCTGTCGTGCCGATAATAACCGATATAGTAAAACTGAAGCCGGTAGTAAGGTAAACAATTACGCCGGCAGCGACCATCTGGCCGGCCAGCCAGGACATGGTCCCGATGATCTGAATGATCATGAATAGAATACTCATTTTCTGACCGTAGCGGTTGTCATAAAAGTCGACAATCGATGTATAGCCGGCCTGGCGCATCCGGTAAACAAAAAATAGACCGCTTAAAACCAGGGTCAGGGCCGGCGCCCAGGGGTCATAGATCGTTCCCTGGAAGCCAAACATATAGGCATACCCGGCAGCACCAAGGATTGCCCCGGCACAAATCCAGGTTGCTGTAACAGACCCGATCAGATAGATTATAGAGATATCCCTTCCGGCTACAACATGATCGTCACATTCTTTAATACCGCGCGAGAAATAAAGACCAATTACAATAACAACAATCAAGTAGATCACAAGGCCTAAATAAATCCAGTTTGCAACGTGACCAAAAACAGCCCCGCCTTCCAAAATAGCACTCCTCCTT